>Ga0209233_1000487_pt1 | contig 24127 bp, 23 predicted proteins | sample AraplaCL_Cvi_mCL_FD_184269 | JGI IMG/M metagenome (GOLD analysis project Ga0209233, IMG submission 184269) | Arabidopsis root microbial communities from the University of North Carolina, USA - plate scrape CL_Cvi_mCL (SPAdes) (version 2) | ecosystem: Host-associated > Plants > Roots > Endosphere...
ATCTACAATCGCCGCCGATTGCATTCAGCTCTCGGCTATCTCAGTCCCGCTCAGTTCGAGGAGCAACATTCCCAGCGCACCGTCACATCGGCCGCTTGAATATGTCCGGCCCAACGGGCCCACTCCATCGTGCTCTCTAAACAAAGTTTGAAAAGCAAGCCTGTAGAATAGGGTAGCTTTAGGAGATATCTCTGAAAACTTCCCAAAAGTTATTAGCATAATTACTGATAGTAGTGGAATAGATAAGAATGTCTGATGAGACTCCCATAAAGACGGTATATCTTTTACGAATCTTTTCTTAATACCTAAATCGTATCTTGTCTTTCTTATCAGAGATACTACCTGCTTTTGCTCTAATTTATTTATTTCGAAGACGTAATAATCTTGCCAACTCCTAAATCTTAAATCCGTTCTACTAGAAACAACTATAATGCTATCGGGATACTTTCTACCCGTGTCCAGTATTTGCCGCTCTATTTCTGAGCGATACTCCGCTTCAATCTCATCGAATCCATCGAGGATCAAAAGGAATCCGCCCGATTTAAATACGCTTTCGAAAGAAGAGAATGAAACCCTCTGATGCGACGTAGAGCAAGATGAGAAGCAATACTGCAAAAGACTTTTTTCCTTAAGGACATTTATGTTCCTTAATTCAATGAACAGGGGAATTTTGCCCCTTGGATTTTCAAATCTTGCAATAGTTAAATATTTCATAAACATACTTTTTCCAGCGCCGCCAGTACCAGAAATTACAACGCGCCTATATTTCTCTAGATCGCGTACAAGATCTCAGTCACTAACGGTGTTATCTGAATAAGTCAGCTTTAGATTTACGTACACTTCAGCTAAAGGAAGCGGACGATCTCCGGAAACGAGGGTTTTTACTTGCTGACATCTATTGTAAGACGCTACTAGGAAATCTGAGTATCCAATCCCCAACTCGCGGACTACTCGATCTGTGATTTGTCGAGATGCACTTTTGAGGGATTGGATAGACTGAGCTATCGCCGACCTCACGATGGGTGCGGCTATTTTTAAGCCGGCCGATAGAACTGCGCTCTCTGCTGGATTTTCCACCTTTAATGTTCCTTGTAGAAAATATCGATCTTGCAATGCGTCTAACTGATGAAGTGACCGGCCAGTAGCACTGTGCATGGACAAGCTACCAACCGGTCTGTCATATGTCACGAACGTTGATCCTAGCCAGATGGTGTGGTCAAGTGGCGTGCATCCTCATACACCAGAGGGCTATCCCGAAATCTAATCGACTGACTTCGGAAATGCTCGATTGCTTACCTCGTCGCAGGCGAGTTTAGCGTTTACACATGCGTCACCGTGGCCTTGCCCAATAGGGACTACTCGCTGTATTCGAAACGAAACCGGACCCAGCCTCGCGTCGGAACCGTTTTCCCGTGCGCGTCGCGTCTGGGAAGGAATCTGGCGTTACGCTCGACGGCAGCGCAAACCTCTCCCCCAAAACCCCATTCAGGGATCGGCGCAACGACCGTGCAGTTCTTCGCTGCTCCCGAGGCCGTTATGTCGAACGCGACCGAGACGATGTGCGGCATATATTGAATCTCGGGAAGCTGGGGCGATCGCGGTGGCCCCGCCGAATGGGGAGCCGCTCGCCGTAATTACGATGACACGTGCAATTACCCCTTAATGTCATTCGCTGCGTCGGCGCAGGCGAGTTCAGGGGTTTTTGCGCGTGTCGGCGTAATCAAGTTTAAAACGCGGTCCTCCGATTGGTTTGCGGCGACACTTTCTTGATTGTCTTCAGCTTCGGCCCCGGCTTGCGCCGCACGCAACCCGCGCAGACAATTCCGTTTGAATGCCGTCCCTGCTTCCAGCATTCTCGTCGGACGTCACAGAATGCGAAACATGAGGCACCCACACATGGTCAGCAGGATTGTCGCCTTCCTCGCAGTGCTGCTCGTCATGACATGCAGTGCCAGTCCGGCCATGGCGCAACAATGCCCCCACGCCGCATTCACTGGGGCGGACACTCCGTCCGACGCCGAACCCCTGCAAGGCCGACTCATCCACCATGACGGGATCCGCGACTGGTACGAACTAAAGCTGGATCGGCCCGTATGCGGCTGGAAGTCAGTCCAGCTGACGACATCGGACGACCAGTGGGGGACGCTCGCAAGCCTGCGCGGCTGCCGAGTGGAAACCTATGGAGAAATCGACTTCTCCCCGACGGGATATTATTCGCTCGATGACTTCCAGGATGTGACGCGGATCAAGCCGGTCGGCGCCTGTGTCCGGCAACCACCCTTCCCCGATTATTCGAAGGCCCGGCCCGACAGAAGCGTGCGCAGCTACCGGGTGGATATGCATGTCGATTATCGGCCCGGCGACCACCCGATCATTTTCCATGTCTCGGACGGGCGCAGGATACTCCGTCCTTGGCAGGCCTATGCCAGCTATCAGCTGACCAGTGGGTTCGTCCTGTACGGCCTGTGCGCCGAGGGGTTCGACGTAGACAGGATCTATGGACCGCGTGCCGCCCGGCCCGCACATTCCGACGACCCGCGCGGTTCGGGCGATATGGCGGCGTTCGATCCAGAGACAGCGGGCGAGTCCGGCATGGCCGATCTGCATCTGGGCTATAGCTGCATTCGAGCGCGGTGAACGGGCCAGACTATAGCGCCCCTTGCTCGACTTCCAGCTTCGGCACGGCAAGGGACTTCACGCCCGCTTTACCTGTACCTGCTATCCCGGCCGCCTGCCCTCGAAAGGACCCGGATTGAGCGGACGTGCAGCCCCCATGACAGCTCGCGCCCACCCCCGGCCCCGGCGAACCGCCCCACTGATCGCCCTGTGCGCGCTGCCGACCACCTCCTGCTCGGCGGCGAACGCGCAGTCGTGGCAATGCCGGGCGCCCGAGGGGACTTATGAGGATCATGATATCGCCGTGACCGCGGCCGTGACTGTGGTCAGCGGCGAGATGATGATCCGCAAGTCGAACGGGCTCAGCCGTTGGCATCCGACGGCGCGGGTCGCGTTCAACGACCTCGGGATCTCCGACGCCGACTGTCATTGCAACGGCATCGTCGCCACCTGGTTTCCGGAGCAGCCCGATACCTATCAGCTCTCGCTGCTCGTCGACGGCAAGGAGGAGCCATTTGCGCGCGCGCCCTATGGCAAGCCGGTCAAGTTCAAGCTCAGCTTCGCCTGGGATGGCGCGCTGAAGCTCGAGGTGGGGAAGCTGGTCGCGACCGGCATGTCGCAAACGCCGATGCGCAACAATCTGCACCTGGGGTGTTCGACGGCCGATACCGATTTCACCCTCGCCATCGTTCCGGCGCCCAAGCCCGCGCCGGAACGATGCGCGGTTGCCGCGCGCGAGCAATGGTCGGCTGAGGATGTCGATCGCTATTGCCGGCCGGGCGGGAAGAAGGGGTAGAGTGGCGGCTGTTGAGCGGTGTAATGCAGGGGAATTCAGGCGCGGGCGATTTTCAGATGCGCGCGTATCTCGTCCACCACGCCTTCGGTATTCACCAGCACATCGTGATTCCAGAAACGGATGACCGTGTAGCCATTCGCCTCGAGAATGCGGGTACGCGGTCCGTCGTGTTCAGGATCATGCTGGCCGCCATCCAGCTCGACCACCAGCCGCGCCTGTTCGCAGATAAAATCCGCGACTGCGCCGCCCGCCGGTTGCTGACGCTTGAACTTGGCTCCCTCGACCTGACGGTTTGACGGTTGCGGAGATGCTCCCAGAGTCGATGCTCGGCATCGGTCCCGTTGGCGCGCAGGGCTCGGGCGATACGGGTCAGGCGCTTCTGCGGCATGAGCGAATCCTACCTAATTCTCTTCTCCTTTGGGAGAGGATACGAAGCCTTATGAGCGCAGCGAATTAGGCAAAGTTGGTGAGGGGTTCCGCACTGTCGAGGTGCGGAGCCCCTCACCAACTCCGACTAGGCAGCAAGCTGCCAAGTCTCCGTATCCTCTCCCAAAGGAGAGGAAAAATATGGCGACACTTTACGGAATTGCCGCCTTCGGCTTCGGCCCCGGCTTGCGGCGCACGAGGGTGCGGCCGGTGCGCATCTCCATTACGCGGAGCCAGGTGTCGGTGCCGATCGGGCGGCCGCTGCCTTCGGCCCGGCGCAGCGCCGCATAGGCGGCCTGCTCGTCGACCGGTTCGTCGAGAAAGGCAGCGAAGTCGCCCACCCGCTGCAGCACCGGCGCCACGCGCACCACGCGATCGTCGCGGCCGGCGAGATGCGCGGCGGCGCTCGACCAGCGCCAGTCGCCGGCACGATCGACCAGCCGTGCCCGCACCGGATTGAGCGTCACATAGCGCACGGCGTTCACGAGATGGGCGCTGTCCATCGCGACAGACCCGAAGCGCCCCTGCCACACATGCCCGGTCGTCCCGAGCCGGGCGTTGACGTGCTTCGTATAGCGGCGGTGCAGATCGCCGAAGGTCCGCCACAGCCCGTCCTCGTCCGAGGGCATCAGGATGATGTGGACATGGTTGGGCATCAGGCAATAGGCCCAGATCGCGACCCGCGCGCGTTTTGCGGCAGCGGCGAGCAGATCGAGATAGAGCGCATAGTCGCCGTCTTCGAAAAAGACCGGCTCGCCCCGGTTGCCCCGTTGCGTGACATGGTGCGGGATGCCGGGGATCACGAGGCGGGCGAGACGGCTCATCCGGTCGTTATGGGTGCGGAATGCTATTGGGTAAAGTGTCGCCGTAATAATGAGCCGGCCGAGCCCCGGAGGAGCGCCCTGACCTTGGTCGAACCATGGCGGCCCCGGAGATTATCCGGCGAGGCGGCGGCGATGGTGATCACGAAGATCGCGGCTGTGGGTGACGGGGACAGGCGGGAGGCGACATCGGCGGTTTGGCGCGCGCTGGCCTGGTCGTTGCCTGAGCCAGGTAAAGTGCCGCTACGATGATTCCCCGTCATGCCGGACGTGTTCCGGCATCCACTGTTCCTCCAGGTCTTCAGCCTTTGATTTTTACGGCCCGGTGGCCCCCCCGGGAACAGGTCCGGGGTGACGGCACGCATCTGAAATCCGGGAAGGAGACTCAGCAGTGCGCGTTCGCCCCCCTTCCCCAGGAATCACACCAACGCGTTGCGCGCCACCAGTTCGCGGTACCAGGCGGCGCTCAGTTTCGGCAGGCGCTGGCCGGTCTTGAAGTCGACATAATGGATGCCGAAGCGCTTGGTATAGCCGTCGGCCCATTCGAAATTGTCCATCAGGCTCCACAGGAAATAGCCATGGAGCGGATAGCCCTCGGCCACCGCGCGGTGGAGCTGGCCGATATAGTTGCGCAGGAACATCACGCGATCGGCATCGTCGACGCGGCCGGCCACCAGCGGATCGTCGGCGGAGCAGCCATTTTCCGAGATGTACAGCGATTTGGGCGCCCAGAGCTCGCTGACGCTGCGCACCGCCCAATAGGCGACCTCGGGCCCGACATAGAGCCAGGGCGAGGCCATGCGCGGCGAGGAGTCGAGATGCGGCAGCACCGCATAGCCCTGCGGCGACGCGTCGGCGCGGACATAGACCGGGGCGTAGACATTGAGCGCGACGAAATCGAGCGGCGTGCCGATCGCGGCCATATCACCTGCCTCGACCTTGGGAGCATCGGCGCCCTGGGCCGCCAGATAGGAATCGAGATAGCGCCCCTCCATGATCGCGGTGAGGAACATCGCATTCTCCGCGCGCGTCGCCTTCTTCGCTGCCTCGATATGCTCGGGCGTCTCGATCACGGGCACATGGAAGACAGTGTTCTCGGCCAGGCCGATCTGCGTGCCCTTGCGCGCATTCGCCCGGATCGCCTGGGCGCCGAGGCCGTGCGCGAGCACGCCGTGATGGCGGACCTGGTTCACCCCGGCACGATCGAGCCTGAGGCCGGGCGCGTGGCGCCCCTCCTGATGGCCGATATCGGTGAAGCAGCGGATCTCGTTGGTGGTCATGAAATGGCCGACCCGATCGGAGAGCTTGCCGGCCATGTACCCCGCATAATCGGCGAAGGCCTTGGCCGTGTCGCGCGACTGCCAGCCGCCGGGGAGCGCCTGGGGCAGATCCCAGTGGAACATCGTCACATAGGGATCGATGCCGGCGGCGAGCAGATTGTCGATCACGCGGTTGTAATGATCGACGCCCTTCTGGTTGGGCGTGCCGCGGCCTTCGGGGAAGATGCGCGACCAGGCGATCGACATGCGGTACGCCTTGACGCCGAGGCCGGTGAGCAGCTTCGTGTCATCGGCATAGCGATGATAGCTGTCGCAGGCGACATCCCCGGTGTCGCCGTTCGCGACGCGGCCTGGGGTGTGGGAGAAGACATCCCAGTTGGTCGGCCCGCGGCCATCCTCGTTCGCGGCACCCTCGATCTGATAGGAGGCGGTGGCGCAGCCCCAGCGGAAAGTCCTGGGGAAGCTCTGGTCGAGCGGGGCAGCGAGCGCTGACGCGGCGCCGGTGCCGGTCGCGGCGAGCGCCGCAGTGGTGGCAGCGAAAGTCTTGCCGATTTCGCGGCGGGTATAATTGGTCATGTCCCTCTCCCGGTCTTTTGTCGGAGCGAAACTATCAATGTCCAACGTTGTCGGAAAGGGGTGAAGTTGCGATCGGCACGTTTGCAAAATTCGGCTGTCCGGGCCCTCGATACGGCCCCGCCTTCGCGGGGCCTGCTCGACCCCTACTCAGGACGAACAGACCAGATCAACGCTCCCTGCTCTGACGCCTCCCGCACTGACCGGTTATCACCCGTTGCGGAAACGCCAGCGCGGGGCGGAATCGGATTGGCGGCGGACGATCACATGCTTCAGGACACGCTGCTCCGGCAGCGCCCCCGCCGGCTGGCCGGCCCTGATCTCGCTGACGAGAAGGTCGATCGACGCGCGCGACAATTCGTCCATCGGCTGGCGCACGGTCGTGAGCTCGGGCCAGATGGTCGTTGCCAAAGGCGCATCGTCGAAGCCGCAGACCGACAGGTCCCCGGGCACATCGAGCCGGCGCTGATGCGCGACGGCGACCGCGGCGGCGGCCATATCGTCATTGCTGGCGAAGATGGCGGTCGGCGGCCGGGACTGGCTCAGGATGCGTTCGGCGGCGTCGAGCCCAGACCGGTAAGTGAACAGGCCCTGCGCGATCAGATCATCGTCCCGGGCAATGCCGGCTTCTTCCAGCGCGAGCAGATAGCCGTCCAGCCGCCTTTTGGTGGAGCGATGGCGCGGATCGCCCAGGATGAACGCGATGCGGCCATGGCCGAGCGCGATGAGATGCTGGGTCATCTCCCGCGCCGCCTGCGCGTCGTCGATCGTGACGCTTGACGTCTCGCGCTCAGTGCGGCCGGTGGCGACGGCAACCACGCGAATATCCGCCGCGGCAAGCGCAGCGAGCATCTCCGGGGAATCGCACAAAGGCGGGAGCAGGATCACGCCGTGCGTGCGCGCCTGCATCAGATCATCGACGATGTCCGAAACGGGCGTCGTGTCCTCGAACGTCTCGAGCTCGAGATGGACATGGTTGTGCCGCGCCTCGAGCAGGCTGTTGATGAGGAAGCCGGACAGATGCGAGGATCTCGGCTGGCTGTAGAGCAAGGCGATGCGGACCTCCTCGCCCGTCGGAAAGGGGCGTGGCGCGAGGCGCCGCGGATATTTGAGGGCGGCAAGCGCATGCTCGACGCGTTCCCTGGTAGCGCGCGACACGTTCGCCTCGCCCCGCATCGCGCGCGACACGGTCATGACGGACACTTCCGCATGATCCGCCACATCCTGGAGCGTCGGTCCGGTGCGCGCTGGGCGGGGCAATGCTCTCACCATATCAGAAACCTCAAACAGGGCGTCAGGACCGTTAGTCTCTCTCTCGCGGCGAGTCCGCAATTGGCATCGAGCACGAGCCCGTGGCGCTCAGCGCGTGCCCATATGCCAATTACTCATGCCAGCAAATTCGGCCTGATAGGCGGTGCGCGACACGCCAAGCGCCTCGCTCGCCTCGATCTCGCCCTCGAACAGATCCCCGGGCCGGCGTACGCCGCTGACGATTTCAACACCGATATCATGGGCGATCGTGCCGTGAATGCGCCGTGAAAGACCCCGCCCCTCGCCCAAGCTTTGCACCGTCCTTCCAAGTGTCGGGCGCCAGAATAGCCGATCCGGCCGGAATGGGAAGGCGCGAGCCACCGGGAGCCCTCGCGCGCCCTTGCCCGCTACGTGATATAGCGTCATAGTACAGCGACACGCATTGGCGGGGAAAGGTCGATCATGAGCGCTGCGCCCGACACCCTGCTTCACGCCGCGACGCTGGTGGCGCTTGTCGTTCATATCGGCGCAGGGGCTGTCGCCCTCGTCTCCGGCACGGTGGCCGCGATCGCGCGCAAAGGCGGGCGGCTGCATCGCAACGCCGGGAACCTGTTCTTCATCGCCATGCTGACGATGGCGGTATTCGCGGCCTGGCTCGCGGTCGCGGTGCCCGAACAGCTGGTCAATGTCTTTATCAGCGCCTTCACTGCCTATCTCGTGGCGACGGCCTGGATGACCGTCCGGCGCAAGCGCGGCGGCACCGGCCTGTTCGAGGCGCTCGCGCTGCTGGTCGGGATCGTCCTGTGCGCGCCCTTTGCGATCCTGTCCTTTCAGCTGGCGACCGGCATGACGCCCCTGTTCCAGAGCGCAGTGCCCTTCCGGGGCCCGGTCCTGATCGCGATCTATGTGTTCACCGCAGTGCTCGTCCTGGCTGTGATCGGGGACGCGCGGACCGTCCTGGCCGGCGGCCTTGCGGGCACGGCGCGGATCGAACGGCATTTGTGGCGGATGTGCCTGGGGCTTTCGCTGGCGGCGGGATCGGCGTTCACCAACGGGCTCGCCCGGTTCCTGCCCGGGCCCTATCATGTGCCGCCGCTCTTCTTCCTGCCGCAGTTCCTGCCGGTCGGGCTGCTGCTTGTCTGGATGATCAGGATGCGGGTGATGGGCCTGCGGGCGATCGGGCGCGGCGCGGCGGTTCAGGCGGTGCGCTGAGGCCATCCACCCGATCGTGCGGCTATTTCCTGACCGAGAAATGATAAGGGATGTAGAGGAACACCTCGGTATTGCTCACCTGCTTCCAGGCGATGCTTTCATCTAGGCCAGTGACGTCCAGGCCATAGTCCGGTCCATAGAAACTGACGGCGTGCTGCGAGCCGGTGGCGATGCGGCGATAGATTTCGTCGCGATATTGCTCGGGGTTGATGATCGTGAGCGCCAGCTCGCCCTTCTGCGCGATCTGCGAGCGGCCGGTGGCGGGGACGGATTTGACGAAGCCGTTGATCTTCTGCTGCGCGCTGCCGATCGAGCCGCTCAGCTTCGTCTTCACCTTCAGATGCACCGTCGCGGTACGGCCGTCATCCTCGAACCCAGGCTGCGCCTTGCCGTTGCTGTCGTCATCATCCTCATCGTCAGTCGCATCGGCCTTGCCGGCGAGGCCGGGAAACTGGTCCTGCCAGTTGGCGCGCGTCACCTCGACCAGCTCGAACTGGCCGGTGACGAGGCTGAACCCGTCGCGTTTCGCGCGGTCGATCGCGTCGAGCAGCATGGCCTGGACCTCGCGCTTGCGCATGTCCTCCTCGCGCGAGTCCGAGACGATCTCGATCGTCCGCACCGCTGAATCCGCCGTCCGCTTCAATCCGATGACCGGCGGCTGCTGAACGACACTGACGGGCCCGGAAAGACTGTTGCGCATGGCAGTGACGACGATTTCGCCGCCCCCGCTATCGTCCTGCGCGAGCGATGGGCTCGCGACAAAAGCCAGGCAGGCGAGGCCCGCAAAGGCGAATGCTTTCATGGCTCTTTTCCCGATCGGAGTCATTTGGGGACGATCGTGTAGTGATAGGGCACATAGAGGAACACATCGGTTCCGCTGACCTGCGACCAGAGCACCTGCCCGTCGACGCCGGTGACCTGGACGGCATAATCGGGGCCGAACATCGCGGCATAATGGCGGGCATTCTCGGCCACCAGGGTCACGATCGCATCGCGATACTGATCGGGGTTGACGATGGTGAGCGTCAGCGTGCCCGCCTTGTCGATGGTCCCGCGGCCGTCACGCGGCACGCTCTTGACGAAGGCATCGAGGCGCTGCTGCGCGGCGACGGTCGATCCGGCGAGCTTGACCTTGGCCATGAGATAGACCTGGCTGGTATCGACGCGCCCGGCCGACACCAGCGGCAGTTCCTGGTAATTCGCCCTGGTGACCGGGACCAGCTCGAAGCTCCCCGTGACCAGCTCGACCCCGGCGGCAGCGGCGCGATCGAGTGCTGCGAGCAATATGGTGTGGATCTCGCGCTTGCGGACTGCCTCGTCGCGCGAGTCCGATGCGATCGACAGTTGCAGCACCGCGGAATCGGCCTGCCGGCGCAGTCCGACCACGGGACGATCCTGCTGCGCATAACGCGCGCTGGTCCGGCTGCCGGTGACGACGACCTCCCCCAGCCCGGGCGCATTCGCATCCTGCGCAAGTGCGGGGGCCGTGACGGCGCAAAAAAGTGCCGCCGCCAGAAAACATGCTGGTTTCATCGTCCGCTCTCCCGGGCGGGAGGTTCGGCCGTTTCGGCCGGAATGGCAAGCGCAAAGGGGGAAGCTTCGGAGGCGAAGAGATCGCTGCCTTCCGAAGGGTCGATCCTGATGGTGCGGGCCAATCAGTCGCGCGGAACTCCAAGGCTAGAAAGTGCACTCATAATAGTGGCCGATAAGATGCCTCACCCTGCCGGCGCAGACCTTTTCCAGGCTTTCGTCCGGCACGACATGGTCCCTGTGTCGCGCCAAAGGCTGAACGATCTCGTCGGTTTCGTCGTAGAGCAGGAACGTGTTTGGGCCGCCTGCCAACCCGACGGACCAGTCATGCGCCTGAAACCTGCTGTCGACCTGCGGCAAGGTGTCGCCGAGCTCCCCAATCCCGAGCTCGACCGTGAGGCCCAGATGCACAACATCGGTCACCCATCCGATCGGCCGGAGAAGGAGCATGGGCAGTATGGCGGCAGCGAATACCGAGGCAGCCCGTCGCCATCTTTTCCGGACAGCCAGCGACAGGGTCCATGCAAGAAGAGCAGCCGCCACTATCGGTCCAGCCAGAACCGTGAGCGGGATCAATATGAAACTGAGCAATCCCGGCAAGCCGCACAGCAGAAGGAGGCAGAAGGTCGCGGCCAGGGTCGCGCAGGGCATCCCGGGCAACCAACGATCCATATCGGGATGATGCGGCGGCGGATCGTGCTCGTCGCGTTCAACTGCTGCAGCCGGTGTATCCATCCAGAGGGCTTGCTGCCTCATTCGCTGACCGGCAAGCGTCGTCATATCCAAACGCTGTCGGTGCATCAAAAACAGACCGTTCCTCGATGCGCCCTGCACATGGCCTAGCGCCCACCCCCCGCCACATTGACAATCCGGCGCGCCGGGGTCTCCAATGCCGCCTCGGGAGAGCGGCACAGCATGGCAAGCACAAGTCCGGTCGGCACGGCATTTGCCGCCCAGCATCGCCACGATCGCACGATGATCGCCGGCGTGGTTTTCACGATCTGGCTCGCGATCCTGCTCGGCTTCGGCATCGACATCGTCAGGCGCGCGCATGGCAACGCACTGACCTTCCCGCTCATCGTCCATCTGCACGTCATTGCCTATGGCGCCTGGCTGGTGCTGCTCGCCGCGCAGGTCTGGCTGGTGCGGACGCAGCGCGTGGCGGTGCACCGGCGGCTGGGGCTGGCCGCCTTGGTGCTGTTGCCGCTGATGCTCGTGCTCGGGCCCGCGACCGCGATCTCGCAGATCGCGAACAACCCCTATATGCCCGATCGCTGGATCGCATGGCTGAGCGTGAACCTCACCAACACGCTCGGCTCGGTGGTGCTGCTCACGGCCGGCTTCCTGCTGCGCCGCGACGCCGCCGCGCACAAAAGGCTGATGCTGATGGGCACGATCGCGCTGACCGAGCCGGGCTTCAGCCGCATCTGGCTTACGGAACTCTATGCGCGCTGGGGCGATGGGTATGTGCCCTTCTATTTCTCGGCCTATATCGGCGCCTTCCTGCTCGTGCTGGCGATGGGCGCCTATGATCTCGCGACGCGCCATCGGCTGCACCCGGCCTATATCGCCGCCGCGCTCTGGGTCTTCGCGAACGAGGCGCTTGCCACCTGGCTCTACTACCAGCCCTTCTGGCTCGCCTGGGTGAAGGCGATGACCGGGCACAGCGCGTAAGGCGCGCGGCCGGGCCGGCGCATTTCAGAGATCAGCCGTCAGAAGCGCAAACGACCGCCGGCGCGGCCGCCATAGCCCTGATAATTACCGCCATTTGCGTAACGGCCCTCCAGGAACCCGCTGATCTTGTCGTGCTCCGAGCCAATGTTCAGGCCGAGCACGATTTCGGCATAGTCGCGGACCCGATCATTCGCGAACACTACCGTCTGGCCGCCGCTGGCGAAGGAGACCTTGTCCTCGCCCTCGAACGCATGGACGTAGTTGCCGCCGCCATAGAAAGAGAGCGTCGCCGCCCCGGCCTCGGCGACATAGCCGATCCGGGCGCCGGCCTTGCCGCGGATGCCATCCTGACCGTCGAAGACGAAGCTGCCCGCGACGACGGTGAAATCATCCAGATCGTCATTGGTATAGGAAATGCTCGCAGCGGGTTCGACGAAGAAGGTCGTGCCGAAACGATAGCCGATCTCCGCCTTGCCGCCATAGACCGAGCCCTGCATGTCGCGGCTGTAGCCGCCGGTCAGGCTGTGGTTGCTGCCCCAATAGTGATCATATTTGCCCAGCGCGTTGAGGAAGAAGCCGCCCGCCGAATAACTGGCATAGATGCCGCCATTGACGTCGTCGAAGGTCATCCGGTCGGCCGAGTTGGCGAAGTTCAGGGTCGAGTTGAGATAGCCGCCGGTGATGCCGAAGGCGAACCCGCCGCTCCCGAAATCAACGCCCATCTGGCCGCCGAAATAATCCTGCTTGTAGCCGAGATCGACCTGGCTGGTCACGCCGAGACTGGTGAAGGTCCGGTTGCTCGTGCGCTGCTCGACCTGGCCGAGCGCCTGCGCCCAGATCCGGCCGCCCGTGCCGCCCGTGGCATTCTTCGCCGCGCTGGCGTCACGCAGCGCGCGCATATGGCCGGTCCAGGCGTCGGCCGATTGCAGCCAGAGGTTGCGCACCGCCTCGCCGAAGATCGCGGCGCGGTACACGCCAACCCCGGGGGCGCCGACCAGATTATAGGCGAAGGTGCCCGGATCGTAGACGATGCCATATTGGATGAGGCCCTGACCGACATTGGCATTGGCGATGGTGAAGGCGTTGGCGCTTGACCCGGCACCGGCCTGGACGAGCACCGCCGCCTTGCCAAGTACCGCCGGTGTGTTGCCGATGATGGTCAGCGCAACCTGGGTCGAGCCCGTGGCAGCGCCGCCGATGCGGAGCTGATCGGTGTTGATGCCGGCACCGCCCGGCGTGACGTCGAGGCCAAGCGTGGCCGCGCCGCTGCCGGCATAGGTGCCCGGCAAGACGAGTACATCACCGACATGCCCGTTGCGCAGATCGACCATGCCCGAATTGTTGAAGGTTTCTAGCCCGGCCAGCGTGATCGTGCCCGCCGTCGCGGACCCGCCCAATACGCGGAAAAGGCCGCTGTTGGTGAAGCTGTCGACGCCTGTGCCGAAATCGGCACCGGCGTTGGCGAGATAGGTGCCGCTGTTGTCGAACTGGTCGTCGCCGGCGCCGTAAAGGCTGACGCCGGTCGCGTTGAAGATGCCGCTGTTGTTCACGACATCGGCATTGTCGGTCAGCGCGATCCGGCCGTTGAGCGTGCCGCTGTTGTTCAGCCTCGCCGCGCCGCCATTGGCGACCAGCGCATAGCCAGTGCCGCTGAGCGTGCCGGCGTTGTTCACCTTGGTGGCGGTGCCCGAGGTGATCGTCGCGCCATTGGCGCCGCCGCTGAGCGAGCCGCCGGCCGCGATATTCACGACAGCGCTCGTCGCGGCCACAACGGTCACGCCGTCCGAGGTCGCCGAGCTGTTGGTGCCGGCGAGGAGGACACGGACCGAGCTGCCGGTGCTGGTGGCAACCACGCCGGCCGATGTCGTGCCGGCGGTGGTTACACCGGCCGTCGACACGTTCACCACGCCGCCGCCATTGGCGACAACGCCGCGGCTGTTGTTGCCGGTGGTCGCGATCGTGCCGGTGGTCGCGACGGTGACCGTACCGGTCGCGTTGACGTTGATGCCATCGGCATTGGCACCGACGGTGGTGAGCGGGCCAATGCCGGTGACCGTTGCTTTTGACGAGGGAACGCCGGCCGGGATCGAGATGCCGGTCGAGCCGGCACCCGTGGTCGAGACGATATTGTAGCTGACACTGGCGCCCTGCGCTCCGCTCACGACGATGCCGCGCGCATTGTCGCCGGCAGTCAGGACGCGGGTTATCGTCGCGCTGGCGGTGCCGCCGGTCGATGTGACGAGGAGTCCGTCAGCGCCGGTGCCGCGGGTCTTGATGCTGGCCAGATTGGCTGTCGCCGGACCGGCTGCCGATTTCACGCTCGCACCCACGGCGCCGGCGCCGCTCACCGAGATCGTGCCACCCTGGAGGGTGGCGGCACCGGTCCCCCCGGTCCGCACGATCGCACCGATCGCGCCGGTGCCCTTGGTGCCGATCGAGCCGATCGTGACCGTCACGTTGCCGGCATTGGAGCGCCCCAGCACGCCGATCGCGTTGGCGCCGGTGGTGGTGACAGTGCCGGTCGCGACGGAAATGTTGCCGGTGTCGGTGGCCGCATCGATACCTCGGGCGCCCGCACCGGTCGTGGCGGTCGTGCCGCCGGCGATGGTGATGGCGCCGCTTGCGGAGCCAGCCCTGATCCCGGTTGCGCCGGCGCCGCTCGTTCTGATGAGGCCGGTCGTCGCGTCGATGCTGCCGCTGTCGGTGGTCAACGATACGCCGTATGCATTGGCGGCGTCAGTCGTGATCGTCGAGCCGGGCGCGCCCTGCAGCGCCAGCGACCGGCTACCCGTCGCCACACCGGTAACCCCTGAATTGGGGCCGCCGCTGGTGTCGATTACTGTATCAGGGTTGACCACGATCGTGAGATCGGCCGGTAGTGCGGTATAGGAAACGCCGCTCCCGTAAGGATCATTGGCTGCGGTGCAGGTGACGGTTGCGGTCGTCGGGGGGCCGCATTCGTTCTGCGCATAAGCGAGCTGCGGCAGGGCGACGGATGCCATCGCCATCGCACCGAGCGCGCAGGAACGGCTGAGCACGGAATGACGGGCACGGCTAGTGAAACGCAAATCAGATATGCGGATTGCCACGCGATATCCCCCTCGATGTTACTGACGCGTGGCGGTGGTTACCGTTGCGCTCAGTAAGCTCGGCCGGGTGTAGAAAGATTCGTATAAGCAAAGGTTTACATTACGAATTCTCATACTTTTGAACGAGGCTCCCGCGATTGCGCATATGGCCGTGCCGATCGCAAAACCGCTGGCGATAATATCCTATATGTGACACGATCCTCCCAAAGCGAAAAAGGGAGAGAATGCCAATGAGCATGAACAAGCGCGATTTCCTCACCGCGTCCGCCGGCCTTGGCGCTGCGTTTGTCGCCACCGGTGCGTTGGCGCAGGCCGGCCCAGGCGGCCCCCGCTCAGCCCCGCCGATCAACAGCGGCGTGCAGCCTTCCTCGGTTGACCTCAACTACAAGCCGCGCCGCATCAACAAGGCGATCGAGCTGTGGGAGGATGGCCAGGCGGTCTATTACACCGGCAGCGGCGTAAATCCCGGTGTCGATCCCTATGCCCAGGGCGTCAAGATGGCGCGGACCTGGGCTGACGCGATCTGCTACGAATGCGAGCATGGCGCGCTGGATTTCACCGCGATCCGCGAGTTCATGCGCGGCCTGCGCGATGGCGGCCCGACGCGCAGCGGCCACCGCTTCCCGGCGGTGTTCGTTTCGACACCGATCATCGGCCTCGACGAGGCCTATATGCGTGCCAACTCCTGGGTGCTGAGCCAGCTGCTCGATTGCGGCGTGATGGGCATCCATATCTGCCATGCGCGCGACCCCAAGGCGATCCAGGTCGCGGCGCAGATGGCAGTGCGCTACCCGTTCGATTACCCCAATACGCCGAAGCTGCCGATGCGCGGCCTGCGCGGATCGAGCGCGGGTTTCGCCGCCGAGATCTGGGGCGTGACCGGCAACAAATATTGCCACATCGCCGACACCTGGCCGCTCAATCCGCGCGGCGAATTGTTCTTCGGGGTGAAGATCGAAGACACCTTCGCTGACGTGAATGTCGCGCAGACTTTGGCGGTGCCCGGCATCACCATGGCCGAATGGGGCCCGGGCGACCATAATTACTGGCTCAAGGGCCTCGACGCGATCCCCGAGAACGAACCGATGCCGCGCGATATCGGCGCCCGGCCGGACATGCAGGCGGTGCGCCAGCGCGTGCTCGACCTGTGCAAGAAGAACAATCTGAAGTTCCTCAACTCCGGCACCGCCGATGCCAGCATGTCGGATTACATCATCAAGCAGCTCCAGGACGGCGCAATGGTGATCGAAAGCCGCGAGGACTCGGCGATCATCGGCCGCGAATTCAGCAAGCGGAAGATGCCGGTCTGATCCGGGTATCTCGACGGACGAAACCCAGCCGCCGTTCGGGCTGAGCCTGTCGAAGCCCTGGTCTTGACGCCACGTTTCGGCCGGCAAGCGCCCTTCGACAGGCTCAGGGCGAACGGTGGAGATGGGTTTCGTCCATCAAGATTTGAATTGATGCGGGGAGAACATGATGACGGGATTGCTGCGCGCGCTGGCATTCTGCTGGCTGGGGTTGCTCGGGCTCGCCGCGCCGGCCCTTGCCGCTGATGCACCTCTGCTGCACCCGATGTTCCAGGACCATGCCGTACTCCAGCGCGACCGGCCGATCCCGGTCTATGGCACGGCCAGTCCGGGCGCGACGGTCACCGTCTCGCTCGGCAGCGCCACCGCCATCGCCAAGGCAGGCGGCGACGGCCGCTGGCAGGCCACCCTCCCCGCTCTGCCCGCCGGCGGCCCCTATGTGCTCGAGGCGCGCAGTGATGGCGGCGCGGACCAGAAGGTCGCTGATGTGCTGGTCGGCGATGTGTTCCTGTGCACCGGCCAGTCCAACATGCAGCTCGCGGTGCGCGCCGCCGGCAATGCCCAGTTCGAGATGCGCGCGGCGACCGACGGCCAGATCCGCCAGCTGCTGATCGCGACGAAGGAAAGCCTCACCCCGCTCGACAGCTTCGCGACGCCCGTCTCCTGGGTCGCCGCCTCGCCGGACACGGTCGGCGCCTTTTCGGCGAGCTGCTATTATTTCGCCCGCGAGCTCAAGAAATCCATCCATGTGCCGATCGGCCTGGTCGTCTCCGCCTGGGGCGGCAGCCGGGTGCGCGACTGGGTCAGCGAGCCGAACCTCAAAAAGCTCGGCCTCTACAATGACGATCTCGCCATGCTCGATCTCTACCGCACCGATCCGCGCGCAGCCGAACGCCGCTGGGACGCGACATGGGAGGCCTGGTGGCGCGCGCATGGGAAGGGCGAGCCGTGGAAGCCGGATTACGCGGACTCAGGCTGGCCGACCGCCCCCGCCGGCCTCGGCGCCTGGGCGCTGTGGACCGGCTCCTCGCCCGACGGGTTCGTCGGCCAGATGTGGCTGCGCACCAATGTCACCCTCACCGCCGAACAGGCGGCGCAGCCGGCGATCCTCGATCTCGGCGCGGTCAACGAGGAGGATGAGAGCTGGGTCAACGGCCAGGGCGTCGGCGGCACCAGCTGGTCGAAACAGGCGCAGCACCAGATCCCGGCGGGCACACTCCATGCCGGCGTGAACAGCATCGTCACCAACATCTTCTGCAGCTGGCGCAATTGCGGGATGAGCGGCCCGCCCGAAACCCGCGCGATCCGGCTGAAGGACGGCAGCGCGGTGCCGCTGTCGAACCCGTGGCGCTACCAGCCGGTCGAGGGTGACCTGATCGCCCCGCAGCTTCCCTGGGGCCCGACGCACGGCGTTTCCCAGACCTATAATGGCATGATCGCCCCGATCGGCGGCTACGGCGTCAAGGCCGCGATCTGGTATCAGGGCGAATCCGACATCTATTTCAGCCGCCATTATCAGGCGACGCTCGCGGCGATGATGGCTGACTGGCGCGGGACGTTCGGCGCCACCCTGCCCTTCCTGATCGTCGAGATCCCCGATTACGGCCCGCGCCCGACCCGGCCGGTCGCCTCGATCTGGTCCGAGGTGCGCGAGGCGCAGCGCCGGGCGGCGGTGGCGGATGCCCATGCCGCCTATATCGTCACGGTCGATATCGGCGATCCGACCAACCTCCACCCGAGCAACAAGCAGGAAGTCGGCCGCCGACTCGCGATCGCGGCGCAGCATGTCGTCTATGGCAGCGCGGCGCCGGCAGCTGGGGCAATGCCCGGGCGAGCGAACGTCGCGGCGGGCAGCATCACCGTGCCGTTCACCGCGATCACCGGCAGCCTCGCTGCCTATAGCGGCGCACCCAACGCGTTCGAGCTCTGCGGCCCGACCCAGGCAAGCTGCCGCTACGCCGCCGCCCGTATCGCCGGCGACAGCGTGTCGATCGCACCTGACGGCAAGCCGGCGACCCGCCTGCGCTATTGCTGGGGCGACAGCCCGACCTGCACCCTGACTGACGGATCGGGCCTGCCGGTCACGCCTTTCGAATTGGCGCTGAGCGGTCGGCCGTAGCGCTCAGCCGCGGCACTGCGACGAGGGCATGGTCGACGCGGCGCGCACGGTGAAAGGCTGTGTTCCGTTGACCAGCAAATACCAGGGCGCGCCCTTGTCGGGCCTGACCTCTACCTCCTGTCCGCCGGACCCGCACCGGCGGATCGTCCCGAAGTCCAGCCCGGTCTTCCGGTAGACAGCGGCGATCTCGGCATGCTCCGCCTTCAGCCTATCACCGGCAGCCGACCATGAGGCGGCCTCGGCCCAGGGGCTGACGATCCATTCCTCGGCGAAGTCGCGCGGGTTCAGCGCGGCCGGCTGGATGCGGCGAACCCGGTCGCCCGCGATCGCGTAGCGCTCGATATGCGGGCGAGCCTCGCCGACAACGAAGCTGTGCCCGTCATGGCGTATCTCGAACATGCGTGTCGTGGCGCGCATGCTGTCGGGCGTGTCGCCGAGATAGGTGCCCACCTGTTTGCTGAAAAAGACATGCGCCGCGCCGCCGCGCACGCCTGGCCGGCTGAGATCGTAGCGCAAGCCTCGCCAGATCGACATGCACCATGGCGTGTGCGACGCGACCGCCAGGTACCAGCGCCCGCTCCTGTCCGGCTGTGACACGGCATATTCGAGCCCCATCCAGCCCTGGTCGATCGAGCGATAGGGCTTGCTGCGCCGGCTGATCATCTCCTGCCAGCCCCTATGGTCTCGCGCGAAGACCATCACCATCGCATCCGATCCGCACTGGATCGCGAACGTCGGGACTACCGCGATCCAGCCGGGCCGCCCGGGCACAGCCTCTGCGACATAGTCGAGTTCTCCGCCTGGCTCGAAAGCAGCGACGTCCACCCCTTTATAGGCGCCGCCCTTTGCGGTGAGCGTCGCCTGGATCATGGCGGGCGTGGCCCGGGCCGGCGCACAGCGGATCGCCAGCCGGACAAAGTCCTGGATCCGGTCCTTCACGCGCTCGATCGCAGCGCTCTGCGGCAGCGAGATGTCACTCTCCATGTCCTTCACCGGCATCGCCGCGAGCGCGGTCCGCGCCTGTGTGACGGCACCGCCGGCCGCGATCATCGCAGCATTGGAGCAAGGGGCACGCTGCGCATGAGCGGCGGGCGCAAGGAACAGGGCAGGAAGCGCAACGGGAAGCACAAAACGCATGGCAGGAAGCCCGGGACGGGGGCCGGAATGGCACCCGTCGCCGAAACTATTCTCCGCCCTTTCCCGTTGCAATCAGCGCGAAAAATATCGTCAGCGCTCCGCCTCGCCCGCCAGCACCGCATCGAGCTGGTCGAAGCTGCCGCCCCAGCCCATCGTCATCGAGCTCATCTGCCCGGCAAAGGCCTGTTGCTGCTCGAGCGTCGCGTCGAGCGGGACCCAGGTGACGGTCACGCTCGTGCCATCGCCCGCTTCCTCGAACACAACCGTCGTCAGCAGCCTGAGCGGCCAGATATCGAAGAAGGGCGCTGGGATGATGTTCGCATCCGCATCGGCGAAGCTGTGCTCCCACACCAGCCGCACCGGCGCGGCGACCTCGCGCAGGACGAACTTGCCCCAGATGCTGCCGCTCTCGTGATTGTCCATCCGCGCATGGATCATCCCGCCGGGGCGCAGGTCGAAGGTCAGCACCGTGGTGGTGACGCCCTTGGGGCCGAACCAGGTCGTGAACAGCTCCGGCTTCGTCCAGGCATCCCAGACACGCTCGCGCGATGCCGCGAAACGGCGCGTGATGACGAATTCGGGAACCGCGGTCTGCGCGTCAGTCATGGCTTTGCATCCTCCTGAGAAATCTGTGATTTCAGCATCGCGTCGAGCCGGTCTAAGCTGTCGCTCCACAGGTTGCGGATCTGCTCGGACCAGTCGCTGGTCTCGCGCAGCGCCTCGATATTCAGCCGGCGCGGCCGCGATTGCGCGGCCTGCCCCCGCTCGATCAGCCCCGCTGCCTCGAGCACCTTGAGATGCTTGGAGATCGCCGGCTGGCTGATCGCGAAGGGCGCGCCGAGCTCGGCAACGGTCGCCTCTCCTCGCGCCAGTCTTGCGAGGATTGCGCGCCGGGTCGGATCGGCCAGCGCAGCGAATTTGAGGTCGAGCGACTCGTTCATAACCATTTAGATATATAATCGATCGGATATATGCAAGCCGGCCGGTTCGAATCCCATGGCCGCCACGCAAAAAACCTCGCGCCGCCCGCTTCAAACTCCCGCAACATGCGGTAAAGGGGCGCATGACCAGATCAGCCACCGAAGTGATGCAGGACATCGTTTTCGCCGCCGTCATCGATTCGATCATGGCGCTGAAGGCGTCGTCGAACGGCCTGCCCAATCTGATGGTGCGCGATCTGAGCGCGATCCATGCCAACACGACGCTGGCCGATCTGCCCAAGGAGATGCAGGCAGCGATCGCGCAGAGCGTCCGCGCCGCCTTCACCCAGCTACTGAAGCAGGGCTATGCCGTCGCGCCGAGCCAGGGCCGGCCGATCCCGATCGCCCCGGTGACGACTGAGCGCACCAGCCAGCCGCCGCGCCACCGCCGTCCGCCGACCCGCCCGGGCGGCGGCGACCCGGGCAAGCCGCGGCCGAGCGGCGGCCGGCCGAACCGGGGGCCGAAGCCGCCTCGCCCTTAAGGCTCATCGCGAGGAGGCCGGCATGTCCGACGGATGGGCGGAATCGGCCAGAGCCTGGATCGCCGATATGGGCGATACCGGCGATTTCGGTCGCGCCTGTGTGCTCGACCGGCCGATGCTGGAGCGTGTCGGCGACGGGCGCTTCGCAACGGCGCTGGATGTCGGCTGCGGCGAGGGGCGCTTCTGCCGGATGCTGGGCGAACGCGGCATCAAGACCGCAGGGATCGATCCGACCGAAGCGCTGATCGCGGAGGCCAGGCGCCGCCACCCCGAGGGCGAGTACCGGATCGGCCGTGCCGAGGCACTCGACTTCCCCGATGCAAGCTTCGATCTGGTCGTCAGCTATCTCTCGCTGATCGACATCCCCGATCTCGGCCCGGCGATCGCGGAGATGGCACGGGTATTGCGGCCGGGCGGATCGCTGCTGATCGCGAACCTCACCAGCTTCACCACCGCCGCGCAGGCCAGCTTCGGCGCGCGTTTCGGGCCTCGCTTCGGCCTTGGTCCTACGCTCGATCGCTATCTCGAGGAGCGTGCCGACTGGGTGGGCTGGCGCGGCATCCGCATCCGGAACTGGCATCGCCCGCTCGAAACCTATATGGCGCTGCTGCTCGGGCAGGGCCTGGAACTGCGCCACTTCGCCGAGCCAGCGCCTTATGCCGGCAGCCCCTCACGTATCGCCCGCTATCGTCGCGCGCCCTGGTTCCTGATCATGGAGTGGCGGAAGCCCGGGGCCTGATCTTCTGGCCAGCCGGCCGATCCCCCTGCCCTGAAACAGCGCGAAGAGGGCGAACAGGAGGATGGCGGCGGCGATCCAGTCGATCGACCTCGCAATGGGCGCGGGCGTGAGCGGTTGGCCGCCCGATGCGCGCACCGCCGGGCCAAATGCCAGCCAGAGCGGTGCGACCGCCACCGCCATTGTCATGAAACACTCCTGCGCCGCCGGCAGCGGATCGCGTGCCCAGCACAGGCCCGCCGCCACGAAGGACAGGATCGCGGCTAGATGGACGATGCCGAAACGCGCGCGGTTTATGTAGGGCGCGTCGCCGGTACGGACATGGCCGAGCAGGATGGCGGCCGCGTACCGGATCGTACCGAAATACAGCGCCAGGCCGACCAGGACCATCGCCGGCCGCCAGAGCGGGGGCCAGCCCAGCTGCCGCGCAATCGCAGCCTCGTCATACCGCATGACCAGCGGCGAGACGACCACCTCGCCGGCGAGCCAGCAGAGATTCACGCCCCCCAGCACGAACAGGAACAGCCGCAGCGCAGCCGTGCCCGCCACGTGCGTGCGCAGCAGGGCAAAGGCCGCAAGCGCGACGACGAGATTCATCAGCGGGCCGCCAATGTCGACCAGCAGGCTCCCGTTTTCGCAGGCAAAATGGGTCGCCGTCAGCCGCGTGATCGTGCCGCCCACCGCGAGGCAGGTTCCGCCATGCCCGATCGCCTCGTGCGCAATCGAGGAAAGGGTGGCGACGAGCACACCGATCGCGGCGAGCGTCCAGCGATCGTCGATCTGGTCGGGGCTGGTCCGCATCCTCGTCCCATAGCATTGGCGGCGGCCCCGGCAACGGCACGACCGCTGGCCCGGTGACCGTTTGATATGCTATCCGGCGATCATCGTTGACCCCGGGGGCAATCAAGACATGACGATCGCGCTGTTCCTGCTCGCCGCGGTCAGCCCCTGCACGGCGCCGACGCTGTGCCCGACCCGCAAGCAACTCATCCAGGCGATCACGGCGTATACCGAAGACGAGATCTGGAAGATGTACCAGCAGGATCCGAAGGACTCGAACGACCTTGTCCTCCGGGTTGCGAAACGCATCCACGGCGTGTCGGACATGGTCTGTGGCGATGCCCTTTCCGAGGCTCCACGATCAATGAACTGCAAGTTCACCGTCCGCTACGGCGGCGGCATCAGCTATGAGGTCGCGACCCTGGTGTGGCGGGACGGCGAATGGGTGATCACCGACACGCATGTCGTCTGGCGAGACCGTTGATCCGCCGTCCAGCGATCGCGCTCGCGCTGCTTGGTGCGGCGCCGTCCCTCGCCGCTGCGCCCGCCCCGCCTGTATGGCCGAACACGCCGCTGGCCCGTGTCGAGGCGCTGGCGTTGCTGCAGAGCCTCAACGCCTCGCTTCTCAGCAGCGACAGCGCCACGCTGACGCTCGATGGCTGGTGCGCCCGCCACCATCTCGCCCCCGCCGGCACCAGGGTAATCGCCGAGCGGGTGCGCGGTGCCGACAAGCCCGTCACCGCCGAAATGAGGGCCGAGCTTCAGGCCGGGGCGGATGAGCCGGTGCGTTACCGCCATGTCCGGCTGCGCTGCGGCGATCTCGTCCTGTCCGAGGCCGATAACTGGTATGTCCCCGCCCGGCTGACCCCGGCGATGAACGCAGCGCTCGACACCAGCGACGTGGCGTTCGGCCGCGCCGTCCAGCCGCTGCACTTCCGGCGGCAGACGCTGTCGGCGAAGCTGCTCTGGTCGCCGCTGCCTGCCGATTGGGACGAGCGTCGCGAGGAGATGGCCTCTCCTGTCGGCCGAACGCTTGTCATTCCGGACCATGTGATCGAGCATCGCGCAGTGCTGCGCCTGCCTGACGGGACGCCGTTCAGCGAGGTGGTCGAGACCTATACCGGTGCAGTGCTCGCCTTCCCGCCACCGGCTTTCAGGCGTTAGACCAGGGCCAACCGGATCAAACCACATCGTCATCAACTCAGATGGTGGCGAGTTTATCGCGTAGTCTGGCGTTGGCGATGACGATGAGCTTTCGCATTACGGCGACGAGCGCGACGATGGGTTTTTTGCCGTTGGCGACGAGGCGTTTATAGAA
>Ga0209233_1000488_pt1 | contig 24083 bp, 20 predicted proteins | sample AraplaCL_Cvi_mCL_FD_184269 | JGI IMG/M metagenome (GOLD analysis project Ga0209233, IMG submission 184269) | Arabidopsis root microbial communities from the University of North Carolina, USA - plate scrape CL_Cvi_mCL (SPAdes) (version 2) | ecosystem: Host-associated > Plants > Roots > Endosphere...
AGATGGATCCGGTTTACCGGTTGCGCTACGAGGCCTATCGGCGCGAAGCCTTCGTTTCGGAGAACCCGCAGCAGATCGTTCGGGACGAGTTCGACGACCTGCCGAACGTCCAGTGCTTCGGCATCTATATCGACAACCGGCTGGTCAGTTCGGTGCGCTTCCACCTGCTGACGCGCGACTACCGCAACTCGCTGAGCTACTCGATCTTCTCGGATGTTCTCGATCCGCTGCTCGATGCCGGCAACGTCATCCTCGACCCGGGGCGGTTCACGGCCGACTACGAGTCGAGCCTCGCCTATCCGGCCCTGCCGTTCCTGACGCTGCGCATCGCAACGATCGCGGTACAGCACTATGCGGCAGATTTCGTGCTCAACGCCGTCCGGTCGGAGCATGGGGCATTCTACCGCCGGGTGTTCCGCTCCTTCGTCATGAGCGAGGCGCGCCACTACAAGGGGCTGAGCTTCCCGATCGTGCTCTATGCCTGCGAGATCGCGGTCATGTACGAGGACCTGCTGCGCCGCTACCCTTTCTTCCGCTCCACCGAGCAGGAACGGCAAAGCCTGTTCGGCCGCGCCGGCAGCGTCGGCATGGTCCGCCCCACGGCGCGGCTCGCCAACATGCTGGCCGAGCGGCAGCGCGCCGAAGCCGCCGTCGCCTGAACGGCGGCACCTCGGCTAACGACTATTGCCGGATGGTGCCGTTGGGGCTCGCCTGATCGACGGCATTGGGCAGATGCTGCGCCAGGATGCCGCTGATCTGGTCGACCGGCACGCCGAACGAGCGGGCCAGTTGCTGCAACTGCTGGTTGCCGAGCGCCGCCTCGATCTGCGCCGGGCTGACCGGCAGGTTCTTGCCCTCGGTCGACAGCCAGGAATTGACCTGCGCACCGAGCCCCGCCTGGTTCAGCTTGTCGATGACGCCCTGGTAGCCGCCGGCGCTCTGCAACGCGTCCTGAAACAGCGTGCCGAGATTGCCCTGGTTCTGCGTCAGCAGATTGGCGAACTGCCCCTCGAGCTGGCTGAAAAGTCCCATCTTCTTCTCCCTGTCGCCCCCCGGCGAGCAGGCGCGCCCGCTGGGGGCGAGCCCATTCATTCAGCCGATGCGCCTGCTCAGGCGCCCTTCAGCTTGGCGTTGCACAGGCTATAGTAGCCGCCGCCCTTCTGGATCCACTTCAGCCCACCCAGTGCGTTGTTGGTCTTGTTGAGGTGGTACTGGTCGAGGCAGGTGTGCATGCGCTGCTTGCCGGGCGTTTCGCTGGCATATTTGGGGTCGATCGCCTTGGGGAACACCACGCCCTTGGGCGCCGCGGTGGTCGGCGCCGCCGGCTCCGCGCTGTGCTCGGTGTTGGTGACGTTGGGCTCGCCCGGATCGGCGGCCGCGGTCGTGGTGGCGGCCGGGGTGGTCGTCGTCGTGGTAGTGGTCGTTGCGGCTGCCGCATCGGTGCCGCACTGGGCCTTGCGGAAGTCGTTCCACTTCATGCCATCGAGCGTTCCAGCATCCTGGGCCGCCTTATACTTGGCGCTGCATTCCTGCATGGTGAGTGCTTGGGCCGGTGTTGTGGCGAGCGCCGCAACGAGGCCGATTGCCGCCAGCGCGGCGAGACGGAAAAACACGTTCATGACCTCCTCTGTGGTGCCCTCGCGGGGGCTGGGAGCCGGCTTGCGGGCACCGCTCGCCGGGACCAGCACGGGAGCCGACCATCGCCAGAGATTGCCCGCAATGGAGGGTTGGCCGCAAGGGCCCGGACCTCGCAAGCACTTGTTTCTTAAGGGGTAGGAAAAGTCCGGGTCGCCCGTGGGGCAATGCCCTTAGCGCGGGTGCGGCGACTTGCCACAGCCGGGGGGCCTCTGGATGACAGTTTTTTAAGGAAAGCTCAACAACGCGGACAGGTTGGCAGTGCAGACTTAGCCCGGGCCTGGATCGGCCGGTCCGAGTGAGAACCACCATGAAGCGTGTTGCCACGATCGTCATTCTGCTGGCCCTGGCGGCGGGCGTCTATTTCTACGCCTATCCACGGCTTTCCGGCGCCAGCTCGGCCGAGGCGCAGCAGGCAACCCCCGGCGATGGCAGCGCCCAGCATGGACAGGCGAATTCGGGCCAGGGCAATTCGAGCCAGGCCAGCGCCGGCCAGGCGGCCGCGCTAGCGCAGCAGAAGCAGGGCGGCCGGCCCGGTGGTGGCTTCCCCACCGGCGTCGTGACCGCCGTAGCGCAGCAGCAGGACATTCCCATCACCAAGAGCGCCGTCGGCTATATCGAGCCGGCAAACACCGTCGTGGTGCGCTCCCGGGTCGACGGCACCGTGGTGGCCGTAAACGTTACCGACGGCCAGTTGGTGAAGGCCGGCGACGTGCTGCTCAAGCTCGACGACCGGGCGCTGCAGGCCACCATCGCCAAGGACCAGGCGCAGATCGCCAAGGACCAGGCAAATGCCGATTCCGCGCAGGCCTCGCTCGAGCGCGAACAGGATCTGGTGAAGCGCGGTGTCGATCCGCAATCTTCGCTCGATGCCGCGACCGCGGCGGCCAAGGCTGCGCAGGCGACGGTGACCGTCGACCAGGCGTCGCTGCAGGGCGACCAGGTGTCGCTGTCGTACATGACCATTACCGCGCCCATCGCCGGCCGCCTCGGCACCGTCAACACTTCGACGGGCAACGTCGTCCACGCCTCGGACACCTCGACCGACGGCATCGTGACGATCACCGAGATGTCGCAGCTGCGGGTCTCGTTCTCGATCGCCGAAGGCGACCTCGACAGTTTCCGCGCCGCGCTTGCCAAGGGCAAGAAGCTGCCGGTCGAAATCCGCGTCCCGGGCGACAAGACGCCCCGCGCCACGGGCAACCTCTCCTTCATCGATTCGAGCGTCGATACCGGCTCGGGCACCATCATCATCAAGGCCGATGTCGACAACAGCGCCGGCAAGCTCTGGCCCGGCCAGTATGTGAGCACGACAACCGAACTCGGCAGCTATGCCGGCGTCACCACGGTCCCGTTGCAGGCGGTGCAGCAGTCAGACAGCGGCGCCTATGTGTTCGCGATCGGCACCGACAACAAGGCGCATCGCGTCCCGGTTACAGTGACGGCGGCTGTGGGCGACACCGCGATCCTCAATTCCAAGGTCACGCCCGGCCAGCACGTCGTGGTCGAAGGCCAGTTGCGGCTGACCGAAGGCTCGGCAGTGAAGGAGACGGTGCAGCCGCCGGCGCAACAGGTCGCCGACACCCAGGCGACGGGCGGCAGCCCGCCGGCAGGGACCGGCACGGCGGCGCCGCCAGCTCCAGCAGCGGGGGGCACCGCGGCGCCCGCAGCCGGGTCCGCACCGGCCACCGGCAGCGCCTCGGGCGCTGCGATCGGCGCCAGCTCCTGAGGATCGAGTCATGAACTTTTCATCAGTCTTCATCCGCCGTCCGGTCGCCACGATCCTCCTCGCCGCGGCAATGGTCGCTGCGGGCGCCTTCGCCTACCAGCTGCTGCCGGTCGCGGCGCTGCCCGACGTCGATTTCCCGGTGATCTCGGTCTCCGCTTCCCTGCCGGGCGCGTCGCCCGAGACCATGGCGACCTCGGTGGCGACGCCGCTGATCAAGCAGTTCTCGACTATTCCGGCCATCGACACGATGTCGGCCAAGAGTTCGCAAGGCTCGACCTCGATCGTCATCCAGTTCGACCTCAACCGTAACATCGACCAGGCGGCCGCCGACGTACAAGCGGCCATTGCGCGTACCAACCGGCAGCTGCCGGCCAACATGACGACGCCGCCCTCCTACCGCAAATCCAACCCCGCCGACGCCCCCATCATGCTGCTGTCGCTGCAGAGCGACAGCCAGACGCTGACCCAGCTCGACAGCTATGGCGAGGACGTCATATCGCCGGCGCTGTCGCAGCTCGACGGCGTCGGCGAAGTGCAGGTGTTCGGCGCCAAGAAATATGCGGTGCGCGTCGATGCGGATCCCGCCGCCCTCACCGCCCGCGGCATCGGGCTCGACCAGCTGACGACGGCGGTCGGCAACCAGAATTCGATCGCCCCGGTCGGCACCATTTCGAGCCAGACGCAGCAGATGGCGATCGAGGCCGACACGCAGCCCGCGAACGCTGCCCAGTTCAGCCAGCTCATCATCGCGGCGCCCAACGGCAAGCCGGTACGCCTGGGCGATGTCGCCAAGGTCACCGACTCGGTCGCCAATACGCAGACGGCCTCGACCTATGACGGCAGGCCGTCGATCGTGCTCGCCGTGTTCCGCCAGCCGGGCGCCAACACGGTGGCGGTGGCCAATTCGGTCAAGGCGATGCTGCCGCGCTTCCTCGGCGACCTCGGTCCCACCGCCAAGCTCAACATCCTCAACGACCGCTCGACCTCGATCCAGCAGGCCGTCGACGACGTCGAGATCACGCTCGCCATCACCGTCGGGCTGGTGGTCATGGTGATCTTCATCTTCCTCCGCCGCGTCACGGCAACGCTGATCCCCACCCTCGCCGTGCCGACCTCGCTCGTCGTCACCTTCGGCGTCATGTACGTGCTCGGCTTTTCGATCGACAACATTTCGCTGCTGGGCCTCACGCTCGCCGTGGGGCTGGTGGTGGACGACGCCATCGTGATGCTCGAGAACATCGTGCGACACATGGAAGAGGGCATGAAACCGATGGAGGCGGCCCTCACGGGCAGCCGCGAGATCGGCTTCACCATCATTTCGATCACCGCCTCGCTGGTTGCCGTGTTCCTACCGGTGCTGCTGATGGGCGGCGTCGTGGGCAAAATCTTCAACGAGTTCGCCATGGTGGTAACGATCGCCATCGTCGCCTCGTCGCTGATCTCGCTGACCCTGACGCCGATGCTGTGCGCCCGCCTGCCGGCGCACAAACCGGAGGATGCGCACAAGAAGAAGCCGCTTTTCGAACGTGGCTTCGATGCGGTGCTGGGCGCCTACGCCTTCGTGCTCGACCTCTGCCTCAAGGCCAAGCCGATCGTGGTGCTGGTGTTCATCGGCACGGTGGTGGCAACCGTCTTCATGTTCCAGAACATCAACAAGGGGTTCCTTCCCACCGAAGACATCGGCCAGATTTCGATCTCGACCCAGGCGCGGCAGGACATCTCTTTCCCCGCCATGCAGAAGCTGCAGAGCCAGGTGGTGGCAATCGTCGCCAAGGAACCGTTCGTCGCGCACATGTCGTCGTCGGTCGGCGGCGGGTTCGGTTCGTCCAGCCTCAACTCGGCCAGCATGTACGTGCAGCTCAAGGACAAGAGCCAGCGGCCGGACATGGACACGATCCTGTCGACGCTGCGCCGGGACATGGGCAAGGTGCCGGGCATCTCCGCCATCGCCGTGCCGGTGCAGGACCTCAGGATCGGCGGCCGCTCGTCGCGCGCCCAGTACCAGTACGTGGTGCAATCGACCAACGAGAGCCAGCTGTTCGAGTGGTCCAACAAGATCACGGCGGCAATGGCCGCAGACTCGACCCACTTCGCCGACGTCTCGTCCGATCTCGAGGACAACGCGCTGCAGGCAAACCTCGTGGTCGACCAGGACAAGGCAAGCCTGCTCGGCATCACGGCGGCGCAGCTCCGCAACACGCTCTACTACGGCTTCGGCACCAACCAGGCCTCGACCATCTATGGCGCCGGCGACAGCTACGAGGTGATCGTCGAGCTCGACCCCAGTATCCCGTGGACACCTGAGCGGCTGGACCAGATCCAGGTCAAGTCGACTACCGGCAAGCTCATTCCGCTGTCGTCTTTCGCCCATGTCGAGCGTACCAACGGCCTGCTGTCGGTCTCGCAGCAGGGACAGCTGCCGGCGGTGACGGTCTCGTTCAACACCCCGGGCGATGAAGCGCTCGGCACGGCGGTCGACCAGCTGTCGGTGATCAAGCAGCAGCTCAACGTGCCGACGACCATCACCACCAGCCTCGGCGGTACGGCGCAGGTGTTCCAGGACGCACTGGCCAACCAGGGCGTGCTGCTGGGCGCCGCGATCCTGACCATCTACATCGTGCTCGGCATCCTCTACGAGAGCTTCATCCACCCGCTGACGATCCTCACCGGCCTGCCGGCGGCGGCGGCGGGGGCACTGCTATCGCTGCAGCTCTTTCACATGGACCTGTCGGTGATCGCCATCATCGGCATCCTGATGCTGATCGGCATCGTCAAGAAGAACGCCATCATGATGATCGACTTCGCCCTGCAGCGACAGCGGGCTGGCGCCGAACCGTTCGACGCCATCCGCGAGGCGTGTCTGGTCCGCTTCCGTCCCATCATGATGACGACGCTCGCGGCGCTGATGGGCACCCTGCCGATCGCGCTCGGCACCGGCGCCAGCGCCGAGCTGCGCCAGCCGCTCGGCGTCGCGGTGGTGGGTGGCTTGATCGTCTCGCAGCTGCTGACGCTGTTCATCACGCCGGTGATCTTCCTCTACATGGAAGCGTTCCAGCGAGCCCTCGGCCGGTTCGGTCGCTGGGTCACCGGCGCCGGTCGGCGCCATGCCGAGCAGCCGGCGCCCGAGCCGGCCGCCGTGGGCGCGCCGGCGGAGTAAGGGCGGACGTTATCGAATTGAGTGCGGCGCGCGAGGTTCCTGCCTCGCGCGCCGCAGTTGCTTTCAGGCCGGGTGACGATTGGGTGAAGTCCTCATCCGCGGGCCACACCCGATGGCTACGAGTATCGCAGCTCCGGCCGGCCGAAATGGCGCAGCACCAGGCCAACCGCGCCCATGCAGGCATCGTTTTCGGCGAACTTGCTGACGACGAAACGCGTGCGGCAGTTTTCGCCCACGTCGCCCCGCTTGACCAGCGTGTGCTTGTTGAAGCTCGCCTCGAGCGGGGTGACCAGCAGGTCGCTGGCCATGGCGAGCCGACCGCCCACCACTACCAGCCCCGGGTTGATCGCCGTGCCGATGATGCCGAGGCCCCGGCCCGCCGCCTCGGCGGTGTCCTCGATCAGCCGGCGGCAGCCGACGTCGCCGTCCTTGGCGAGGGTGATGACATCGGCCAGCGTCATGCTGCGGCCGAAGCGCTTGCTCGCCAGCTCCAGCGGTTCGCGAAAGCTGGCGTAGAGCTCGAGGCAGCCGCGGTTGCCGCAGCGGCAGAGCGGCCCCTCGGGGTCGATCGACATATGGCCGAATTCGCCGGCCCCTCCGGCAATGCCGGTCATGACGTGGCCGCGGTGGACGATGGCGCCGCCGACTCCGAGGTCGAGGGTGAACAGCACGAAATCCTCGTGCCCGACCGCCGCGCCCCACATCATTTCGGCCACTGCCGAACAGTTGCTCTCGTTGTCGGCGAAGACCGGGCGCTTCAGGGCAGTCTCGAACACATCCTTGACGTTGACCCCGGCCCAGGTCGGCACGCCGCTGGCGCGCAGCACGCGGCCGTTCTGCGGGTTGACCGGACCGGCGACGGCGACGCCCACGCCGAGCAGGGTGCCGCATGACATGCCGTGTTCGGCATAGGCTTCCTTGACCAGGCGCTTGGCGATCGTGGCGGCGGTCTCAGGGGTGTAGTCGGGGTCGAGGAAGAACGCCCGGTCGGCGATCACCTGGTGCGATACGTCGGCGACGATCATCTGGATGTGCGACATGCCGAACAGCAGGCCGACGCAGGTGCCCGCCTCGGGATTGAGCGACACCGCGGTCGCCGGACGGCCGACGCCCGAGGCGCGGCCGCTCTCGATGGCGCTGTCGACCACCATGCCGGCGCGGCGCAATTCGGTGAGTGCGGTCGAGATCGTCGACTTGGCGAGCCCGGTGGATTCGGCGATCTCGCGCGGGCTCATCGTGCCGCGCTGGCTGAGCGCCCGGACGACGCGGCCGGTGGGCGTGGAGAAGGCCTCTTCGGAGAGCAACGACTTTAGTATTGTGCCGGTCATATTTTGCTCTGCGGCCCGCGTTGACAGCAAGAATATGTTCATCATAGAACAAATTAGGCTTGGGCTTTTGAGGAAGAGCACCGTCAGCCAAAAAGCGCAAGGGGTCGCACAAACGGGCCGAAAGTGTCCGGCGACTCCCTAAGGGAGAGAGAAGAATGAAATCCGTAGTCGCGGCCGGAATCGGCCTAATGACGCTTGCGTTGCTTTCGGGCACGGCATCTGCCGCGCCCAAGACGAACCTGCTGAGCCAATGGGATTCGGGCTCGGATGCCGCCGCCATCGCCAAGCTGGGCGACATGTTCAAGGCAGCGGGCGGTGACTGGACCTCGACCTCGATCGCCGGCCACACCGCCAACACCCTGGCCAAGCTCAATGCCGACGCCATGGCGGGCAATCCGCCCCCGGCCGTGCAGCTCAAGGGCCCGGAAATCGCCGAGTGGAACCAGACCGGCCAGACCGCCAACCTCGACGACATCGCGGCCAAGGAAGGCTGGGACAAGGTCGTGGCGCCCGAACTGCTGCCGGTCATGAAGCCGGCCGGCAACTGGGTGGCGGTGCCGATGAACATCCATCGCATCAACTGGACCTGGGCCTCGTCCAAGGTCATGAAGAAGCTCGGCATCACCGACATGCCCAAGACCTGGGCCGAGTTCAACGCCGACTGCGACAAGGCGGTCGCCGCGGGCATCGTCTGCATCGCCCACCTGAGCCAGGACTGGACCGATGCGACGACGTTCGAAAACGTCGTCTACGGCATGAACCTCGACCTCGACAAGAAGGCGTTCGTGCAGGGTGACGTGGATGCCCTCAAGAGCCCCGACATGATCAAGGCGTTCGACCAGATGCGCCTGATGGTCTCCAAGTACATGGACCCCGGCATTGCCGGCCGTGACTACGACACCGCCTCCAACATGATGGCGCAGGGCAAGGCGCTGTTCTTCATCATGGGCGACTGGGAAGTGGGTACGCTCAACGCCGCCGGCTACAAGTACGGCATGGACAACGACTATGTCTGTGCGCAGTCGCCGACCGACTGGGGCAAGCCCGGGTTCATCCTGAACTCTGACTCCGTTGTGCTGTTCAAGCAGGCCGACGCCGACTACGCCGCCGGCGGTTCGCTGCTCGCCCACCTGATCATGAGCCCCGACTTCCAGAAGATCTTCAACCAGGCCAAGGGGTCGATCCCGGCGCGCCTCGACGTTCCGGTCTCGGACGCCGGCTGGAACCCCTGCCAGCAGATCTCGCAGAAGGATCTCGAAGCCTCGATCCAGGCGGGCACGCTGGTGCGCTCGATGGCCCACAACATGACCGTGCTGCAGAAGTTCCGCGGCGCCATGATGGATACCATCACGCAGTTCGTGAATACGCCCGACATGACCTCGCAGGCGGCTGCCCAGGCGATGTCCGACGCCGTTGCTGCGCAGCAGTAGTCCTCCATCAGACGACCGTCCGCGGTCCTTAGGATCGCGGACGGACTATCGGGTCGAGGTAACTTGATGACTACTCAATCGATTGCCGTTCCGGGCGCCGGGCACGCCGGGCCGACCTGGCCGCAGCGGCTGGCGCAGGCGACGCCCTTCCTCGTGCTGGCGCCTTCCGTCATTGCCACGCTGATCTACGTCTTCGTCTTCACCGGCTGGACGATCTACATTTCGCTCAGCAAGTCGGCGATGTTTCCGGTGTCGGCGCTGCAGGGCATCAAGCCCTACCAGGACCTGTGGGCCAATGCCCGCTGGAACATCGCCTTCCACAACCTGTTCCTCTACAGCTTCCTTTATGTCGTCGGCGCCATGGTGATCGGGCTGACGCTCGCGATCCTGATCGACCAGCGGGTGCGCGCGGAATCGGTGTGGCGGACGATCTTCCTCTATCCGCTCGCGGTCTCGTTCGTGGTCACGGGCACGGTCTGGGGGTGGCTCTATTCTCCCGACACCGGCATCCAGATGCTGGTGCGGAGCATAGGCTGGTCGAACTTCACCTTCGCGCTGACCACCAGCAAGGACACGGCGATCTACGCCATCGTCATCACCGGCATCTGGCAATCCTCGGGGTTCGCCATGGCGCTGTTCCTCGCCGGCCTGCGCGCCGTCGACCCCGACATCATCAAGGCGGCGCAAATCGATGGCGCCGGGCCGTTCCGGACCTACAGCCGGGTCGTGCTGCCGACCATTGCGCCGATCTTCATCGCGGTGCTCGTCGTGCTGCTGCAGTTCGCCATCAAGACCTTCGACCTGGTGGTGGCGCTGACCGGCGGCGGACCGGGTCTCGCCACGACTTTTCCCGCCAACTACGTCTACGACATGATGTTCCAGCGCGGGCAGATCGCCCAGGGCGCTGCGGCGGCAATGATGATCCTGGCGGCGCTCGCCGTCGTCCTCGTCCCCTATTCCATCTGGCTGGTGTGGCGTCGCCGGCGGGAGGCGCGCAGTGTCTAGTCCTTCGATCGCCGCAAACATGGCCTTCGACGCCGAAGCTGCCAGCGCCCGGCGCCGCTGGGTGACGTCGCGGGTCATCATCTACGGGCTGCTCATCGTCTTTTCGCTGATCTACATCCTGCCGCTGGTCGTGGTGATCCTCAATTCCTTCCGCGACCTGCCGGAGATCAACCACAACGGCCTCATCGCCTGGCCGCAGAGCTTCTCGCTCGATTACTGGTACCAGGCCTGGGACACCTATTGCGTGGGCGGCACCTGTGCCGGCGTGAAGGGCAACTTCTTCAATTCGCTCACCATGACGATCCCGGCGACCATCATCTCGACGGCGCTGGGGGCGATGAACGGCTACATTCTCTCCAAGTGGAAGTTTCGCGGCTCGGACGCGCTGTTCGCCTGCGTAATGCTCGGGGTGTTCGTGCCGGGCCAGCTGTCGCTGATGCCGTGGTCGTGGCTGCTCGGCCGCATCCACCTCAGCAACTCCGTCTACGGGCTGATCCTCATCCACTGCGTGCAGGGCCTGAGCTTCACCACGCTGTTCTGCCGCAACTTCTACGTCAACATTCCCGACGACCTGGTGAAGGCGGCGCGCATCGACGGCGCCGGCTTCTGGCGCATCTTCTGGAAGATCATCGTGCCGATCTCGCCGCCAATCCTGATCGTGACGGTGATCTGGCAGTTCACCGGCATCTGGAACGAGTTCCTGTTCGGCGTGATCTTCACCACCGGGAACCAGCAGCCGATTACCGCGGCGCTGGTGGCGCTCGGCGCCGGCGGACTTTCGGTGCACGCCTATAACGTATCGAGCGCCGCGGTGCTGATCGGCGCCCTGCCGCCGCTGCTCGTCTACTTCCTCGGCGGCAAGTACTTCGTGCGTGGCCTCACCCAAGGCGCGATCAAATGAGGCTCACATGGCATCCCTGACCATCCGCAACATCTTCAAGAACTATGGGGCCGTCGAGGTCCTCAAGGGCATCGACATCGAGGCGAACCAGGGCGAGTTCATCGCGCTCGTCGGCCCCTCGGGCTGCGGCAAGTCGACCCTCCTCGCCATGATCGCCGGGCTCGAGAGCGTCACCGACGGCGAGATCTGGATCGGCGACAGGATGGTCAATTCGGTGGCCCCGAAGGACCGCGACATCGCCATGGTGTTCCAGTCCTACGCGCTCTATCCCACCATGACAGTGCGGCAGAACATGCTGTTCGGCATGGAGGCGCGCAACGTGCCCAAGCCGCAGCAGGTCGAAGCCATCAAGCGCGTCTCGGCGCTGCTGCAGATCGAACAATTGCTCAACCGCAAGCCCGGGCAGCTCTCGGGCGGACAGCGGCAACGCGTCGCCATGGGGCGGGCGCTGGTGCGCGACCCCCAGCTCTTCCTGTTCGACGAGCCGCTCAGCAACCTCGACGCCAAGCTGCGCGTCGAAATGCGGACCGAAATCAAGAAGCTGCACCACCGCGTCGGCAAGACCACCATCTACGTCACGCACGACCAGGTCGAGGCGATGACGCTCGCCTCCCGCATCGCGGTCATGCACAAGGGCCAGGTGCAGCAGTTCGACGAGCCGCAAGTCGTCTACAGCCGGCCGACCAACATGTTCGTCGCCGGGTTCATGGGCTCGCCGTCAATGAACTTCATCCCGGCGCAACTTGTCGACGATGGCGGCAAGACGGCCGTCGCCGTGCCGTCGCAATCGGGCGGCAGTACCAAGCTGGCGCTCTACAACGGCGCGGCCAGCCGGGCGCCGGGGAAGGACGTGATCTTCGGCGTCAGGCCCGAGCACCTCTTCCGTTACAGCGCCGAACTGAAGGCGCAAAAGCCGGCCATCGTGCCGCTGACGGTGCCGGTGGAGCTGGTCGAGCCGACGGGGGCCGAGACCATGGCGGTGATGAAGGTCGGCGAGACCGAGATCGTCGGCCGCTTCGATCCGGACCACGCCCCGCAGATGGGGGAAAACATCACGCTCGGGGTCGACATGGCGCATGTCTGCCTGTTCGAACCGACGACGCAGCGGTTGATCTAGGGATTTTTCGGATATGGCATTTGCGACATACCCCAGCCTCGCCGGCCGGGTGGTTTTCGTTACCGGCGGGGCGACGGGCATCGGCGCCGACATCGTGCGCGCCTTTGCCGGGCAGGGGGCGAAGGTGGCCTTCATCGACATTCTCGATGACGCCGGCGCGGCGCTGTCGGCGGAACTCGAGTCCGGCGGGTCGCGGCCGCTCTACCTCCATTGCGACATCACCGACATCGATGCCCTGAAGGCGACGGTCGCCGAGGCGGCGCGCCGGCTCGGGCCGATCGCCGTGCTGGTCAACAATGCCGGCAATGACGAGCGGCACCAGATCGACGACGTGACGGTGGAATACTGGGACCGTTCGACCAGCATCAACCTCAGGCCGCAATTCTTCGCCGCCCAGGCCGTGCGGCCCTACATGAAACAGCTCGGCGGCGGCTCGATCATCAATTTCTCCTCGATCGCCTGGAAGGGCGGGTCCGACAACATGCCGGTCTACGGCACGGCGAAGGCGGCGGTGCTCGGCCTGACGCGGGCCCTCGGCCGGGGGTTCGGCGCCGACAACATCCGCGTCAACGCGATCGAGCCGGGCGCGGTGATCACCGAAAAGCAGCGCCGGATGTGGTACCCCGACCCCAAGCAGGTCGAGGCCATCGTGGCACGGCAGCCGCTGCAGCAGATCCTGCTCGGCGACGAAATCGCCCGCACCGTGCTGTTTCTTGCTTCCGACGACAGCCGCATGATCACCCGGCAGGCGATCACCGTCGACGCCGGCCTCAGCTAGGACCTCGTGATGACGTCAATTCTGCGCACCGGGCTCAACCCCTACGGACTCACCTATCATCTGGGCATCCAGGCCGCCGGCACGCCGCGGGCCAACCCCAAGGCCGTGGGCCTCGAAGGCTATATCGCGCTGGCCACGGAAATCGGCGCCAGGACGCTCGAGGTCTGGGAGGGCTGGACGGCCAAAATGAGCGACGACGAGCTCAGGGCGCTCGGCGCCCGGCTCAAGGGGCTCGGCATGGAGCCGGTCGGCAGCTCGGGGCTGCAGATGGTCGACATGGCCAATTCCATCCGCATCGCCAACGGCCTCGGCGCCAAGGTCATCCGCCTGGCGCTGACGCCGATCCTCTGCGGCGACCGGGCCGCGGCCGGGCCGCGCTGGCGCGAACTGGTGGTGAGCGTCTGGGACAAGCTCGGCCGCTACGCGCCGATGGCGGCCGAGCACGGCATCACCATCGCCATCGAGAACCACCAGGATTTCACCAGCAAGGAGCTGGTCAATCTCTGCGAGGAGAACGGGCCCAACGTCGGCATCGTCTTCGACACAGCCAACACCTTCCCCACGGCGGAATCGACGCTCGATTTCGCCCGCGTCATCGCGCCCCATGTGCGCTACCTCCACCTCAAGGACTATCGCATCCAGTGGACAGACGAGGGCCTGCGCCTGGTGCGCTGGGCCAGCGGCGACGGCGTGGTGCCGTTCAAGGAGCTGGTCGAGCTGCTGGCCAAGCATCACCAGTCGCTGCCGGCGGCGATCGAGATCGGGGCGCTGGAAGCCCGCCACGTCCGGTTGTTCACGGCCGACTGGTGGCACGGCTATGCACCGAGGACGGCCGAGGAACTGGCCTCGTGCCTCCTCGCGGCGCGGCGCAATCGCCTGCCCGACGACGCCGACTACCGCACGCCGTGGGAGAAGGGCGAAGACGGCGATACTTTGATCAATTACGAGCTCGAGCAGGTAAGGCGCAGCGCGCAGAACCTCAAGACGCTCGGGCTCATGTAGGAACGGAAAAATGGATCAGGATCTCAAAGGCAAGCTCGCATTCGTTACCGGCTCAGGGCGCGGCCTCGGCAGCTACATGGCCAAGCGCCTGGCGAGCATGGGCGCCGACGTCGTCGTGCACGACCTCAGCTGGGAAGAGACCAGCAAGTTCGGGGAATCGAAGAACCTCGGCGAGATGGTCAAGACCATCGAGGGCATGGGTGTCCGCTCGATGGGCGTCACCGGCAATATCGGCGATCGCGACGCCATCGCGAAGATGAAGGCCGACATCGAGGGCAAGCTCGGGCCGGTTGAAATCCTGGTCAACTGCGCCGGCGGCGACATCGGCGCCTCGGGTGGCAAGCCGGTGCCGAACGACCTACTCGGCATCCCCTATGAAGACATCGTGGCACTGACCACCAACAACCTCATCGGCACGATGCTGATGTGCCAGGCCTTCGTGAACCCGATGCGCGAGCGCGGCCACGGCATCGTGGTCAATATCGGTTCGACGGCGGCCCATGTGGGCGTGCCGAACGGCTCGATCTACGCCGTGCTCAAGGCCGGTGTCGTGCACTACACCCGGTGCCTCGCCAAGGAGGTGATGGAAGATGGCGTGCGCGTCAACTGCGTCAGTCCCGGCCCGACCAAGACCGCCCGTTTCCAGGCGACCCGTGTCGTCGATCCGGTGAAGATGGATTCCTCGGGCAAGTCGTTCGACCGCTACGCCGAGCCGGAGGAAATCGCCGATGCGGTCGGCTTCCTCTGCAGCCCGCAGGCCAAGTTCGTCCACGGCCAGGTGCTGCGCGTCGACGGCGGCAGTTTGTTGTTCACGAGCTGAAGCGCGACCTCGGCACCAAGTCGCTGCTTGTCTTCCCTCTCTTCTCGCGGGAGAGGGGGCCGGCAGGCGGGTGAGGGGGAGCGGCAAACACTGGTTCGCCGCCGCTATGGGGACGGCGGCGCGTGCGGCTCCCCCCTCATCCGGCGCTCCGCGCCACCTTCTCCCGCAAGGGGAGAAGGAAGAAGGGGTAGAGCCCCGCCCAACTAACCTCACCTCCCGCACGACAAATTCTCATTCGGCTGAACCGGCCGCCCTGTCGCACAGTGTCGTCAACAACGGCACAAAAGCGAGGGAGCCCGATGCTCACCGATCTCGACCGCTATGCGTATTCGGCCTCGATCGACCGGCCGCCGCTGAAAATGCCGGGCAATGCCCGGATCGCGGTGTTCATCGTGCCGAACGTCGAATACCTCGAATTCCTGCCGCCGCCGAACCCCAAGCGGGCGCCCTATGCGCGCCCGGCACCCGATATCGCCTCGTTCCAGATGCGCGACTACGGCAACCGCGTGGCGCTCTGGCGGCTGTTCGATATGTTCGACGATCTCGGCATCAAGGCGACGGCCTCGATGAACGCCGCGGTATTCGAGCATTTCCCGATGATCGGCGAGGAAATGGCCAAGCGCGACTGGGACTACCAGTCGCACGGCATCTACAACACGCGCTTCTCGTTCGGCATGGACGAGGCGATGGAGCGCGAGCAGATCGAGGCGGTGATCGACATCGTCAAGAAGGCGACGGGCAAGAAGATTTCCGGCTGGCTCGGCCCTGCGCTCACCACCACGCCCCGGACGCCCGACCTGCTGGCGGCAGCCGGGGTCAAATACTGGGCCGACCTGTTCCACGACGACGAACCGACCGATATCGCCGTCAAATCGGGGCGGCTGATCTCGATGCCCTATAGCTTCGAGATCAATTCGGGCGTCGCGCTGGGCGGCCAGGCGCAGACGGCGGAGGCCTTCGGGCGGTTCATCAAAGACCAGTTCGACATGCTGTACGAGGAGGGCGCCTACGCCCCCAAGGTGATGGCGATCTGCCTCCACCCGTTCGCCGTCACCGCGCCGTCGCGGGCCAAGTACCTGCGCGAAGCCCTCGAATACATCCTCGGCCATTCAGGAGTGTGGCAGGCAAAGGCCGGCGACATCGCCGACTGGTACCTCGACAACTATCATGGCCAGCGGGTCCCCGCGCCGGCCCTCAAGGCCGCGTGAGGGAGGGCGCCATGACCGAACTCCCCGCCAACTACAACGCGCGCGTCATCAATCCGACGACGCGGATGGACCACGGCCTTTACGCCTTTTCGGCTATCAAGGATCGGCCCAAGCTGGTTTGGCCCGGTGGCAAGAAGGTCGCGATCGCGGTGGTGATCAGCGTCGAGGCCGGCGATCTCGTCACCGATCCGATGGGGTTGGTGCCCTTCACCTATCGCGACTACGGCCCGCGTGTCGGGCTGTTCCGGCTGATGGGAATTCTCGATTCCCTCGGCATCAAGGCGACCGTGCCGATCAGCGACGAAGTGCTGAAGCGCTCGCCTGCCGTGCTCGAAAACATCCTGAAGCGCGGCTGGGAGGTCGTCGGTCACGGCGCCAAGGTCAATGTCGGATTGTCCTCCACCATGAGCGAGGCCGACGAGGCGGCGTATATCGGCGCCTCCCACGCCGCGCTCAAGGCTGCGACGGGCAAGCCGCCGCGCGGCTGGCTGGGGCCGGGCGCCAGCGAGTCGGCGCGCACCACGGCACTGCTCGCCGGCGCGGGGTTCGACTACACGCTCGACTGGGGCAATGACGAGCAGCCGTTCGAGTTCACCGTGCCGGCCGGGAAGCTCGCATCCCTGCCATGCAGTCCCGACACGTCGGATGCCGCCGTCATCCAGGCGCAGAGCCATACGCCCTGGGAATTCGAGACGGCGATCGATGATCACCTCGAGGGCCTGCTGGCTTCGAACTGGGGGTCGGTGATGGTGCTGAACCTGCAGGCAAACGTCTCCGGCCAGCCATTCCGCGCCAAGTATATCCGCGCGTTCCTCAGCAAGGCGGCGCTGCGCAAGGACGTCTGGTTCGCCACCGGCAGCGAGGTGATCGATGCCTTCCGGAGTGCCGCGGGCTGAGGCCGCAGCAGCGCCGCCAAGGGTGAATTTTCCTCAAGTCGGCGCCGCGAAATAGTCGATTGGCAGGAGGCAGGGGCCCCTCGCATTGTCGATTGAAGCCAATCCAGCCGGCCCTCGACGGCCCCGGCGAGCGCACCACAGGAGACTTCAGTGACCAAGATCGGCGTCTTCATTCCTATCGGCAGTCGCGGCTGGCTGATCTCGACGACGTCGCCGATGACGATGCCGAGCTTCGATCTCAACAAGACCGTGGTGCAGCGGGCCGAACATTATGGCCTCGATTTCGCGCTCTCGATGATCAAACTGCGCGGCTATAACGGCCCGTCCGAATACTGGGTGCACAACCTCGAATCCTTCACGCTGATGGCCGGCCTCGCCGCCGTCACCAAGAAGATCCAGCTGTTCGCTTCGGTCGCCATGCTGACGCTGCCGCCGGCGCTCGTCGCCCGGATGGTTTCGACCATCGACTCGATCGCGCCCGGCCGCATCGGGGTCAATATGGTCACCGGCTGGCAGCCCAAGGAATACCAGCAGATGGGGCTCGAGCTGACGCCCGAGCATTTTGCCCGCCGCTACGACTATGCCGCCGAATACGTAACGATCATGAAGCAGCTCTGGGAAACCGGCGTGTCGGACTTCAAGGGCGACTTCTTCCAGTACGACGATTGCAAGCTCAGCCCGCGTCCGTCGGCATCGATCCCGATCGTCGGCGCCGGCCAGTCGCCGGCCGGCATGGATTTCGTCGCCAAGTACGGCAACTACAACTTCGTCGTCGCCGGTGGCCTCAACCAGACCGACGGCTGTCGCGATGTGGCGGGCCGGGTGGCGGACGCGGCCAAGAAGTATGGCCGGGATACCGGGGCGTTCCAGCTCATCATGGTGATCGCCGACCGCACCGACGAAATGGCCTTCGCCAAGTGGGAACACTACAAGCAGGGCACCGATGTCGAGGCGCTCGAATGGCAGGCGAGCCAGGCCGGTGCCGACGTCAAGGCGAACGCCAATTCGACTGCCGCGCTGCTCAAGAAGGGCGTCGAGAACCCCGAGCCCACCGGCATGACCAAGATCATCGGCAGCTACGAGAACGTGGCGCGCATGCTCGACGAGATCGCCATGGTGCCCGGCATCAAGGGGCTGATGCTCACATTCGACGACTTCGTGGTCGGCATGGAGCAATTCGGCGAGCACATCCAGCCGCTGATGAAGACCCGCAACGCGGCGCTCTCGACGCAGGCCGCTGCCTGACCGCTGCGGGCGGCAAGCGTGCCGCCCCGCTCCCTGTTTCACGCGAGGTATCGGCTATGGTTCAGATCGGCGTCTTCATTCCCATCGGCAGCCGCGGCTGGCTCCGCTCCACCACCTCGCCCCGCACCTACCCCACGTTCGACCTCAACAAGACGATCACGCAGCGGGCCGAACACTACGGGCTCGATTTCGTGCTCTCGATGGTCAAGCTGCGTGGCTTCAACGGACCGAGCGAATTCTGGCAGCATAACCTCGAACCGTTCACGATGATGGCCGGCATTGCCGCCACGACGCAGCGGATCAAGATGTATGCCTCGATCGCGCTGCTGACGCTGCCGCCGGCCCTTGCCGCCCGGATGGTGTCGACCATCGACTCGATCGCGCCCGGCCGGTTCGGGGTCAACATCGTTACCGGCTGGCAGCCCAAGGAATACCAGCAGATGGGGCTGTGGCCCGGCGATGAGCACTTCAAGAACCGCTACGAGTATGCCACCGAATACGTGCAGGTGATGAAGGACCTCTGGGAAACCGGTGTTTCCAACTTCAAGGGCCAGTTCTTCCAGATGGACGACTGCAGGCTGAGCCCGCGCCCGGCCGGCCATATCGATATCGTCGCCGCGGGCACGTCGGATCGCGGCATGCAGTTCGTCGCCGAGCATTGCGACTACAATTTCGTCTCGTCGGGCGGCGGCACCAACGAGCCGGACAAGGCCGGCGAGAACGTGGCGCGTCTTGCCAAGGTGGCGGCGACCACCGGTCGCAACGTCAAGGCCTACACCGGCTGCATGATCATCGCCGACCGGACCGACGACCTCGCCTTCCAGAAGTGGGAATATTACAAGCAGGGCACCGATCTCGAGGCGATCGAGTGGGCGCATGGCCAGTCGTCGGCGGACAAGTCTGCCCCCTCGGATTCGACCGCCGGCCGCATGGCCGCCAACACGCTCGCCATGCTGAAGAACCCCAAGGCGGCGGAGCCGCATGGCGGCCTCAGGCTGATCGGCTCCTACGAGAACGTGGCGAGGATGCTCGACGTGATGGCCGAGACGCCTGGCCTCGGCGGCATCATGCTGACCTTCGACGACTTCATCATCGGCATCGAGCAGTTCGGCCAGTACATCCAGCCGCGCATGCGCAGCCGCGCCACCCCGATCGCCGCTGCCAACCAGAACGCGGCCTGAGCTGCGGCCGGATCGGCGGGCAGCCAGGACAGGATATTCAGGAGAACAAGCATGACCAAGATGGGCGTATTCATTCCGATCGGCAGCCGCGGCTGGTTCATGTCGACCACCTCGCCGGAGACGTTTCCGACCTTCGACCTCAACAAGACGATCGTGCAGCGGGCCGAACACTACGGCATCGACTTCGCGCTCGCGATGATCAAGCTGCGCGGCTACAACGGGCCGTCCGAGTTCTGGCAGCACAATCTCGAAGCGTTCACGCTGATGGCCGGCATCGCCGCCGTGACGCAGAAGATCAAGCTCTATGCCTCGATCGCGCTCCTCACCCTGCCGCCGCCGCTGGCTGCCCGCATGGCATCCACGATCGATTCGATCGCCCCTGGCCGGTTCGGGGTCAACATCGTCACCGGCTGGCAGCCCAAGGAATACCAGCAGATGGGGCTGTGGCCGGGCGACGAGCATTTCAAGAACCGCTACGCCTACGCCACCGAATACGTGAAGGTAATGAAGGAGCTCTGGGAAACCGGCACGTCGAATTTCCAGGGCGAGTACTTCCACATGGACGACTGCAAGCTCAGCCCGCGGCCGTCGAGCCACATCGATATCGTGGCGGCCGGGTCGTCCGATCGCGGCATGCAGTTCGTCGCCGAAGAATGCGACTACAACTTCGTCGGTGCCGGCGGCGGGATAAACGAGCCGGAAAAGGGTGGCGACAACGTCAAGCGGCTGATCGAGGCGGCAGCGCAGACCGGCCGCAAGGTCGGGGCCTATACGCTCATCACCATCATCGCCGACCGCACCGACGAACTCGCCTTCGCCAAGTGGGAGTACTACAACAAGGGCGTCGACCTCGAGGCCATCGAGTGGATGGGCCAGCAATCGGGCGCCGACAAGTTCTCGGCCTCCACCTCGACGGCGGCGCGCATGGCGGCCGGCGCCGCGGCGATCCTCAAGGACCCGACCAAGGCCACGGCCAATGGCGGCCCGAAGCTGATCGGCTCCTACGAGAATGTGGCGCGCATGCTCGACATCATCGCCGAGCAGCCCGGGATCGACGGCATCATGATGATCTTCGACGATTTCATCGTGGGCATCGAGCAGTTCGGCGAGCACATTCAGCCGCTGATGAAATCGCGCAACGGCAAGCTCGCCGCGGCGCAGGCCGCCTGACACCGCCAAACGCGGGTGGATCGCCGATCCGCCCGTTCCCACCGAGGACACCGCCATGCCGCAACTCGCCACCGCCGAAGAAAAGGTCATCGACGTCCGCACGTTCTGGCAGGCGGTCGGCCTCAGGGCAGTCGGCACGGCGATCGTGACCGCGGAGGCCGATGACGGCCCGCGCGGCTTCCTGGCGCTGTCGGCAACCCATGTGTGCGCCGAGCCGCCGCTGCTCTCGATCTCGGTCGACAAGAAGACCTCGGCGCTCGAAACGATCCTCAAATCCGGCCATTTCGCCATCAACTACCTGGCGACCGATCAGGTCGAGATTGCCGCCCCGTTTGGCGGCAAGGGGGACCTCAAGGGTGCGGACCGCTTCACCACCGCGGCATGGACCAGCGGATCGACCGGCGCGCCGACCCTGGTTGGGGCCGCGGGCGTGATCGAGTGCACGGTGCACGAAACCATCGAGCGCTACGGCACGGTGATCATCTTCGGCCGGCTGGTCGATTTCGCCGGCACGCCAGACACCACGCCGCTCGTCTCCTACAAGGGCAAGTATCTCAACGCGCCGGCATGAACTCCGCCGCGAGGCCCCGGGATAACGATCCGCGCCCGTTGACTGCGGCGCGCGGCCGGCGCATCGGACGCAGCTCTTGCCGCGCATCAGGACATTGCCCGTGACCACTTCATCCGCTCTGCTCGTCATGGACTACCAGGACGAGATCCTGGCCAATTACGATGGCGCTGCACTCGCCGCCCGCGTCACCCCGCTGATCGCGGCGGCGCGGGCAAAGGGCATCCCGGTCGTCTATGTGATCGTCGGCTTCCGCCCCGGCTATCCTGAGATTTCGCCCGACAACAAAGGCTTTTCGGCGCTGAAGCAGGCGGGCCGGCTGGTCAACCCGAGGGTTTCGCCCTTGCTCAGCCCGCTGCCCAGCGAGCCGGTCGTGGTCAAGAAGCGCATCTCCGCCTTTGCCGGCAGCGATCTCGATGTCATCCTGCGCGGGTACGGCGCCCGCCACCTGATCCTCTGCGGCGTTTCGACCAGCGGGGTCGTGCTGTCGACGACGCGCCAGGCGGCCGATCTCGACTACGAACTGACGATCGTCAGCGATTGCTGTGCCGATGGCGATGCCGAGGTGCATCAAGTGCTGATCGGCAAGGTGTTTCCCCGCCAGGCCCGGGTGGTCGAGGCGGCGGCGCTCGCTGCGGAACTAGTCGGCTGACTACGGAGTCGCGAACACGGCGCCGGCTCGCCCGGCAAAGGCAATGACCTTGCGATCCTCGTAACGGCGGCCGACCAGCGACAGCCCAACCGGCATGCCCGAAGGGCCGCGCCGGCCGGGCACGTTGACGACCGGCACATGCAGCAGCGTCCACATCGAGTTGAACGAGGCGTCGCCGGTCTTGTCCTGGCCGAGCGGGGCTTCGCCGACGGCGCTCGGAGTCAGGATCACGTCGTATGCGGCGGCAATATCGTCGAACAGGGCGCGGCAGCGATCGACCAGTTTGTAGGCCTCGCGGATTTCGGACGGCGGCGGTGCGTCCCGATGCTCGACGCGGGCCTTGAACTCCTCGTGCAGCTCGGGCGTCGTCCGGTATTCGTTGAGGAAGGTCGAGCGCGTTTCGCGCCGCCCGATCTTGAGCTGGGCGTCGGCGAACCCGGCAAAGCTTGCTGGCAGATCGAGCTCGCTCACCGCGGCGCCGGCGGCGCCGAGCGCGGCCGCAGCCTCCGCCATGGCCTGGCGGGTTTCGGGCATAGCCTTGTCCCACATGGGGGTCCGGCACACGCCGATGCGCGCGCCGGCGAGCCCTGTCGGTGCCGGCGCTTCAAGCGCGTCGAGGTCGAACACATCGGCCAGCAGCATCAGGTCCTCAGCGGAGCGGGCGTAGAGCCCGACCGTGTCGGCGCTGATGGTGCCCATCTTGAAGCCTTCGCGGCTGATGCTGTTCCAGGTGGGCTTGATGGCATAGACGCCGTTGAACGAGGCGGGGCGAATGGTCGAGCCGCCGGTCTGCGTCCCAAGGGCGATAGTCGTCTGGAAGTCGGCTACGGAAGCGGCCGAACCGGAGGACGAGCCGCCTGGCGTGCGGGTCGGGTCGTGCGGATTACGTGTTTTGCCGCCGCGCAGCGTAGCGGCGAATTCGGTAGTCACCGTCTTGCCTACCAACAGGGCGCCGGCGGCGCGCAGCACATCGACCGCCGCGGCGTCGACGCCGGGCTGGCTGCCGGCATAGCGCGGGGAGTTGTGGCCCGTGGGCATGTCCCTGGTGTTGAACACGTCCTTGATGCCGAGCGGCACGCCATGCAGCGGGCCCTTGGTCGGGGCGGCGTCGAGCGCCTCGGCCTGGCGGAGCAAAGCGTCCGGATCGAACCAGGCGAAGGCCTGCACCGTGGCGTCGCGCTCGGCGATGCGGGCGATCACCGCCCGGGCGACATCGACGACCTTGAGCGCACCGCTCGTCGTCTGCGCGACCAGTTCGGTCGCGCTCAGTTCGTTGGGCAGGGCCATGTCGCGCCTCGCTGTCGGTCAGTAGGTGGCAAAAATTCGGGCTATCTCGTCGGGGTCTTCCGTCCGGGTCAGCGCCAGCGCCAAAAGCAGCCGCGCCTTCTGCGGATTGAGATTGTCGGTGGTCAGGAAGCCGAGTTCCGCCAGCCGCGAACCGCGGCGCACCACGCCGCTACCGGCGCGCGTACCCTGCATGACGACAACGCCGGCGGCATGCGCCCGCTCCAGCGCCGCAACCTGGCCGGCGGTGGTCATGCCCGGTGCGAAGCCGGCGGAGACGATGCCCTTGGCGCCGGCGGCAACGAACGCATCGATTTCGGCGCCGTCCGCGCCGGCGTAAGCGTAGCTCACGTCGACGCGCGGCAAGGCATCGAGGCCCCGGATGTCGAACTCGGTATTGGGGGCGACCACGCGCTCGGTCTTGCGGTAATAGCTGACGAAATCGCCATCGACGTAGCCAAGCATGCCGAAATCGGGAACCTTGAACGTCTGCAGGCGGAAGGTTGCGGTCTTGGTGACCTCGCGGGCCGCGTGAATTTCGTCGTTGAGCACCACCATGACGCCGCGACCGGCAGAGTCCGGCGAGGCCGCGACGCGGACACCGTTGACGAGATTGGTGTGGGCATCGGAGGCCAGGGCGCTCAGCGGCCGCTGCGAGCCGACCACCACCACCGGTATCGACACCTTGAGGGTCAGGCCGAGGAAGTAGGCGGTTTCCTCGAGCGTCGCCGTCCCATGTCCGATGACGATGCCGGCGAGGTCGGGCGTTTCGCTGACGAGCCGGTCGCACAGCTCGACCAGTTCCTTCCACTCGGGGAAGTAGATCTGCGGGCTGCCGACGTTGCGGAATTTCACCGCGAAAACCTCGGCGACCTGCTGCGCGTCAGGCACCGCGGCGAGAATGGCTTCGGCGTCCCACATGGTCTTGTTGGCGCCGTAGTCGACGATGTCGAGCGGGTGCTTGCCGATCGAAGAGA
>Ga0209233_1000489_pt1 | contig 24014 bp, 21 predicted proteins | sample AraplaCL_Cvi_mCL_FD_184269 | JGI IMG/M metagenome (GOLD analysis project Ga0209233, IMG submission 184269) | Arabidopsis root microbial communities from the University of North Carolina, USA - plate scrape CL_Cvi_mCL (SPAdes) (version 2) | ecosystem: Host-associated > Plants > Roots > Endosphere...
GAGAGGCGGGCAAAGCGGTTGGGGTCGATCCCCTCGCGAAGCCTGAGACCCATGACCAGCAGTTCGTCGCCCTCTTCTTCCCAGGTCAGCACGTCGTTGGTGACGAGGCCATTGCCGGCCATGTCGACGCGCTTCTGCCACTCGAAGGGCAGCTTCTCGGTCGCGGTGGCGTGGCGCTCGTTGCCGACCAGGATGCGGCCGTGCGCCCCGGGCCCGATGCCGGCATATTCGCCGTAGCGCCAGTAGAGCAGGTTGTGGCGGCTCTCGTCGCCCGGGCGGGCATGGTTGGAGATCTCGTAGGCCGGCAGGCCGGCCGAGGCGGTCAATTCCTGCGTCAATTCGTAGAAATCGGCCGCCAACTCCTCGTCCGGCATCTTCAGCTTGCCGGTGCGATAGAGGTCGAAATAGCGCGTGCCCATCTCGATGGTCAGCTGGTAGAGCGACAAATGCCCCTTTGCGAGCCAGATGGCCTCGGTCAGCTCATCCTGCCAATCGTCGAGGGTCTGGCCGGGGCGGGCATAGATCAGGTCGAAGCTCGAGCGCGGAAAGATCGACTGCGCCAGCCGCACCGCGGCGATCGCCTCGTCCACGGTGTGCTTTCGGCCCAGTTCGGCGAGCGGGCCAGGGCGCAATGACTGCACGCCGAGCGACACCCGGTTGACGCCGGCGGCCCGATAGCCGCGGAATCGCTCCGCCTCGACGCTGGTGGGGTTGGCCTCGAGGGTGATCTCGGCCTTGGGGTCGATCGGCCAGCGGCGGGCGATCGCCTCCAGAATGGCGCCGACCGCCTGCGGGCTCATCAGCGACGGGGTGCCGCCGCCGAAGAAGATCGACTGCACGGTGCGGCCGGGCGTCGCCTCGGCGAACCAGGCGATTTCACGCTCATAGGCGCGCACATAGGCGGCTTCGTCGAAAGCGCCACGGTGGACGTGCGAGTTGAAATCGCAATAGGGGCACTTGGAAGTGCAGAAGGGCCAGTGGACATAAACGCCGAACAGGCCATTGCCGCGAGCGGCACCGGTTGAGACGAGATCAGCCAACGGCGTACCCTCCGGCTTGCAGCGGACCGAAACTGTAGCCCGGCGGTGTCGGCGGCTCGGCCAGCGCGTCCTGCTCGGGGATGAGACGAAGCTCCGGCTCGCCATCGCTGGCGGCCAGCACGTGATAGGTGCCGCGCGTCGCCCGATCGAGGACGCGGGCGGTGAGGTCGCCCTTGAGATAGTGGCCGAAGAACAGCGCCGCGAACAGGTCGCCAGCGCCGCGCGGCGGCTTCGGCACGATGGGCGTTGCCGCCGTCCAGACCGCGCCGTTGATGCTCGTCAGCGCGCCGATCAAATTGCCGGCCGGCACCGACTTGGCGATGACCAGCGGCCGGCCGAGTTTTGCCGCCGCCGCGGCCGCGCTTTCGGCATCGACTACGGGTAGTCCGGCGAGCACCGAGAGTTCGAAGGCATTGGGCGTCACGATGTCGGCGAGCGGCAGCAGGATCGACGCCATGGCGTCGGCTACGCCAGGCCGGGCATAGATGCGGCCATCATCACCGAACGCCGGATCGAGGCAGTAGATGAGCCCAGGATTGGCGGCCTTGGCGCGCCTGACGGCGTCGGCGACGAACGCCGCCTGTTCCGGCGAGCCAAGATAGCCGGAAATGAGCCCGTGCGTAACCGCCAGCCGCCCCTGCCGCTCCAGGGCGTCGAGAAGCTTGGCGAGCAGGTCGAGCGAGGTCGCCTCGCCGGCAAAGCCGGGGTGCGCGGCATGGCTCGAAAGCAGGACCGTGGGAATGCACCACGCCTCGTGCCCCAGCCGCTGCAGCGCGAACCGCGCCGCGGCGTTGCCGACGTGACCCGTGACGACCTCCGACTGGATGGAAAGGACGTTCATGACGCCAGCCCCCAGCTACCCTCTTCCCCTGCGGGAGAGGATGCCCGAAGGACGGGTGAAGGGTCGGCCGCGGACGCTGCGAAAACGTCACCCAATCGCCGCCTCCACGAACTGCGCGAAGGCGCGGGCGCGATGGCTGAGGCCGGTCTTGCCGGGCGACCAGGAGTGCTTGGTTTCCGGCGCCATCTCGCCGAAGGTGATGTCGTAGCCGTTCGGCATGAAGATGGGATCGAACCCATGGCCGAGGCTGCCGCGCGGCGGCCAGACCAGCGTGCCCTCGACCTTGCCGATGAACAGCGCCTCGCGTCCGTCGGGATGAGCGAGGCAAAGCGTGGCGTTGAACGAGCCGCGCCGCTGCGAGGGGGTATTGGCGCCGGCGGCCTGCAGGCTGTCCTCGACACGCCGCATGCCCACCATGTAGTCACGGCCGCCGTTTGCCGCCGATCCCGCCCAGTTGGCGGTATAGACCCCCGGATCGCCCCCCAGCGCATCGACGCAAAGGCCGGAATCGTCGGCAAGGGCGAGCATGCCGGTTGCCGCAGCTGCCGCGTGCGCTTTGATGCGGGCGTTTTCGACGAAGGTCGTGCCGGTCTCGTCGGGCTCGTCGAGCCCGAGTTCTCCCGCTGACACGAGGTCGAGGTCGAACGGGGCCAGCAGCTCCCGGAATTCGCGCAGCTTGCCGGCATTGTGCGTGGCGACCACCAGCCGGTCGCCCGGCTGCAGCCGAAGCGGCTCGGTCATGGCCGGCCTCCTGCGCGATGCCGCCGTGCCGCGATCATCATGATGCCAGCGCCGCCAGCTGCAGGGCAGAGAGCTCGCCGATGCCTTTTTCGGCGAGTTGCATCAGCCTGTCGAGTTCCGCCCTGGTGAAAGGCGTCTGCTCGGCGGTACCCTGGATCTCGACGAAGCGGCCACCGCCGGTCATGACGAAATTGGCGTCCGTCTCGGCCTCGGAATCCTCGAGGTAGTCGAGGTCGAGCACCGGGGTTTCGCGATAGATGCCGCAGGAGACCGCCGCCACGCTGTCGCGCAGCGGATTGCCCTTGGTGAGCGAACGGGCCTTCATCCACCCGATCGCATCGGCCAGCGCCACGTAGGCGCCGGTGATCGAAGCGGTACGGGTGCCGCCATCCGCCTCGATCACGTCGCAATCGAGCGTGATCTGGTTTTCGCCTAGCGCCTGCATGTCGACGACGGCGCGGAGGGAACGGCCGATAAGCCGCTGGATCTCCTGCGTACGGCCCGACTGCTTGCCGGCCGCCGCCTCGCGCCGGGTGCGAACGCCCGTGGCGCGCGGCAGCATGCCGTATTCGGCCGTCACCCACCCCAGCCCCTGGCCGCGGCGCCAGGACGGAACGCCGGTCTCGACCGTGGCGGTCACCAGCACGCGGGTCGACCCGAAGCTGACCAGGCACGAGCCTTCCGCCTTCGGCGCAACATTGCGTTCGAGCGAAACGGCGCGCATCTGGGCTGGGTCACGTCCGGAAGGGCGCATGCAGAACTCGCTCCGTCAATTTTGGCGTTAACCGCCTCTTAACCCTAAAGGCAGAGTCGGAACAAGCGACGGGCGGCTTTGATTCAGCGAGCAATTTGCCTAAATGGTGAATATCGACCCTTAGTCCTTACCCAGCTAGGGAACATGACCAGAGCACCCGAAGACTTCCTGGCCGTCCTCAACGCCCGTAGCCAGGACATCTTCAAGAAGATCGTCGAGCGTTACCTGCAGACCGGCGCCCCCATCGGCTCCCGCGATCTGAGCCGACTGCTGTCGATCGGGCTGTCACCGGCCTCGGTCCGCAACGTCATGGCGGACCTCGAGGATCTCGGCCTTATCGCGGCGCCCCATACCTCAGCCGGGCGGGCGCCGACGCAGGAGGGCCTCCGCTTCTTCGTCGACGCAATGCTCGAGGTGGGCGCGATCGACGAGCGGGAGCGCACCACGATCTCGCAGCAGATCGAGGGCCCGGCGCGCGCCGGCAAAATTGAGGACCTGCTGACCGAGGCCAGCCAGTTGCTCTCGGGGCTCAGCCACGCGGCCGGTGTCGTCATCGCCACCAAGTCGGACATGGTGCTGCGGCACATCGAATTCGTGCGTCTGGACGCGACCAACGCCATGGCGATCATGGTGGGCGAGGACGGGTCGGTCGAAAACCGGCTGTTCCCGCTGCCCCCGGGCCTTACCACCTCCGCCCTGACGCAGGCCTCCAATTACGTGGCGCACCTCGTCGTCGGGCGCACCCTGAGCGAGGCGCGGGCGGCGCTCGTGGCGCAGCGGGCAGAGCGGCTGGCCGAACTCGACGAACTGACCCGGCAACTGGTCGAAGCCGGGCTCGCGACGCTGGGGGCCGGCAGCGACCGCGCGCAGCCCACAGTGATCGTGCGTGGCCGCGCCAACCTCATCAACGACACCATGGCGTCCGAGGAAGTCGGGCGGATGCGGCAGCTTTTCGACGAGCTCGAAAGCAAGGATGGCCTCATCGAGCTCCTCGGTGACGCCGAAAAGGCCGAAGGCGTCCGCATCTTCATCGGCTCCGAGAACAAGCTGTTCTCGCTGTCCGGCTCGTCCGTGGTGCTTTCGCCTTACAAGGACGCCAACAACAAGGTGGTCGGGGTGCTCGGCGTGATCGGGCCGACCCGGCTCAACTACGCGCGGATCGTGCCGGTCGTCGACTACACGGCGCAGGTCATCAGTTCGATGGTGTCACGCAAGAAGTAGCCCGGCGTGGCGGGGAACCGCGGGCGTCGTCCTTTGGTTACCCAACCAGGCTATCCAGGGTTGAATTTTGGCGCCAAGTCGCCGATATCCGGGACGAATTCGGCCGGGTACGGCCCGGTCCCCCAGGCAGAATGTGGAAAATATGACGAGCCAAGACGAAACGCCCCAAGACAGCAAGCCTGAGGCGGCGCCTGTGGATGCAGCGGCGAGCAAGCCGGAGACCGTGACCAGCGAAGACCCGCGCGACGCCGAGCTCAAGGCCGGTCGCGCTGCGCTCGACGCGCTGGTGGCCGAAAATGCCGAAATGAAGGACCGGATGCTCAGGACCGTCGCCGAGATGGAGAACCTGCGCAAGCGGACCGAACGCGAAGTCGCCGATACCCGCACCTACGCCATAGCGAGCTTTGCCCGCGACATGCTCGCGGCGACGGACGCGGTTTCCCGCGCGCTCGTGACGGTGCCGGCGGAAGTGCGCAGCAGCGCCGAAGGAACGGTGAAGTCGCTGATCGAGGGCATCGAACTTACCGAGCGCGAGATGCAGCGCCTGCTCGCCAAGCACGGCGTGACCCCGATCGAGGCGCAGGGGCAGAAATTCGACCCGCACAAGCACCAGGCAATGTTCGAAGTGCCTGATCCTTCGGTGCCCGAGGGCACGGTGGTGCAGGTCGTGCAATCCGGCTACGCCATCGGCGACCGCGTCCTCCGCCCGGCCATGGTCGGCGTCGCCAAGGGTGGCGCAGCGCAGGCCGGCGTCGACAAGAGCGCCTGAGGGCAGGCAGTCCGAAGCCTGTGAAGGCGCCGCGATATCGCGGAGATTTCTGTTAGGGCGAGTCGCCTAGACGGCTCTTCGCGTCAGCCTACAGTTGCCACGAGATTCCCTCCCCCCGCAGGGGGACAGAATGCTGGTACGCGGGTGAGGGTTTAGCTGCTGGTTCAAGCAGATGCCGCCGCCGCTTCGCCCCTATCGGGGCACGCTCTCCCCTGAGGGGAGAAGAGTAATAGCTATTGATGTTTTGGGTCGGAAGTTCATGGCCTCTCCCACCACTGCGGTCCTCTTAAGGAGCGTAGCGCATAGAGTCGGCGCAGTGTCGCTGGTGGGCAGCCCGGCCGGGGAGCATGTTGAGGTCATGACTGACAGCCTCTACAACAGACCCGATCTCTATGACCTCGTCTCCCCGGACGATCCGCAGATGATCGGCTACTACGTTGCGGCAGCGGGTGGGCCGGGGCGCAAGGTGCTGGATCTCGCCTGCGGCACCGGCCGGATCACACTGCCGTTGGCCGCCTCCGGTGCCAAGGTCGTGGGTGGCGATGTGTCCCCGGATATGCTGGCGAGGGCCAAAAGCCGGGCGGCGGAGCAACGCCTTGCAGTGCGATTCGCTGAACTCGACATGCGCGATTTCGACCTTGGCGAGCGCTTCGACGCGATAGTGGTCGCCGCGAACTCGCTGCTGCACCTGCACAGCCGCGACGATTTTGACGGCTTTTTCGCCAGCGCGCGCCGGCATCTATCACTCGATGGCCGGCTGCTGTTCGACGTCTTCGTGCCCAGCGCGCACCTGCTGAGCCTGCCAACAGCGACGCGCCAGCCCCTGGCGCAGTTGGGCGAGATCACCGTCGATGAGACGATCGACTATGACGCCATTTCGCAGATCGCCCAAGTCGACTGGTACTGGTCGCGCCCCGGCGCGCCTGACTTCTGGCATGTGCCGCTGCGGTTGCGGCAGATTTTCCCGCAGGAGCTGCCGCTGCTTGTCGCTGCGGGTGGCCTGCGCATGGTCGAACGGCATGGCGATTTCGACCTGACTCCGTTCGCCGCAGGCTGCCGCCGGCAGGTCGCCACCTGCGCCCTGCCCTGACGCTTCCCAGTTCGATGCTTGCGGTGCATGGTGCGTCGTCCTTTTCCGCGAGTGCGTTACCGATGCCCGATCCCATTCCCTATTTCGACGGCCACAACGATGTGCTGCTCCGCCTGTTCCTGCAGAAGGACGGCGACGCCATCGGTGATTTCTTCAGCGGCAACGGCGCCAAAGGCCACCTCGACCTGCCGCGCATCCGTGCAGGGAATTTCGTCGGCGGGCTTTTTGCCACCTTCTCGCCCTCGCCGAAAAAGACCGATTTCACCAGTCCTTCAGCGAGCCTAGACCCCGACCTGCCGCCGATGCTCCCGGCGGCGGACGCTGCAGCTTCGATCCTGGGCGAAGCCGGGGTGATGTTCCGGCTGATCGCGGCCTCGAACGGCGCCCTCGTGCTCTGCCGCAGCGTCGCAGAAATCCAGGCGGCCATGGCGGCCGGCAAGATCGCGATTGCCTTCCACATGGAGGGAGCGGATGCCATCGACCAGGACCTCAACCTGCTCGAGGTGCTCTACGCCGCGGGGCTCCGGTCGCTGGGCCTCGTGTGGAGCCGGCCGAATATCTTCGGCACCGGCGTGCCATTCAAGTTCCCTGGTACGCCCGACCAGGGACCCGGCCTGACTGAGCTCGGCAAGCGGCTCGTCGCCGAATGCAATCGGAAGCGCATCCTCATCGACCTGTCGCATCTCAACGAGGCCGGTTTCTGGGACGTGGCGAAGCACTCGTCGGCGCCGCTGATCGCCACCCACTCCAACGTGCATGCCCTGTCGACCTCGCCACGCAACCTCACCGACCGGCAGCTCGACGCGATCCGCGATAGCGACGGGCTCGTCGGGCTCAATTTTGCGACGGTCTTCCTCCGCGAGGACGGCACGTTCCGGGCCGATACGCCGCTCGAGACAATGGTTCGCCACGTCGACTCGCTGATCCAGAAACTGGGCGAGGACCGCGTCGGCATCGGCTCCGATTTCGACGGTGCCGGCATTCCGTCCGCCATCGGATCGGTCGCTGGGGTGCCCGCCCTGTTCGAGGCGCTTCGGACACATGGCTACAACGAGCCGCTGCTGTGCAAGATCGGCAGTGAGAACTGGCTCGGCGTGCTGGAACGTACGTGGGGGTAGACGGAGGCACGCGGCTGCAGCCGCGTGCCATTTTCGCGTGAGGGCGGCGTCAGGCGAGATCGTGGGCGCGAATCCGTTCGACCCCGGCCGCCGCCATTTCGTCCCAGGCACGGGCGAGTGAGCCCGCATTGTCGATGCCTCGGCAGGCGTCCTCGATGACCAGCACGTCGAAGCCTGCCGAACGGCCGTCGAGCGCCGTCCACAGCACGCAGAAGTCGGTGGCGAGGCCGGCGAGGAACAGCCGGCGCAGCCGGCGCTCGCGGAGATAGCCGGCAAGCCCGGTCGCGGTCTGCCTATCGGCTTCGCGAAAGCCGGAATAGGAGTCCACGGCGGGGTGATACCCCTTGCGGATGATCAACTGGGCGCCCGGCAAGCGCAGGCCGGGGGCGAATTCGGCTCCCTTGCTGCCGATGATGCAGTGATCGGGCCACAGCACCTGGGTACCGTAGGCGAGTTCGATGGTCTCGAACGGGGCCTTGCCCGGATGGTTGGAGGCGAACGAGACGTGATCGGCGGGATGCCAGTCCTGCGTCATCACCACGTTGGTGAAGCGCGCAGCGAGCTGTTCGATCGGCGCGACGATCTCGTTGCCCCCGGCGACGGCAAGGCTGCCGCCGGGCAGGAAGTCGTTCTGCAGGTCGACGACCACGAGCACGTCATCGGCATGAAGCTCGATCCCCATTGCAACTCCTCGAAAGAGGCTCCCGCGCCGCTATCTGGCGGCGCGGGGCATGGCCCTATGCCGCGATCGCCTACTTGGAGGCGGGGGCCGGTGTGGTGGTGCCGTCGGCGGGCGCAGGGGTCGCGGGGGCGGCAGTCGCCGGCGCGGGCGTTGCGGCGGCTGGCGCCGCAGGAGCGGCTGCGTCGGCGCCCGGGGCGGCCGAGCCCGCCGTGATCAGCGCGGCGGCCTGCGGATCGACCAGCTGGACGCAATCGACCACCGAGAACTCAGGCGTGCCGCCTCCCGTCAGTTCCTTGTTGACCTTGTCGGCGTAGACGCCGTTCTGCACCTTGACCTGGTCTTCGCTAAAGCCGGCCTTCACCAGCCCGTCATGACTGACGGTGGTGAGTTCCTTGGAGTATTTGAGGAAGTTGTCGGCGGCGGAGACCTGGTTCTGGGCCCGCGCCTGCGGCTCGACCAGCGTGAAGGCGCTGGCGCACCAGAGCGCCTTGGAGACGTCGGCGGGCACATCCTGCGCCATCGCCGGAGCTGCCGAGCCCACCGCCAGCACGGCGGCCAACGCCCACCGGCGCGTCAGAAAAGTCATCTTCGATCCTCTTTGCTGGCAGGGCAGTCTCTGCGGCCCCGCAATTGGCCTTGTTCGGGCGCCGATCCTAGTCCGGGGCGCCGCGATTGCCAACCAAGCCCAACACGAGGAATGCGACTTCAGCGAGACCGTTCCTCTCACCTGGGTGCCTCGGCCGCCCGTTCGTGCGGCGGCTTTCGCCAAAATTAACTGGAATCATGCCAACGCTAGACGGCGCGGCTTGTCGCGCATCACAGGGGATACTCTTGCGTAACCGCATGCTGGGCGCCGTGGCGGCGCTCGTTCTCATCGCCGTGCCGGGCTTGGCCCTGGCGGAAGACATCAAGTTCAAGATCATCAACAATTCGGCTCGCGCCGTTAACAACTTCTATACCTCGCCGTCCGATGCCGACACTTGGCAGGAAGACGTACTCGGCGACAACACGATCGCCGCCGGCGAGACCGAGGAAATCACCATCACCGGCGCCGCCGACGGGCAGTGCTCGTTCGACATGCGCTTCATCATGGAAGACAAGGCCGAGCTGGTCGAAAAGGGCATCGACGTCTGCAAGCTCGCTTCCTACACGCTGTCCGACGCCAAATAGTCGGCCGAAGGCCCCGGTCGGCGTACCGACCGGGGCTGCTGCTTCAGGCGCCGGTTGTGAGGACGATACGGCGTCGCCCCTCGCTGGCCCAGGCGTGCTCGACATCCGCCAGCGGCATGGCAAGCGTGTCGATCCCTAGCTTGGCCGGGGTGACGGCGCGAAGCAGATCGCCAGCGACCCGCAGCATCGCTTCCGCCGGCACGCTGCCGAGGCCACTGCCCATCAGCTCGATTGCCGACGACCGCAGTACGGGGCTCGGCAGGGTGATGTCCGGGCCCGAAGCCGAGCCGATCTGCACGAAGCGAATGGGCACGGCCTCCGCGCCAGCCCTGGCGGCGGCCACGAGGAGCGTTTCGGCGCTCCGCCCCCACAGATAGTCGACCACCACGTCGACGCCGGCGGCAAAGTGCCGCTCGACGGCGGCCGCAAGGTCAGCCGGGTCCTGGTCGAGCCGGACGATCGCGTCGGCGCCAAGCTCCGTCACCACGTCGAGGGCGGCGGCGTCGCGTCCCGTGGCGATCACCCGTGCCGCGCCGAGGTGCTTGGCGATCTGCACCGCCAGGCGTCCGGCGGTACCAGTCGCGCCATTGACCAGCACGGTTTCCCCCGGCCGCAGGCGCGCCCGCTCGGCATAGGCAGCCCACGAGGAAAGGCCCGGATTGGCGATCGCAGCCGCTACGACGTCGTCGAGATCGTCCGGCAGCGGCACGACTTGCGCCGCGGCGACAACAGACCTTTCGGCCATGCTGCCGTAGGGAGCGCGCGGCAGCAGGAAATAGACCCGTTGGCCGTCAGCCAGCCGCCCCACGCCATCGAGGCCGGCGATAATGGGAAACCGGCCGGTCGTACTGTAATGGGTGCCCGAGGCGCGGCTGCGCACGACCTGGCTCAGGGCGGCGGCGCTGACGGTGACCGCGACCTCTCCGGCCTGCGGCTCGGGCGCCTCGATATCGCCGAAATGCGGGGTCTGCCCTGGGGCGCTGACGATGGCGGCTTTCATCCGGCTATTCCCTTGCTTCGCATGTGCGTGTATTATGCACATAATCGTCCGCTCGGGGTGTCGTCAATGGATAACGTGCAAAATACACACATCGGCGAGCAGATTCGCCTGCTGCACGGTGCGCTGCTCGACATCGTGGCGGTGATGAACCGACCGCAGCGCGACGCAGCCCTCATCGAAGCCGCCGGCATCCCGCTGGACCGGGCGCTGTTTCCGCTGCTGGTCGGCATCGGACGGTTCGGGCCGATCGGGGTGGTCGAGCTGGCCGATCGCGTCGGTCGCGACTACACGACCGTGAGCCGGCAGGTGGCCAAGCTCGAGAGCCTGGGGCTGGTGCAACGCCAGGCCGGCGCGACCGACAAGCGGCTGCGGGAGGCGGTGATTACCGCAAAGGGCAAGGCGATGACCGACCTCGTCGATGCCGCCCGCGAACGAATCGGGCTCGCCACTTTCGCCGATTGGGACCAGCGCGAGGTGGACGAACTGGTCCGCCTCGTGCGCAAGTTCGCGGCCGCCATCGCCTAGCCGGACGGGAGCGGGTGCGGCGCGCCGCCGCTATCGTTCCGGCATCTGCGCAACGCTGAAAGAAATTCGCTTCCCCTTCTGCTTGCAGGGCGAAAATCAGGCCCCTATATAGCGCCCAAGGCCCGAAATCGGGTACTTCTCAACCAACTAGGGACCCGGCCCCACGGGGTCACGGAATTGCCTCTCGAGGAGTTCCAACCAGGGGTTCGCTGAAAGAAGAGGCTAGAAGTTATGGCAAAAGTCATTGGCATCGATCTGGGTACGACCAACTCCTGCGTCGCCGTCATGGAAGGCTCGACCCCCAAGGTACTGGAGAACGCGGAGGGCGCCCGCACGACCCCGTCGATGGTGGCGTTCACCTCCTCGGGTGAGCGGCTCGTCGGCCAGCCGGCCAAGCGCCAGGCGGTGACGAACCCTGAAGGCACGCTCTTCGCCGTCAAGCGGCTGATGGGGCGGCGCTTCGAAGACCCGATGGTGGAAAAGGACAAGCACCTCGTCCCGTTCAAGATCATCAAGGCCGACAATGGCGACGCCTGGGTCGAAGTGGCGAACGAGAAGTATTCGCCCAGCCAGGTTTCGGCCATGGTGCTGCAGAAGATGAAGGAAACCGCCGAGAACTATCTCGGCGAGAAGGTTGGGCAGGCGGTGATCACCGTCCCCGCCTACTTCAACGATTCGCAGCGCCAGGCCACCAAGGACGCCGGCAAGATCGCCGGGCTCGAAGTCCTGCGCATCATCAACGAGCCGACGGCCGCGGCGCTGGCTTACGGCCTCGACAAGAAGAATTCCGGCGTCATCGTGGTCTATGACCTCGGCGGCGGCACGTTCGACGTCTCGGTGCTCGAGATCGGCGACGGCGTGTTCGAGGTGAAGTCGACCAATGGCGACACCTTCCTCGGCGGCGAGGATTTCGACATCCGCCTCGTCGACTACCTCGCCGACGAGTTCAAGAAGGAGCAGGGCATCGACCTGCGCAAGGACAAGCTCGCCCTGCAGCGCCTGAAGGAAGCGTCGGAAAAGGCCAAGATCGAACTTTCCTCGGCCACCCAGACCGAAATCAACCTGCCGTTCATCACCGCCGACGCCTCGGGCCCCAAGCACCTGACCCTGAAGCTGACCCGCGCCAAGTTCGAGCAGCTGGTCGATGACCTGGTGCAGAAGACGGTCGAGCCCTGCCGGCAGGCGCTCAAGGACGCCGGCATCTCCAACAGCCAGATCGACGAAGTCGTGCTGGTCGGCGGCATGACCCGCATGCCCAAGGTCATCGAGACGGTGAAGTCGTTCTTCGGCAAGGAGCCGCACAAGGGCGTCAACCCGGATGAAGTCGTCGCCGTCGGCGCCGCCATCCAGGCCGGCGTGCTGCAGGGCGACGTCAAGGACGTGCTGCTGCTCGACGTGACGCCGCTGTCGCTCGGCATCGAGACGCTGGGTGGCGTGTTCACCCGCCTGATCGATCGCAACACCACGATCCCGACCAAGAAGAGCCAGGTCTTCTCGACCGCCGAGGACAACCAGAGCGCCGTGACGATCCGCGTCTTCCAGGGCGAGCGCGAAATGGCGGCGGACAACAAGCTGCTCGGCAATTTCGACCTCGCCGGCATCCCGCCTGCGCCGCGCGGCGTGCCGCAGATCGAGGTGACGTTCGACATCGACGCCAACGGCATCGTCAACGTTTCAGCCAAGGACAAGGGCACCGGCAAGGAGCAGCAGATCCGCATCCAGGCTTCGGGCGGCCTGTCTGACGCCGACATCGAGCGCATGGTCAAGGACGCCGAGGCGAACGCGGTGGCCGACAAGGCCAAGCGCGAGGCCGTGGAAGCCAAGAACCAGGGCGAGAGCCTGATCCACTCGACCGAGAAGTCGCTGAAGGACTACGGCGACAAGGTTTCGGCCGAGGACAAGGCAGCGATCGAATCGGCGCTCACCGCCCTCAAGGACGTGCTCGAAGGCGACAATGCCGAGACGATCAAGGAAAAGACCGCGGCGCTGGCCGAAGTCTCGATGAAGCTCGGCGAGGCCATGTACAAGGCCAGCCAGGCCGAAGCCGAAGCCAAGGCAGCGGGCGGCGACAATGCCGGTGACGACGACGTGGTCGACGCCGAGTTCGAGGAAGTGCCCGACGACAAGAAGTCGGCCTGATCGACGGTTCGACCGAAGAGGAATTGAGGGGCCCGGGCGAAAGCCTGGGCCCTTTCGTTTGCGCCATCGCCAGCCGATCGGAACGGGACCGCGGCCAGGCGATCTTCAGCGCATCGAGGTCGTTTGTGGATCCCGCGAGGCTGTCGAGGTCGCATCCGCCGGGCACCCCGTCGACATAGCCGCTCTCCGAATATTGCCAGAACGCGTAGCCCTTCCAGGTAGAGGGGAGCTTGGGCGTCTTGACACCGTAATTTGCGACCCAGAGCGGATTCCGACCGAAGTCTGCCGGCGTCGTCCCAGAACGAGGCCCGGGTGTAGATGATCGGCGTGCTGCCGAACTTGTCCCCGATGGCCGAGATCCCATCGTGCAGGCCCTGCATGTACGCGGCAGTGTTCGCCGTCTTCCACGGGCCATCGTAGTGGGGGTTGTCCTCCACATCGATGACCGGCGGCAGATCGCCCGTGCCGATCGTTGTTCTGACTGAAGATGAGCACACCAAGCCGTCGCTGCCCGGCGTAGATGCAGCGTCGTTGCTTTCTTCGGATTGGCGAGAACACGCGGCGCGTGCGAGACGGCACAACAAGCGCAGCCACCCGCTAAAACATCAATTGTCTCGCGCGGCGGTGCAAAAAGAAATCGGGCACAAGTTGCCTTGTGCCCGATCGTTGTGTTCTCGCGAAGCGCTACGCTAGAGTGTGCGGGTGATACTTTCGACGCGGAAGCACTCGATGACGTCGGCGGCGCGGATGTCTTCGTAGTTCTCGAAGGCCATGCCGCATTCCTGGCCCATCGGCACTTCCTTGACTTCGTCCTTGAAGCGCTTGAGCGTCTTGAGCTTGCCTTCGTGGATGACAACGTTGTCGCGCAGCAGGCGCACGCCGGCGCCACGCTCGACGATGCCCTCGGTAACGCGGCAGCCCGCGACCTTGCCGATCTTGGTGATCGAGAAGACCTCGAGAATTTCGGCGTAGCCGATGAAGGTTTCGCGCCGCTCGGGCTTGAGCAGGCCCGACATCGCCGCCTTCACGTCATCCACGAGGTCGTAGATGATGTTGTAGTAGCGGATTTCGATGCCTTCCCGCTGCGCAAGGTCGCTCGCCTGCTTGTTGGCGCGGACGTTGAAGCCGATGATGATGGCTCCCGACGCCTTGGCGAGTTGCACATCGGACTCGGAAATACCGCCGACGCCGCTCATCAGGATCTGCGCCGACACTTCGTCGGTCGACAGCTTGTTCAGCGAGGCGTTGATGGCTTCGACCGACCCCTGCACGTCGCCCTTGATGATCAGCGGGAACTTGGCGATGCCCGAAGCCTTGAGCTGATTCATCATCTGCTCGAGGCTGGTGGCGCCGCCCGATACTTCCTTCTCGCGGATCAGCCGCTGGCGGTACTCGGTGACTTCACGGGCGCGGGCTTCGCTCTCGACCACCGAGAAGCGGTCGCCGGCATTGGGCACGCCGGTAAAGCCCAGCACCTCGACCGGGGTCGACGGTCCGGCGGTCTTGACCTGCTCGCCCTTGTCGTTGATGAGGGCTCGGACGCGGGCGAACTCGGAGCCGGCGACCACGATGTCGCCCACCGCCAGCGTACCGCGCTGCACCAGCATCGTTGCCACGGCACCGCGGCCACGGTCGAGCTTGGCCTCGATCACGAGGCCTTCGGCACGACCGGCGACGTTGGCCCGGAGGTCGAGCACTTCGGCCTGCAGCAGGATCGTCTCGAGCAGTTTGTCGAGACCGGTCTTCTTCAGTGCCGACACCTCGACGTCCAGCGTCTCGCCGCCCATCGATTCGACGAAAACTTCATACTGCAGCAGTTCGGTCCGCACCCGGCTGGGGTCGGCGTCGTGCTTGTCCATCTTGTTGATGGCCACGATGATCGGCACACCCGCCGCCTTGGCGTGCTTGATGGATTCGATCGTCTGCGGCATGACGCCATCGTCCGCCGCCACCACCAGCACGGCGATGTCGGTCGCCTGCGCACCGCGGGCGCGCATGGCCGTGAAGGCTTCGTGGCCGGGGGTATCGAGGAAGGTGATCTTCTGACCGTCCTGCTCCACCTGGTAGGCACCGATGTGCTGGGTGATGCCGCCAGCTTCGCCGGCTACCACGTTGGCGTGGCGGATGGCGTCGAGGAGGCTCGTCTTGCCGTGGTCGACGTGACCCATGATGGTCACCACCGGCGGGCGCGGCGTCAGGTCTTCGGCACGGTCCTCGGAGGCGACGTCATAAAGGCCCTGCTCGACGTCGGCAGCCGAGACGCGCTTGACCGTGTGGCCGAGCTCGGTGGCGATCAGTTCGGCGGTGTCGGCGTCGATGATGTCGTTGATCTTCAGCATCAGGTCTTGCGCCATCAGCATCTTGATCACCGTCACGGCCCGTTCGGACATGCGGTTGGCCAGTTCCTGAACGGTGATCGCCTCGGGGATCACCACTTCACGGATGAGCTTCTGCGCCGGCACGGCGGTCTTGCCGCGCTGCTTGTCGCGGCGGCGGCGCATGGCGGCGAGCGAGGGACCGCGATCGCGATCGCTCTCGACGCCGGCGGTGCTGACCGTCAGGCGGCCACGGGCAAACGCTGCCTCTTCGCCAGCCTTGCGGGTCGGCCGCTCGGGCACCGCGGCGCGGGCCCGGCGGGCATTTTCGAGTTCGGCGGCGCCAACCAGCGGACGCGACGCAACGGCGGGCGGCGCCGACCGGGCCTTGCGGCCGTCGGCTTCGCTCGGCGGCGCTGGCGGGATGTTGTTGAGGTCGGGACGTGCCGGGGCGCGTGCGGTGACCGGGGCAGGCCGCCGGGCGGCAACCTGCGGACGCGGCGCAACGGTGCGGATTTCGGGCTCGTTGTCGATGACCGCAACGTCGGCAGCGGCCGGCGCCTGAGCCTCGGCCGGCGCTTCAGCCGCCCTGGCAGCGGCTTCGGCGGCGACGCGTGCGCGCTCTTCCTGCTCCCGAATGGCGCGGCGGCGCGCATCTTCCTCGGCACGGCGGGCCTCGTCGGCGGCGGCCCGGGCGGTTTCTTCCGCCTGGCGGGCGGCTGCCTCGCGCAATGCCCGCTCACGGGCGACGTTTTCGGTCTGCGACAGGCCACCGCCGCTGCGGCCCGGGGGGCCGTTACGGAGCGGCGGCCGCTGCTGCGACGAGCCGCTGCCGGGCGCGCCCGAAGGACGCGACGGCTGGGCCGGCGCCGATGCGGCGTGGCTGTAATTGCTCTGCGTGCCCGGCGCGCCGGGAGGGCCGACGCGTCGGGTGCGCTTTTCGACGACAACCGTGCGAGAGGAGCGCCCCATGCCCGGGCGCATCCCCACCGAGGGGGCCCCCTTGAGCGTCAGCGTCCTCTTGCTGCCGGCCTGGTCGTCGCGCTTGTCGTCGTTATCAGCCATGAACTCGCGTCTCTTCCTAAACATCGAACAGCGCCAAACCGAATCTCTTCCGGGAGATTCGATGCGCTGCATTCTTTCATCCGACTGCGTTACCGAACGGCGGTTCTAAACACTCCGCCGACCGCGCTGCCTTGGTCAGTTGGCAATGTAACGGGCTAAACGTTCTGCCCGCGCCAGCGCCGATTGTGCTGCCGCCCCTTGGGTGAGCGCAGCATGTATCACATTTTCCACCCCGAGTGCCAAACCCATTTGCTCGGCGCTCAGCAATTCCAGATGGGGGACCACGATCCCCTCGCGTCCACTCTCCGCAGCCGCGCGCTGGTAGCCGCGCAGACTGGTCAGCATCTTGTTCCTGCCGTCTTCGGCGGCATCGGTCGCCGTCAGCAGGGCAATGACTTCGCCGGCCTCGATGGCGGCCTTCACCTTGGTGGCGCCAGTCAGCAATTGCCCCGCCTTCCGGGACATCTGCAGCGCGGCCAGCAGGCGCTGTTGTAGCCGCAGCCGGGTCAACCCCGCAAGATCGTCCGGCAGCAGCACCTTTTCCTTGAGGCTCTTGGCGAAGGCATTCTTCTTTGCCGCCTGCGCCACCTGGCTTTCACCGAGGCTGATCCAAACGCCCCGACCGTCGGCCTTGGCGTCCGTATCGGGCACGATCACCTCGTCCGGACCGACTACAAAGCGAATAAGGTCGCCGACGGGCTTGGTTTCCCGCGTCAGCGCACATTCGCGCATCTGGTCATCAGGCCGGGGCACCGAGCCGAAAATCGCCCGCTTATGCGGGCGCTCCTTCCTCGGCGGCGCCATCGGCCATTGCCGGCGGCGCGAGATCTGCCTCGGTCACCCAGCCGGCCTTCAATCGAGCCTGCATGATCATCTCCTCGGCTTCCTCGCGGGAAACCGGGAAATCCTTGAACGTGCCGTCGAAGCGCTTCACTTCGCCATCCTTGCGTTCCGTCCAGCCGACCAGATCGTCGGCGGCACAGCCGGCAAAATCCTCGACCGTCTTGATGCCGTCCTTGCCGAGCGCCTCGAGCATGGCGGCGTTGAGGCCATTGATCTCGTAGAGGTCGTCCGCGACGCCCAGCTGCTTGCGGGCTTCGTCGTGCTGCTGCTCGATGGCGGCGAGGTAGTCCTGGGCGCGGGCCTGGATTTCGCCCGCCGTCTCCTCGTCGAACCCCTGGATCGAGGCGATTTCGGAAACGTCGATATAAGCCAGCTCCTCGACCGAGGAGAAGCCTTCCGAAGCCAATAGCTGGGCAACCATCTCGTCGACGTCAAGGGCGTCCATGAACAGAGCCGAGCGTTCGGTGAATTCTTTCTGCCGGCGCTCCGACTCTTCCTGTTCGGTCAGGATGTCGATGTCCCAGCCGATGAGCTGGCTGGCAAGGCGCACGTTCTGGCCGCGACGGCCGATGGCGAGGCTGAGCTGTTCGTCGGGCACCACCACTTCGATGCGCTCGGCCTGCTCGTCCAGCACCACCTTGGCGACATCGGCCGGCTGCAGCGCCGAAACCACGAGATCGGCGATGCTTTCGGTCCACGGGATGATGTCAATCTTTTCGCCCTGCAGTTCGGCCACTACCGCCTGCACGCGGCTGCCGCGCATGCCGACGCAGGCGCCGACCGGATCGATCGAAGAGTCGGACGAAGTCACGGCGATCTTGGCGCGGCTGCCCGGGTCGCGGGCGATCGAGCGGATGGTGATGATGCCGTCGTAGATTTCCGGCACTTCCTGCATGAACAGCTTTGCCATGAACTGCGGGTGCGTGCGGGAGAGGAAGATCTGCGGCCCGCGCTGCTCGCGACGCACGTCGTAGACATAGGCGCGGACGCGGTCGCCGTAGCGGTACATCTCGCGCGGGATGAGTTCGTCGCGGCGGATGATGGCTTCGCCCCGGCCCAGGTCGACGATGACGTTGCCGTATTCGACGCGCTTGACGGTGCCGTTGACGATCTCGCCGACGCGGCTGGTATATTCCTCGAACATCCGGTCGCGCTCGGCGTCGCGTACCTTCTGCACGATCACCTGCTTGGCCGACTGGGCGGCGATGCGGCCGAACTCGATCGGCGGCAGCGGCTCGGTGACGAAATCACCCAGCTTGGCCGCCGAATTGCGGCCCTGCGCGTCCTTGAGGCCGATCTGCTGGGCGTGGTCCTCGACCGCTTCCACCACTTCGAGCAATCGCCACAGGCGAAGCTCGCCGGTGCGCGGATTGATCTCGGCGCGCACATTGGTCTCAGCACCGTAGCGCGACTTGGCCGCCTTCTCGATCGCGTCCTGCATGGATTCGATGACGATCATGCGGTCGATGGACTTTTCCCGTGCCACGGCATCGGCGATCTGGAGCAGTTCCAGTCGGTTCGCGCTAACGGCCATCAGTTGATCTCCTCGGAGCTGTCTTCGGCATTGTCGTTGCCCGCCTCGGCGAGCGGATCGATTTCGAGGGTCTCGATTTCCTCGTCGTCGTCGATCGGGTGTTCTTCCTGGTCGGCCTGCGCCATGTTGATGAGCGCATCGGTCATGACCAGCTTGGCCTCCCCCAGCAGCATCAGGGGCAGCCGGTGATCGGGGTCCTGGTCCTTGGGCGCATCGGGCAGCGTCACGGTCACGGTCTCGGCGTCGGCTGCCTTGATGATGCCGCGGAAGCGCTTGCGGCCATCGAGGAGGTCGGTCAGTTCGATTTTGGCCTCATGGCCGACATAGCGCTCGAAGTCGCGCGCCCTGACCAGCGGCCGGTCGATACCGGGCGAGGAAACCTCGAGATGGTACTCGCGGTCGATCGGATCCTCGACATCGAGGACGGGCGACACGTCCTTGCTCAGCCGCTCGCAGTCGTTGATCGAGAAGCGGCCGTTCTCGTCTTCGGCCATGATCTGCAGCGTACAGCCGTTCTCGGCGGTGATCTTTACCCGCACGAGGCTGTAGCCCATGTCGTTGGCCACCGGCTCGACAATGCGCGCAATGCGCGTCTCGAGACCGGTTTCCTTGATGTAGCGCTTTTCGGTGAGGTCGAAACTCATGCAGGTCTTTCGGCAATAAAAAAGAGCGGGGCCGGACGGCACCCACTCTCCAAGAGAGCCAGTGATGTAAGTCGTATATAGCGCCGGATGACGCGCGACGCAAGGCTGCGGCGCTAGACCCTGTTCGGGAGGGCCGGGGTTAGTACGCACTTTACGCGTCTGCCCCGCGGCGTCACGCTGCCTTGGCATGGCAAAGGGGACGGCAGATGGGTCCAGCAGAGTTCGTCTTGGCGATGATCCAGGCGCTGGCTTGGCCCGCGCTTTGCGTCTTCTTGTTCTTTGCGTTGAGGAGACACCTTGAGGACGTGCTGCGGGGCGTGACTCTGAAGTCGCTGAAGGTTGGAATGCTGCAGGTCGATCTCAATCCGGTCAAGGCGGCACTGCAGGCCGGCCTGGCGATTGGCAGCAGCAAGTCGCCCGCGGTTGAAACAGTCGAATCGAAGAGCGCCGCGGCCGAAGCGGTGGTCAAGTCTATCAACAAGGTGATCTCGAAGCGCTCCAGGCGTGCAGCCGCGCCGCGGCGTCGCATCCTCTGGGTCGACGATAATCCCAGTAACAACCTCAACCTGGCCCGATCATTTCAATCCCTGGGGTATGAGGTAACCACCGCGCAATCGACCGAAGAGGCGGTAGACCTCTTCCGCGAGCAAGCGTTCGACCTGGTGATCTCCGACATGGGGCGACCCGGCGACGCCGAGGCCGGCCTGACCTTGCTGAAGGCGATGCAAGCGGAACGGCTGCGAGTGCCGCTGGTGATCTTTGCCGCCAATTGGGCCCAAGCGCACAACGGGGAGGAAGCACGCTTCGGCGTCGCAAAAATCACCAACAGCCCTAGTGTATTGTACTCGACTGTGCTCACCTTTATGTCCGGCGGCAGCCTCTCAAGCGTCGCTTGACCGAAGTGGGGTGATCGGCGCGTCCGAACCGGGTAGGGTTGCGCAGTTATTCGCCACCCATCATGGTCTCGATGTCCCTTCCGATCCTGCTGGTGCCAGGCCTCGCCTGCACAGACGAAGTGTTTGCGCCGCAGATTTCCGCGCTCTGGCCCTACGGTTCGGTGATGGTCGCCAACACGCTCGATGGCGACTCGATGGCGACGATGGCGGCCAGCATCCTGGCGGCCGCGCCACCGCAGTTCGCCCTCGGGGGCATTTCGATGGGCGGCTATCTCTGCTTCGAGATCATCCGCCAGGCGCCCGAGCGCGTGCTGAAGCTCGCTTTGCTCGATACCTCCGCCAGACCCGACCGGCCGGAGGCAGCCGAGCTTCGGCGGAGCCGCGTGGCGCTGGTTCGGCAGGGGGACGTCGAGCGATCGACGGTGGAAGCTTTCCCCGCCATGGTCCATCCCGACCATCTGGGCGACCAGGCGCTCATGCAGCTCAGCATTCGAATGACGCGCGCCATCGGCGCGGAAGCCTTCTCGCGCCAGCAGGAAGCCATCATCGCCCGGCCCGATTCGCGGCCCGGTCTCGGCGCGATCAGGGTGCCGACCCTCATGCTTGTCGGCGAAGCCGACCAGATGACGCCGCCCGAAGTCGCGAGGGAAATCGCCGAGGGCATTCCCGGCGCCCGGCTGAGCATCGTCCCGCAGTCGGGGCACATGTCGACGCATGAGAACGCCGCGGTGGTCAACGCGGCATTGGTCGAGTGGGCGCGATCCTGAGGGCGACCTGACCGCGGCAGCAGCCGGCCGGTTCGCCGGTCACTTCTCGAACGTCACGGCATCCGTGCTGGCGCCGTGCTTTTCCAGCAGCGAACGCAGGTCGGCGACCATCTTGTCGGGGCCGCAGAGGTAAAAGTTCTGGGTGAAGTCGGTGATGTGGTGGGTGAGGAAATCCTCGTCGATCCGGCCGCGGTAGAGCAGGCTCGAGCGATCGTTGGAGATCAGCCAGTCGTGGTCGAGGCCGTCCATAGCCTCGAACTCATCGCGCAGGATGATGTCCTTTTCCGTCTTGTTGGAGACGATCAGCCGATGGCCGGCGAGGCGGCGGTCGCGCGCCAGCTGGCGGAGGATGGCGATGAACGGGGTGACCCCCGCGCCGCCGGCGAGAAAGGCGCCCGGACCGCGATAGGTAATGGTGCCCCAAGGGTCGCGCAGGATCAGCCGGTCGCCAGGCTTCAGATCCCAGAGACGCCGCGTCACGCCGTCATGGTCGAAATAGCTCTTGATGGTAAATTCGAGATAATCCGCGTCATTGAGCCCGGTGAAGGTGAAGGGGTTTTTCTTGTCGCGGAACCCATCGAGGTCGAGCGACAGTTCCGTCGCCTGTCCGGGCTCGAAGCGAAAGCCGGCCGGCTTTTCGAGCCGGTAGCGCCGCACGTCATGGGTGATCGGCTCAGCCGCGAGAATCTTGACGGTATGCGCCATCTGGTCCCCCCTGCTGCGGCCCTGCCTTCAGGCGTCGATCACTCGGCGGCCAGGGTCGCGATCTCGATTTCGCGCTCCGCCTCGCCCGGCGAAATCGAGCGCGGCTTGAGCTTTTCTCCCAGCATGCGCTGCGCCAGCCCGGAAAAATAGGCATTCACCGGCGTCGGCACATCGTGGAGGCGCCCCAGCAACACGATCTCGCCATTGAGATAGTCGGTTTCGATCGAGCCGGTGTTGCGGACGAGGCTCTGTGCGGTGGACGACCCGACCCGGTCGAAGCCGGCGATGGGGATCGGGCGCATCAGTTCCTGCCGCCGCGGGTCGCTCTCGCCCACGTCGCGCCAGGCGATCCCCGCCGCGGCAAAGACCTTTACCGCCTCGGCACGCGCCGCTTGAACGATATGTCCATGATCGCCCGGCGTCAGCGCTGCATCGATGATGTTGGCGACGTTCATCAGCAGCTTGCCGTACTTGCTCTGCATGATCTCGGGATCGACCGAAGACGCGAAGCCGGCTTGGCGGAGTGCGGCGGCGATGGCTTCCGCCTGGGCATCGCTTCCCGAGGGGTAACGCCCCAGGTCGAGGATGCCCGCATGCGGCATGCCGAAGGCGTTGACTTCCCCCGGCGTCACGAAGGTGGCGGGGAGAATGACCGTGAGGGCGTAGACGTTGGGGAACCGCCGCAGCGCGAAGCGTTCATTGGTGACCCCGTTCTGCGCGCAGACGATGGCCTGTGTCGTGACCTTGGCGGCGCGTAGGCGCTGCAACGCCACGGGCGTGTCCTGCGTCTTCATCGACAGCACGATGACGTCGTCGGCCTCGATCGTGATCTCGTCGGGATCGCCGACGACCGTGAACCGCGCCGTCTCCTCGCCCTGCGGCGTTCGCAGCACCAGGCCCTTCTTGCGCAGCATATCGAGCTGGGGACCGCGGGCGATGCCGACCACCTCGCGACCGGCCAAAGCCAGCTTGGCGGCGATCACGCCGCCGACGGCCCCTACGCCGTAGATGACAAACTTCATTGCGTCCAACTCCGCACCGCGGCGGGACTTAACCTGTCACGCCGGGCAAAAGCGAGGCAAGCGATCCACAGCTTGTCCACTGGCTATCCACATGATGAACGGACAATTGCCCGGGCGGGGTGAATGTTCCAGCCAGTTGCAAGCAGGGCATTCTTTGACTATTTGGCCATCAGTGCAGCACCAGCAGGACGGTGACCCATGGATATCACGCTGATCGATCGCTCCTTCCCGATTGTTCAGCCGGAGTCTATCCATGCCCGCCTTCATCAGCCTGCACCAGGTGTCGTATCGAACCCCTGACGACCGTTCTCTCTTCAACCAGCTCGACCTTTCCTTCGGCCCGGTGCGTACCGGGCTGGTGGGGCGCAACGGGACCGGCAAGTCGACGCTCCTCGCCCTGATTGCGGGCGAGCGCGAACCGGCCAGCGGGCGGGTGACCGTCGAGGGTAGCGTTGGCTGGCTGCGGCAGCAGGTGCAGCCTGTCCGTGACGCCACCGTCGCCGACCTTTTAGGCGTGCCCGACGAACTCGCCGCGTTGCAGCGTCTCGAAGCGGGGCGGGGCACGATGGAGGAAGCTTCGGCAGCCGATTGGCTGCTGCCGCAGCGCCTCGCGACCGCCCTCGCTGCCGCCGGCCTGTCGGGGATCGAGCCGGGGCGACCTGTCGGCAGCCTGAGCGGCGGCCAGCGCACCCGACTGGCCCTCGCGACGCTATTGTTCCGCCCGCCCGATTTCCTGCTGCTCGACGAGCCCACCAACAACCTCGACGCGGACGGCAGGGCCACGATTGCAGCCGTGCTGGCCGGCTGGCACGGCGGCGCCATCGTCGTCAGTCACGACCGTGCGCTACTGCGGCAGATGGATGCGATCGTCGAACTGACCAGCATCGGCGCCACCAGCTATGGCGGCGGCTATGACCTCTATCGCGAACGCAAGGGGCTGGAACTCGCCGCCGTCGAGCGGGCGGCGGCATCGGCGGAACGGCAGCTCGATGCGGCCGACCGCCGGGCCCAGGCGCAGGCCGAGCGGAAATCCCATCGCGACGCCGCCGGGCGCCGCAAGGGCCGGGACGGCGGGCTGCCCCGCATCGTGCTGGGCGGCATGCAGCGCCGCGCCGAAGAGACGGCGGGCAGCC
>Ga0209233_1000492_pt1 | contig 23883 bp, 20 predicted proteins | sample AraplaCL_Cvi_mCL_FD_184269 | JGI IMG/M metagenome (GOLD analysis project Ga0209233, IMG submission 184269) | Arabidopsis root microbial communities from the University of North Carolina, USA - plate scrape CL_Cvi_mCL (SPAdes) (version 2) | ecosystem: Host-associated > Plants > Roots > Endosphere...
GAGGGTGGCCGGCAGGCCGGTGAGGGGTCGCCGCCAACGCGGACCGCAAGGGGATACTGAAAGCACGTGCTCGACAAACCTGAGATCGCCGCCGACACCCGCCCCTGGCGCGACCCGGACGCTACCCCGTTCGTCAAGATCAGGAACGTCACCAAGAAGTTCGGCGATGTCGTCGCCGTTTCCAACGTTTCGCTCGATATCTACAAGGGCGAGCTGTTTTGCCTGCTCGGCGGCTCCGGCTCGGGCAAATCGACCCTGCTGCGCATGCTCGCCGGCTTCGAGGATCTGACCGCCGGCTCGATCGAGATCGATGGCCAGGACATGGCCGGCGTGCCGCCCTATCGCCGCCCGGTCAACATGATGTTCCAGAGCTACGCGCTCTTCCCGCACATGACGGTGTGGGCCAACATCGCCTATGGCCTGAAGCGCGACCACCTGCCGAAACCCGAAATCGAGGCGCGGGTGGCCGAACTGCTGCACCTCGTCAAGCTCGAGGGCTACGAGGCGCGCAAGCCCAACCAGCTGTCGGGCGGCCAGCGCCAGCGCGTCGCGCTCGCCCGCGCCCTCGCCAAACGGCCGAAGCTGCTGCTGCTCGACGAACCGCTCGGCGCGCTCGACAAGAAGCTGCGCGAGGAGACCCAGTTCGAACTGGTCAAGATCCAGGAGACGACCGGGGTCACCTTCATCGTCGTCACCCACGACCAGGAAGAGGCGATGAGCCTTTCCACCCGCATCGGGGTGATGAACCAGGGCGAGATCGCCATGATCGGCGAGCCCCCCGACATCTACGAATTTCCCAATTCGCGCTTCGTTGCCGGCTTCATCGGCTCGGTCAACATGTTCGAGGGCGTCGTTACCGAAGACGAGGACGACCATATCCGCGTCCGCTCCGGCGAAGCAGGCTGCGACATCTATGTGAGCCACGGCGTCGACTGCGCCCCCGACCAGATTCTCTGGTGGGCAGTGCGGCCGGAAAAGATCACGCTGACGCGCGAAAAGCCCGCCGACGACTACCCGGGCGCCAACCTGACACACGGCGTGGTGGAAGACGTAGTCTACCTCGGCGACATGAGCGTGTTCCAGGTGCTGCTCGACAGCGGCACCCGCATCCGCGTCACCAAGGCCAATTCGCTGCGCGGCGATCCCAACGCCATCTCCTGGGACGAGCCGGTCTGGGCGAGCTGGAGCGGCAACGCCGGCTCGGTGCTGACCTCGTGACGCTGTCGACCGCCGAGCTGGTGGGAGCCGAAGCCCGGCGCTGGCGGCCCTGGGGCTTCTTCCGCACCCGGCTCGAAATGCTTGGCATAGGCGGCCGCTGGGTGGTGATCCTGCCGCCGCTGTTGTGGCTTATCGTCTTTTTCCTGATCCCGCTCGCCGTGGTGATCGGCATCTCGTTTTCCGAGAGCGTCGTCGGCCAGCCGCCCTATCTGCCGCTGCTGACCATTTCCAGCGCCGGCGACGTGCAGCTCACCCTGCACCTCTCCAACTTCGTCTTCCTGACCCAGGACCACCTCTATTTCGACGCCTGGTTCTCGTCCCTGAAGATTGCCGCGATCTCGACGGTGTTCGCGCTGCTCGTCGGCTATCCGATGGCTTATTTCATCGCCCGCTCGTCCGACCGGGTGCGAAATATCCTCCTGATGCTGGTCATCCTGCCGTTCTGGAGCTCGTTCCTGTTGCGCGTCTACGCCTGGATCGGCTTCCTCAAGAACAACGGCGTCATCAACAATTTCCTCGGCCTGTTCCACATCGGCCCGTTCACGATGCTGCAGACCGATTTCGCCGTCTATGTGGGCATCGTCTATACCTACCTGCCCTTCATGATCCTGCCGCTCTACACCAATCTGGTGAAGCTCGACGAAACCCTGCTCGAGGCCTCGGCGGACCTCGGCGCGCGGCCCATCCGCACCTTCCTGTCGGTGACGTTGCCGCTCTCGGTGCCGGGGATCGTCGCCGGCTCGATGCTGGTCTTCATTCCCGCGATCGGCGAATACGTCATCCCCACTTTGCTCGGCGGCCCCTCGACGCTGATGATCGGCCGCGTCCTCTGGGACGAGTTCTTCGCCAATCGCGACTGGCCGCTCGCCTCCTCGGTCGCCATCGCCATGCTGGTTATCGTCGTCGCGCCGCTGATGCTGCTGCAGCGGGCCCAGAACGCGGTGGTCGAGCGATGAAGCGCGGGCTCTTCCTGCCGATCGCGGCGACGCTCGGCTTCATCTTCCTCTATGCCCCGATCATTTCGCTGATCGTGTTCTCCTTCAACGAGAGCAAGCTGGTGACCGTCTGGGGCGGCTTCTCGACCAAGTGGTATGGCGAGCTGTTCGCCAATCCGCAGGTGCTCGACGCCGGCCTCCTGTCGCTGCGCGTCGCCACCGCTTCGGCCACCATCGCCCTGGTGCTCGGCACGCTCTGCGCCGTCGCCCTGACCCGCTTCCGGCGCTTCAAGGGCAAGACGCTGCTCGGCGCCATGGTCTCGGCGCCGCTGGTGATGCCCGACGTCATCACCGGCCTCAGCCTGCTGCTGCTCTTCGTCGCCATGGAGCAACTGATCGGCTGGCCCGCCGGCCGGGGCGAACTCACCATCATCATCGCCCATTCAACCTTCTGCATGGCTTATGTGACGGTCGTCGTCTCCTCGCGCCTTTCCGACCTCGACCTCGGCCTCGAGGAAGCGGCGCAGGACCTGGGCGCGGTGCCGGCACGCGTCTTTTTCGACATCACGCTGCCCATCATTGCCCCGGCGCTGGTCTCCGGCTGGCTGCTGAGCTTCACTTTGTCGCTCGATGACCTCGTCATCGCGAGCTTCGTTTCGGGTCCGGGCTCCTCGACCCTGCCGATGGTGATCTTTTCCAAGATCAAGCTCGGCGTCTCCCCGGACGTCAATGCGCTCGCCAGCCTCATCATCGGCGTGGTGGCGCTCGGGGTCGTCATCGCGACCATCTTCCAGTTGCGCCGGCCGCAGAAGAAGACGCCGGCGTAAGACGCCAACCGGCCGATCCGGCATGTCATCCCCCCGCAAGCGGGGATCCCCGCTTGACTGCAATCTGTGCTGCACCATTGAACAGAGATTCCCTCTCTACGCGGGAACGACGGAGTGGTGCGACGGCCAACGCCTCTTGGGAAAGTGGTTGGTCAGGGGCCACGAGGTCCCGCCAATTGACATGATCAATCGACTTCCGGCCTTAGCCATCCGTATTTATCTCTAGGCTCAGCCAAACAATATTCGGATACTGCCTCCATACATTTGTTCTCGCTTAACTACTTAGGCCCCTAATATGCAGCCCGAGACGTCTTCGCTTGCCGGGCGGCGGGCACAGGTCGAAGGGGATAGTCAGTGGGCACTGGAGGCTCGCTAAGTATTCCCTCGAACTGGATCGTCATATGATTTACGAACCGCGACGCGGTTCTGGGTCGGGGGAAAATTCAATGTTCAAGTGGCTGGCGTCGATCCGCGCCAAACTGATCACCGCGATCGTCATGGTGATCGTTCTGTTGCTCGGCGTCGGAGGGGTGGGCCTTTCCGGCATGCTGCAATTGGGCAACGCGGTAGATGAGATCGCGAGAAACCGGCTGCCCAGCGTGAAGCTGGCCTCGGAAATCCGCTCCGACTTCTACGACGTCCGCGTGGCGCTGCTCAACCACATCGCTTCGAGCAACGACGCCGACATGGCTGCGGCTGAAGCCGCCATCAAGGACTCTTCGAGCCAGGTCACGCAGGACATCGCCGACTACCAGCCGTTGATTTCGGACGATCACGAGCGTGCCCTGTTGGTCGATCTCGCCGCGAGGTGGAAGGCCTATTCCGACCAGATACCCAAGACGATGGACCTCTCCCGGAAGAATCAGGGCGACGACGCCATGACCTTCGTGAGGGCCAATGTGGCGCCGATCGCCGCGCAGATTGCCGACGACGCCGCCAAGGTCGTAGCGCTCAACGCTGACGAGGCGGACATCACCGCGCAGGGCGCCAACAGGACGGCAACCTCCGGCACGCTAATCATTGTCTCGGTATTGGGCGTCGCCCTGCTGCTGGTCATCGCCGTCGGCTTCGTCATGATCACCGGCATCTCTCGCGGTATCCGTCGCATCACCGCGCCGATGGGTGACCTCGCCCGTGGCAATCTCGATGTCGAGATTCCGATGCGGGGCGAGAAGACCGAGATGGGCCGCATCGCCGACGCCGTGCAGGTGTTCAAGGAAAGCCTGCAGCAAGGCGCCGCCATGGAAGTGGAAAAACAGGCCGGCCAGCAGCGCGTCGCCGAGAGTGCCGAGCGCATGGCGCGGCTCCAGTCCGATATTTCGAGCGTCGTTGCCGCCGGCATCGATGGCGACTTCAGCCGGCGGATCGACGCCCGCTTCGGCGACGCCGAACTCGACAAGCTCGCCACCGGCGTCAACCAGCTGGTCGCGACGGTGGATTCCGGCATCTCGGCCACCAGCGTCGTGCTGGCCTCGATCGCCAGGGACGAGCTCGACGGCCGGGTGGCCGGCGACTTCCGCGGCGCCTTCGACCGCCTCAAGACCGATACCAACGCCGTCGCCGACCGGCTGACGACCATCGTCGGCCAGCTGCGCGATACCTCCGGCACGCTCAAGACGGCCACGAGCGAAATCCTCTCGGGCGCCAACGACCTCTCCGAGCGCACCACCAAGCAGGCCGCCGCCATCGAGGAAACTTCGGCGGCGTTCGAGAGCATTGCCCACTCCGTCACCCAGAACGCCCAGCTGGCGGCGAGCGCCGCCACCAAGGCACAATCCGCCTCCAAGCTCGCCGACGAGGGCGGCGAGATCATGCAGCACGCGACCGACGCGATGGGCCGCATCACCACGTCTTCGGCGAAAATCTCCAACATCATCGGGCTGATCGACGACATCGCCTTCCAGACCAACCTCCTCGCCCTCAACGCCTCGGTCGAAGCGGCCCGGGCCGGCGAGGCCGGCAAGGGCTTTGCCGTCGTTGCCGTCGAGGTGCGCCGTCTCGCCCAGAGCGCGGCGGAAGCCTCCTCCGAGGTCAAGGCGCTGATCGAACAGTCGGGGGTCGAAGTGACGAGCGGCAGCAAGCTCGTCGAAGACGCGGCCCGCAAGCTCAACGCCATCCTCGCCGCCGTGCAGGAGAATACCGGCCTCATGGACGCGATCTCCAACACCAGCCGCGAGCAGGCATCCTCGATCGGCGAAGTCACCACCGCCATCCGCCAGATGGACGAGATGACCCAGCACAACGCCGCCCTGGTCGAGGAGATCAACGCCGCCATCGAACAGACCGAAGGCCAGGCCCGCGAACTCGACGCCATCGTCGAAGTCTTCAAGCTCGAGCGGCAGCAGCGCGCCGCCGTCGTCGCACCGCCCCGCAAGGGCGTGGTCCGGGCCTTGCAGGACAAGGTCAAGGCCGCCGCCAACACCTACCTCAGGCGCGACAAGCCGGCCACCGCCGTCGGCCAGGACTGGAGCGAGTTCTAGCGTACCCGCGGACCCGGAGGCGGGACAAGTCCGACCCGCCGCCCGCCTACTTCAGCAGCCACTCGTGCTCGGGGGCGTTGTAGAATTTCCACGCCCGGTGCGGCCCCGCCATGACGTTGAGGTAGTAGCTGTCATAGCCATGCGTGGTGGCGACCGGGTGGTAGCCCTTCGGCACCAGCACGACGTCGCCGTTTTCCACCGCCATCGCCTCGTCCAGCGAGCGGTCGTCGGTGTAGACGCGCTGGAAGGCAAAGCCCTGCGGCGGGTTGAGGCGGTGGTAATAGCTCTCCTCGAGCAGCGACTGGCGTGGCAGATCGTCGGTGTCGTGCCGGTGCGGCGGATAGGACGAGGTGTTGCCGTTGGGGGTGATCACCTCGACCACCAGCAGCAAATGCGCCGGATCGTTCTCCGGCAGGATGTCGGTCACGTGCCGGGTGTTGCTGCCCTTGCCGCGCAGGATCGGCGGATGGCTCCCCGGCGGGATCAGCCTTGGGGCATAGACGCCGCGCACCCCAGGCGCACTGCACACGGCGAGTTCGAGCGGCGTCGTCGCATCGACCGACCAGTGATCGCCCGCCGGCACATAGACCGCGAACGGTTGCCCCTCGAACGGGCTCATGCGCTCGCCGGTTTCGCCAAAATCGTGCCGGCCGGCATGCACCACCGCCTTGCCGGAGACCAGCACGAGGCAGACTTCGCGTTCATGCGTTTCGGCGGTCAGGCTCTCGCCGGCGGCGAGCCGATGGAGATCGAACCCCACATAGGTCCAGCCGGCGGATTCCGGCGTCACATGGTGTACGCGGCCGGTCGCGCCGCTCGGGCTAAGCTTGAGGCGGGGCATCGGATCCTCCCGGTTCGTCGGTTGGCGCGGGCGCGACCGGCGCCTGTTTCGGAAAGCGGATGAAGAAGCTCCAGACCGCATAGCCGGTGAGCGCCAGCGTGATGAAGATCCAGGTCTGGTCGCGGCCGACCAGTTCGATCACTGCCCAGATGGCGCAAAACGCCGTCACCGCGATCCGCCGCCACAGCGGCTGGAAGAAATTGACGTCGCGCGACTTCATCGCCATGGCTTTGTCCTTCTGGCCCCTCACCCGGCGCCCTACTTCGTCGGAAACCCCTGCGTCTCGACCGTATACCCTGCCGCCGTCATCGCCCGCATCAGTTCCTTGTGCCCGACCTGCGCCATTCTGAGCGGCGGGTTCTTCTTGGGGTCCTGCTCGGCCTCGACGACGAACCAGCCCTCATAGCCATAGTCGGCGAACTTCTGCACGATGGCGCCGAAATCGAGCGAGCCATCGCCCGGCACGGTGAACGCCCCGAGCGCCACCGCATCGAGGAACGATTGCTTCGTCCGGTCGAGGCTGTCGACGACCGACCGGCGAATATCCTTCACATGCACATGGGTGATCCGCGCATGGTGATGGTCGATGGCCCGCAGCACATCGCCGCCGGCGAACGCCAGGTGCCCCGCATCGAGCAGCAGCGGGATGCCCTGGCCGGACGCCGCCATGAACGCGTCGAGTTCCGGCTCGGTCTCGACCACCGCCGCCATGTGGTGGTGATAGGCGAGCGGCATGCCCTGTTCGGCACACCACTCGCCGAACGTCGTCACCTTCCTGGCGTAGGCGCGCATCTCGTCGTCCGAGAGTTTCGGCTTGGTGGCAAGCGGCTTGCTGCGGTCGCCCTGGATCGAGCGCCCGACCTCGCCATAAACGATGCATGGCGCATCGACCGCCTTGAACAGCTCGATCATCGGCAGGATGCGGTCCTGGTTGGCCGCCAGGTCTTCATTCACCAGCGTGCCGGAGAACCAGCCACCGCACAGCGTCACATCCGCTGCCTTGAGGATCGGCAGCATCACCGCCGGATCGTCCGGAAAGCGCCGGCCCTTCTCCATGCCGGTGAACCCGGCCGAGCGCGACTGCCTCAGGCACTCCTCGAGCGACACGTCGTCGCTCAGCTCCTTCAGGTCGTCGTTCCACCAGGCGATGGGCGACATGCCCAGTTTGGCTTTCATGCGTATGCTCCCACTTCATGCATCGTGCCCACGGCTCCCCTCACCCCTCCCTCTCCCCAGAGGGGCGAGGGGGCGAAGGAGCCGAGAGGCCAAGGAAACCCTCGCCCCTATGGGGAGAGGGTGGCCGGCAGGCCGGTGAGGGGTAGCCCCGCCGGCAAACTGCTCACCCCACCACCTGCGCCTTCAGCGCCTTCTCGTATTCGCGCCGTGCCGCGTTGACCTGTGACCGATCCGAAACCTCGGGCACCGCCACGTCCCACCAGAAGCCGCCGGCATCGGTGGCGATCAGTGGGTCCGTGTCGATGACGATCACGGTCGTCCGGGGCTCGGCGCGCGTCGCATCGAGCGCGGCTTCCAGCTCGGCGATCGAGCCGACCTTGCTCGCCGCCGCCCCCATCGAGGCGGCGTGGGCGACGAAATCGATCTGCGGCAGCACTTCGTGCCGGGTGTCCTCGAACAGATTGTTGAAGTTGGCCCCGCCGGTCGCCATCTGCAGCCGGTTGATGCAGCCATAGCCGCCATTGTCGAGCAGCACGATGGTCAGTTTCTTGCCCAGCATCACCGAGCTCGAAATCTCCGAATTCATCATCATGTAGCTGCCGTCGCCCACCATGACGACGACGTCGGCTTCCGGCCGGGCCAGCTTGACGCCAAGGCCTGCCGCAATCTCGTAGCCCATGGTCGAGAAGCCGTATTCGAGGTGGTAGCTCCCCGGCGTCGTCGCCGGCCAGAGCTTGTGCAACTCGCCGGGCAGGCCGCCCGCGGCGCAGACCAGCACCGAGTTTTCGCCGCGCCGCCGCGACACCGCGCCGATCACCTGCGCATCGGAGGGCAGCGCCGCGTTGGTCGGCGCCAGCACCTGCGCGGCCGCCTTCAGCCACTCGGCCTTGCCCGCCGCCGCCTTGTCGCTCCAGGTTTTCGGCACCGTCCAGGGCCCCAGCGCCTTGTCCAGAGCCTCGAGCCCGACCCGGGCATCTGAGACCAGCGGGTGCGCCCGGTGCTTGGTCGCATCGAACGGCTGCACGTTGAGGCCGATGATCCTGGCGCCTTCGTTCTGGAACAACGCCCACGACGCTGTGGTGAAATCCTGCAGGCGCGTGCCCACGGCAAGGATCACGTCCGCATCGACCGCCAGTGCATTGGCTGCCGAGGAGCCCGTGACGCCCACCGACCCCATGTTGAGCGGATGGTCGTGCGGCAGGCTCGACTTGCCGGCCTGTGTCTCCATCACCGGGATATGGTGGGCCTCTGCGAACTCCCGCAGCGCCACGGTCGCTTCCGAATAAAGCACGCCGCCGCCGGCGATGATCACCGGCTTTTTCGCCTGCGCCAGGTCGGCAGCAGCGATGGCGAACTCGTCGGCATCGGGCATCATTCGGCGGAAATGCCAGACCCGCTCGTCGAAGAAGCTCTCGGGATAGTCATAGGCCTCCGCCTGCACGTCCTGGCACAGCGCCAGTGTCACCGGCCCGCATTCGGCGGGATCGGTCAGGATGCGCATGGCGCGGTTGAGGGCGGAGATGGTCTGCTCCGGCCGGGTGATGCGGTCGAAATACCGGCTCACCGGGCGGAACACGTCATTGGCCGATACTGTGCCGTCGCCAAAGCTCTCGACCTGCTGCAGCACTGGGTCGGGCGCCCGGTTGGCGAACACGTCGCCCGGCAGCAGCAGCAGCGGCAGCCGGTTGACATGCGCCAGCGCCGCGGCGGTCACCATGTTGGTGGCGCCCGGTCCGATCGAGGAGGTGACGGCCATGAAGCGGCGGCGAAAGCTCGCCTTGGCGAAGGCGACCGCCGCATGCGCCATGCCCTGCTCGTTGTGCGCCCGATAGGTCGGCAGCTCGTTCCGCACGCCGTAGAGCGCCTCGCCCATGCCCGCGACATTGCCGTGCCCAAAAATCGCGAACACGCCGCCGAAGATCGGCACCGTCCGGCCATCGACCACCGTCATCTGCCGCGTCAGGAATTTCGCCACGGCCTGCGCCATGGTCAGGCGAATGGTGGATTGGGTCATTGGTTGGTCCTCCCGGCGATTGGTGCCGGCTCTTTGAATGTTCGAATACCTGGTTCGCGCTCCGATAGCGCCTGATAGATGACCGTCAGGACGCCTTCGGGATTGCCGACCACGTCACGATTGGTGAAGTGCAGGACAGTGTATCCGTCGTCCCGAAGGAACGCATCGCGACGAGCGTCGCGAGCCATTCCTGCTACCGTGCCATGTGTATCGCCATCCACCTCGACCACCAGCCTCGCGTGGTGGCAGGCGAAGTCGGCGACGTATGGGCCGATCGATGCCTGCTTCCGAAAATGAAACCCACTTGTCCGCAACGGGAACAGTAAACGCCACAAGCGACGCTCGGCCGGCGTCGAATTTTGCCTGAGCGCCTTCACTCGGGATGTATCCACGCTCGTCCCCTCCCCAACCCTCCCCACCGAGGGGGAGGGTGCTCGTTAGCACCTGTTGCAAGGCATCAACCCTACCACCAACTCAGCCGTACACCCTCCCCCTCGGTGGGGAGGGTTGGGGAGGGGGCGGCCACGAGCACCACGTCACGCCCCATCCCACGCCGCACACAGCGCCGCGAAGCGGCCGGCCATGTCGGCGATTGCGGCGGTGTCGTCGATCTGCCCGCCGAGCCAGGCGCGCGCCGCATCGCCGAAGATCGTCCGACCGACCGCGAAGCCCTTCACCGTTTGGCTGGCCTTGGCGAAGCCGAAGGCGGCCTTGAGTTCTTCCGCCGGCGCATCCAGCCCCAGCAGCACCACGCCGCGGCAATAAGGATCGGCGGTTTCGATCACCTCGTCCACCGCGGCCCAGGCAGCGGCCGAGGGCTGCGGCTCGAGCTTCCACCAGTCGGGCTTGAGGCCCGCGGCATAGAGCTCGCCCAGCGCCCGGGCGGCCGTGCGCTCATCGATCGGACCGGCCTTGCTGGCGATGATCTCGATCAGGATTTCGCGGCCCACCTTGCGCGCCGCGTCGTAGGCGGCCCGCAGCTTTTCCACCTGCTCGGCCTTGAGCGCGGCGGGATCGTCGGGGTGGTAGAAGCACAGCACCTTGATGCAGTGATCGACCGGCCATTCGACCAGCCGGCTGCCGACATCCTGGCTGAATTCGAACCGCAGCGGGCGCGAGCCGGGTAGTTCGATCGGCTTGGCGATCCAGAAATCCTTGGCCGTCCCGGCCGCAAAGAGCGCATCCCGCCCGTATTTGTCGTCGAGCAGCATGCCGAATCCCGGCCGCCCGTCGGCGACGCGCATCGCCGCCTTGACGGCCAGCACCTTGAACGCGGCGAGCTTTTCGGGCGTCGCGCCCGCCATTGCTTCGAGCTGCGAGCGGTGGTCGATGGCCAGCGCCCGGAGCGAAGGAATCTGCCGGCGGCGCGTCGTCGCCCAATGGAGGTGATTGAGCTCTCCATCCTTGCGCAGCGCGCGCTCCTTGCTGCCATGGGCCAGGAAATGGCTGAGCTCGGCCCAGGTGGGATATTCGGGCGCGCAGAGCAGCCGGCTCACCGCGAACGCGCCGCAGGCATTGGCCCAGGTGGCGCAGGTGGCGAGCGGCTCGCCCTTGAGCCAGCCGCGCAGGAAGCCGCTCATAAAGGCGTCGCCGGCCCCCAGCACGTTGTAGATCTCGATCGGAAAGCCCTTGCCGACGATGCCGGCCTCGAGGTCGTCGGAAATCGGCCCGTCATAGACGATGCAGCCCATGGCGCCGCGCTTGAGCACGATCGTGCCGGTCGTGATGGCGCGGATCGCCTGCAAGGCGCCCAGCACCGTGTCGGCGCCCGAGGCGATGCGAATTTCCTCCTCGGTGCCGATGATCAGGTCGCAGTCGGCAAGGATGGTGCGAAGCTTCTGCGACACCGCGTCGGACTTCACATAGCGCTCGAAGCCGGCCTCGTGACCCGCGAGGCCCCAGAGGTTGGGCCGGTAGTCGATGTCGAACACCACCTTGCGCCCGTTGGCCTTGGCGATGCGGATGGCCTTGCGCTGCGCCGCTTCGCTGTTGGGCTTGGAAAAGTGCGTGCCGGTCACCACGATCGATGCGGCCGAGGCGATGAAGGCCTCATCGATGTCGCCCTCGTCGAGAGCCATGTCGGCGCAGTCGGTGCGCACGAAGATCATCGGCGACACGCCCTCGGCTTCGACCGCCAGCAGCACCAGCGCCGTCAGCCGGGCCGGATCGGTTGCGATGCCGGCCGTCGCGACCCCCTCGCGCGTCAGTTGCTCGCGAATGAAGCGGCCCATCTGCTCGTTGCCGACGCGGGTGATCAGCGCCGACTTCAGGCCGAGCCGGGCCGAGCCGACCGAGATGTTGGCGGGGCACCCACCGACCGACTTGGCGAAGCTCGCGATGTCCTCGAGCCGGCTGCCGATCTGCTGCCCGTAAAGGTCGACCGACGACCGGCCGATGGTGATGACATCGAGCGTGGGATCGGCCATTATTTCACCTCGTCGCGCGCTCTGGACAGCCTGCCGCCGCCGTTGTATCCCTCGGCCCGATGAAACGTCAATTCTGAAATCTTGGGTTTCAGAACGTATGTTCCATTTTGCCGCGGGAATGGGCAGCGACCCGCAGCAACGCAGAACAGCAAATCACGCAAAAATCACGACATTGATGCGACGGGAGGCAGGAATATGGTGCGGTTTGGGGTGCTTGGCGCGGGGCGGATCGGCAATGTGCACGCAAAAACCATTGCGGGCTCGGGACGCGCCAGCGTCGCCTATGTGGCCGATGCCATCCCCGAAGCGGCCCAGAACCTCGCCGCCGCCGTCGGCGCCAAGGCGTCCTCGGTCGACGAGATCATCGCGGCGTCCGATGTCGACGCCATCCTCATCGGCACGCCCACCGACACCCACGCCGACCTGATCGAAAAGGCCGCCCGCGCCGGCAAGGCGATCCTCTGCGAAAAGCCGGTTTCGCTCTCGGTCGAGCGCATCGAGCAGTGCCTGCCGGTGGTCGAGAAGGCCGGCGTGCCGCTGCTGATCGGCTTCAACCGCCGCTACGATCCCAATTTCCGCAATCTGCAGAACCGCTTAGAAGCGGGCGAGATCGGCGACGTGGAAATCCTCACCATCATCAGCCGCGACCCGGCCCCGCCGCCGGTCAGCTACATCGAGCGCTCGGGCGGCCTCTACCGCGACATGATGATCCACGATTTCGACATGGCGCGCTTCCTGCTCGGCGGCGACGAAGTGGTCTCCGTCCACGCCATGGGCAGTGTCCTCACCGACCCGGCGATCAAGCCGACCGGCGACGTCGACAGCGCCGTCGTCCACATGCGCACCGCCGCCGGCCGGCTGGTGGTGATCACCAACTCCCGCCGCGCCACCTATGGTTACGACCAGCGCATCGAGGCGCATGGCAGCAAGGGCATGCTGCGCGCCGGCAACATCCACATGACGACGGTCGAGAAGGCCGACGGCTCGGGCTTCACCGCCGACGTGATCCAGAACTTCTTCATCGACCGCTACGCCGCCGCCTATGCCGCTGAAATCGCAGCGTTCCTCGACGCGGTGGAAAAGGGCACCAAGCCCAAGGCCGACGGCCATGATGGCCTGATGGCCCAGCGCCTCGCCGAAGCCGCCACGAAGTCGAGCCAGACCGGGCAGGCCGTCGCGGTATAAGGCATTTGCCGCCTGGCGGATGAGGGCAAGGCCCTCGCCCGCCCTTTCGGCGAACCCAGCCTGGATTCATTCATCGCAAGTTCAGCCGGCGAGCGCTATTGTAACGCATTGTTGCTGCCGGAGGACGTGATGCCCAGTCTCGTGCGGTTGCTTGGCCTTGCCCTGTTCTGGCTGCTTGCCTCGGCTACGGCGTTCGCCGTCGATCCGGAAGATACCGGCAAGGCGCTCGGCGTCGACCCGTCCGCCAGCGCCGAGCTGCAGAATGTCACCCGCACGCTCGAAATCGGCTCCAATGTCAGCATCGGCGATACGGTAGTCACCGGCCCGACCGGGCAGGTGCAATTGCAATTCTCCGACGATACCAAGCTGATCGTCGGCCCCTCTTCCTCGCTGCTGATCGAGGCCTACCTGCTGCGCCCCGACAAGCACACGGCCAGCCAGGTGACCGTCGACGCCCTGTCCGGCAGCTTCCGCTTCATCACCGGCAACAGCGCCAAGAACGCCTATCGTATCGATACGCCCTATGGCGATATCGGCGTTCGCGGCACCCGCTTCGACCTCCATGTCGGGGATACGGGCGCGAGTTTGGTGCTGTTCGAGGGCAAGGTGCACATGTGCAACCTCGACGACAAATGCGTCGAGGTGGGAACGGCCTGCGGCGTCGGCATGATGACGCCGGATGTCGCCGCGCTGGTGCCGCGTTCGCAGCAGGCAAGCCTGCAGCCCTTCTTCCCCTACATCGCCTCCGACGAGGCCCTGCTGCCCGATTTCCAGGTGGACAATGCCGGCAATTGCCTGAAGCCCGCCGCCACGCCCGCCCCGACCCATACGACGAGTTCGACGCCCCCCGCCCACAAGCCGCCCCCGACGCAGCCCCATAAGCCGACCAACAGCGGCCCGGTGGTGACGTTCGAGCTGCCGGACAATCCGTGCGACAACTACGCCGAACTGTCGCGGGCCCAAAAGCAGATACTGGCGCAGGAACACATCTATTGCCGCCCGCGCAGCGCCCCCGAACCGTCCCCCGGCGGCCTCGCCGACCCGCCGTTCGGCTTCGGCCGCCCGCCCCGCGATGGCGGCAGCAGCGGCGACGGCGGCACCGTGCTCTATTGAGCCGCCACCTGCCGTCGCTGGGCGAGGGCGACAGAGAGCGTCATGGCGAGAGCCATGCTGACCGCCAGTGACCGGAAGCCCTCGAAATTTGCTTCCGCCACCTCGAACCAGTGGTCGGAAAGCGGCGCTATCGGCGAAAACGCGCTGTCGGTGATGGCGACGATCCGGGCCGATTTCGCCCGGGCGGCCTGCGTCAGGGCAACGGTTTCGCTGGCATAGGGCGTGAAGCTGATCGAGACCACCGCGTCCCGGGCAGTGATGAACCCCAGTTGCTCCGGTCCGAGACCGGCCACCCCGTCGACCAGTACGTTTCGGATGCCCAGCTTGCCCATGGCATAAGCCATATAGGCGGTGATCGGAAACGAGCGGCGCAGCCCCACGAGGTAGATCGTTTCGGCGTCGGCCAGCAGTTCGACCGCCTGCTCGATGCGGGCCGGCTCGATGCCATGGCGCGCCTCGGCCAGCGAGCGCTCGGCGCTGTCAAGGAAGCCGTGCAGGATCGTGGCGGCGCGCGACCCGTCGCTGGCGTGGGCGCGAAGCTGCTGCAGCCGCTCGTCATAATTGAGCACGCGCTCGCGGAGGCGCGACCGGAACACCTGCTGCAGGTCCGAAAACCCCTGGTAGCCGAGCGCCTGCGACAGGCGGACGAGCGTCGAGGGCTGCACGTCGGCGCGCGCCGCAATCGACGCCACGGTGCCGAACGCAACGTCGTCGGGATTGTCGAGGGCAAAGCTCGCGACCTGTGCCAGCCGGCGCGGCAGCATCTGCGAGCGGGCGAGGATCAGCGCCTTTAGGGCAGCGAAATCGCGCGGTACTTCGCCGTTCACCGCCATCCGTCCCGCCGCCTCCGCCCGTCAATCGCCCGGGCCTGTTCAAACACACCGGTACCGGAAATTCCATGCTGGAATAATCGAACCCGGCGGCAATACTGGCCACAAACGGTATTGGGGCGAGCTCCAGCGCGCCACCGGCCGAAGCAAGGGAGAGCGGGATGGACATCGTCGGCGTCGGCCTGATCGGTACCGGCTATATGGGCAAGTGCCACGCGCTGGCGTGGAATGCGGTCAAGCCGGTATTCGGCGAGGGCCCGCGGCCGCGGCTCGTGCATCTCGGGGAAGCGAACGCCGAGCTCGCCGCGGCGCGGGCGGCGGAGTTCGGCTTCAAGCGATCGACCGGCGACTGGCGAGAGGTCATCGCCGACCCCGAGGTCGAAGTGGTCTCGATCACCACGCCAAACGCCTTCCACGCCGAGATGGCCATCGCCGCCCTCGAGGCCGGCAAGCACGTTTGGTGCGAAAAGCCGATGGCGACCGGGCTTGCCGACGCCGAGCGGATGGCCGCGGCAGCCGCGGCGTCCGGCAGGGTGACCGCGCTCGGCTACAACTACATCCAGAACCCGCTGGTCCGGCAGATCCGGCGCCTCCTCGACGCGGGAACGATCGGCGAAGTCAACCATGTCCGCATCGAAATGGACGAAGACTTCATGGCCGATCCGCACGCGGCCTTCACGCTGAAGAGCGAGGCATCCTCGGGCTATGGCGCGCTGGACGATTTCGGCGTCCACCCCTTGTCGCTGCTGCACTATCTCGTCGGCGACGTCCGGCGGGTGCTGGCCAACCTCGCCAAGCCCTATGCCGACCGGCCGCTTGCCGGCGGCGGGCGGCGCGCCGTCGAAACCTGGGACATCGCCAGCGTCCTGTTCGAATGCGACAGCGGGGTATCGGGGGTGATGGCCCTCGATCGCAGCGCCTGGGGCCGCAAGGGCAGGATTGCGCTACAGCTCTTCGGCTCCGGTGGCACCATCGCCTACGACCAGGAGCGCTTCAACGAACTGCAGCTCTTCACCACCGACGGCGATCCGGCGACGCGGGGCTTTCGCACCATCCTCGCCGGGCCGGCCCATCCGCCCTACGACCGCTTCATCCCGGCACCCGGCCACGGCCTCGGCTTCAACGACCTCAAAATCATCGAGGCGCACGAACTGCTGAAGGCCATTCGCGGCGAGCCGGCGCAGTTGATCGACTTCGCCGCGGGCATCGGGCTCGAACGCGCCGTGCACGCCATGGCCGAGAGCCACCGGGTGCAGCGCTGGGTCGACGTCGCCGGCTGAAGCCGGACAACAGGAACGAAGCCGGCGGGCGCGGCCGCCCTTACGCCGGCAGTTCGAGCCGCCCCAGGACCCGCTCGGCCTCCATCGCCGCCTTGATGACAAGCATGTCGCTGCCCGGCGCGCCAACCAGTTGCAGCCCTAGCGGCAGGCCATCGGGCGAGAGGCCGGCCGGCACTGTGGCCGCCGGAAAGCCGAGCAGGCTCCACGGCGTCAGCAACGAAGCATCTCCGGTCGAGGCCAGACCGACCGGCGCCGGCGCAGGCGTGGTCGGCATCGCCAGCACGTCGAAGCGCTCGAACAGCGCCGCCACGGCATCGCGCAGCATCCGCCGCGCCCTGAGGGCCTGCATGTAGTAATTGGCCGGCACCAGCGAGAAGGCTTCGACCAGCCCCACATGGCGCTCCGACATCGCATCGCGCTTCGCGCCCAGGCGCGGCGCATGATAGGTCGCCATCTCCGGGCTCATGATCAGGTGGTGGATCGCCGCATGCGCCTTGAACAGCTCGGGTAGCGGCGCGTCGGCGATCTTCGCCCCGGCGGCGGCCAGCCGGTCGAGCGCCCGGCTCGCGGCATCGGCGGCCACCGGCTGGCTCGCTTCGAAGAAGAAATCGTTGAGCACACCGACGCGCCAGGCCGCCGGCGCCTCGACCGCTTGGGGCTCGGTCCGGGCGATGGCGCCGAAGATCAGCGCCAGATCGTCGGCGCTGCGCGCGATCAGGCCCGGATGGTCGAGCGACCACGATACCGGCAGCAGGCCCCGCCGCGACAACGCGCCATAGGTCGGCTTCAGCCCGGCAATGCCGTTATACGCGGCCGGACGGAGGTTCGATCCGCCGGTCTGGGTGCCGATCGTCGCCGGCACCATCTTGGCGCCCACGGCCGCGCCCGACCCCGAACTCGATCCGCCGGCCGTGTGCTCGGTGTTCCACGGATTGCGAGTCGGCGGCGGGTTGCCCATGCCGGCGAACTCGACCGTGGCGCACTTGCCCAGGATGATGGCGCCGGCCGCCCGCAATGCCGCGACGACACCGGAATCGGCGTAGGTGGCATCGGCGTCCATGGTCCGCGAATTGGCGAGGGTGGGCATGCTGCGGGCGTGGAACACGTCCTTCACCCCCACCGGCACGCCATGCAGCGGCCCGCGCAACGTGCCGGCCCTGGCCTCGCTCGCCATCGCCCTCGCGTCGGCCAGCGCCTGCTCGCGGTCGACATGGGCCCAGGCCTGGATGCTGGGCTCACGCGCCTCGATCCGCTCCAGCGCGGCAGTCACCGCCTCGACGGGATCCAGCGTGCCGCCGCCAATCGCGATGGCCATTTCGGTAGCGGAAAGATCGATCGGGGTCGCCATCAGCCGATCTCCCCGTCGAGCCCGATGTCTTCGCCGAACAGCGGTTCGACCTCGTCGGGGATGTCCAGCGCCGCGATCCTGGCCATAGCGGCCGCGATCGAGCGCAGGTGCACGTCGATGTGGGCGGCGTCGGCGACGCCCCAGCTCATGGTCGCGTTGACCGCCAGCTGGCGGTAGATGTCATCGGCGGCGGGCGGCGGCTTGAGGCGCATGGCAGGCTCCGGCGGTCTGGTAGGTCGCCACACTGGGCCCTCGGGCAAGGCGCGCCCATTGATCATTTCTCATCGGCATCCTGAGCGGACCTGCGTCGCCGCCGACCTGCCCCTCAGGCCTGCTCTGCACTCGCAAGTTCGATCCCCGAGCCGCGGGGGCCGCAATCGCTCAGAACCGTTTTGACGTCGACAGTCGTTGTCGACAATAATGTGGTGCAATGCTGCTCCGGAAATCCCTTTTGACGAGATGACCTTCTTCCAGGCATTGACCGATCTGGCGCGGCGCTTCCCGTCGAAACCCGCCATCGTGGCAGGACAATCGCTCGGCTACGCCGAGCTCCGCCAGCAGGTGCTGGAGGCCGCCGCCGGGCTGTCTTCCGCCGGCGTCAACGCGCAGGCAGTGGTCGGCATCTCGATCGCCGATGAAGTGCAGCACCTCATCGCCTCTCTTTCGCTGCTCATCCTCGGCTGCCGGCAGTTGACGCTGGCCAGTTTCGACAGCCTCGCCCTGCGGACGCGCCTCGCCGACCGGGCGGGCGTGACAACGATCCTGACCGACGATGGCGATCTAGCCATCGACAACCGGACGGCCGTGTTGTGGCCCTGCAGGGGAGACGCCTCGTCCCTGCGAATCGAAAACGACCCGGACCGCACTGTCATCGTGCTCAAGACCTCGGGCACGACGGGCGACCTCAACCTCGTCGGCTTTTCGGGCGCGCAGCTTGCGGCACAGGCCCGACGGCATGCGGACTATGCGGACGAACGGCTGCTGCGGCTCGCCAGCATCGAGCACAACAATTCCAAGCGCCACCGCCTCTATTGCACCCTGATGGGCGGCACCAACGTCTTCCGGCACGGCGCCATCACGTCGATAGCCGACCTGTGCCGCGCCGATGAAGTGACCTGCCTCGACATCTCCCGTATGCATGCCGCCGATCTCGTTCGGCAGGCAGCGGGGCCGGGCGTGCTGCTCGGTGGCATCAAGCTGCGCACCGGGGGCTCGGCGGTGCCGGCGGAGCTGCGAGCCGAGTTGCAGCAGCGCGTCACGCCCCTCCTGTTCGTCCGTTATGCCGCCACCGAGTGCGGCGCGATCGCCATGGCGGGGCCGGGCGAGCATGACGGCATCGACTGCGTCGGCCGCCTGCTGCCGGGCGTGCAACTGGAAACCGTCGACGCGGCCGGTGAGCCGCTGCCGCCCGGCACGGCCGGACGTATCCGCCTCAAGGCGGAAGGCATGGCCGAGGGCTATCTCGACAGCCCGGCCGACACCGCGCGGCGCTTCCGGGACGGCTGGTTCTACCCCGGCGACATGGGCGAGTTCGACGAAGCCGGCCTGCTCTATGTGCGCGGGCGCGAGGACGACATGATGATCCTCAACGGCCTGAACATCTTTCCCGCCGAGATCGAGCGGGTGCTCGAAAGCCATCCAGCCGTCAAGGTTGCCGCCGCCCTGCCCCTCCGTTCACCCGTCCATGGCGACATCCCCGTCGCCGCCGTGGAACTCGAAGCGGGCCAGCAGGTCGAACCGGCCGAACTCTTGCAGTTTGCACGCGACCGGCTGATGCTGCGTTCGCCGCGGCGTATCCTCGTCCTGCCCAACCTGCCGCGGACCGACCAGGGCAAGATCCTCAAGCGCGAACTGCAAAGCCTGTTCGCTCCCAAGCGAGACCAGCAATGAACGAAGCGGAAGGCCGGCGCTGGCTCGCCGGGGCCCTCGAATCTTGCAGCGTCTACGCGCTGCGGCGGCAGGGGCTGGTGGATGCTTTCGTCGGCGGCGACCTGGACCTGCCCCTGGCCGACCTGGAGATGGACAGCCTCGCCGAGATGGAACTCTGCATCGCCATCGAAGTGGAAACCGGCTTCACCGTGGTGCCGGAAACGCTCCGCGACCACGAGAGCCTCGGCGCTCTCGCACGCCTCGTGGCGGGCGTCACGGCATGATCGAAAGCTACCTCGAGGCGCGCGCGGGCTGCAAAACCGTCAATCAGCTCAATGTGCTGCACATTAGCCTCGAGAACCAACTTGCTCCGCTGGAGGTCGCGGCGCTGCGGCATGAGCTCGATCGCCGACGGCTGGCGCCGGCGGGGGACGCCGATCCATCGGGCGCGCCAAACTGGTCGGAACAGAGCGAGGTGTGGATAGCCAGGCTCGTCGGGCGGATTGCCCTCAGTGGCAAGCCACGCCCGGAACGTTTCGCGCGCCGGACAATCGTGCCCGACGTGACGATGTATTCGAGCGGCGGCGCCACCAGGGACAAGACGCTCGCGATCTGTTTTGCCGGCTCCGCTCAGCGGCTGATGATGCCGGTACCCTGCTTCCTGCAGCACCTCGACGCCAGCAGGTTCGACGTGGTCGTTCTGCGCGATGCGGCGCGCCGGGGCTTCCGTGCCGGCATCCCGGGCGTCGGCGGCAACCTCACCCAGGTTGTGGAGAAGATCGGCGAGAACCAGCGCCGCAGCTACGGCAGCGTCGTCTCCTACGGAACGAGCGGCGGCGGGGTGCCGGCGCTGTGGGCCGCGCTGCAGCTCAAGCTCGAAAAGGGGGTGTCGGTCGGCGGCAATTCGCCCGAGGACAGCCGCTGGACGCTCTGGGGCGACGGCGGCGTCGCCGTGCCGTTCCGCTACTACCTCGAGCGGAACCAGGGAAGGACGGAACTACTGCTGGTGCATGGCGCGGATGCACCCGAGGACGCCGAGGCGGCGCGGCAGATGCGCGAGGCGGTGCCCGCCGATCTCGTCGCCGTCAGCGGCAGAGACGGGCGGCCGTGCAAGCACAATGCCACCCTGCCCCTGCTGGAAGGGGGCGTGCTCGGTCGCTTCCTCGAACTGGCCCTGCAACCCGGCAGCGACCTCGACGAACTGCGTCGTCTCGCCGCCGCGGGCGACGCCGCGGCGCAATAGGCAGGGCACTGGCCCCGAAGCCGCCGCCCGATCCTGTCTCGATTTAAGGAAACTGGTGCCGCTTAGGTGACTCGAACACCTGACCCCATCATTACGAATGATGTGCTCTACCGACTGAGCTAAAGCGGCGCCGGCGGGAAGGCGAAACGTTCCCGCGGATGGGCGGCTCTGTAGCTGATTGCAGGGCGGGGGTGCAAGCCCCCTTGCGCTGACGGGGATCAGCCTGGGGGCGCCGGCAGGATCAGGTCCGCCGCCGCGGCGTCTGCCGCCGCAGCCGGGCCGGCGTCGACCGCTCGGGGAGCGGCGGCGCTCACCGGTACCCGCCACTCGAACGCGTCGAGCCGCCCGCTGACCGGAGAAACCGGCTCCCACTCGGCCAGCGTCACGCCGTCGGCCGTCCAGGTGGGGTCGCGCGGCGCCCGCACGGCACGACCCAGCCATTCGCGCGCCTTGCCCTGGTCGCCGTCCTGGCCTTCCTCGATTTCGGCCATCAGCAGGGCGACGGCCTGGGTGGGTTCGGCCGAGGCGAAACTCGCGAGTGCATTGCGGGCGGTCGGCCACTCATAGGCATCGACCGCCCCCCGGGCGAGCACGATGGCACTTGCGAGATCGGCTGGGGGCGAATCGACCAGGTCGCGCACCTTCCGCAACCGGTCCACCGCCGAGGCGCCCGGCTGGCTGTTGGTGTAGAGCGCGGCGATGTCGGGGTGGTGCGTCGTGCGCCAGACCTTGCGCAGCAGCGACTGGGCCCGGCGGTTTTCGCCCTGGTTGATCTCGACCCGGGCGGCAATGAGCGCCGCAGGCACGAAATCGGGCAATTGCTTCAGCGCCAGCAGCGCATGGTCGCGGGCATCGAGCGGCTTGGTCGGCTCGAGCTGGCGGGCCAGCGCCGTCTCCAGCACCGCGAGCCGGCGCTTCCGCTGCGCCTTGGCGTCGCGACCCACCGCATTGGTGGCCGCCGTCATGGTGATCGCCGCGGCCCAGTCCTCGCGGCGGATCAGGTCGTCGAACACGGCATTGGTGGCCCAGCTGGCATTGGGCCGCAGCGCCACCGCTTTTTGCGCGAAGGTCAGCGCCGCGCCGTGCCGCCCCTGCGTCCGCGCTTGCTCGTAGAGGCCGGAGAGCGCCGCCATGGCGGTGCTGGAGTTGCCGATCAGCGCGCGATAGTGCTCGCGTGCCGCCGCCATATCGCCGAGCGCAAGATGCGCCCGCGCCTCGACCAGTTGTGCCGCCGAATTCGAGGCCAAGAGCTGTCGCGCTTCTCGCGCCAGGTCGCGGGCGAGCTCGGCCTCCCCGGCATGCAGCGCCACCACGGCATCGGAGAGCGCCGCGATGCCCCGCTCCTTGCGGCGTTCCCGACCACGCCGCGCCAGGTGGCGGGGGGTCGACAGGATCCGGCTGACCACCGCCCAGAGCGCGATGATGATGATGACGAGGAGGATGACCACGAGCCCCGCGACGCCCAGTCGCGGCTGCGCCACATAGCCGCCGACGGCAATCGTCATGGTGCCCGGCAGGCTGATCAGCCAGGCGATCAGCGCCGTGACGGCGAGGCTGAAGGCGATCCAGGACGCGAGCCGAATCAATTGGCGCCTCCGGCGGCGGGGGCCAAAGCGCTGGTCCGGAGACCAGCGATGAAGCCATCGGCGTCGGCCAGCGCCCGGATCTGCGCCGCGACGTCCCCCGCGGCCTGCTGCATCGGGGCCGGCAGCTGGCCGAGTAGCTTGGCAGCGCCGGCGAAATCGTGCCGGTCGACGGCCGCGCTGAGTTGCGACAGCACGGCATCGGGGCCGTTGCCGCTCTGCTCGCCCTGCGGCCGGATCGCCATCACGCCCTTGAACCAATCCATCGCCTGGCCCTGCCAGCTGCTGTCGGTGCTCGGCGGCCGCACGCCGAGCATATCGGGCATCACCGCCTCGAGGCGCTGCGTCAGCTCGCCGGGGGCGGGCAGGCCGGCGGCGGCAAAGTCGGTGACGGCGGCCGGGATGCGGGCTTCGGGCACGGCAGCCTTGAGCTTGCCGAGATCGTCGGCATAGGGCCGGCCGGCCGTGAAATCGGCCTCCAGCGCCGAAATCAGCAGCGGCAGCTGCATGGCCGAGGCGATGGCCTTGGGCGATGGCGCGGCAGCCGCCTGGTCTATCGCCGACTTGGCGGCCGCGAGCTGGTCCTTGAGGCCGGTGAGGGCGGCATCGGTGGCGGTGCCGTGCGTTTCCAGCGCCTGGAGCTTGTCGGCGAGGCCGCTCACTGTCTGCTGCAGGGTGGCAAGGTTGGCGGCGATGGCACCGGCATCGGCCGACGAGGCGCCGGCGGCGACGGCATCGAGGCGCGACGACAGGGCCTTTACCTCGGCTTCGAGCGGGGCGAGGTCGGACGTAGCCGGCTTGGCCGCCTGCAACTGTGCAACCGATTGCTGCAGCTTTGCCACCCCGTCCGCTGCCGCGGCGAGCCGCGCAGCCGCGTCGCTCCCCATGCTGGTGAGGTGTCCGCTGACGTCGGTCAGCGCCGAGGCGTTGGCAGCGGTGTCCTTCTGGTTCTGCTGCAGCCCGGCCTGCAGAGCCGTCATGCGCGCGTCGAGGTCGGCGGTCGACGATGGCCAGAACCCCGCCACCGCAAGCCCGTAGCAGATCGCGGTCGCGGCCACGGTCCCACCGATAGCGCCGCCGATGCCGGCACCCCATGACGAGCCGCGGCGCGGCGCGACGGCGGGTGCTGCCGGCGCGGCAGGTTTCGCAGGCTCCGCGGGCCCGGCATCGGCGGGCCCGGCGTCGGCAGGCTTAGCGTCTGCGGGTTTGGCCTCTGCGGCACCCGCCTCGACCGGCTTGGCTTCGATGGGCCTAGATTCGGGTTGGACAGGAGCCGTCGCTGCGGGCCTCGCATCGGGCGCGGCCTTGGGAGCGGCCGTCTTGTCGGCCTGCCGGGTGCCCGCAGCCGTGGACGCCGGCTTGCCGGATTCGGCGGCTGCCGGCTTGCCGGGCTCGGCCGGCCGCGCCGTCAGATCGATGACGGGCGGCTTTACCGGTCCCGATTTGCGCTCAGCCATGGCAGCAACCCTTGCTTCGAAATACGATCATGGCGCGTTTTGCTCGCGCGCAAAAGAC
>Ga0209233_1000493_pt1 | contig 23838 bp, 19 predicted proteins | sample AraplaCL_Cvi_mCL_FD_184269 | JGI IMG/M metagenome (GOLD analysis project Ga0209233, IMG submission 184269) | Arabidopsis root microbial communities from the University of North Carolina, USA - plate scrape CL_Cvi_mCL (SPAdes) (version 2) | ecosystem: Host-associated > Plants > Roots > Endosphere...
TTTTCGAGCTGCGGCGCCACCGCGCGCAGCGCATTGGCGGACGTGACGATGAGCGCGCCGATCGCGCGGTCGGCCTCGTCGTCAGGCTCGACATCCCTTTCCCGGCTGAGATCAGGTGGCAACGGAACCGGCTCGAAGCGCAGCATCGGCGCCAGCAGCACCTCGAAACCGCGTGCACGCAGGGCCTCGGCAGTCCTATCGCTGTCGGGGGATGGACGGGTCACCAGCACAGCCATGTGCTATATGTCCGCAAGCCACATGGCAGTGGGGTCGCAACTGTCGGACGATTGCACTTGGCGACCTCAATAGGTTAGGCGGATACCGTCCTCATAATAGCCGAAGGGTTGAGATTGGGTAACGATTCACGACAGCTGGTATTGGGCATCGAGACCACCTGCGACGAGACCGCCGCGGCGGTGGTGGCGCGCGCGGCCGACGGTTCCGGGCAGATCCTTTCCAATATCGTGCGCTCGCAAATTCAGGAGCACGCGGCCTATGGCGGCGTGGTGCCGGAGATCGCGGCGCGCGCCCATGTCGACGTGCTCGACGGCCTGATCGACGCGGCGATGCGCGAGGCCGGAGTTGATTATGCCGACCTCGTTGCCGTCGCGGCCGCGGCCGGTCCTGGCCTGATCGGCGGCGTCATCGTCGGCCTGACCACGGCGAAGGCGATCGCGCTGGTGCACGACACGCCGCTGATCGCGGTGAACCATCTGGAGGCGCATGCGCTGACGCCGCGCCTCACCGATGGGCTCGCCTTTCCCTATTGCCTGTTCCTGGCCTCCGGCGGCCACACGCAGATCGTCGCGGTGGTCGGCGTCGGCAACTATGTCCGGCTCGGCACCACGGTCGATGACGCCATGGGCGAGGCCTTCGACAAGGTGGCGAAGATGCTCGGCCTGCCCTATCCCGGCGGGCCGCAGGTCGAGCGCGCGGCAAAGGACGGCGACGCCGCGCGCTTTGCCTTCCCGCGACCGATGCTGGGCCGCGCGGACGCGAACTTCTCGCTGTCGGGCTTGAAGACCGCCGTGCGCAACGAGGCGAGCAGAATCGAATCCATCACGCCGAACGACATCAGTGATCTCTGCGCCGGCTTCCAGGCCGCGGTGCTGGACTCCACTGCCGACCGGCTGAGCGTCGGGTTGAAATTGTTTCGCGAGCAGTTCGGCGCGCCGACGGCACTGGTCGCGGCCGGCGGCGTCGCCGCCAACCAGGCGATCCGCGCCGCGCTGGAGACGGTCGCGAACGCTGCCGGCACCAAGCTCGTGATGCCGCCGCCGGCGCTGTGCACCGACAATGGCGCCATGATCGCCTGGGCCGGCGCCGAGCGGCTCGCGCTCGGCCTGATCGACGGCATGGACTCCGCGCCACGCGCCCGCTGGCTGCTCGACGCGAATACGCAGGTGCCGGAGAAGTTCTCCAACACGCGCGCGGGGTTTTGATATGGCGCATGACGTTGATTCGGCTCATTCGTGCGGCGCACTCGGATCAACCTCGCCCCGCTTGCGGGGCGAGGTTGGCGCGCAGCGCCGGTTGAGAGGGTGCAAGTCCCAATACTCGCACCAATCGGGCGTCTGCCCCTTGCCCCAACCCTCTCAGCGCGAGCAAAGCTCGTCGCGACCCCGTAAGAACGGGGAGAGGGAGAACTGAGACCACCCGTGTCGCCTCCCGTCCAATCAATCAGCATCATCGGTGCCGGCGCCTGGGGCACCGCGCTGGCCGCCGTCGCGGCGCGGGCTGGCCGCGACGTCACGCTCTACGCGCGCGATGCCACGCATGCGGCGGAGATCGCGCAGGCGCGCGAGAACCCGCGGCTGTCAGGCATTCCGCTGGCGCCGGAGATCGTCATCACCAGCGACCTTGCGCAGGCCGCGCGCGCCGACGTCGCGCTGATCGTGGTGCCCGCGCAGCATCTGCGCGGCGCCGCGATGCATCTCGCGCCGCTTCTGAAGCACGGCACACCCGTCGTCGCCTGCGCCAAGGGCATCGAGCACGGCACCCGCAAATTCATGACCGAGGTGATCGCGGCGGCTGCGCCGAACGCGCAGGCAGCGATCCTGTCCGGCCCGAGCTTCGCCGACGATGTCGCGCGCGGCCTGCCAACCGCGGTGACGCTCGCCGCACACGACGAGCAGCTGGCAGCGGCGCTGGTGCAGGCGCTGGGATCGGCGACCTTCCGTCCCTATCACTCGACCGACGTGCGCGGGGTCGAGATCGGCGGCGCCGCCAAGAACGTGCTGGCGATCGCGGCCGGCATCGTGGTCGGCCGCAAGCTCGGTGCCTCTGCACTGGCCGCGCTGACCACGCGCGGCTTTGCCGAGCTCGCACGGCTTGGCCGCGCGCTCGGCGCCCGCAGCGAAACACTCACTGGACTTTCAGGGCTCGGCGATTTGATCCTGACCTGCGCCGGTCCGCAGTCGCGCAATTTCTCTGCCGGCCTTGCGCTCGGCCGCGGCGAGCAACTGCCTGCCGGCAAGCTCGCCGAAGGCCAATACACCGCGCCGGTGCTGGTCGAGCTGGCGGCTTCGCGACGAATCGAGATGCCGGTGTCGCAAGCGGTCGCCGCGATCCTGTCCGGCACGGTGACGATCGACGCCGCAATCGAAGGCCTGCTGACACGCCCCTTCAAGGCGGAAGAATGACGACGCTTCCCGCCGCACACATGCTGTAATAGCCTTCGCGCGATCCGACGGATTCCGGTCCAACAACCAACAATGAATCCAGCAGAGGAAGCGCATGCGCAACGCATATCTCGCCGTCCTATCCATCAGCCTTGCCTTGGCGATCACGCAGACCAAGGCGCAGACCACCACATCCTACGACGAGCTCGCCAAGAGCGAAGCCGCCGCCAACGGCGAGGCCGGCAAGCGGGTAGCGCCGCAGAAGTCGATCGGCAATCCGACTGACGAGGTCAGCCCCGCGATGCAGGCGCTGATCGGGGCCCCCTACCCGCCGCATTTCAACGCCGATCCGAAGACGCCGGCCGAATGGAAGGAGCTGATCGACCGCCGCGCCAAGCAGGCGATCGCGGCGCTTCCGGCGACGAAGGACAAGCTCGGCGTCACGGTCGAGGAGACGAAGATCGCCGGCGTGCACTGCTTCATTGTCACGCCGAAGAAGATCCCGCCCGAGAACCGCAGGCGCCTCTTGGTCCACGTCCATGGCGGTGGCTACGTGTTCGGTCCGGGCGAAGCGGCGCTGCCGGAAGCGCTTATGATGGCGGGCTTCGGCGGCTTCAAGGTGATCTCGATCGACTACCGGATGCCGCCGGATTTTCCCTATCCGGCGGCCATGGATGACGCGATGGCGGTGTGGAAGACGCTGGTGAAACAGCACGATCACCGCAGGCTCGCCATTTTCGGCACCTCGACCGGCGGCGCGATGACGCTCGCGATGGTGCTACGCGCCAGGGACGAAAAACTGCCGCTACCCGCCGCGATCGGGCCGGGCACGCCGTGGGCGGACATCGATAAGATCGGCGACAGCTATGCCGACAACGAGTGGGTCGACAACGTGTTGGTGACCTGGGACGGCTGGCTCGGCCGCGCGGCCAAGCTCTATGCCAACGGGACCGATCTGAAAAATCCCTACATCTCGCCGATCTATGGCGACTTCAAAGGCTTCCCTCCGACCATCCTGACCACGGGCACGCGCGACCTGTTTCTCTCCAACACCGTGCGTACCCACCGCAAGCTGCGCCGCGCCGGCGTGACCGCCGACCTCAATGTCTATGAGGGCCAGTCGCACGCACAGTACCAATTCAACGTCGATGCGCCCGAGACCAAGGAGGCCTTCACCGATATTGCAAAATTCTTTGGCAAATATCTCGGGGAATAGCGCGCAATCACTCTATCCGTCGTCATGGCCGGGCAACAGCGCGAAGCGCGTCCAACTTTATATTGGCCCGGCCATCCACGTCTTGACTATGCTATACTGGAAGACGTGAACATGGTCGCGACTAGAGCCGCCATGACCAAACGAATGGTTGAGTGTGATGAACTACTGGCTGGTGAAATCCGAACCTTCGACATGGTCCTGGGACCAGCAGGTGGCTAAGGGGGCCAAGGGCGAGGCCTGGACCGGCGTGCGCAACTACACCGCGCGGCAGCATCTCGTCGCGATGAAGAAGGGCGATCTCGCCTTCTATTATCATTCCAACGAAGGCAAGGAGATCGTCGGCATCGCCGAAGTGATCAAGGAGGCGTATCCGGACCCGACCGACAAGACGGAAAAATTCGTCTGCGTCGACATCAAGGCCGTGAAGCCGCTGAAGACGCCGGTGACCATGGCTGCGATCAAGGCCGAGAAGAAGCTCTCCGACATGGCGCTGGTGAAATACTCGCGTCTCTCGGTACAGCCGGTCACGCCTGAAGAATGGAAGCTCGTCTGCAAAATGGGCGGACTGTAGCAGGAGCACGGTTTGCGCCTGATCTATCCTTCGTCATTCCGGGGCGCGCCTGACGGGCGCGAGCCCGGAATCCATAGCCACAAGCAAATGTGGTGAAGACCTGCCGCTACCCCAGCCTTCGCAACACGAAATTTCCTGGTTATGGATTCCGGGCTCACGCGCTCCGCGCGTGCCCCGGAATGACGTGAAACGGCAAACAATTGCGCCACTCGCCATTTCGATGTGGCCGCATCGTGCGTACCGACGGGCCCTCCTCTGCGCGGATGCAGTTCTTTCGGGATCAACCTCATGATGCTACGTTCGCCTGCAGCAGGGAGCACCTGCTTCCTGCTTCTACCGAACAGGAGAACGACATGGCTGACAGTGTCTACAAGGTCATTGAGCTCGTCGGTACCAGCAGTGAATCCTGGGAAAGGGCGGCCACCAACGCCGTCGAGCAGGCGGCTAAAACACTCCGCGACCTGCGTGTCGCAGAAGTCGTGGAGCTCGACATGCAGCTCGACGCCAAGGGGAAAGTCGAAGCCTATAGGGCCAAGCTCAACGTGTCGTTCAAGTTCGAAGGCTCATGAGCTGAGCTAAGTCAGCTGGCGGGCGGCTTGCGACGACAGTGAGCCTGAGACGCGCGCTATCGCGGCTCCCTCGCTGTCGTCCTCGCGCACGCGAGAACCCATAACCACTGGTGATAGCTGGCTGTCGTTCCAGCCTCCGCAAAACGAAATCCTGTGGTTGGGTCCCGGCTTGCGCTCGCTCCGCTCGCTCGCCGGGACGAAAGCGGTTCTTAGACGCGCGCCGGGCAATACATTCCGCTTTGTCGCTCGGGTGCCCGGGAATGACGATGGAGAGCGGTGCGCGCGCCATCATCCCTCAGGCAAGGTGAAAACTGCGCATGGCGACGCGATGCCGCGCAAGCTGTGCGTCCCGAGCGCGATCAGCGGCGCTTCGGTCTGTACGGCAAGCGCGCCTGACACAAGCACCGTCTTCTCAAGCGGCCGGCACAAGCCTTCCAGCCGGCTCACCAGATTGACGGCAGGGCCGATGGCCGTGAAATCCAGCCGGTCGGCCGCGCCGATGTTACCCCAGAACACTTCGCCGAGATGCAGCGCGACGCCGAACGGCAGCGGCGGCAGGCCTCGTTGCTCCCGCTCTCTGTCCAGACGCGTCATTCCGGCCCGTGCCGCGGACGTGGCGCGCAGCGCGGCGTCGCAAGCGCCGCGCGGAGAGCCTCCGCCAACCGGAAAGATCGCGAGCACGCCGTCGCCGACAAATTTCAGCACCTCGCCGCCGAACGCATGAACCGCGCCGGCAACGCGATCGAACCAGGCGTCGAGCGCCGCAATGACCTCCGACGGAGGACGGCTCTCCGAGAGCGCCGTAAAGCCGCGCAAGTCGGCAAACAGCAGAGCCGCCTGGATGGTTTCGCCGACATTGCGCCGGAGCGGCGCTGAGAGCACCCGCGCCGCGCTGCGCCGGCCAAGATAGGCGTCGAGCGCTGCCCTGAGCGTGTCGCGCGCCGAAACGGCGGTCAGCGGCGCCGCGGCGAACCGCGCCGCCTGGCGCAGTTCCTCAGTCTCCTCAGGTGTGAACGGACGTGGCCCGATCCAAGCAAGCGCAGGAGCATCCGGCCGCGACCCGACCTGATCCTCATGCACGATGCCTGCCGCTACGCTGCCAAGCCACCGTCGGCTCGGATCATCCGATGGCCCCGCGCCGAGCGGCGTCAACGGTCCGCCCGGCGCGAATCCCAAGGCCTCGATGATCTCTCCGCTCGTCGCACGCCACAGCCAGGTGCGTCTCGCAATCAGTGGGTGTGGAACAGCGAGCGTCAGCGCGCCGCCGGCCAGCGGGAGACCGTCCTGAGCCAGATGGGCGCCGAGTTCCACGAGCAGCCGATCAGCGCCCGGAACCTCGCTGGCCGCATCGACCAGCCAAGAGAGCGTGCAAGAGAGCCTGGAGGACAGCTGCATGCTATGATCATGGAACGGCGGCCCATCCTTGTCACTGCCTGTGACAGGGACCCGCCGAGCGTCGAGGAGATGTCGATGACAGAACCGCTTGTGATCCAGCGCGAGGTCCAGATCGCCGCCCCGCCTGCGACCGTATTTGCTTTCCTGACCGATCCCGAAAAGATCATCAGCTGGATGGGCGCGGAGGCAACGACCGAACTGCATCCGGGCGGGCTTTACCTCCTCAAGGGCGACGGCCTCCGCAACACGGCGCGGGGCACGTTCCGGGAGGTCGTACCGGTTCACCGCCTGGCCTATAGCTTCGGCTGGGAGGGCGGCCAGGAGGTGCCGCCGGGCTCGAGCCTGATCGAGATCGATCTTGTCGAGCGTGATGGCGGCACGTTGCTGCGGATGACCCATAGCGGTCTTCCAAACGAAGCGCAGCGCGCCGCTCACGCGCGAGGTTGGGCGCATTACCTCGGCCGGCTGACCATCGCCGCTGCCGGCGGTGATCCCGGCCCTGATCACGGCCCTGGATCGCGCGAGGCTTGATCCGATTTATCGGCGCGACGACCGACCGGTGGTCCCTGCGCCCTCTGCTTTCGCGGAGCGCGGATGAATTCGCAAAGCTCGGACACGATGTGCCGCGAGAACGATGACGTGTGATTCAGCGTTGCTGTGGGATTTGAAGCCGAAGAGACACCCACAACTGTCGTCCCGGACAAGCGCGACTTGTCACGCCGTAGCCTCTACGGGCGAAGGCGGAAGCGCGCCGACCGCGGATCCATAACCACGGGATTTGATTGTTGTGCAAGGTACTCGGTGCGTGGCCGTTTCAGACATCACGCGGTATGGGTCCCCAGCTTCGCAGGGACCACACCGAATGTGGAGCAACACGTTGCAAACCTAACAATCGAATTACGCCGCGGCAGCCATCACGACCTGGGCCAAGAGCTGCTCGCGCCTGGTTTGCGAGCGCTGGCCTTTCATGGTCGCCGCGAAGCGCTCCAGAATGCCGTCCTCGAAGGCCGTGACGATGGTGTCATGCACATAGCTGCGGCGGCAGATCGCCGGCGTGTTTGTGAGCTCGTCGGCGGCGGCGCGGATCGCTTCCAGGATCTGCTTCTTGCGGCCGCGCGCACTCGCCGCCGGCGTCACCCGCGACAGCGTTTCCAGCGCCACCGCCGACGCCATCAGGGTGCGGAAATCCTTCAGCGAGATCTTGATGCCGGCGATCTCGCGCAGGAACGCATTCACTTGCGTGGTCGAGACCGCGCGCACGATGCCTTGCGCATCGCGATACTGGAACATGCGCTTGCCCGGCAGGTTGCGCAGGATGCCGATCGCCCGCACCAGCTTGGTGGCATCGCATTCCTTGCGCACCGCCTTGCCGCCCTTGGCCTTGAAGGTGAGCACGAAGCAATCGTCTTCGAGCGCGACGTTGGATTTCAGCAGCGTGGTGGCGCCGCGGGTACCGTTCAGCCGGGCATAGGATTCATTGCCGGGACGGATCGCAGTGCGCGCGATCAGCTCGATCACGGCGGCCAGCGCAAACTCCCGGGTCGGCTCTTCGCCGGCGAGATGCTTGTTCACGGCGCGACGGATACGCGGCAGCGCGCCGACCAGCTTGGCCAGCCGATGCGCCTTGCGCTGCTCGCGCACCTTCTCCCAATCCGTGTGATAGCGGTATTGCAGCCGGCCGGCAGCGTCGACTCCCACCGCCTGCAGGTGCGAGTTCGGGTCCGGCGAGTAGCGCACGTCGCGATAGGCCGGCGGCATCGCCATCGCCTTCAGCCTGCGGATGGTGCCGACATCGCGCACCGTGGTGCCGTTGGCCCGCATGAAACTGTAGCTCTTGCCGCGCTTGACCCGGCGAATGGTCAGCTCGGCCTGCTCGCCAAGCGTCAGGCCGAGTTCCTCCGCCAGGTGCTCGACCGAGGTTTTGGCCTCTGGCTTGGCCTTCGAAAGATCCTTCAGGGACAGCTTGCGGCGGGGTGGCTTGGGAGGCCATTGGCCGAGTGCCTTGGCAAGCGCAACGTCTGGATCGGCGGAGCCGGGCCGGGCGGCCTCAAAATTCTGCTGATCCGTCATTACCTTAGACGCCTTGCCTGCTGCTTTATTGGCTTAATCCCCCCGGCTGACGTTTGGTTCCTGCCAGGTTATCCACACCTTAGTTGCGACATAGGGGGTTCTTGCCCGTTTGGCGAGTCCCCAATTTCGGGCGGCCCGGTTTCTAAATACCCTTCATGCCAGCCATTCCGCGGTAACCTTGACCGGGCCTGGTCGGGATCCGGCCAAATCATCACAACCGAGACTTGCGATTGCTTGATCGACCGCAAGGCACAGTTCCCCGCCGAAGGTTCTACTTGTCTATGCTTGTCCGGCTCGGCTAGGCGGACGCATAGTGAGATAACGACGACGGGCTGCGATCAACGCGTGCGCAGGCCGCATGGTGGAGGGTGAAATGTCCGAGAAGATCTATGACGTGCCGGCCGAGTGGACCAAACGCGCCCTCGTCGATGCCGCCAAGTACAAGGAGATGTACGCCCGCTCGATCTCCGATCCCAACGGCTTCTGGGCCGAACAGGCCAAGCGCCTCGACTGGATGAAGGCGCCGAGCAAGATCGAGAACAGCTCATATGCGCCCGGCCACGTCTCGATCAAATGGTTCGAGGACGGCGTGCTCAATGCTGCCTACAACTGCATCGACCGACATCTGCACAGCCGCGGCAACCAGACCGCGATCATCTGGGAGGGCGACGACCCCTCGGAGTCGAAGCACATCACCTATCGCCAGCTGCATGACGAAGTCTGCAAGATGGCGAACATCCTGCGCACGCGGAATGTCAAGAAGGGCGACCGTGTCACCATCTATCTGCCGATGATCCCGGAAGCAGCCTATGCGATGCTGGCCTGCGCGCGGATCGGCGCGATCCATTCGGTGGTGTTCGGCGGCTTCTCGCCGGACAGCCTCGCCCAGCGCATCAAGGACTGCAAATCGAACGTGGTCATTACCGCCGACGAAGGCCTGCGCGGCGGCAAGAAGGTGCCGCTGAAGGCCAATGTCGATGCGGCTCTGAACAAGGTCGACGGCGTCGACTGGGTGGTCGTGGTCAAGCGTACCGGCGGCAAGGTCGAGATGAACCCGACCCGCGACCTCTGGTACCACGAGGCGGCCGAGGTGGTGACAACGGAATGCCCGGTGGAGCATATGCACGCCGAGGACCCGCTGTTCATCCTCTATACGTCAGGCTCGACCGGCCAGCCGAAGGGCGTGCTGCACACCACCGGCGGCTATCTCGTCTACGCGTCGATGACGCATCAATACGTCTTCGACTATCACGACCGCGACGTCTACTGGTGCACCGCCGATGTCGGCTGGGTTACCGGCCACAGCTACATCCTCTATGGCCCGCTCGCCAACGGCGCGACCACGCTGATGTTCGAAGGCGTGCCGAATTATCCGGACAATTCGCGCTTCTGGCAGGTCATCGACAAGCACAAGGTCAACACCTTCTACACCGCGCCGACGGCGATCCGCGCGCTGATGCAAGGCGGTGACGACCCGGTGAAGAAGACCTCGCGCGCCTCGCTGCGCCTGCTCGGCTCGGTCGGCGAGCCGATCAATCCGGAAGCCTGGGAATGGTATCACCGCGTGGTCGGTGATGGCAGGTGCCCGATCGTCGACACCTGGTGGCAGACCGAGACCGGCGGCATCATGATCACCCCGCTGCCCGGCGCAATCGCACTGAAGCCGGGGTCGGCAACCCTGCCGTTCTTTGGCGTCGTGCCGGAGATCGTCGATGCCGACGGCAATCCGCTGGACGGCGAGGCCACCGGCAATCTCTGCATCACCAAGTCGTGGCCGGGCCAGATGCGCACCGTCTATGGCGACCACGCAAGGTTCGAGCAGACCTATTTCTCGACCTACAAGGGCAAGTATTTCACCGGCGACGGCTGCCGGCGCGACGCCGACGGCTATTACTGGATCACCGGCCGCGTCGATGACGTCATCAACGTGTCCGGTCATCGCATGGGCACCGCCGAGGTCGAGAGCTCGCTGGTCGCACATCCCAAGGTCTCCGAAGCGGCGGTGGTCGGCTATCCCCACGACATCAAGGGCCAGGGCATCTACGCCTACGTGACGCTGATGGCCGGCATCGAGCCGACCGAGGAGCTGCGCAAGGAGCTGGTCGCCTGGGTGCGCAAGGACATTGGTCCGATCGCATCGCCCGACCAGATCCAGTTCGCGCCCGGCCTGCCGAAGACGCGCTCCGGCAAAATCATGCGCCGCATCCTGCGCAAGATCGCCGAGGACGAGCCCTCGTCGCTCGGCGATACCTCGACGCTTGCCGATCCCGCCGTAGTCGATGATCTCGTCAAGAACCGGCAGAATCGGAGAGACGAGAAGCACGCGTAAGATTGCGCGCTCGGCCATCGGCCGATTGGGGATCGGTCAGCAGGTGACGCGCGAATGAGGGCGAATAGCCGCGCAGAACACGGTGTGTTCCCTCCCCCTTGTGGGGAGGGCCGGGGCGAGTGCCCAGGTAGTAAGACAAACAAGGACCGGACGAACCGCTCACGACGATGTCAATTGATGTGGCGCTCGCGCGACGGATTTACGCGCGGGTGTTGTTTCCGGGTCATTTACTTTGATTGCAACTTTTCTTCTTCTGCTCGGCAGGGACGATCCCGCAGACGGGCCTTCGGCAACCATTCGGTGAACACGGACCCGTAAAACTACGGCAAGTAGAGTCCGGTGATCGGTCTTTGCAGGGTTGTTGGGTGCCGCTTGCGTCCCCCGGGCGCGAATCGCGGCGCCGGGGCAGACGAGGCGGAGCGACGATGTTGAAGGGCATTGCGGTGGCGCTGGCTGCCACCATCGGGGCTGCAACTACGATGACGGGGCCGGCTCTTGCGCGGCCCGAGCTGGTCGGGGTCGGTAGCCAATATTCGCCGGGCACGATCGTGGTGAAGACGGGCGAGCGCAGGCTCTATCTCATTCTCGATGACGGCCACGCGATGCGCTACCCGGTCGGCGTCGGCAAGAGCGGCAAGCAATGGGCCGGCACCGCCAAGATCGAGGGCAAGTACAAGTACCCGGCGTGGTCGCCGCCGGACGACGTCAAACACGACCATCCCGCCCTGCCGGATCTCATTCCCGGCGGCTCGCCGCGCAACCCGATGGGCGTCGCGGCTCTGACGCTGTCGGGCGGCGGCGAATATGCGATCCACGGCACCAACGTGCCGAACTCGGTCGGCGGCTTCGTATCCTATGGGTGCATCCGCATGCTCAACACCGACATCACCGATCTCTACGATCGTGTCTCGGTGGGAACCACCGTCGTGGTCACGCGCTGACGAATTGCCGTCAATTCCAAGACCGCACGAGGCTGCGCCGTTGCGCAGCTTTTTCCGGCGATCATACCAAATGATACAACCTTCAGTAGTTTTACCGGCATGCTTGTTTTGGTTGTATTTAATTCTGTGGCGCCAACTCGCGTGTGACGAATCGCGGGGGTTTTGCGCACTATGGGACGATTCAGTTTTCGCATCGGCACGAAGCTTGGTCTAACGGCAGGAATGGGCGTCGTTCTGGTCGGAGGCATGCTGGCGAACCAGCTTCACGGCAATCGGCTGATCGCTGAATCCAGTTGTTCCGTCTCGGCGAACTACACCAACGAATCCAGCGCACAAACTGCGGACAGCGGAATGATCCGCGCCCAACTTGCGATCCGCGAGATCAGCGTCGCTCGCTCGGCCGTGTCGCGATCGACACCATGGCGCAGCAGGCCGCCACGACGCTGGACGCCAACGAGATCGGCTGCGTCAATCTCAGTCTCGATCGGCCACTGGTCTGCGAGCCCTATCGCAACGATCGCGAGCTCGGCAGCCTCATCCTGATCGATCCGATCACGCGCCGCACCGTCGCGGCTGGGCTGATCGACTTCTCGCTGCGCCGTGCCGACAACATCCGCTGGCAGACCCTCGATGTCGACAAATCGGTGCGCGCACGCCTGAAACAGCAGCGGCCTTGCGTGCTCTGGTTCACCGGGCTCAGCGGTGCCGCAAATCGACCATCGCCAATCTCGTGGACCGACGCCTCTGCGAGCTCGGTCGCCACACCGCGCTGCTCAATGGCGACAATCTGCGCCACGGCATCAATCGCGACCTCGGCTTTACAACCGAAGCGCGAGTAGAAAATATGCGCCGCGTGACGGAGATCGCGGCGGTGCTCGTCGACGCCGGGCTGATCGCGCTGGTGTCGCTGATCTCGCCGTTCCGGTCGGAGCGCGAGACGGCGCGTCATCGGCTCGATGCCGGCGAGTTCATCGAAGTCCACATCGCAACGCCGCTCGCGGATTGCGAGAGCCGGGATCCGAAGGGGCTCTATCGCCGGGCCCGCGCGGGCGAGCTGCCGAACTTCACCGGCATCAACCAACCCTACGAAGCACCCGCCGCTGCGGAAATCACGATCGACACCACGGCGACGTCGGCCGATGCGGCTTGTGAGCTGATCGTCAGCTACTTGCGCGAGCATCACTATCTCTGATCACGCGCCATCATCTCATGATACCGACCGGAGACGATGGCGCGCTTCAGAAATCTGACGCGATGCCCTTGCGCTCCCAGTCGCCGTAACGCGTCGGCTCCGGTCCCTTCGGTCCCTGCAACTCCTTCGGCATCCCGTTGGCGTGTTCTTTGGCGTGCTCGGCGGCCTCGCGCCGTCGCGCTTCAGCCTCGGCGAGCGCCCGCTGAGCTGCCGGAGGAAGCACCTTGCGCGGCAGTTCCGCCGCCGCAGGCTTGAAAGGATCGTCGCTCATCTTATCATTCCCACCGTTGAAGCGATCGGCGTTCACTCATCATCAGATCGTGTGCGATTAAGCCGGAAACCAGGGCTAAAAAGATCAGCACGATTTCTTACATTTGGCATATTCTCGTGACACAGCTCCCGCTGCTCTCATGGCATGCGCCGGATCGTCGCGGAACTGCCTTCTTCTGCGAGTGAACATTCCAGCATGCCTCCACCGCGATACGCGACCTCATCCGAAGTGCCGGGCCTGGCGGCGCGGCGGATCGCGGCCGACGTTGTCGACGGCGTCCTTCACAAGCATCGCACCCTCGACGATCAGCTCGACGGCGCCGGCGCACATCCCGGGCTGAAGCAGCTTGCGGACCGCGACCGCGCGCTGATGCGGCGCCTGGTGGCGACGACCTTGCGCCGTCTCGGAACGCTCGGCCATGTGCTGTCGCGGCTGCTCGATCGCGGCGTTCCGACCGATGCGCCGCGGGCGCAGAGTGCGCTCTTGATCGGCGCGGCACAGATTCTCTGGATGGACGTGCCGGATCATGCAGCGGTCGATCTGTCGGTGCGGCTGGTGCAGGCTGATCGGCGCGCCGCGAAATACGCAGGACTTGTCAACGCGGTGCTACGCCGCTGCGCGCGCGAGGGCGCAAGCCTGGTCGAAGAGGTGAAGGGTCACGCGCTCGACATCGCCCCATGGCTGCTCAAGCGCTGGGTGGCCAATTACGGCGAAGCGACCGCGCAGGACATCGCCGCCGCGCTCGGCCATGAGCCGTCGCTCGATCTGACGGTCAAGTCCGAGCCCTCGCAATGGGCGAGCCGCCTGCACGGCGAGACTTTGCCGACCGGAACCGTGCGGACGCTGCTGCACGGCTCGGTTACCATGCTGCCGGGCTTTGCCGAAGGCCAATGGTGGGTGCAGGACGCAGCTGCAGCTTTGCCGGCGCGGCTGTTCGGCGACATCAAGGGCAAGACCGTCGTCGATCTCTGCGCGGCCCCCGGCGGCAAGACGGCGCAGCTCGCGCAGGCGGGCGGGCGGGTCACGGCTGTGGATCGCTCGCCGGCGCGCATGGCGCGACTGAAGGACAACATGTCCCGGCTGCAGCTCGAGGTCGACAACGTCGTGTCCGACGCCGTGGAATGGCAGCCGGCGGAGAATGGCGGCTTTGACGGCATCCTGGTCGACGCCCCCTGTACTTCGACCGGCACCATCCGCCGCCATCCCGATGTCGGCTGGCTCCGACAAGAAGCGGACGTCGCCACGCTGTCCGCGCTGCAGAAACGGCTAGCGCGCAAGGCAATCTCGCTGCTGAAGCCTGGCGGCATGCTGGTTTACTGCACCTGCTCGCTGGAGCCCGAAGAAGGCGAGCAAATCGTCGAGGGTCTGCTCGCAGACGAGATCGGTCTACGGCGCGTTCCAATCAGCCCAAGCGAGATTGCAGGCCTGACCGAGATCGTCACCGCAGCCGGCGATTTGCGCACCCTGCCCTGCCATCTGCCCCATCAGGATCCCCGCCTCGGTGGTCTAGACGGCTTTTATGCTGCTCGTTTGGTGCGGCAAGGCTGATTCCCGTAACGCCCCGGGGATGACCGACAAGCCGATGCCGCCGGTGAATAAGGCCTTGCGCCGCGCTGGCGGTACCAAGGTGGGAGTGCTAGACTGAGCCATTAGTTAATTCCTGATTTTACACCAGATTTTGCTCCGGGGCCGATGCTGCGCGGAGAATGAAAATGGTGTATCGGCGGCATTACCCGATTCACTTAAGGGTTCATTGGTGAACCCATCACAATCCAAGGCAAGGCGTGTCCGCCGCTCAACGCAGACGCATTTCGACGCTGGTCATGGGGCGCTTCGCGCGCTCTACGGTCGCGCATGTCAGCGGCGTCACCATCTCGGCGGCCGGCCTATGGCCGGGCCGCGCCGACCGGCTCGTGATCGCGCCGCACGACCTGCGCACCGCCGATGCCACTCGCGCCGCCGAGATCTATGCGGGCCGCTTCGTATTCGCCGGCAAAATCGTCACCTGCCACGGCCGCTCGATCTTCGATCTCGAGCCGCCGTCGGAGGACTGGGAGGTGGCGCTGCTCGGCTTCGGCTGGCTGCGGCACTTGCGTGCCGCCGACACCGCCCTGACCCGCGCCAATGCCCGCGCTTTGGTCGACGATTGGATGACCAACCAGATCGGCCGTCATCCGATCAGTCGCCGCGCCGATGTGCTGGCTCGCCGCGTGATCTCGCTGTTGTCGCAGGCGCCGCTGGTGCTGGCCGATTCCGACGGCAAGTTCTATCGGCGCTATCTGCGCGGGCTGACGCGCGAGATCCGCTATCTGCGCTACGCGATGATCGACATTCCGGACGGCGTGCCGCGACTGCAGGTGCTGATCGCGCTGTGCTATGCCGCGCTCTGTCTGGCCAACCAGACCAAGCACATCCGCAGCGCCAGCCGCAAATTGTCGGAGGAGTTGCAGCGCCAGATCCTGCCCGATGGCGGCCACGTCTCGCGCAATCCCGGCGCGCTGGTCGAGCTGCTGATCGACCTCCTGCCGCTGCGTCAGACCTTTGCCGCGCGCAACATCGCGCCGCCGCCGGCGCTGCTCAACGCGATCGACCGCATGATGCCGATGCTGCGCTTCTTCCGGCATGGTGACGGCGCGATGGCGCTGTTCAACGGCATGGGTGGCACGCCATCGGACCTGCTGGCAACACTGCTGGCCTATGACGATACCCACGGCACGCCGATGGCGAGCATGCCGCATTCCGGCTTCCAGCGGCTCGATGCCAACACCATGACCGTGATCATGGACACCGGCACACCACCGCCGCCGCATTGGAGCCACGAGGCACATGCCGGCTGCCTCGCCTTCGAGCTCTCTTCCAGCGCGTGCCGGATCGTGATCAATTGCGGCATGCCGTCGACCGGCCGCGACAATTGGCGCGCCTTCGCCCGCAGCACCGTGGCGCATTCGACGCTGACCTATCACAACACCTCGTCGTGCCAGTTCGTCGAGATGTCGGCGATGAAGCGGCTCCTGCACGGCGCGCCGATCGTCTCCGGGCCAAGCCGGGTGGAGAATTTCCGCGAGGTGGTCCCCGAGGGCACCGTGCTCTCCACCTCGCACAATGGCTACTCATCGAAATTCGGGCTGATCCATCGCCGCATCCTGGTGGTCGCGAATGACGGCACGCGGCTCGACGGCGAAGACACCGTGACGGCGGCACAGGGCGCGCGGCTGCGAGGCGCAGGCTCCGACTACGCGTTGCGGTTTCATCTGCACCCGGCGGTCAAGGCGAGCGCGCTCAGCGATGGGCGCGGCGCCATGCTGGTGCTGCCCAATCGCGAGGTCTGGACCTTCGAGACGCTCGACGACAAGGTTGATCTCGAGGATAGCGTGTTCCTGGCCGGCAATGACGGCCCACGGCGAAGCACACAGCTCGTGATCCGGCAGGATGCCCATCAGGCCGCTTCGATCCGTTGGAGCTTCATCCGCTCCTCGGCTCCGGATGCGAGCAACCGGCGGAACCGACGTGATCCTGAATAGCGCCGAAACCGTTTACCTCTGCGCGGTGTGACAGGTTGTGAGCGCGGCGAAAAACTGCTAGTCAGCCACTGCTCGCGCGACTGGCGACCTAGGATGGAGCACCATCGGGAAGCGCGGGATGATCCGCCGCGCGCCTGGGCATAGATTTCCCTTTTGAAAAGAGGACTCTGCCCGATGACCAACCAGCTACGCCACGTCACCCGCGCTTTGCTGTCCGTCTCCGACAAGACCGGCCTGGTTGAATTCGCCCGCTCGCTGGCCGCACGCGGAGTCGAGCTGGTTTCAACCGGCGGCACGGCGAAAGCGATCGCAGCCGCCGGCCTGAAGGTGTCCGACGTCTCCGACCTCACCGGCTTTCCCGAGATGATGGACGGCCGGGTCAAGACCCTGCATCCGAAGGTGCATGGCGGCCTGCTCGCGATCCGCAGCAATGCCGAGCATGCGCAGGCGATGAAGAGCCACGGCATCGCACCGATCGATCTGCTCGTCGTCAATCTCTACCCGTTCGAGGCAACCGTCGAAAAAGGCGGAGATTTCGACGATTGCATCGAGAACATCGATATCGGCGGTCCGGCGATGATCCGCGCCGCGGCGAAGAACCACGAGGACGTCGCCGTGGTCGTCGATGCGCATGACTATCAGGCCGTGCTCGACGAGCTTGCCGCCCATGATGGCGCAACCACGCGGGCGCTGCGCCGCCGCCTCGCCGCGAAAGCCTATGCACGCACAGCCGCCTATGACGCGGCGATCTCCAATTGGTTTGCCGATCAGCTCAAGACCGATGCACCGGACTATCGCGCCTTCGGCGGCCGGCTGATTCAGGCGCTGCGCTATGGCGAGAACCCGCATCAGCACGCCGCTTTCTACGCCCTGCCCGGCCGCCGCCCCGGCGTCGCCACCGCGCGCCAGCTGCAGGGCAAAGAACTGTCCTACAACAACATCAACGACACTGATGCGGCCTATGAGTGCATCGCCGAGTTCGATCCGGCACGCACCGCAGCCTGCGTCATCGTCAAGCACGCCAACCCTTGTGGTGTGGCCGAGGGACCTGATCTCGTCTCCGCCTATCAGAAGGCGCTGGCCTGCGATTCCACCTCGGCCTATGGCGGCATCATCGCCATGAACCGGACGCTGGACGGCGACACCGCACGCGCCATCACCGGGATATTCACCGAGGTCATCATCGCGCCCGATGCGACCGAGGAGGCGATCGCGATCATCGCCGGCCGCAAGAATCTGCGACTCTTGCTCGCCGGCAGCCTGCCTGATCCGCGCGCGCCCGGCCTCACCGCCAAGACCGTCGCCGGTGGCCTGTTGGTGCAGAGCCGTGACAATGCCGTGGTCGAGGATATGACCTTCAAGGTCGTCACCAAGCGCGCGCCCACCGAGTCTGAAATGCGCGACCTGAAGTTCGCCTTCCGCGTCGCCAAGCACGTGAAGTCCAACACCATCGTCTATGCCAAGGACCTTGCGACCGTCGGCATCGGCGCCGGCCAGATGAGCCGGGTCGATTCGGCGCGGATCGCAGCGCGCAAGGCCGAGGACGCGGCAAGAGAATTGAAATTGGCGGAGCCGCTGACGAAAGGCTCGGTGGTGGCGTCGGATGCCTTCTTCCCGTTCGCCGACGGCATGCTCGCCTGCATCGAAGCCGGCGCCACCGCCGTCGTGCAGCCCGGCGGCTCGATGCGCGACGACGAGGTGATCAAGGCCGCCGACGAGCACGGCATCGCCATGGTGTTGTCAGGCGTCAGGCATTTCAGGCACTGATTGAGTTCGTCGCCCCGGCGAACGCCGGGGCCCATAACCACCGGTCGTCGTCGTGAAAGGCAGTCTCTGCCATCTCACAACACGGATGGGTCACGCGGTATGGCTCCGGGCGTTCGCCGGGACGACACCTTTTCCTTGATCTTTCACCCGCGCTAGCAGCACGAGCCCCACCACGAAGAACAACACCAGCACCGCCATGCCGGCCTTCTGGCTGGCGGTGATCGAGGTCACGACGCCGATCAGCAGCGGGCCGATGAAGGACGTGACTTTTCCGGTGAGTGCAAACAATCCGAAATATTGCGCGATGCGATCCTTTGGCGCCATCCGCACCAGCAGCGAGCGCGAGGCCGCCTGCAGCGGCGCGCCGCAAGCGCCGATCACGCAGCCAAGCACGAGATAGGCGCGCTCGGCGCTGGAGGCGAACAGGGCGCCGCCAGCTTGCGGCGGCGTGACCGGAATGAACAGGATCGAGTCCGTGTTCACCAGCAGGATCGCGATGATCGCGAGCAGCAACAAGGTCATGGTGCCGGCGATGACGCGCTTAGGCCCGAAGGCGTCGTCGAGCTTGCCGCCGATCCAGCCGCCGAACGTGCCGGCGATCGCCAGGATGATGCCGAAGGTGCCGAGCTGAATCGTGTTCCAGCCAAAGATGCCAGCGGCATAGATGCCGCCGAACGCGTAGAGCGAGATCAGGCCGTCGGTGTAGATCATGTTGGCGATCAGGAAGATCATCATCGATCGCTGTTGCGGCAGGCCGCGAAGCGTCTCCTTCAGCTCGGCAAGCCCTTCGCGCAACGCCGCGCCGAGGCGATGCCGCGCCGGATAATCCGGCGTGAACAGAAACATCGGCAGCACGAACACGATGAACCAGAGGCCGGTGAGCGGCCCAGAGATGCGATCGCCCTCGTGCATGACAGGATCGAGCCCGAACAAGGGCGTTAGTCCGAACAAGGTGCGGCCGCTGTCCGGACTCGCAGCAAGAAAGCCGAGCACCAGGATCAGCGAGACGATGCCGCCGATGTAGCCCGTCGCCCAGCCGGTCCCTGACAAGCGCCCGATCCGCTCAGGCGGGACCAGGGTCGGCATCATCGCATTGTTGAACACGGTCGCGAACTCGACGCCGATGGTGGCGAGCACGTAAGATCCAAGTAGCGGCGCGATCAGATCTGGCTGATGCGGCGCGCCGATCCACATCAGGCTCGCGCCGATCACCAGCATGGCGCCGAACGCGGCGATCCACGGCTTGCGGCGACCGGTCGCATCCGCGATGGCGCCGAGCACCGGCGAGAGCAGCGCGATGACGATGCCGGCGACGGCGGTCGCAAAACCCCACAGCGCCTGTCCGCTTGCCGCATCCGGCGCCACATGGGTCGCGAAATAGGGGGCGAACACGAAGGTCGTGATCAAGGTGAAATAAGGCTGGGCTGCCCAATCGAAAAAGATCCAGCTCACCACCGCGCGGCGGGGAGGATAGCTCCGCGGAACGACCGCATCGCATGAGACAATCGATGTCACCGTCATTCCGAAATGTCCTTCGCCATGGAGCCGTGAGGTTTGGCTTTCGAGCCCGCGCCCTATAGCATCTGATCCGTACAACTTGATGTCGGTCACGGTGAATTTGATGAACTCATCTTGCTTCACACGGCGGCGGCTCTTGGCCGTTCTTGCGCTGTCGATCGTGCTGCTGGTGCCGGCGACCGCGCAGGATCTGCGGCGCGGCGGTTACACGCCGCCGGCGCAGGAGAGCATCCATGCCATACCTGCCGAGCAGGGTATGGTCGTGGCGCAGGAGAAGCTCGCGGCCCGTATCGGCGCTGAGATGTTGCGGCAGGGGGGCAACGCGGTCGATGCGGCCGTGGCCACCGGCTTCGCGATGGCTGTCACCTATCCGCGGGCCGGCAATATCGGTGGCGGCGGCTTCATGGTGATCCATCTGAAGGAGCGCAACGAGGACGTTGCGATCGACTATCGTGAGACCGCGCCCGCCGCGACCACGAAGGACATTTTTCTCGGCGCCGACGGCAAGCCCGACACCGCCAAGTCGCGCAACTCCGCGCTGGCGATCGGTGTGCCCGGCACGGTCGCAGGGCTTGCACTCGCGCTCGAGAAATACGGCTCGGGCCATTTCACCCTCAGTGAAGTGCTGCAGCCCGCGATCGCACTCGCGCGCGACGGCTTCGTGATGACCGACGACATGGCCGATAGTCTGCCGATATCCTATCAACGGCTGGTGCGATGGCCGGCAAGCGCTCGGATCTTTTCGCACGATGATGGAACGCCGCTGCGCGATGGCGACAGGCTGATACAGCCCGACCTCGCGGCCACGCTGAGTGCTATCGCCGAGCAAGGGCCGCGCGGCTTCTACGAGGGTCTGGTCGCCGAGAAGCTCGCCAAGGGCATCCAGGACGCCGGCGGCATCATGACGTTAGATGATCTGAAATCCTATCAGCCGGTGATTCGCACGCCGGTCCACGGAACCTATCGCGGCTATGACATCGTCTCGATGCCGCTGCCCTCCTCCGGCGGCACGGTGCTGCTGGAGACGCTGAACATCCTCGAGGGCTATCAGCTGCGCGATTTCAGGCAGGGCAGCGCCGCCTCGCTACATTTGTTGATTGAGGCGATGAAGCGCGCCTATGCCGACCGCGCCCGCTATCTCGGCGATCCCGCCTTCGTCGACGCACCCGTCAACGTGATGCTCTCCAAGGATTACGCCGCGAAGCAGCGCGCCAGCATCGATCCCGACCATGCCACCGCGGCCGCCGATGTGCTGCAGGTCAAGCCGCTGCGCGAAGGCAGCAACACCACGCACTTCTCGGTGGTCGATAGCATGGGCAACGCCGTCAGCAACACCTATACGCTCAACTTTCCGTTCGGCGTCGGCCTGATTCCCGAGGGCACCGGCGTGCTGCTCAATAACGAGCTCGACGATTTCACCGCCGCGATCGGCGCGTCCAATGCGTTCGACCTGGTCGGCTTCGAGGCCAATCTGCCCGGTCCAGAAAAGCGGCCGCTATCGTCGATGTCGCCGACCATCGTGCTGAAGGATGGCAAGCCGGTGCTGGTGACGGGCTCACCGGGCGGCAGCCGCATCATCTCGACCGTGCTGCAGGTGATCGTTGACGTGCTGGACTACCATATGGACGTCGCGGCGGCGGTGGCGGCGCCGCGCCTCCACCATCAATGGATGCCGGACGAAGTGCGGATCGAGCGTGGCTTTCCGAGCGAGGTGCTGGCCGAGCTGAGCGCGAAGGGCCACCGCATCGTGCAGCCGATGGGCGAGACCTCCGCCAACTCAATCCTGGTTACGTCCAACGGACTGCTTGGCGCACCAGATCCGCGTACACGGGGTGCGGAGGCCGCCCCACAATGAGTTGATGAGAGGTTGCTTGTCGCCCTTACCGGGATAGATTGCGCACAGCGCACACAAAAACGAGCTGCGGCCCTTGCCGACAGCACGCGCAGTCCGGGGAGGAAACCAGATGAGCGCCGCCGAGCCCTCGCACGCCATCGAGACCGCTGCGATCGAAGACACCAGCCTGCTCGCCTTCTATCGCGATATGAGCCCGCCCGAACGGCACACCTTCTGGGCCTGCGCCGCCGGCTGGGCGCTCGACGGCATGGACTTCATGATCTACCCGCTGGTGATCGGCACCATCATCACGCTATGGAAGGTCGATGCCGGCATGGCCGGCCTTGCGGGCACCGTGACGCTGCTCTCCTCGGCGATCGGCGGCTGGCTCGGTGGCTACGTCGCCGACCGGGTCGGCCGGGTCCGGACGCTGCAGTTCACGATCCTGTGGTTCTCATTTTTCTCGCTGCTCTGCGCGCTGGCGCAGAATTTCGACCAACTCCTGATTGCGCGCGCGGTGCTCGGCCTCGGCTTCGGCGGTGAATGGGCGGCCGGCGCGGTGCTGATGGGCGAGGCGATCCGGCCGCAATATCGCGGCCGTGCCGTCGGCTCGGTGCAGTCGGGCTGGGCGGTCGGCTGGGGCCTCGCCGTGCTGTCGCAGGCGATCCTGTTCTCGGCGATGCCGGCGGAAAGCGCATGGCGCTGGATGTTCGTGATCGGCGCGTTGCCGGCGCTGCTCGTATTCTATCTCCGCCGCTATGTGAGAGAGCCCGAGATCGCCGCGGCCACTCGGGCGCAGCAGGCGCAGGCCGGCGACCGGCCGCAGCTCTGGGAGATTTTCTCCGGCCCCATCTTGAAGACCACGATCCTGGCCTCGCTGGTCGCCACCGGCTGCCAGGGCGGCTACTACGCGGTCACCTTCTGGGTGCCGCGCTTCCTCACCACCGAGCGCAAGCTGTCGGTCGTCAGCTCCACCGGCTATCTCTCGACCCTGATCATCGGCTCCTTCGTTGGTTATCTCGTCGGCGCCTGGCTTGCCGACCGCATCGGCCGGCGCAATCTGTTCCTGATCTTCTCGCTCGGTGCCATCGCGGTCGTGCTGCTCTACACGCAGCTGCCGCTCTCGAACGAGATCCTCTGGGTGCTCGGATTCCCGCTCGGCTTCTTCGCCTCGGGCTATTTCTCCGGCATGGGCGCCTTTCTTACCGAGCTTTATCCGACACGGTTGCGCGGCTCGGGCCAGGGCTTCTGCTACAATTTCGGCCGCGGCATCGGCGCGCTGTTCCCATTCCTGGTCGGCGCGCTCTCGGCCTCGACCTCCCTGGCCAATGCGATCGCGATCTTCGCGGTCGTGGCCTATGCCGTGTTCTTCATTGCCGCCTATGCCCTGCCGGAAACCCGCGGCCGCGTGCTGCACGCGGGCGGGTGATCGTCTTTGCCGGCCGAGCCCACGCGCCGGCGCACGCTCTTACCCTCTCCCACAAGGGAGAGGGTGCACCGTCATTGCCGAGCTAGATCGGCTTGCCACGTACCGGCTCACCGGTTCACCTTGTACGGGCCGCCCTTTTCCATCGCACGCTGGTAGGCGGGCCGCTTCTCGATCCGCTCAAGAAAGTCCATCGCGCGCGGATGACCCTGCTCCAGCGGGCCGCGTGCGGCCGCCGCCTGCACCGGAAAGCTCATCTGGATGTCGGCAGCGGTGAATTCGTTGCCGGCGAACCATTCGCTCTTCTGCAGCTCGCTCTCCCAGAACGCCATGTGCTGCTTGAGCTGCGGATTGACGAGTGCGGTCAGCGCCTGGGTCGACACCTTGCGCACCAGCGGGCGCAAGAGCCCCGGCGCACGCCTGGGCATGACGCTGAACAGCAGCTTGAGCAGCAGAAGCGGCATCGCCGAACCCTCGGCATAATGCAGCCAGTAGGTGTAGCGCAGCCGCTCCGGCGTTCCCGGCGGCGGGATCAGTCGCCCGCCGCCATAGGTCGAGACCAGATATTCGACGATCGCGCCGGACTCCGCGATCACG
>Ga0209233_1000494_pt1 | contig 23833 bp, 18 predicted proteins | sample AraplaCL_Cvi_mCL_FD_184269 | JGI IMG/M metagenome (GOLD analysis project Ga0209233, IMG submission 184269) | Arabidopsis root microbial communities from the University of North Carolina, USA - plate scrape CL_Cvi_mCL (SPAdes) (version 2) | ecosystem: Host-associated > Plants > Roots > Endosphere...
AGCGCTTCATCGACGCGGCAGGCGGCTGGGACGCGTTTCAGGGTGTCTTGAGCGCCGCCGACGCGATCGCGCGCCGGCATTCGGTCTCGATCGCCAATGTCGCCACCCGCTGGGTGCTCGAGCACCCAAGCGTCGCTGCCGCCATCATCGGCGCCCGGCTCGGCGAGAGCGAACACCGGGACGACAACCTCAAGGTCTTCGATTTAGCTCTCGATGCCGAGGATCGGGCGACGCTCGATGCGGCCTTTGCCGCGACCACGGCTATTCCCGGCGATTGCGGCGACGAATATCGGCGCCCGCCCTTCCTCACCGCCTCGGGCGACCTGAGCCACCACCTGAGCGAGGTCCCGCCCTACTTCACCGCCACCCCGGTTCCCGGACACGCAGACCGCCAGCGGGTTTCCTCCGGCAGCTTGTGGGAGCCGATTGCCGGCTATAGCCGCGCCGCGCGGGTCGGCAATACCGTGCGCGTTTCGGGGACGACTGCCACCCACGGTGCCGGTAGGCCAGTAGCGAAAGGGGATGTCGCCGCGCAAGCTACCTACATTCTCGACAAGATCGCGGCCGCCCTCACCGCGCTTGGCGCGCGGATCGAGGATGTGGTCCAGACCCGCATCTATCTGGCCGACGCGGAAAACTGGGAAGCCGTTTCTCGCGCCCACGGAAGGGTCTTTGGCGGCATTCTGCCCGCCAATACGATGGTCGAGGTTGGTCGGCTGATCGGCGACTACGACGTCGAGATCGAGGCCGAGGCGATCGTTCCGGCTGCCTTGTGAGCGGAAGACCGGCCCGGCGCGGGGAACCGCCAGGCGGCCGCCGATTGACTAGGGCGCATCGGCAAGTTCGAACCGGACGTCCTGGGCGCCTTCCCACAGCACCAGCCTGCCGAGATTTTCGAGGTTCTCCAGCCCGCTGGTCAGAGTGATGAAGTGATTGCCAGCGAGTTGGCCCATCTTGCTCGAGAAGTCGACGCCGCCATAGGCGAGCAGGATTTCGGTCTCACTGATGCCGCCCGGATAGAGGATGATGTGGCCGGGTGCCGGATGGCTGGTGTGGTTCTCGTAGCCGACGCCGAAGTCCCTCTCCCCCAGCGGCACCCACACGCCCTCCCCGCTCCAGCGCACGTGAACGAACTTGCCCACGAACGGCAGCGCTGCGACGAAAGCGGCGCATGTCCTGGGCGCCTTTTCGGTCTCCAGCCGCCCCTCGAAGCGGTACGGTCCGGCGGTGATCGAAAGCATGGTCATGGGGAGTCTCCGTCCGGCGCAAGGCGGCTTGAGGTTTGATAGACTATGCCGTCACCGGGCCGCAGGCGAAAGCGGCATCAGCCGGATTTCCATCGCTGATTGCATTGCTTTCGTATACAATCTGTGTTTGCCTGTGTTTGGTGTGCCTCCTACCGGCGCCAGGCAAAGGAGCGCGTTTTGCCAGGGTTTGCATGGACAGCGTCGGCCGCCTGCGGCGTCGAACCCCTCGTGGTCTCCTTGCCTTCACACCGACTTCATAACGATCAGGATTATTCCCGTGGCAGCTTCATTTCGCGGCACCTATACCGTCATGATCACGCCGTTCGACGCGGCGGGCGGTCTCGATCTGCCGGCGACCGCCGACTTCGTTGACTGGCAGATTCGTGAGGGCATTCATGGTCTTGTTCCGCTCGGCTCGACCGGCGAATTCCTGTCGCTGACCGACGACGAGCGGACCGCGGTAGCCGAAACGGTGATCAAGTCCGCCGACGGGCGCGTCCCGGTGCTGGTGGGGACCGGCGCGGAGAGCACCGACGATGTCATCCGCTATTCGCGCCAGGCCGAGTCGCTCGGCGCGGATGGCGTGATGATCATCCCGCCCTTCTATTCGACGCCGAGCGAGGACGAACTGTTCGAGCACTATCGCCGCATCGGCGAAGCGATCTCGCTGCCGATCATGATCTACAACAACCCCAACACCGCCAATGTCGACCTCACGCCGCCGATCGTGGCGCGACTGAGCGAGATCGACAACGTCAGCTACATAAAGGAATCAACCATGGATGTGACGCGCATCCGCGACATCCTGGAGTTCTGCGGTGACCGGATGACGGTGTTCGGGGGCATCATGGGCTTTGAATCCTTCCTCGCCGGCGCCGAGGGCTGGGTCGCGGTTGCATCCAACGTGCTGCCGAAGCAGTCGGCGGAAATCTTCTCGCTTTGGGCCGACCACCGGGACTTCGACGGCGCCAAGGCCGTCTACGCCAAGATCCTGCCGATCATCCGCATGGTCGGCGGCACGCGCTACGTCACCGCCTCCAAGGCCGCGCTCCACATGATGGGGCGCAGCGTCGGCGGGCCGCGGCCGCCGCGCCTGCCACTCCCCGAGGCCGACGTGAAGTCGCTGGTCGAAGCCCTGCGCCTCGTCGGTGTACCGTTCACGGCCCCAACGCTTTGACGCCATCTGGTCGCCGGCTGACCGGAAAGACCCGCCCCAGCGGCGAAGCGATATCGTTCCGGTTCGAAGGCGAAACCGTTACGGCGCTGCCCGGCGAAAGCCTCGCCGCGGCATTGACGGCTGCCGCCATAGTCGACCTTCACGTGACCGCCCATGGCGCACGGCGTGGCGTGTTCTGCGGGATGGGCGTCTGCCAGGATTGCCTTGTCGAGGTCGATGGACGCGGCAGCCAGCGCGCCTGCATGACGACCGTGCAGCCGGGCATGACCGTCCGCCGGCAGGATGCAGCACAGGCCGCTCTGGCGCCGCTCGGCCCGCGGCCGGAAGCCGACATCCCGGTCGAAAGCACCGAAGTTGCCATCATCGGGGCCGGCCCGGCCGGCCTTGCGGCGGCCATCGTGCTGGCCGAGGCTGGCGTCCGTCCCATCGTCCTCGATGAACGCTCGTCGCCGGGCGGCCAATACTTCAAGCCTTTGGCGAGCGGGCACACCTTCGTTGCCGGTGCCGAGGACAAGCAGTTTGCGGCGGGTCGGGAGCTGGTGGCGAGAGCTATCGCGGCGGGCGTCGACATCCGCGGCGGCACCGCCGTCTGGCAAGGCAGCGTCGCATCCGATGGCAAAGTCTCCCTTGGGGTGTGGGCCGGCAACGTCGCTCGCATCATCTCGGCGCGGGCGGCGCTCATTGCGACCGGCGCCTACGAGTTGCCCCTCCACATTCCCGGCTGGACCCTGCCCGGAGCGATGACGGCGGGGGCGGCCCAGACCCTGGCGCGCGCCTATCGGGTAACGCCCGGAGAGCGGGTCCTCGTGGCGGGAAATGGCCCCCTCAACTGGCAGGTTGCCCTGGAGATCGCCGAGGGCGGCGGGCACGTCGTCGCGGTGGTCGACGCGGGCCAGCCATTTGCGCTGCGGCACGCAGGTCGGGCGCTGCAGATGCTGAAGGCCGCGCCCGCGCTGACCTGGGCCGGCCTCGACATGCGCCGGCGGCTCGCAGCCGCGCGCATTCCCCTCCTCACCGGGTACCGCTTGACGGCGATCGATGGCGGGCAGCGCGTCGAGGGCGCCAGGGCGGCGCCGACGTCGGGCAACGGCGAGGTGCTCGATTTCGCGGTCGAAACGGTGGTGATGGGCTATGGCTTTGCCCCCGCGAGCGAACTCGCGCGGATCATGGGGGTCGCCGTCGACGTCGATCCGCTTACGCTGACGCCACGTCCGGTACTGGAAGACGACGGTCGTGCCGCCGGCAAGCCGGTTTGGATGGCGGGCGATGCGGGCGGGATCAACGGCAGCGTCGCTGCCCTGGCGCAAGGCGAGGTCGCGGCCGCCTCGATCCTCGACTTTCTCGGCCGAACGTCGCCCGCTTTGAAGGCGACAGCAGAATCTGCCAGCCGTAAACGAGACACCGCCCGCGCCTTTCAGCAGGGCCTGTGGTCGCTGTTTGCCGCGCCCCCCGCCCCACCTCCGACCGGCACGACCATCGTCTGCCGCTGCGAGAACGTGGCGGCGGGCGCGATCGAGGCCCACTGTCGGGAGGGCGTTCGCGACCTTGGTACGCTGAAGCGCCGCACGAGGCTCGGCATGGGGCGCTGCCAGGGCCGCTATTGCGCCCCAATGGCGCTGCGCATGCTCCGGTCGACGGACGCACCCGCCGCGGAAAGCGCCGATCTCATCGCCCCGCAATCGCCGGCCAAGCCGGTTCCAGCGATCCTGCTGGCACGGGAAAAGCCCGAATGGGGCGGTCATCGAGAGGTGGCACTGCAACAGCGGGGGCGTCCATCCAGGCCCGCCGATCCGTTGCCCAGGCGCTGCGACGTGCTGATAATCGGGGCCGGCATCATCGGCTCGTCAGCCGCAATGTTCGCCGCTGGCGAAGGGCTCGACACGGTCGTCATCGACCGCCTGCCGCCGAACAACGAAGCTTCGGGCGGCAATGCGGGGAGCCTGCACGTTCAATTGCTGTCATGGGACTTCGGCAGCAAGGCGATGGCGGGCGGTCATCCGGCGGTGCAGACACTGCCGCTGCAGCGGGACTCGGTCGCCTTGTGGAAGGCACTCGAAGCCGAACTTGGCGATTTCGAGATCGTCACCACCGGCGGCCTGATGGTGGCGGAGAACGAGAGCCAGAAGGTGTTCCTGGAGAACAAGGCAGCCGCCGAGCGAAAGGCCGGCATTGAGGTCGAGGTGCTCGGCCGCAGCGATCTTGCCACGCTTGCGCCGGCAATTTCCGACCGCATGGTGGTCGCCGCCTATTGCGCGGCAGAGGGCAAGATCAATCCACTCAAGGGCACCCCTGCCATCGTTGCCGAAGCCAGGCGGCGTGGCGCCCGCTTCGCCAGCGGTCATGAGGTGCAGGCCATCGAGGCGAGCGCCGGTGGCTACCGCGTCACCTCCGGCGCCGGGAGCATCGAGGCGAGGAAAGTGGTCATCGCCTCGGGCGGCTGGTCGAGGCTGGTCGGTCGACTGCTCGGTGTCGAACTGCCGGTCTCGGGGGCGCCACTCCAGATGCTGGTCACCGAACCGATGCGACCCGTCCTGAAGCAGCTCATTGCCCATGCCGACCGACATCTCACCATGAAGCAGGCCACCAATGGCAATCTGATCATCGGCGGCGCCTGGACGGCAGAGACGGATCCACGGACGGGCTACGCGCAGGTGCTGCGCTCGAGCATCGAGGGCAATCTCTGGGTGGCAGAGCGAACGGTGCCACTCGTGGGCAGCCTGCACCTGCTGCGGAGCTGGGCGGCCATGAACGTCAACATCGACGGGGCGCCGCTGCTCGGCGAAATCCCCGGTCATCCCGGCGCCTTCGTCGCCGCCACCGCCAATGGCTATACGCTCGGACCGATCGTCGGGCAGGCTATCGCCGAGCTGCTTATGGGGCGCCGCCGCCCCGATCTCGACGTTTTCACTCTTGCCCGCTTCAACTAGCGGGTCAGATCGAGGCCTTGTAGAGGCTGCGCAGGTGCGACTGAGCCCGCTGCCTGGCCGCGCGGGCGTCGCCCGCCTCGATCGCATCGATGATCGCCAGGTGCTCGGTCGAATCCGGAACCAGCCGGTCGGCGAGGTTGGTCGCTTCGTAGAGCCTGGTCACCATGCGTAGATGATTGATCATCTGCCCCATGACCGGATTGCCGCAATAATCGGTCACGAGCGCATGCACCTCGTCGTCCGACTGCCAGTGCTTTTCGAGCGAATAGATCGGCAGGGCGAGCAAGGCATCGATGTTTCGCCGCACGGTAGCGATCACTTCGGGAGGCACCCGGCCGGCGCTCCCCGCAGCCGCCTCCCCCTCGAGAAGTTCGCGCACCTTGAGGCTCTGGAGGTACTCGGCGAGCCCGACCGACCGCACCACGAACGAGCGGCCGTTGCGGACGACCAACCCTTCGCCTTCGAGCTTTTGCAGGGCCTCGCGCAGCGGGGTGCGCGAAACGCCGAGCATCTCGGCCAGCCGCATCTCGACGATGATGTCGCCACCATGCAACTGCTGGGACTTGATGAGCGCCGAAACCGCGCCGTACACGCGCTCGGAAAGCGCGTCGTCTCCCGATCGGGCGGATGTCACCAGGGCCTGCGGTTCTGCATCGCCGATCACTTAGGGCCTCGTCCTCGTCGCGGTCATATCCGTGCGCATACGGAATGTATGCATGGCGGTCAACTGGCCTCCATTGGGTCGAGGGAAAACGCCGGACAATCCACCTCCGGATTTTTCACTACACTGGAACGCCCGGTGCTGCGAAAGTCCCTTGCGCGCTAATGAGTGCCATGTTGTGTTGTCATTGCGTACAATGTGGATACGGACGGCCGCGAGGCGATGGCCGTTTACTTTTGACAACACTCACGGATCGCGGTGCGGTTCGCGCGATAAAGGGGAAGCGAATGAAAAGACGTCAGGTTGGTCGCTCTTCGACGGCGCTTGTCGCGGCAGCCGTCGCCATCATGGCCGCCAGCGGCGCGGCACAGGCCGAGACGCTGGTCGTGGATACCGCGTTTCAGCTCAAGACGGCCGATCCGGCCCGCGAGTTCGAGCCGACCGCGAACGTGTTCATGCACGCCATCTATCAGAATCTGGTGACCTTTTCGGGCGGTGACCTGACCAAGCTGGTGCCGTCGCTGGCCAGTCTGCCGCAGGTCTCGGCGGACTCCGAGACGTTCACCTTCGAACTGGACCCCGCAGCCAAGTTCAGCGACGGCTCGCCCGTGACCGTCGATGATGTGATCTTTTCGCTCAACCGTGTTGCCAACGTGAAGGGCAGCCCGTCCTTCCTGATGGATGGCATCACCGTTTCCGCCGGCAGCAAGCCGGGCGAGGTCGTGCTTACCGCAGCCACTCCCGACCCCGGTCTGCCTTTCAAGCTGACCAACCCTGCCCTCGCCATCCTCAATTCGAAGGCGCTGAAAGCCCATGGCGGGCTGGACGATGCGACCGCGAGCACGGCCGACAAGGCTGACGCCTACCTTGCCACCGCATCGCTGGGTTCGGGTCCCTACATCCTCGAAAAGTTCGATATCGCGTCGGAAGTCGACCTGAAGCGGAACCCCGCCTATTGGGGCCCGCCTGCTGCCTATGACTCCATTGTCATCCGCAATGTCGACAACAGCGCGCAGCAGATGAACGTCATGCGCGGCACCAGCCAGATCGCGCTCGACCTGCGGCCCGATCAGGCCTCCTCGCTGGGCAAAGACTTCAACGTGGAAGAGGCCGCCGGCTCGGACATCGCATTCCTGCTGTTCAATTTCGACCCGGCCATCTCCTCGGTCACGACCAACAAGGACTTTCGCGAGGCGGTGACGGATGCCATCGACTACGAAGGCGTGCTCAACATCGTCGGCGACGGCGCGCAGCGCTCGGGCGGCCTCGTACCCTCGATGTTCGGCGGCGCCCTGCCCGGCAGCGATGGGGCCAAGCAGGACGTCGCAGCGGCCAAGGCGGCCCTGGCCCGCAGCGGCATCAAGGATCCGGCGGTCAACCTCGCCTACGCTTCCGACCTGACCAAGGACGGCGTGTCGTTCTCCGACATCGCCGCCAAGCTGCAGGAGGACCTGCAGGCGATCGGCATCAAAGTGACGCTCCAGCCCTCGCCAGTCTCCAGCCACCTCGACGGCTACCGGGCTGGCAAGCTCGAGATGGCGGTGGAGTGGTGGGGGCCGGACTTCCCGGACCCGAGCGACTACCTGCTGTTCGGCCCCGGCCAGCTGGTCGGCCTGCGGGCCGGCTGGAAGGCAGGTGCGGCGCCCGACATCACCGATCTCGGCGCCAAAGCGGCCGTGGAAAGCGATCCGGCCAAGCGCAACGACCTCTATGCCGCGTGGCAGAAGGCCGTGAATGCCGAAGGGCCGTTCATTCCGTTGTTCCAGCCGGCAACCACGGTGGTCCTGGCCAAGACGCTCGAGCCGCTGCCCTTCAACGCCATGTGGACGGTCGACCTTGGGGCCGCTAAACCAGCGGCCAAGTAACAACCAACTCGACCAATGTTCGCTAGGTATTGGCACAAACTGCCGAGCCTCGTCAGATTTACGGCACGCCGGCTCCTCGCCGGCGTGCTGCTCTGCGTCGGGGTAACGCTCATCTCCTTCATCCTGACGCAGGTGGTGCCGGGCGACCCGATCACGGCGGCGCTGGGCGACCGGGCGGCCGGTGATCCGGCGATCGTCGCCGCTTTCCGCAGCCACTACGGGCTCGATAAGCCGCTGCCGGAGCAATATGTCATCTACCTCGCCCATGTGATGCAGGGCGACCTCGGCCAGTCGCAGCAGAGCCGGCGGCCGGTCACCACCGATCTGGCGCAATATCTCAGCGCAACGATCGAACTGGCGATCGTTGCCATGCTTGCGGCCATGCTGGTGGGGGTGAGCCTCGGCATCGTGGCCGCCGTTTATCGCGAAAAATGGCCCGATCAGGTGGTCCGCGTGATTTCGCTGGCCGGTGTCTCGGTGCCGACCTTCTGGCTGGGGCTGATCTGCCTTTACATCTTCTTCTTCAAGCTGGGCATCTCGCCCGGCGTCGGCCGCCTGTCGCCGGGCGTTGCCACCCCGCCCTCGGTTACCGGCCTCATCACCATCGACGCCGTGCTGTCTGGGCAGTGGACAGTGCTGTGGGATGCGCTGTCGCACCTGGCGCTGCCGGCCATGGTGCTGGCCATCTATACCGTGGGGTCGGTCACCCGCTTCACCCGCGCCGCCATGCTCGACAGCCTGAGCCAGGACTACGTCCGGGCAGCGCGCGCCAAGGGCCTGCTGCCCCGCACGGTGCTGCTGCGCCACGCACTGCGGCCGGCGCTGGCCGCCATCATCACGGTGCTCGGCATGGCGTTCGGACGCATGCTCGGCGGCGCGGTACTGGTCGAGTCGGTGTTTTCCTGGCCGGGGATCGGTGAGTACGCCTATCGCAGCGCGCTGTCGCTCGACCTGCCAGGGATCATGGGCGTCAGCCTCGTGATCGCAGTCATCTATATCCTCGTGAACCTCGTGATCGACATCCTTTACGCCGTCATCGACCCGCGGGTCCGCCTCGCATGACCGATACCTTGACGGTCGCCGACCTCGCGCCGAAAGCGGGCCAGCGCCGGCGGCCGGTCTGGCTGCGTCCATTGGGCGTGATCGGCGTGTGCATCCTCGTCATCTTCGTGGCGCTGGCGCTGTTGGCGCCGCTGATCGCACCGGGCGGCGGTGTCGGTCAGCACGCGCCACGGCTGCAAGCGCCCAGCTGGCACAACTGGTTCGGCACCGACCAGCTCGGCCGCGACGTCTTTGCCCGCGTCATCTACGGCGCCCGCATCTCGCTGCCCTACGCGCTCGAACTGGTGATCCTCTCGGCGGCGCTGGGAACGATTGCCGGCGCCGTGGCCGGCTATTTCGGCGGCTGGGTGGAGGGCGTCATCATGCGTGCCGCCGACCTCGTGATGGCCTTCCCCGACATCATCCTCGCCATGGCGGTGGTCGCGGTCCTCGGCCCCAACCTCTTCAACGCCGTCCTCGCCGTCGTCCTCGTGAGCTGGCCGACCTACGCCCGCGTCGTGCGCGCAATGATCCTCACGATGCGCGACGAGCCCTATGTCCAATCGAGCCGGCTGCTCGGCGCCTCGGCGGCCCGGACGCTCTGGACCGATATCCGGCCCAATATCGCGGGCCCGGTAGTGGTGCTGGCCGCACTCGAATATGGCCACGCCATCCTGACGCTGGCGGGCCTATCGTTCCTCGGACTCGGGGCCCATCCGCCGGACCCCGAATGGGGCAGCATGGTTTCGGAAGGCACGAAATATTTCGACAAGTGGTGGCTGAGCCTCTTTCCCGGGCTCGCCATCCTGTTCGTCGTGCTCGCCGCCAATTTCCTCGGCGACACACTGCGCGACATCCTCGACCCTCGGTCGACGAGGGAATTCCGGTGAACGAGGCGCTGTTGCAGGTGGAGGGGCTGACCATCGGCCTCGGGACGGCGAGCGGCGGCTACGCGTTGGCCGTCGACGGCGTCAGCCTGTCGGTCGGGCAAGGCGAGATCGTCGGTCTTGCGGGGGAAAGCGGCAGCGGCAAGACCCTGACTGCGCTCAGCATTCTGGGCCTGCTGCCGCCCGGGGCGCGGGCCTCCGGCAGCGTCCTCTTCCGGAACCGCAATCTGTTGCAGTTGTCCGAGCGGCAACTCGCCGACGTTCGCGGCCTCGACATCGCCATGGTGTTCCAGGACCCGCTGACCTCTCTTCACCCGATGCTGTCGATCGGCCGGCAGATGACGGAGCATTTGCGCCGCCACCGTGGGCTGGATCACAAGAGCGCCCTCGAGCGGGCCGCCGATCTGCTGACGAGGGTGCGCATCCCCAATCCGCAGGCGGCGCTCCGGCGCTTCCCGCATCAGTTCTCGGGCGGCATGCGGCAGCGCGTCGCCATCGCGTCGGCGTTGTGTTGCGAGCCGCAACTGCTCATCGCCGACGAGCCGACCACGGCACTCGACGTCACGGTCCAGGCCGGCATCTTGCGCCTCCTCAACGAGTTGCGGGAGACCCTCGGCCTCTCGGTGCTGATCATCACCCATGATCTGGGCGTCATGTCGGCGCTGGCCGACCGGGTGGCGGTCATGTACGCCGGCCGCATCGTCGAAACCGGCGCGCGCCACGAGGTGCTGGCCCGATCCCGTCACCCCTACACGCGCGGCCTGCTCGACGCCCTGCCCCATGTGGAGGATGAGAGCCGGGAACTGCGGGCGCTGCCCGGCTCGCCTCCGGCGCTGGGGCAGCTGCCGTCGGGCTGTGCCTTCCACCCCCGCTGCGGCTGGGCCGAGGCCAGTTGCGGGCTCGATCGGCCGGATTTGGCGCCGATCGGCGAGCGGCGACAGCTTGCCTGCCCGGTCGACCCATTGCGCGAAGTGACCGCATGAGCCTGCTGGACATCCACGATCTGGTGGTGCGCTACCAGACCCCGGGCGGCGGCGTGATGACTGCCGTCGCCGGCGTGGATCTCAGTGTCGAGGCGGGCCAGATCGTCGCGCTCGTCGGCGAATCCGGCTGCGGCAAGTCATCGCTGGGCAAGGCGGCGGTCGGGCTGATCCAGCCGGCGGGTGGATCGATCGCCTTCGACGGCCAGCCATTGGTGCCGCTCAGCCGCCGGGCGCGTCCGCCGGCGCAGCGGAAGCTCCAGATGGTCTTCCAGGACCCCTTCGCCTCGCTCAATCCGCGCCGCACCATCGGGGACCAGATCGAAGACGGAATTCGCGTCGCGCGAGAGGCGGGCGACAGCCGCATCATGGCGGTGGGCGAATGCCTCGAACGGGTCGGACTGCCGGCCGACGCCGCGCAGCGCTTCCCGCATCAGTTCAGCGGCGGGCAGCGGCAGCGGATCGCCATCGCCCGGGCCCTTGCGGCGCAGCCGCGCTGCATCGTGGCGGACGAACCGATTTCGGCCCTCGATGCCTCCGCCCAGGCATCGATCGCCAATTTGCTGCTCGACATCGTTCGCGACCTCGGCATGGGCCTGTTGTTCATTTCGCACGACCTCGCCGTGGTACGGAAGATCGCCGACGTGACCACGGTCATGTACCTGGGCAAGATCGCCGAAACCGGTCCCAGCCGCAGCGTCTGGAACGCGCCGCTCCACCCCTATGCCCGCGGGCTCATCGCCGCGATCCCTCGCCCCGACGGGGCCGGCCATCTGCCGGGCGACCTGCCCGGCGACGTCCCGGACCCGGCAGCGCCGCCCGCCGGTTGCCGCTTCCATCCCCGCTGCCCCGAAGCCATCGCCCTTTGCCGCACCGCCGAACCGCAGCCGCTGCCCTTGCAGCCCGGCCGTATCGCCGCCTGCCACGTTGCTGCGGCAAGAGTTGCGGCAGCCCAAACCAATCCATCCTAGACAGGAGCTCGCCATGACCAGCTATGCGGAAAGACGCCAGAAGTTTCAGGCCGTTGTCGCCGGGTCGGCCGACATGGCCTTTATCCCGATCACCACCGATCTCGACTACCTGACCGGGATTCGCCGCGACATTCCCAATTTCGGCCGGACGCTCCACCCGGGCGGGTGGCTCGAGGGAGTCTGGTTCGGCGGGCAAGGCGAAACGCCCATCCTCACCCTGCCCCGCATGACCGCCGAGTTGCACGGTCGGGCCGGGGAAAGCGACGAACTCGACCTGCGCGTCCTGGGCGACTGGGACGACCCGGCGGCATTGGTGCAAAGCATTCTTGCCGGCTTCAAACTGCCGGCGTCGCCACGCATCGCCGTGAGCGAGAACACCGAGGCCACGACGCTCATCGAGCTGCAAAAGCTGCTGCCGGACGCCCGGTTCGTTTCCGCCACCGGCCTGCTGCGGCAGTTGCGCACCATCAAGGACGCCGACGAGATCGCCCTGATGCGAGCCGCCGGCAAGGTCACCGAGGATGCGCTGAAGGCGGCGCTGCCGCTTTTCCGCCTCGGCATGACCGAACTCGAAGTCATCAGCGAGATCGACCACCAGATGAAGCGGCTGGGCTCGCTCGGGCCCTCGTTCGTCACGACGCTCTATTGCACCGGCCCTGATCATCCCTGGCTGCCCGGCCGCCGGATCGAGAGCTGGCCCCGGCGGCTCGATCCACCGGTCTCGGTGCTGCTCGATTTCGGCGCGGTGGGCGATGGGCCGGTCTACGACTACGGGCGTACCGTCTGTTTCGGCGCCCCCAGCGCCGAACAGATCGAAGTCCACCGCGTCATCATGGCGTCGCAGGCGGCGGGGATCGCCGCCCTCAAGGCTGGCAGCGCCAGCTGTGAAGCGGTCGATAAAGCGGCGCGCGACGTGGTCGAGGCAGCCGGCTACGGCCCGGCGTTCAGGCATCGCCTCGGCCATTCTATCGGCTGGGACGTGCACGAGCCGCCCTTCCTGACGCGCGGCGACAAGACCGCAGTCGAAGAGGGAATGGTCTTCACCATCGAGCCGAGCATCCTCAACGGCACGGGCGTCAGCGCCCGGGTCGAGGACTGCATCGTCGCCCGACCGGGTGGCGGCGAACCGCTGACCTCCGGCTTCGCGGACCTCATCGTTATCGACTGAACGCTCGGTCGGGCCGCCCATCGTTGACAGCAGCAGCGTGGCGAGGGCCGCGCTGCCGGCTTTTCGTTGCCGTCGCCACCGTCTCGCTCGAGGCAGCGGAGCGCCGCCGGGTGGGCAACGCACCGTCTACCATAAGTGAACTTCGGCCTCGCAGACGCCCGCTGAATGGCCGTTGACACGCCGTGGGTCCCTGATAGCATCCGATGCATAAGGTATACAAAATGCATCCACAGGGAACGCCAATGCGCAAGATTGAGAAGCTCGTACCCGTATGCGTTGCTATCGCCAGCCTGATGGTTGCGGTGCCGGCCATGGCCGCCCCGACCGGCACCCTGGTAATCGCCGACAGCGAGACGCCGGAAAACCTCGATCCGGCCAACGCCACCAATTCCACCGTAGATGAGCTGCTGATCGGCGACTACGATACGCTGGTGCAGTTCACGGCCGGCGAAACCACGGTGAGCCCGCGGCTCGCCAAGAGCTGGGAGGTCTCAGCCGACGGGCTGACCTATACGTTCCACCTGCGCGACGACGTGCTGTTCCACGACGGCACCAAGTTCACCGCCGACGACGTCAAGTTCACCTTCGATCGTCTGGTGGCGGCCAAGGGCAATGTGCTCAACGATACCGGCCCCTACGACTCGGCTGAGGTGGTCGACCCGACGACGGTCAAGCTGCACCTCAAGAGCTCATTCGGCCCGTTCCTGTCGGCGATGTCGCGCATCTACATCGTCAACAAGAAGCTGGTCGAGCCGCACATGTCCGAGGACAATGCGCGGACCTGGCTGGCGGTCAACGAAGCGGGCTCCGGGCCCTACATCGTCACCTCATACAAGCCGACCGAAGCGGTCGATCTCAAGGCATTCGACAAGTATTGGGGCGGCTGGAGCGGCAAACACGTCGCAGAAGTGGTCTTCCGCTACATCACGGAGCCGTCGACGGCCCTCAGCCTGCTGAAGAGCGGCGAAGTCCAGATGGCGCCCAAGATCAACGCCGAGGACAAAGTTGCGCTGCAGAAGGACCCGGCCTACACGATCGACGTCGGCAAGGCCGCCACGCCGATGTTCTTCGACTTCAACACCCAGAGCAAAGGCCTGACCGGCAACAAGCTGTTCCGGCAGATGCTCAGCATGACCTTCGACCGCCAGTTGCACCTAGATCAGGTGCTGCTCGGTTTCGGCTCCATCCCCGACGGGCCGCTGCCAGCCGATTGGCCGGGCCATGTCGGCGGCACCGAGTCCAAGTTCGACCTCGATGCGGCCAAGAAGCTGGTCGACGACAATGGCTGGAAGGGCACCACCCTCACCGTCCGCTACCTGCCGGCGATCGCCGAAGAGCAGCAGGCGGTGGAGCAGTTGCAATCCAACCTGGCGCAGATCGGCATCACGCTGAAGGCCGAAGGCATGACTTTCCCGGCTCAGGCGGCGACACTGCAAAAGCTCGAAACGACCTCGGACATCAACGTCATCTATAGTTTTCCGACCTTCCCGGACCCGCACGCCATCCTCAACACTGATTACAACAGCGCGTTCGACGGCTTCAAAGGCGGCTACAACTGGGCCAACTACGCCAACCCCGCCGTCGACACGCTGCTGAACGATGCGGCCTCCTCGTCCGACCAGGCGAAGCGCGTCGACCTCTACCAGCAGGCGCAGAAGCTGATCGGCGCCGACTATCCGGCGATCACCGCCTCGCTGCCGGGCTTCGTCGTGGCGATGTCGAGCAAGGTCGTGGGCTACAAGTACAATGTCGCCCACCACCAGACCTACAACTACATGGACATCGGGCTGAAGTAGGCCCGATCGTCCCGCCGGCCAGGGTCAGGACATGCGCTACGTCATCGAGCGGCTGCTGTTTTCAGTCCTGTCCCTCGCCGTCCTGCTGGTGCTTACGTTCCTGCTGACACATCTGTCGGCGGCAGACCCCGCCGTGGTCGCCGCCGGCCCCAACGCCGGCGCGGAAAAGATCGCCCAGCTCCGCGCCGAAATGGGCCTCGACAAGCCATTGATCGTGCAATTCCTCATCTACTGCAGCGAAATCCTGCGCGGCGACCTGGGTATTTCGTGGTTCACCCGGCAGCCCATAGCGCAGGACCTGCTGCAGGAACTGCCGCCTTCGATCGAGCTGGTCGTCGTGGCCATGCTCATTAACCTCGCCATATCTCTGCCGCTTGGGCTGCTGACCGCCCGCTATGCCAACACCCGGTTCGATGATGCCGTTCGGCTCCTCGTACTGGTCGGTGCCGGCCTGCCTATCTTCTGGCTCGCCATCCTGCTGCAGCAGTTCGTCGGTGGACAGTTGCAGTGGTTGCCGATCGCCGGCCGACTGGGCTTCGACAACCGCGACTTTGCCGGCCCAACCGGCTTCGCCCTGCTCGACAGCCTGCTCGCCGGCCGACTGGATGTGTTCGCCGATGCGCTCGCCCATCTGGTGCTGCCGGCCTTCTCGCTCACCCTGCTGTTCACCGCCGTCGGCGTGCGGATTACCCGCACGGCGATGATCTCCGAATTTCGCAAGGACTATGTGGTGCTGGCGCGCGCCAAGGGGGCGAAGAACGGCCGCATCATGTTCCGGCACGTCTTCCCCAATGGGGCGACGCCGTCGCTGACCGTGTTCGGCATGCAGTTCGGCTGGATGCTCGGCGCAACGGTGCTCGTCGAAGAGATTTTCGGCCGTCCCGGCATCGGGCGCTACGCCGTCAAGGCGGTGACGCAGTCCGACATCCATGCCGTGGTCGGGGTCGTGCTGACGGTCGGCGTCGTCTTCCTCCTCGCCAATCTCTTGGCCGACATCGCACTCTACCTCATCAGCCCGCTCAAGCACCGGAGCCCGTCGACACCGTGAGACGGCTCCTCTCCTATCCGCGGAGCACGATCGAGTGGAGCGCGGTCGTCGTCGCCTGCCTCATCGTGCTGATGGCACTGTTCGGCCGCTGGTTCGCGCCGTTCGATGCCCTGCAGATCGACTTCCGCAACAAGCTCAAGGCGCCATCGTTCGTGCACCTGCTGGGCACCGACGAGACGGGTCGCGACGTGCTGAGCCGGCTGCTGTTCGGCGCCCAGCTGACGCTCAGTTCGACGCTCACAGTGTTGGTCATCGTGGTGCTGATCGGCTGCACCATAGGTCTCTTTTCCGCCCTGATCGGCGGCGCGATCGACAATCTGCTGATGCGGCTCGCCGACATCTGGCTCGGCTTTCCGCCATTGATCCTGGCGCTCGGCTTCGCCTCGGCGCTCGGCGCCAGTCTCGAGGCGGCAATCCTCGCCCTCGTTCTTTCCTGGTGGCCCAATTACGCCCGGCTGACGCGCATGGTCGCGAGCGACATCCTGGCGCGCAAATTCATCGCCAGCGCGGATGCCCTGGGGGTGCCGCTGACCCGCAAGATTTTCGCCTATCTCATCCCGAATGCCTTCGATGTGATGATCGTGCAGGTCAGCCTCGACGTCTCGGCGGTGATGCTGGCGATCTCGGGCCTGTCGTTCATCGGCGTCGGGGCACAAATTCCGGCGCCCGAATGGGGCGCCATGATCGCGGACGGCCGGTCCTATGTGAGCAAGGCCTGGTGGATCGTTTCGGCTCCCGGGCTGATGATCTTCCTGACCGCGGTGAGCTTCAACATCATCGGCGACATGCTGCGGCGCGAGCTCGATCCGACGCTCCGCCGCGACCGACGGGAGGGCCCTGCCGGTGCTTGAAGCCGCAGCGCCCCTGCTCGAACTCGACGACGTGTCGGTGGCGCTCAATGACGGCGCGAGGCCGATGGTCAGCGGCATCAGCCTCAGCATCAGGCCTCGCGAGGTCTTTGGCGTCGTCGGCGAATCGGGGTCGGGCAAGACGCTGCTCGCCCGCACGATCTTCGGTCTGCATGACGAGGCGCACGTGGCGGGCGGCCGCATCAGCTTCAATGGAGAGGAACTGCCACAGCACGGCCGGCATCGGGCCGCTGCTGCCAAACTCCTCGGCCACGACGTGGGCTTCGTGCCGCAGGATCCCTTTTCCTCGCTCAATCCCTCGATGCGGGTCGGCAAGCAGATCACCGAGGCGCTCTACCTGGCCAAGGGAATGCCGATGCATGCCGCGCAAACCAGGGAGCGCGCCATCGGCGTGCTGGCCGAAGTCGGCATTCCCGAACCAGAGCTTGCCTTCAACCAGTTCCCCGACCAGTTCTCCGGCGGCATGCGGCAGCGCATCGTGTTCGCCATCGCGCTGTCGCAGGAGCCCAAGCTGCTGGTGGCGGACGAGCCGACCACGGCTCTCGATGCCATCACGCAGCGCCGCGTCATCGAATTGATCCTCGAGCGCAGCCGCACGCACAACCTCGCCGTGCTGCTGATCACCCACAATCTGGAACTGCTGCGCCAGAGCGTCGACAGGATCGCCGTGCTCTATGGCGGCCAATTGCACAACATCGTCAAATCCGCCGATGTCGGCCAGCGCCCGCTGCACCCCTACACGGAAGCGCTTTTCGCCTGCATCCCCAGCAAAGGGCGCACCCTTGCCGAAATCCGCTCGATCCCCGGCGAACCGGTCGGCGCCGGGTTCGGCACAACCGGGTGCGCCTTCGCCTCGCGCTGCGGCTTCGCCGTCGAGACCTGCCGCACCGCCCGGTTGCCGTTGAATGACGGCAAGGGCGAGAGCTTCAGCGCCTGCCTCCTGGGGCGGGGGGCCGAGCCATGAGCCAGGGCGTGCCGATGGTCGAACTCGAGGGCGTCGCCAAGCGCTTTTCGCGCCGCGCCTTTGTGCAAAGCCGCAGCTTTGCTCTGCACGACATCAGCCTCACGGTCGAGCGCGGCGAGGTGGTGGGTATTCTGGGCGAGTCAGGCTCGGGCAAATCGACCGTCGCCAACATCATCACCCGCCTCACCGCCTACGACAGCGGCAGCTACCGCTTCGAGGGGCGCGATATGAAGCGGCTGTCGCGGGCCGAGAGTTTCGAGTTCAAGTCGAAGGTGCAGATCGTCTTCCAGGACCCCTATGGGAGCCTCAATCCTCGCGCCACGGTGCAGGACAGCTTGCTCGAAGCGCTCGTCCTCCACCAGCGCGGATTGTCCAGGCAACAGCGGCTCGCCCAAGCCGCGCGTCTTTTCGAAGAAGTCGGGCTGGGTTCCCAGAGCAGTGCGCGGTATCCGCACGCCTTTTCCGGCGGGCAGCGGCAGCGCATCGCGATTGCCCGGGCGCTCGCCGTCCAACCGGAGCTGCTGGTATGCGACGAGCCGCTCTCCTCGCTCGATGTGTCGATCCAGGCGCAAATCCTCGAACTCTTCGTCAGGCTGATCCGCGACCGGCACCTGACCATCATCTTCATCTCGCACGACGTCAGCGTCATGCGGCTCCTTTGCGACCGGGTCTACGTGATGAATCAGGGCCGGATCGTCGAGAGCGGGCGAACGTCAGACGTCCTCGAACATCCCAAGGACGACTACACGGCCCGGCTGCTCGAGGCCGTGTACTAGCTTGAGGCAAAAATGAGCAGTTACAAGATTTCCATCGATATCGGTGGCACCTTCATCGACGTCGTGGTGTTCGACTTCGAGCAGCGCCGGCTCAGTTCGTTCAAGCTGCCGACGACGCCGGCGGATCCGGCCGAGGGCGTCATCTCCGCGCTACGCAAGCTCGGCTTCCCGGCCTCGGAGATCACCGACTTCGTGCATGGGACGACGCTGGGGCTCAACGCGATCCTCGAACGCAAGGGCGCCCAGGTCGGCATCATCACCAACGCCGGTTTCCGCGATATCTTCGAGATCGGCCGTGGCGCGCTCGATTTCGTCCACATGTACCAGTTCGACCACGAGTTGCCCCCGCCTCTGGTCGAACGGAGGCACATCGCCGGGGTCGGCGGGCGCATGACCTATGAAGGCAAGGAATTGGAGCCGCTCGATGAGGCGGCGGTCATCGCCGCGACCCGTGACCTCGAGGCCGCCGGCGTCGCGTCGATCGCCGTGAGCTTCCTCCACTCCTATGCAAATGCCGCCCATGAGCGGCAAGCGGTCGAGCTGATCCGCGGCCGCGGCACCAAGATGGAAGTGTCGGCCGGCGCCCTGCTGGCCAATGAGTACCGCGAATATGAGCGGACCAGCACCGCCGTGCTCGATGCCTACATCAAGCCGGTGCTCAAGAATTACCTCGGGCGCCTGACCGCCGGCCTCGCCTCGCTGGGTTTCGCCGGCCAGACCTATGTGATGAATTCGTCGGGGGGCGCCCTGACCTTCGGGCTCGCCGAGGCCGAGCCGATCGCCACGGTCTTTTCGGGGCCGGCAGGCGGCGTCTCCGGGGCGCTGCAGGTCGCGAGGGCGACCGGGCGGCGCAACGTCCTGTCGGTCGACGTGGGGGGCACCAGCCTTGATGCCTGCCTGATCGTCGATTTTCAGCCCATGGACGTGTTCGAGGCACGGATCGAGAATTTCCCCATCCTGCAGCCCATCTTCGACCTGAGGACGCTGGGCGCCGGCGGCGGCTCGATCGCCTGGATCGACAACAAGTTGCTCCGCGTCGGGCCGGAAAGCGCGGGCGCGGTTCCAGGCCCTGCCTGCTATGGCCGCGGCGGCAAACTGGCCACCGTCACCGACGCGGCGGTTGTCCTGGGCTACATCAACACCGACAACTTCATGGGCGGTGAGATGAGTGTCGCGCACGACCTTGCGGCAATGGCGATCCGCGACAATGTCGCCGAACCGCTGGGTATTTCCGTCGAAGAGGCGGCCCGGTCGATGTTCGACGTCCTCACGTCCCGCACCGCTTCCTCGATCAAGGAAATGATGCTCGAGCGCGGGCTCGACCCGACCGAATTCTCGATGCTGGGCTTCGGCGGCTGCGGTCCGCTGCTCGGGCCGATGCTGCAGAACGAGCTAGAAATGCCCGAGTTGGTCATTCCGCCGCTGCCATCAGTCTTTTCGGCCTGGGGAATGCTCGCCAGTGACCTCTCGTTCAGCAATTCCACCTCGGTCATGGAGCCGGTCTCCCCGGATGGCATGCAGAAGCTGGCGGGGCTCGCCGCCACACTGGAAGCGGGCAGCGTCACCGCGCTCAAGGCGCAGGCCGGGGAAGCCATTGCACCTGAGACCTCGTTCGTCGCCAGAATCCGTTTCGTCGGGCAGGAGCACACGCTGAGCGTGCCTTACCTCGCGGCGGATACGGCCGAAGTCTTGTTCGCCCGCTTCGCGCAGTCCCATCTCGAGCGCTTCGGCCATACGTTCGAGCACGAGGCGGAAATCGTCTCCCTGCTCGTCAAACTGGTGGTGGTCGGCAGCAAGCCTGACCTCGCGACGCCGGTGCAATCCGCCGAGGCTACAGCCGGTCCGACAGCTCACCGTCTCTTCGACCTGACCATCGGCGCAATGGTCGATTGCCAGAAGCTCAATCGCGGCAGCTTGGTGCCCGGTCAGGTCTACGCGGGGCCGCTGCTGGTCTACGACGACGGCTCCTCGCTTGCGATCCACGGCAACCAGACCCTGAAGGTCGACGGACAGGGCATGATTTCGGTACGGCGGCAGGAGACGTGACATGACCATCAGCAAGGCAGCGGAAGTCGAAATCATCTCGGCGCTGTTCTTTTCGGCCGCGGAGCAGATGCGTCGGACATTGGTACGCACCGCCTTCAACGCAGTGATCTACGAAGTGCTCGACTTCGGCATCTCGATCGCCGACTCGACCGGCCGGATGGTGGCCGAAGCAGCGGGCATCACGTCTTTCATCGGCGGCAACGACTACGCCCTCAAGATGCTGCTGCAGCACATGGACATCGCCTCGTTGCGGCCGGGCGACGTGGTGATGCTCAACTATCCCTACTGGAACTCGGCCCACATGGCCGACGCCTTGCTGATGGCACCGGTATTCATCGATGGCGACAAGCCCGACATGTACCTGTGCGTCCGCGCCCACTGGCTCGACATCGGCGCCAAGGATGCCGGCTACGTCATCGACTCCACCGATATCCACCAGGAGGGCATCATCCTGCCCGGCGTCCGCATCATCAAAGGGGGTGAACTGGACATCGACCTGTGGCGGGTGCTCGAAGCCAATTCCCGCCTGCCGGAAGCTATCAAAGGTGATTTCGGCGCGCAGGTCGCCTGCATCCGGACCGGCGAAAAATGCGTCCGGGACATCTTTCGAAAGTACGGCAAGGAACGGGTCTTCGGCGCCATCGAGGCCTTTTTCGCGCACGCCAACGAAAAGACCCGGGCTGCGCTGAAGCAGTTGCCGAAGGGCACTTGGTCGGCCGAGGAATGGCTCGACGACGACGGCATCACCGACAGGCCGCTCAAGATGGCCGTAACGGTCACGATCACCGACGACAGGATGATCGTCGACTACAACGGCTCGGACCCGCAGGTTGCGGGCCCGGTGAATGTGCCATTCGGCTCGACCATTTCAATGGCCAAGACCTACTTCAAGTATCTGACCTCGCCCGATGCCCCGAGCAACCACGGCAACTACATGGCGCTCGAAGTCCGCTGCGATCCGGGCAATCTCTTCCACGCCGTCTACCCGGCGGCGACATACATGCCCTGGACGCACACCGTCGCCTTCGAAATGATCGCCAAGGCGCTTGCGCCGGCGATCGACTGGCTGCCCGCCTCGTCGGGCGGCGACGAACCGGGCTTCATGGCCTATGGCACCCATCACCGGACCGGCAGGTCCTTCGTCATTTCGAACAATGAGGGGATCGGCTGGGGCGGCACGTTGAAGCATGACGGGGCAACGGCGTTGCAGCATCCAGCGACCAGCACGGTGCGAAACACCCCCATAGAGGTGCTCGAGCGGCAGTCCAACGTGTTCCACGAAAAGCTCGAACTGATCCCCGATTCCGGCGGCAAAGGCGAACACCGCGGCGGCCTCGGCATCGAGCGCATCGTCCATATGGTGGCCGACACCACCATTCTGTCGATGAAGAAGAAGACCAAGACCGGCAATTGGGGCCTCAAGGGTGGCCAGCCCTCCCCCGTCAACAACCACATGGTGGTCTGGCCGGGCACGCCGGCCGAAAAACACGTCGGCATGTACCGGGCCCAGATGAAGACCGGCGATCGTTTCCTCAACTACAGTGCCGGCGGCGCCGGCTGGGGCGACCCGTCGAAGCGCGATGCCAAGGCAGCCGACTACGATCTGCGCAATGGCTATGTGACGGCTGATGGACACGCGGCTGACGCGCTCGGCGTCGCGGCGAAGATCAAGACAGTTGGTTCGAAGGATTAGGGAGGCCGGAATGGCTGAGGGCGAATATGCACTGACCGACGTCAATATCGTCGACGTCAAGGCGGGCGAAATCATCCGCGACCATGCCGTGGTGGTTGGCGGTGGCAAGATCACCGCTATCGTCCCGGAGGGCGAGGTCGCACCGGCGATGCAGAAAGTACCGCTCGGCGGGCGCTACCTCTCGCCCGGCCTCATCGATTGTCACGCCCATGTCTTTATCGGCCTCTTCACCGACAACGGTTCGGTGCTGCCGTCCGAAATGACGGCGCGGGCCGGCGGCCACCTCAAGGCCATGCTCAATCGTGGCTTCACCACCATTCGCGATGCGGGAGGTGCCGATGCGGGTCACAAGGCCGCGGTCGAAAAGGGGCTGTGGCCCGGCCCCCGCATGTTCGTCGCCGGCAAGGTGCTGTCGCAGACGGGCGGCCACGGCGACCATCGCGGCCGCGCCGACACCTGTACCTGCTCCTCGACCATCGGCATTTCGATCATCGCCGATGGCGTTACCGAGGTTCGCCGCGCGGTGCGCGAAAACATGCGGCAGGGGGCGGACCAGATCAAGATCATGGCTGGTGGCGGGGTCAGCTCGCCCGGCGACAAACTGGTCCATCCGCAATATTCGCTCGAAGAGATCGCCGCCATTACCGATGAAGCCAACCGGGCGGGCCGCTACGTCATGGCGCATGTCTATTCCGATCTGGGCATCCAGCGTGCCGTCAGCCACGGGGTCCGCTCGATCGAACATGGCAACTTCCTCTCCGCGGAAACCGCGAAGCTGATGCATGACCGGGAGGCAGTCCTGGTGCCGACACTCATCACCTACGAGGCCGACGGCAAATACGGCAAGGACTTCGGCTTCACCCAGGAGAATATCGACAAGAACGCCGAAGTACTGCGCTTCGGCCTGAAGTCGCTGGAAGTCGCCCTCGAAGCTGGCGTGACCGTCGGCTATGGCACCGATCTCTGCTGGTCGCCCAAGAGCTATCAAGGCGACGGTCTCATGATCCACCAGAAGGTTTGCGGCCCCGCCGAGGCCCTGCGCCACGCCACGATCAACAACGCCAAGGTGGTGCGCATGGAGGGGCAGATCGGCGAGATCTCGGTCGGCGCCTTCGCCGACCTCGTCATCGTGGACGCCAACCCCTTCGACGGACTCGAATGCTTTTCGCAAACCGACAACAAGGTTGTCGGGGTGGTGCAGGGGGGCAAATTCGTGCGCGACGATGTCGGGCTGGCTGTCTCGTAAAGGGAAAGCCAGTTGGCTTGCCGGGCCGCGACGGCATCCAGCTCGCGCACGGCCTGAGGGCGAAAGACACCTCTCGCGCCCTCCCTCGCTTCGTCATTCGAGGCGCATGCCGGTCATCGCCTCGCTCGCCGACCAGAGGCGTTGCGCAGAACTGGCGTCGATGGCGTAGGGGGAGACGCGCGAGGTCCTGCGGTCTCGCGACTCGAGTGAGCCTTGGGCCGGACCCTGCTCCACCGAAGCAATGTCCGAATTGGCGCAGAAAACGCCGCCCTTGCCGTCGAGTTGCGGGCTGACAGCGCACCAGACGTGAGTGGCGGCCCCCTGTGCAACAGACTTCATGTCGCGGTCGGGATCGATGACCGGCTCGCCGCTCGCATCCAGATTGCCCATCTGCTTCAGTCGTTCGACCGGCAAATGCTTGGCAAGGCCGGTGACGATGCCGCCGGGATGCAACGAGAAGGCGCGGATGCC
>Ga0209233_1000495_pt1 | contig 23831 bp, 16 predicted proteins | sample AraplaCL_Cvi_mCL_FD_184269 | JGI IMG/M metagenome (GOLD analysis project Ga0209233, IMG submission 184269) | Arabidopsis root microbial communities from the University of North Carolina, USA - plate scrape CL_Cvi_mCL (SPAdes) (version 2) | ecosystem: Host-associated > Plants > Roots > Endosphere...
CCCATAAATGTACTGTGGCAGTGCCGACACCATTTTCAGGATCATGGGCGGGCAACAAGGGCAATCATGCCAGGCCCAGCGGTTATGATCTGTGGCGATGAGCGGGTTCTCATAAAAATAATGGTCGCCGCTTAATGACACGCCCGACAGCAGGTTGTTATAGGCCACGCGCTCAAACTCGTCCATATATTTACCATCGGCCTCCAGTTCATTCATCTGCTCGCTAAAGAAACCTGAACCTATTGACGCGCAGGTTTCCAGATAAGCATGCTCAGGCAGGAAATAGTTGGGGCCAAAACGCTCGTCGTTAGCAATGGCGCCTTCGCCGCCCGTGATAAACATGCGTTTGCCCACCATGTTGTCCCAGTATTTATTAACTGTGGCAATATAGGCCGGGTCTTTGGTCTCCAAAGCCGTAGCGGTAACACCGCTGGCCAGTAAAGTTGCCCTTACGGCATGCCCCTCTATAGTAGTTTGTTGCACCACCGGTATCTCGTCCTGATTGTAGGCGCCGTCGCTGGCGCGTTTGTAGGTACCGTCTGCATTGCCGTGGTTGCCGCGGTCGTCTATCCAGAATTTTGCCAGGGTCAGGTAATCCTGCTCACGCACCGGCACGCCCATTTTGCTTTTAAGCTCCGGGTGTTTTTTAAACAACTGATATAAGCGCAGCTCAATCTCTTCCGGTCCGCCGTGACCGGGGATGATGTTATTTTTTGGTGCCGGGCCCATCTGCTTAAACATATAATTGCTCAGCTTCACCCCAACAGCCAGCAGCTTGGTTTTGCCGGTAGCGTTGTAATAGTGAATGCCGGCATCAACCAGCATGCCCGCGTTATAAACGTCATGCTGCCAGCGGTCCTGCCCGCCGTTCATTCCCCAGCGTTTATCGGGGCGGGTAAGCGTGGTGTAGGTATTCAGGTAACCATCTTTGTCGACGGCCTGCGCTGCGGCAATACGATCGATATAAGCATCCAGCTTTTTCTCCAGTTTAGCGTCCGGATATTCAGCCAGAATATCTGCCGCGCCGCGGATAGTCTCATAAACCAAGCCGTCATACCAGGGTGGCCCGTCATGTTGGTTAATATTGCTTTTACCCTGGGCCACCAGGTCAAAGTTATGAAAGGCGTCGCGTGTGTGGCCCAGCTTTTCTTTTTCGGCTTTAATATCCTGGCGATCAGGCTCATACTTACCCTCTAGTTTATCCAATACATCATAAACGGTGACCGTGTTCCAGACTTTGATCTTGGGGCTCCAAAATGAATCATTAACCTTAACCGATTGCAAGGTTAAAGGATGTATGGTATGTTGTTGCGCCCGGGCAGCAAATACTAGCTGGCTCAACGCCAACGCAATTAATGGCTTTTTAAAAGAGATCATTTATTATTGGTTTTCAAAACGCTTTTACGCAACGCTAAGTTGCAATTTTAGCCGATCTTGTTTTTGCACAATTTTGGCTTTTTTTTGTACAGGGTTGATTTTAAATAACAGAGTAAATTTAGAGGGATGTCACCCTGAGGCTCTCGAAGGGTGAGCGTTGGCCTAATAAACATTCAGAGCCTTTGCGCTTATGCTTCGAGTGCCTCAGCATGACACCATTCGTTTCTACATTTGTCAAAATCGAACTAAAACAGATCAATTTAGTTCAAACATTTTGCGGCTCAATCCGGGATTTTTGAACGAAATTAGCATTCGGTACGCCCAAACACACAACCAATAAATATGAACCCGCTCACTCGTATTTCCCTTAGTGCAGCCAGCCTGGCGCTTTTTGCTTTAACCGCCTCGGCGCAGAACGCTACAATTACTGTCGATGCCTCAAAAGTGCTTAACCATATCCCGACAAAAATGTACGGCTCATGTATTGAGGATGTGAACCACGAGATATATGGCGGTTTATACGACCAGCGCCTGTATGGCGAAAGCTTTGAGGAACCAGCACCGCCCGTCATCTATGAAGGTTGGAAAACCCTTAAGGGCCAATGGACAGCAGTGGACGGCGGCATCGAAGTAAAGGCCGGCCCCGGCGATAAGCTGATCCGCGAAAACCTGATTGTTAAAAACGGCAGCGTAGAGGCCGATATCAAATTTCCGGGCAAAGGCGAAAATGCCGGTTTCCTGGTGCGCGTTAGCCATGAGCAGGCCGGGATGGACGATTTTGATGGTTATGAGATCAGCCTGAATCCCGGTCGCCAAACATTGGTGCTGGGCAAGCATGTACACAACTTTAAATTGCTGAAAGACGCCAAAGTAAGCTTTGATAAAAACGCATGGACGCATTTAAAGGTGGAAATGAACGACGGACAGATTGCTATCTACCTGAATAATGAAAGCAGCCCGGCTTTAACTTATACCGATACGGAGCGTCCGTTATTAAGCGGCAAGATCGGCCTGCGTACGTTTCATTTAGGTGCGATATTTAAAGACATCGTCGTCAAACAAAATGGCGAGACGATTAAAAGCGATTTCGTCGGTAAACCCTCATTACAGGTAAGCCAGGTTTGGGATGCAGTGGTAAGCCCATCGGCCAAAGCTAATTTTGAGCTTGACCGGGCCGATGCTTACAATAGCAAACAGGCGCAGGTAATAGAATTTCTGAGTGGCACCGGCAAAGCAGGCGTAGCCAACAACGGACTGAACCGCTGGGGCATAGGCGTAAAGCAAGGACAGAAATTTCAGGGTTCCGTTTTTTTTAAGGCCGATGGCTTGACCGGCCCGGTAACCGTCGCCCTGCAAAATAAAGAGGGCACAAAAACTTATGCCACGCAGCAAATCAGTGGTGTAACATCCGCCTGGAAAAAATATCCGTTCACGCTAACGGCCAACGCAACCGACCCGAAAGCGCGCTTTGTAATCTATATCACCAACAAAGGCAAATTAACTATGGACCAGGTCACACTGATGGGTACCGGCGCTGCACAGTTTAAAGGCTTGCCGCTACGCGCCGACATCGCTCATAAAATGCAGGAGGAGGGCCTGAACTTTGTTCGCTACGGCGGCACCATGGTAAATGCGCCCGATTATAAATGGAAAAACATGGTGGGCCCGCGCGATAAGCGACCGATTTACGAGGGCCATTGGTACCCCTACACCAGCAACGGATTTGGCATTGCAGAGTTTGTGGATTATTGTAATGCCGCCGGTTATGACCCGGCATTCGCCATCAATGTCGAAGAAACACCGCAGGACGTTGCCGACATGCTGCAGTACTTAACCGGCAACACTGCCACCCCATGGGGTAAAAAACGTGCTGAGGCGGGTCACCCAACGCCTTATAAATTGAAATACATTGAGCTAGGCAATGAAGAAGTGATTTGGGGCGATTTGAAAAACGACTACCAGCACTATACCGAGCGGTTCAATTTGTTGTACGATGTCATTCACAAAAACAATCCGGATATCAAGGTGATCTGCGCAGCCTGGTGGCGCCCGCGGTCGCTGGATAATATGGAGATGGTTTTTAAGGCGATTGACGGCCGCGCAGATTACTGGGACCTGCACACTGACGCCGACAATGCCGACGCAGGCACCAAAGTTGACCGCGACCTGCAAAATATGAAGGACCTGTTTCTGAAATGGAACCCAAGCACTAAACTGCGCATCACCATTTTTGAGGAGAACGGCGGTTTGCATAACCAGCAGCGCGCGTTGGGCCATGCTACTACCTTGAACGCCGTCCGCCGTCATGGCGATTTTGTTTTGACCTCATGCGCCGCCAATGGGCTGCAGGCGTTGGGCCAGAATGATAACGGCTGGGACCAGGGGCAGGTATTTTTCACGCCATCGCAAGTTTGGGGGATGCCGCCATTTTATGCCACCCAAATGGCAGCCAAAAACCACGAGCCGCTGCGCGTTGAAAGCACCGTCGACGGCGATCTGGACGTCACCGCCACCCGCAGTGACAAAGGCGATGTGCTGGTACTGCACGTGGTAAATACCAAAAGTACAGCAACGGCAACTAAAGTAGATTTGAAGGGCTTTGTGAGTACCAGTCAGGTAAAAGTTTATACACTTGAAGGTGATCCAAAGTTAGAAAATACGCCTGAGCACCCGACAGAAATTTCCACCAAGGAGACGACCATCCCGCGCAGCGGAAATACTTTGAATTATACCTTCCCGGCAAATTCTTATACGATTTTGAGGTTGGGGAAATGAGGATAAATTCTCAACTTGTCATTGCGAGCATAGCGCGGCAATCGCGAACCTTGCATCCTTGCGATTGCTTCGTCGCTCCTCCTCGCAATGACAAATTTCTGGCGCTGTAACGTTTCCGTTAAATATCCTTCATACCGTCCTTATTCCTTATCTTGGCGGCCGTCAATTATTTATCAAATTAAAAAATGAACAAAAAAATTCTTTGGTCGGCCGGAGTTGTGGCTACCATGCTTGGCCTGAGCGGATTTGTCGCAAATAAACTTACAGGTGCCAAACCTGCCGAACTGAAATTGCCTGCGGGTTTCTCTGCCACTATCGTTGCCGACTCGCTTGGCTCATTGCGTCACCTGGTGGTAACCAGCAAAGGCGATGTTTATGTAAAACTAAACTCAACCAAACGCAGCGGCGGTAAGGGCATTTATTTCCTGAGCGATGTTAATCATGATGGCGCGCTGGATAAAAAACTGGCTTTTGCCGATTATCCCGGTACCGGCATTAAGATCAAAGATCATTACCTGTATTCAAGTTCAAATACCGGCGTAATGCGCTATAAACTAAACGCAAACGACGAGGTGATCTCTCCCGATCAGCCTGAAGTAATTGTGCAGGGAATGGCAGATCATCAACGTGATAATTCAAAATCAATCGCTTTTGATGATCAGAATAATATGTATGTAACCATCGGTTCTTGGTCTGACGCCTGTCGCCAGAAAAATTCGGCCGTAGGTACGCCGGGCTGCCCCATCTTAGACTCGGCTGCCGGTGTCTGGAAATTCAAAGCCGACAAGCTGAATCAAAACTTTAGCGACGGCGTACGTTATGCTACAGGTATCAAAAATGCTGTGGGTATCGACTATAATCCTGCTACCAAAACATTATTTGCTACGCAGCATGGCCGCAGCTTCGACAAACAATCGCCTGCATTCTTCACACCTGAAAAGGCTACTGAACTGCCCGGCGAAACTATTTTCGAACTGCACCAGGGCACCGACGGCGGCTGGCCTTATGCTTACTATGATCAGGAAGTTAAAAAGAAAATGGTATCGCCTGAGTATGGCGGCGATGGCAAAACATCAACCGATAAATATGCAGACCCTGCGGTAGCTTTCCCGGGCCACCTGGCGCCAAACGACTTATTGTTTTACACTGGCAACATGTTCCCTAAACGTTATAAAAATGGCGCTTTCGTAGTGTTCCACGGTCGTGCGGTTAACCCAGTTCAGGGTTATATGGTAGCTTTCATCCCGATGGTTAATGGCAAGCTGTCTTCAAACTGGGAAGTTTTTGCCGATAACTTCACCGGCAGCGATCTGGCTCACCCAACCGGGCCGATCAAATACCGCCCAATGGGTCTGGCCCAGGGCCCTGATGGCGCACTGTATGTGGCTGATGATTTGAAGGGTACTATTTTTAAGATTGTTTATAAATAGTAACAATTACAAGATCCTTCGCTTCACTCAGGATGACAACTAAAAAAGGGAGCCATTTCTTATTCAGAAATGGCTCCCTTTTTTATTCCTTTTTGCCTCGCTTCTTCTTCGCCTGCTGCTTCTGCCATGTCTTCGGGTCTTTAATTATATATTCCGGAAACTTAGCTTCAGGAGCGCCGTCTTTGTTACGCAGATTTGATTGACCGAGGCCGACATCGTTAGCCAACGGGATATACATGCCTTTGGTGTCTTTTAGCGCCTCAAATAATTCCTTATTCAATGCTTTTACGGTCGGCAGGTATTTGGGCTCACGAATCAGATTTTTAGTTTCCAACGGGTCTGCCTGTATATCATAAAGCTCGTCAGTATCCCAAATACCATAATAGTGGATGTATTTATATTGATCATTACGTATAGCATGCATCGTTGGTGTTTGCGGGAAAGAACGCTCCCAGTAATATTCATACAGCAAACCTTTGCGCCAGTTGTCAACTGTCTTTCCTTCCAGCAGCGGTAGGTAGCTCATGCCGTCCATATACGCAGGGGCTTTTAATCCGGCCGCATCTAAAAGCGTTGGGGCAACGTCAATGTTAGCTACTACCTGTTTAACCACCGTGCCGGGCTTAATCAACTCAGGGCAATAGGCCAGCATCGGCACACGCATTGAGGCTTCATAAGCATTGCGTTTGTCAATTAAACCATGCTCACCAAATTGGAAGCCGTTGTCGCCCATGTAAATGATGAGAGTTGATTGCAACAGACCCTCTTTCTTCAAATAATCCATCACCTTACCTACCGACTCGTCCACGCTATGTAGTGTCTCAGCATAGCGCTTATAATATTCGCCAATATTAAGGTTGCTATGATAAGGAAAATCAACACCATGCCACGAATTGCGCTGATTCTGCACCCACATAGGTGCGCCTTGCACATTTTTAGGGTCCATGGTGAAAGGCGGCTTAAACTCATATTTAGCAGCACGGCCCTTATCGCGGTCAGCCGGAATAAAATCGGCATGCACCCCTTTGTGGGCCAGATATAGCATGAATGGGCGTTTTTTATCGCGATGGCTAAGAAAGTCGAGCGCATAATCGGTCAGTTCATCAGTAATATAACCTTTTTGGGCGATGTGCTTGCCGTTTAGGTTAAGTCCGTTCTTTTCAGGCAGATATGAGCCTTGCCCTTTAAACGACAGCCAGTAATCAAATCCACGTTTAGGCTCGTCGCTGTCGTTACCGGCATGCCATTTACCCACCATGGCGGTTTGGTAACCTACCTTTTGCAAGTATTGCGGAAAGAAGATCAGATCGGGCGATACCGCGTGTTCATTATCAATCACCTTATGTTTATGCGAATACAAGCCTGTAAGAATGGAAGCTCTTGACGGCGAACAAAGCGAATTATTTACAAAGGCATTAGGCAGATAAGCACCTTCGCGGGCGATGCGGTCAAGATTGGGAGTTTCGATGAAATCCTGCGTGTGCAAAAAGCCCAGAGCGTCATAACGATGATCATCGGCCAAAATAAATACGATATTTCGGGGTTTTTCATTACCGCTGTGCGCCAGAACTAATGAACCATCCTTTTGGCGCACCTCCGGGTTTTGCGCGTTAACACCAACAATGGCCGACAGCCACAACAAGGCCATTAAAAAATATCTTTTTTGCATAGTAGGTTATTTAATCAGGTTTAATTGGTGATGTTGTCTATACAACAACAGCAGCACTAACCTACAAAAAATGATTTAATAGCAATGTATATTTTGTTGGGTTGTTTTGAGCGAAATTTTCTACTTTGGCGGTCCGGGGCTCTTGGCGCCTCACCAATTTTATAAACCTGCTGTATGAAATTTAAAAACAAAGTTGCCATTGTTACCGGCGCGGGACAAGGTATTGGTTTTGAGATTTGCCGTCAATTAGTGGCTAATGGCGCCATTGTGTTGTTGAATGACATTGATACTGATCTAGCTAATACAGCTGCCGAAAAGATCAATGCTGCCGGCCTGAAAACCTGCATAGCCTATCCCGGCGATTCAAGCGATGTCATTTTCATTAACCAAATGGTGGATAAAGCGGTGGCCGATCATGGCCGCGTGGACGTGGTAGTAGCCAACGCTGGTATCACTTTGTATGGCGACTTTTTTACCTACTCGCCCGAGTCATTCAATAAAGTATTGCAGGTTAATTTAGGCGGATCATTCTTTTTGGCGCAAGCAGCAGCCAATAAAATGAAATTGCAATCTGAAGGTGGGTCGATGGTGTTTACCTCGTCAGTAGTAGGGCATCAGGCCTTGAAAGATCTGGCTTGCTATGCCATGACCAAAGCCGCTTTAGAGATGCTGGCCAAAAACCTGGTGATCGAGCTATCGTCATATAAAATCAATGTAAACACGGTAGCGCCCGGCGCTACGCTTACCGAGCGTACCGTGCTGGAGGCCGATTATGAACGCGTATGGTCTGAAATTACCCCAATGGGCCGCCCGGCTTATGTAAGTGATATTGCCAACACGGTTTTGTTTTTAGTGTCAGACGAAGCCAAGCAGATCACCGGCCAAAGTATCGTAATTGACGGGGGTTGGTCGGCAGTAAGTACTTTGCCGGTGGGCATAAAGTAGCCTGAGCCTTAGCAATTTTTGCAAATTTTCCGTTACATTTTGGTTATTCGCCACAACATCAGCAAATTTGACGTTAATAATACGCTAGTTCGAGATGCCCCTTAAAATTAAATACCTTATGTTTTTAGCCATAATAATGCTGGTGGCTAAGCCATTTGTAGGTTTTAGTTTGCGGTATGAGCATTATTTCAAGACGCAGCACCACCGCTCGTCAAATATCCTGGCAAAATCATTCACTAAGCGCAAACTTGAGGTTTCTGAGGACAACGAATCAAGCATGGCTGCTATCAGCAAAAAATTGGCCGATCCGGTTATGCCGGTGATCATGCTGCTGGCTTGTGCCCTAAATGTATTTTTACCTCGTCTTTTCCGCCAAACAAAGGCCGCTACCTATAGCACCTTAGCAGAAATAGCTTACAGTTTGCGTCAGGCACAGCCACTTTACCTGTTGGGCGGCAAGCTGACCATCTGATTACCCTTTTTGTAATCTCTCACATTAATATGATTGCCGACAGGCATATCATACCTGATCATTTCATTTTTAATTTTTTTAAACTATTAATAATGCATTATTTAAAGTATAAGTGCTTACTCATATTGTGTTTTTTAGCAATATCTGCGTATGCACAGCAACCCGCTCCTCTGAGCTTGAAAGCGTTGCTTACTACGGTCGACCAAAAGGCGCCTGCTTTATTGGCCGACTCGGCTGCCATTAGTATCAAGCTGGCGCAAGCCAACGAGGTGCGTAACAACTGGCTGCCCAATCTTAAATTAAATTACCAGGCCGATGTAGGTACCAATAACAACGTAGCCGGCGGTTATTTTGGCTTCGGTATTGTTCCGTCAAACTCAAGCGGCGTACGCGCAACAAGTAAAACCGACGCCGCCTTGTTTAACCTGGGCATTGCTTCGTTTGACTGGGAAGCTTACAATTTTGGCGCTTACGGCGCTCAAAATAAAGTGGCCAACTCTGACGTAACCGTCGAACGCAATAATTTCCAAAGCTCCAAATACCGCCTGCAAGCTTATGCCATTGGTGGTTATCTGGCATTGATGCGTTTGCAGGATTACCTGGCTATACAGGCGCGCACCATACAGCGTAACGAGCAGATCAGAAAATCCATCCAGTCTTTAGCCAAAAGCGGTGTACGCCCCGGTGTGGATACCAGCATTGCAGAGGCCGAGCTGTCAAAGGCCCGGTTAAATTATATTGAACTGGATAACCAGTTTAAGCAAGTACAGTTGCAACTGTCGGCTATTAGTGGTCTTCCATCGCAAAGCATTATCCCCGACACATTGATGGGCGATAAGCTGAGCAACGAGATCGGCACACCTGCCCTGATCAATATTGACACTACCAATCATCCCTACATCACCTATTATAAATCGCTGATACAAAATAGCCGCGAACGCGAAGACCTGGTGCGCAAGCAATACAACCCAAAGATATTATTAGAAGCTGCTGCCTGGGGCCGTGGCTCGAGCATTGAGAATGACCGCTTCGGGGCGCTGTCAAACGGTTGGGGTTTTGACCGGAGCAACTATCTGGTAGGCTTGGGCGTGTCATATAATCTGTTTGATCTGCGTCGTAAACAATTGAAACTACGCACCCAAAAAACAGCGACCGACTATGCCTCCAAACGGCTCGACGAGCAAAAATCGTTACTGGAACTAAGCATTAACCAAGCCGATGTCGAGCTGAATACCGCCAAGCAACGTTTGCAGGAAATTCCGGATCAGCTGAAAGCAGCTACAGCGGGTTATCGTCAAAAATTATCACTGTACAACAGCGGTTTAACAGATATCATTGATCTGAATGCTGCGCTAAATATTTTGTACCGAGCCGAGACAGACTATGCGCAGGCGCGATACGCTTATACCAGCGCGCTGTTTCAAAAAGCTATTACCGGTAATCAACTACCTTCAGTTTTAAACCTCTTAAATTAATTTAAAATGTCAATGGTAACCTCTGCACTAAAAAGACCCATCACCACGATAGTGATCACGATGAGTTTGCTGATATTCTCGGTGCTTAGTGCTGTTAAAATACCGATAGATATATTCCCGCAGCTTAATCTGCCTACCATATATGTTATCGAATCGTATGGCGGTATGTCGCCACAACAAATGGAGGGCTTTTTCTCCACCCGTTTGCAAGACCAGTTTCTGTATGTAAACGGTATTAAAAGTATCACCACAAAAAACATTCAGGGGCTAACTATGCTCAAGATAAGTTTTTATGAAAGTACAAACATGGCCGAAGCCCAGGCACAGGTAGCCTTACAGGTAAACCGTGCCATGAAATTCTTTCCGCCGGGAGCTTTACCGCCGCAGGTGGTGCGCTACGATGCCTCTTCGCTACCGGTGGGACAGCTTGTGTTATCGGCACCTACCCGCAGTTTGAAAGAAATATATGACCTGGCTGCAACCCGTATCAGGCCAATGTTTGCCAGCGTGCCGGGTTTGTCTGCACCGCCGCCATTTGGCGCCAATTCAAGATCAATCACGGTTAGTATTGATCCGGCTAAGCTGCGAAGCTATGATTTAACGCCAGATCAGGTGGTTGAGGCGTTAGCGAAATTTAACGCCATGTCGCCATCAGGCAATTTGCGTATCGATAATACCATGTTCACTACCACTATTAACTCGCTGGTTAAACATGCGGACGAGTTTGGCGATATCCCTATCAAAACCAAAGATGGCGTATCGGTATTTATCAAAGATGTCGCCCGCGTAGCCGATGCGTCAGACGTAACTGTGGACTATGCCCTGATAAATGGCAAACGTTCGGTATATATTCCTGTGGTAAAAACTGCCGACGCCTCTACCTGGTCGGTTGTACAGGGCTTGAAAAGTAAACTTGGCGAGATGCAAAGTTTATTACCTGACGATGTCAAGGTGTCGTACGAGTTCGACCAATCAGTTTTCGTAGTTAACGCCGTAAAAAGTTTGATGACCGAGGGCGGTCTTGGGGCTTTGCTTACCGGTTTGATGGTGCTTTTATTTCTGCGCGATCTGCGAAGCAGCTTAATTGTTGTGATTACCATTCCGATATCCATTTTATTGGGTGTAATGTTTTTGGGGATGCTGGGACAAACCATCAATATCATGACATTGAGCGGGCTGGCGCTGGCGATAGGTATCCTCGTGGATCAGGCTACGGTGACGATAGAGAATATCCACCAACATCTGGAAATGGGCAAATCAAAACGCCGGGCAATTTATGACGCCTGCGAGGAGATATCCTTTCCTCTATTACTGATATTGCTTTGTATTCTGGCTGTATTCGCTCCGTCATTCCTGATGACGGGCGTACCGAAAGCGATGTTTTTGCCCCTGTCTTTATCCATCGGTTTAACCATGATCGTATCATACGTTTTGGCGCAAACACTGGTACCGATTCTAAGTAACTGGATGATCAAAGCCGAGCGTTATCAGCATTATCATCATGGGCACGTGCATGCCCACGCCGGCGAAGCCTTAGATAAAGCTGAAGAAGAACAAATAGCCCAACACCTCAAAATTGAGCAGAACGAGCCTGAAAAGAATGACTTATTTGAGCGCGTTAAAATGAGCTTTATGGGCACCATCACCCGCTGGATGCCGAATAAGAAAATCATTATCCCGGTTTACCTGGTTGGCGTCATTGTATTAGCAGGCATAGGCTTTGCCATTATAGGTAAGGATATGATGCCGAAGCTAAATAATGGCCAGTTTCTGATCCGCATTAAGGCCCCGGACGGTACCCGCCTGGAGCGTACAGAGGATAAGTTTAAACAGGTGCTGAATATTATTGACCGTACGGTTAATCATCACATCGAAATTAGTTCAGGATATGTCGGCATCATTCCCAGCAGCTATGGCAGCAGCAACCTGTACATTTTTAATACAGGCACCCATGAAGCTGTCTTACAGGTAAAGCTGGACGAAAACTATCATGTAAATATGGACGAATTAAAGGATGCGCTACGCAAAAATATTGCTCACGAAATGCCGGACTTGCGCATAACTTTTGAGCCGATAGATATGACTGAAAAGATTATGAGCCAGGGTGCAGCAACACCTATTGAGATACGTGTTGCCGGTAAGGATATGCAACAGATTGAAGATTACGCCAATCGTGCGGTTGCCGGACTGAAAAAGATAGATTATTTGCGCGACGTACAGATCACTCAACCTTTACATATTCCGGTCATAGCGGTGACTTTAGACCGCGAAAAGGTTTCGCAATTTGGCTTGAACGTTACCGACATTGCCCGTTCAGTTACAGCCAGTACCTCGTCGAGCCGCTTTACCGAAAAGAACCAATGGCTGGACGAAGACAAGCAGTACACCTACCAGGTGCAAGTGCAAATTCCCGAATATACCATGAACACTATGGACGAACTGAAGGAGATCCCTCTGCTAAAAGGACAAAGTACGCCAACCCTTGCCGACGTAGCAACCTTTACCACTACCTACGCGCCGGGTGAGTATGACAGGAGCGGGCCGCGCCGCTTTTTGACAGTGAGTGCCAATATCTATAAAAAGGATCTGGGCACTGCAACAGCCGATGTCGAAAAAGTGATGAAAAGCCTGGGTAAACCACCAAAAGGCCTGGTTGCCGAACTAAAAGGTATGACCACTTTACTTACCGATACCATGAGCAGTTTGCAGAGCGGTTTGGGTTTTGCGGTATTAGTGATCTTCCTGTTGCTGGCGGCTAATTACCAATCGTTTAAATTATCGTTAACTGTATTATCAACCGTTCCGGCGGTTATTTTGGGTTCCTTGCTAATGCTGCTGCTCACCGGTTCAACACTTAACCTGCAATCATACATGGGTATGATCATGTCTACCGGGGTTTCTGTTGCTAACGCGATCTTGATTGTGACCAATGGTGAAAAACTACGTTTAGATTATAAAGACGCTACTCGAGCAGCCATTACCAGTGCATCTATCAGGCTTAGACCTATTCTGATGACCAGTTTGGCTATGATTGCCGGTATGATTCCGATGGCATCGGGCCTGGGCGAGGCCGGCGAGCAATCTGCACCGCTGGGCCGCGCCGTTATTGGTGGCCTGTTTGCCTCAACATTGGCGGCACTGTTTATCCTGCCTATGGTGTTTGCCTGGATACAGGAAAAAACAACTCTCGAAACACCATCACTAATGCCCGAAAACGAAGACACTACAACCCTTGAACTCTCAACTGTATAAAAGAAATGAAAAGTAAATTAATCATATTAGGTGCGTTAAGCTGCTTTCTGGCAGCCTGTGGCGGCGGTGAAAAGCCGGTGGACCTAACCGAAACCAAATCAACCAAAAAACAAAAAGCCGACATTGTCGAGGTGACTGAAAAGTCACTATCGAGCGCTGCCCGTTTGCCGGGACAGTTAGTGCCTTTTAACCAGGTAAATATATTCCCGAAAGTAAATGGCTTTGTGAAAGAGATCCTGGTGGATCGTGGATCTGAAGTTAAAAAGGGGCAATTGCTGCTGGTGCTTGAAGCTCCGGAAATGGAGTCACAATTGCAGGCGGCTAACTCACGCTACCTGCAAGCTCAGGAAACAGCTGCCGCGACTAAAGAAAAATACAATCGCTTAAAACAAGCTGCTGCCGAACCGGGTTCGGTATCTCCATTAGATCTGGACAATGCTGCCGCCCGCATGCGTGCCGATAATGCCATTGCGCAAGCAGAAAAATCAAACGTACAATCGGTAAGAACCATGCTGGATTATCTGAGGGTTTATGCGCCGTTTAACGGCACCATTACCCAACGTAACGTTTCGCCGGGTGCTTTGGTAGCGCCGGGCAAATCAACCGACCTGCCTATGCTGGTACTGCAGGACACCCAAAAAATGCGTATGGAAGTTGCTATCCCTGAAGATTATGTAGACAAGGTAGACCTGAAACAACCGGTAAGCTTTACTTTCAATGCGATGCCTGGTGTTGAGCATACGGCCAGGATCAGCCGCTCGGCAAACAGCCTGGGCGGCATGCGCTCAGAAGTTGTGGAAATAGATGTGACCAACGACAACGGCCAATTAAAACCGGGCATGTATGCCGAAGTAAAAATACCGATGCTGTCGGGCGCTAAATCACTGCTGGTGCCAACCAGCGCCATTATCCGCTCGACCGAGCGTCGTTACGTAGTTACCATACGTGACGATAAGGCTAAACTGGTTGACGTAAAAGAAGGGCTGGTAGGAAAAGACGAAACCGAAGTGTTCGGTGATTTAAAACCGGACGACAAGATACTCAACAATGCCAATGATGAGGTGAAGGATGGTGATACCATCCGGTAATTGTGAGCCGTCCCGATTAATATCGGGGCGGTTTTTTTATTTATTATCTGTGCGATAAGCATAACGCTACTTTTTACTGCATTAGGCTGTCACCCTGAGGCACTCGAAGGGTGAGCGTCGGGCCTTGCCTCATGCTTCGAGTGCCTCAGCATGACACCACGCACACATGGCAATGCAATGTAATTCGATTGAATATCTACACTGCATTCATCAATTCCTGAAATCGCTCCACGAATAGTCCCACATGATATCCATCGGCCAGCCCATGATGCACGTGTACTGAAACGGGCATAGTCTTTTTACCATGTACTTCTTTCATTTTACCGAAAGATATTTTAGGGCAGCTATCCGGGAACCCGAAAGCGCGGGCGTGCGATATCGAGGTAAAATCCAACCACGGTAGTGCCGAAAAGTGGATATCATTCGCTCCTTCCTCTGATGGTACCAAACCTGTCGACTGCCTTGTTTTTTCCATTTCGATTTTAGCCTGTTCGATAAATAACTGCTCGTCCTCAAAATAATTGAAATAGGCGAAGCCAAAGGTTTCGTCGGGACGGTTAACGGTTGTGGCTACGTTCACCTGGGCATATAAATAAACCTGATCTTTTATGATGCGGTACCTGAAATTTTCTACCTCATTGGCGGCCTTCAGTGCCCGGTACAGGTAATACAGAAAGAAAGACTGATTTTGGTTTTTAGCATTTTGATATGCCTGGTTACAATCAATCGAAACTACTATACCCCAAAACGGTTCTTCAAATCTTGAAAAGAGGTTAAAATGATCTTTGCGGTTCCAGGTATCTATGTTAATTAGTTTTTTCATCGATATTAAGTATTAATCCACCGTCATGCCGAACTTGTTTCGGCATCCCACATGCAAAGTAAATAGGCGATAATTAACGGTTATCGGGCAAGTCCAATTCATGCTTCAAATCTTTTATTTCGGGATTTACAGACTTTATCAGATTGATTTTCCAGTCCCTGTGCCAGTTTTTTACTTGCTTTTTCCTGTCAATGGCATCTGCTATCCGTTCAAAATATTCGTAAAAAACCAAATCGTATAGTTTATATTTCTTTACAAAATCTGAACCCTCATTATTAATATGTTGCCAAACGCGCGATCTTAAATCGCTTGTAACGCCAATATAAAACGTGGTTCGGTATTGATTGGTCATGATGTAAATATGACCTTGTTTGTAAAGCATGCGTCTAAGTTATGCAAATTGTTTACTTAGCGAGTGGGATGCCGAAACAAGTTCGGCATGACATTAGGGAATAGACGGCAATGACAACACTGTGTTTATGTCTAATACCCATGCTCTGAAGCACTCGCCCAATTACTCAAAGCCGGGTCCATTTTCTTGGTGCTGATCATCTTCACAAACAAAGGTAAGTTGCCGCTTTGGGTAAGCTTGTAAAAATAATCGGCATAAAAAGTATCGAAGAAGTTTTTGTTGGTTTTTGCCGCCGATAATTGACCGACTTGTGTAAAGATGGTTTTAAGCTGATACTCCAGGAGCGCGTCGCCGTTTAGCTTTTTGGCTTTGCCGGATGCTACACTGGCAGATATAATCGCGTTGAACCTGGCATTTTCTTTTGCATCAGCGGGCGACAGTTTGGACGCAACACCTTCAGCCTTTAACACACCACCTTTAAGGATACTTTGCATGTTAGTGATAGCTTCATCGCTTTTATCGCCGTTGGGCTCAAGCAGCAGGAAATTGCAGAAAGCCAGCAGTGCGTTGGCGCGTTTGTTTTGGTGAAACGTCACCAGTCCGTACAGGCGTTGGCTGTTGGCATGTTTAGGGTCGATCCTGATAGCTGAGATAGCCGCCTGCTCGGCCTGCGCATATTGCTTGTCCCGGAAATAGGCTATCCCCAGGTTAAAATTCAGATTCTGATCTTGCGGGAAAGCTTTCAAGCCATCTTTATACGTGGCGATAGCCTTTTGCGGCTGATTCGTCTTATCGTAAATGCTACCCAACAAACTGTAAGCAGCATTGGTATAATTTGAATTGGTTTTAATGACCTTTTGCAAATACGGGACGCCGTCGGCTGCCTTATTATTGTTCACCAGGTCGAGTGCAGTTTTATAATTAGTAGCCGGATCGTCTGATTGTGCGAAAGACCGGATGGCAGCAAACAAACATAAAGCAGTTAGCAGCAATAGACGATTAATTTTCATAGTTGTTCTATACTCTTTTAGATGTATTTAATTAACGGGCAAACTAATATAAGGTTTGTTTGATACTTACTCCATCACTCTTTTCTGCGATGCGAGCCACTGGTTAAAACTTTTTACATCATCAAGCCGACCTTTTAGCCAGGCCAGGTTTTCTTGCGGTGACAGACTGATAGCTACAACATGCGTAAAAACATCCATATAATTTGATGTGGCTATGTCGCCAAAATAGTTCCCAAAATATTTCGAAAAAAAAGGTGAGCCGTATTGGTCTTCCTGAGCCTTTATAGCTTTATAGACTGCGGTTAATTGTAAGTTGAGGGAATCAATAGGTTTAAGATTTTCTTTACCAACCGTTGCTGCTCCTACTGCATTTGCAATGGTTTCCTGTTGTAATTTGGCTATAGGCTCGGCATCCGGTTTAGGGCTGGCACGCAAAATTTGTCTAAGGATCTGGCGGGCGCCGGCAGATTGATTAGGAGGCATTGGGAACACCAAATAATTAGACAGTCCCAGCAATGCTTCTGCATTTCTACCCTGCAGATAAGCGGCAATTGCATAATTGCGATAACTGGTAAAGTGTCTCGGGTCGGCTTTTATAGCCTCTGCAGCGGCACCTTGCGCTTGCGGATATTTTTTTTGCCGGGTATAACACACACTCAAATTGAACCAAAGGTTACGGTCTTTGGGCCACTGGGCTATACCTTTTAAATAATAATTGGAGGCCGTTTGATAATCGCCCTTCATATCGTAAGCGTCACCTATCCCGGCATATATATTAGGTGTTTTAGTATCTGCCAGTAATTTTTCGAAAATGGCTATCGCATCATCGTATTTACCCATTGCAGTAAGTGTAGTGGCTTTTTCATAGAGTACAGGCTTAGCGCCGGGCATCGCCCTCAGCACTTCATCGTATTTGGCTATAGCTTCAGTAAATTTACCGGCATCAGTGAGCGCTATGCCTGAGCGCATCAAAGAATCAGTATGCGAAGCTTGGGTCTGCGCAAATAAAGTATTTACACAAATCGAAAGAGTTAAAGTGAATAATAAACTGCGACAGGTTTTCATAATGGGCTGGGTTGAAAGGTTTTTTAAAAATAGGCAGGGTTATTAACTAAAACAATAAAAATGTTTAAAACTTTACTTTCAGCAAGGGTTATATTTTGCAATTTTCGCAATTCATTTACCCCGATAGTTTTTTGTTTATGAGTTTATTGAGACAATGCCTGTTAACGTTTACTTTTTCGATGCTTGTACTGGCATCATGTTCATCAGACGGCGAAAAAAAAGGTTCATTCCTTAGTTCGCCAGAAAAAAGCAAACCGTTAGATACCAAAGCGTTGTTAGCCTACAACCCCAAAGATGCCGATAAACGGATAGATGCTTTTATGCAACACCTGCACACAGCTGCAGGGTTTAACGGTAACGTATTGGTAGCAAAAAAAGGAAAGATAGTTTATGAAAACGCTTTTGGTTGGGCTAACTACCCACATCAGGACAGCCTGACGCTAAACTCTCAATTTGAATTGGCATCCATCAGCAAAACTATGACCTCGACCGCTATTTTGCAATTAATGGAGCGTGGCAAGCTGCACCTTAGCGACTCTGTTCAGCAGTACTTTCCTAATTTTCCATACCATGGCGTAACTATCCGTATGCTGCTTACGCACCGCTCTGGCCTACCCAACTATGTGTATGCCATCGATGATATTTTTCGCAAAGAACATCGTGACCAAAAAAAGGGTGTTACCAACCAACAAATGATGGATTTACTGGCTCAATACAAGCCTGCACGTTATAATCTGCCTGATAAAGGTTATCATTATAACAACTCCAATTTTATGGTATTGGGCTCAATCATAGAGAAGGCCGCACATATGTCGTATGCAGATTATATGATGCAAAACGTTTTTTTGCCGGCCGGCATGAAACATACCAATGTATATTCTAAAGCCACTTACGATAAAATACCTACCAAAGTATTAGGACATGATCGTAACAGCTGGCGATACTCGGTAGCCCAGAACTACCTGGACGGCCCCGTTGGTGATAAAGGTATTTATAGTACTGTGGGTGATCTTTTCTTGTTTGACCGTGCGCTGCGTGCCGGTTTACTCATTAAACAGGCCACACAAGATTCGGCTTATACCAATCGTGTGCCGTTAAAGAATGGCCATTTTGGCTACGGTTATGGCTGGCATTTGTTTGAGGCGCCAAACGAGAAAGTGGTTTATCACACAGGTTGGTGGCACGGTTTCCGGCACAATTTTTTGCGCGATATGAAGGAAGACGTGGTAATTATACTGCTGGATAACATGACCAACGGTAGTCTGCTGCATCTTGATGATCTGTTTAAAATGACCGGCATGCCTGTAATTCGCGCAGGAGCTTACGGCCGCGACGGCGAGGAAGAGGAAGAACAGGCACAAGCACCTACAGTTGAAAAGAAGCATAAGCCTGCTAAAAAACAAAAGGAAAAACCGGTAGCCAAACACAGCGCCGTTAAAAAGCACAAAGCGCATAAACATTAAGTTGCAAATACTGTTTTTGTAACAGGGAAAGGAATTAACATGTTCGACAAACTATTTGAAGCACAACAAAAGGCAGGCGAGGCTAAACAACGCCTGGATGCTATCAGTGTAACCGGGGCTGCCGAGGGCGGTAAAATAAGCGTTACGGCTAATGGCAATAAAATAATTAAGGCAATTAACATCGACCCGGAGTTTTTTAAGGAAGCCGATCGCGAAGAGATTGAAGAACTGGTGGCCCTGGCGGTAAACAAAGCCCTGGAGCAAGCCGAAAACGTTAGCCAGGCCGAAATGGCCGCCGTTACCAAACAGATGTTTGGCAATTTGGGCGGGATGTTTGGGCAGTAAGCGGCCCCACCCAAACCCTCCCCGGTAGGGAGGGCTTTGAATAAATAAATCAAAAACACATTTCAAAAGTCTCCCCTTCAGCGGGAAATTTAGAGGGGGCTATTAATTTTACCTATATGAAAGCAACATTCTACGGCCAATCAACCATCATGATTGAAACGGCAGGAAAGAAACTATTGTTCGATCCATTTATTTCACCGAATCCGGCGGCTAAGCACATCGATATTCATAGTTTGAAACCTGACTACATCCTGGTATCGCACGGTCACGGTGACCATGTTGCCGACCTGATTGCTATTCAAAAAAGCAGTGGCGCTAAAGTTATTTGTATTGCCGAGATAGCCAACTGGCTGGGCAATCACGACATCGAGGCGCATGGCATGAATATTGGCGGCGGCTATAACTTTGATTTTGGCAGGGTTAAAATGGTGAATGCTATTCACTCGAGCACCATGCCTGACGGCGCCGCAGGTGGTAATCCGGCAGGTTTTGTGATATCTTCAGCGGGCAAAAAAATCTATTTTTCCGGTGATACCGCCTTAACTTACGATATGAAGCTACTGGAAGATGAAAACCTTGACTGGGCCATCCTACCCATCGGCGATAACTATACCATGGGTGTTGACGATGCGATCAAGGCCACAAAATTCATCAACTGCAATAACGTGATCGGGGTTCATTATGATACCTTCCCGGTTATCAGCATAGATAAAAATGAAGCTGTTGAAAAGTTTGTTAAAGCCGGCGTGAATATTAAGTTGCTTGCTTTGGAGGAAAGCATAGAATTGTAATAACACAATTATCATTGCGGGCGAAGCGCGGCAATCGCACACGTTCTTACCTTTCTCCTTGCGATTGCCGCGCTCGTTCCTCGCTCGCAATTACATTTTTTTAAAAACAAAAGGCTCTCAAGAATTAATCCCGAGAGCCTTTTTTATGCTTAATGTAAGCCTGTTACAGTTTGCGTTTAACTTCTACGTTTTCGTAAGCTTCAACAATGTCGCCTACTTCAATGTTGTTAAAGTTTTGGATATTCAGACCGCATTCGTAGCCTGCATTCACCTCTTTAACGTCATCTTTAAAGCGTTTCAACGAAGCCAGCTCGCCGGTGTAAATTACCACACCTTCACGGATAATGCGGATCTTGCTGTTACGGGTAATTTTACCGTCTAACACCATACAACCTGCAATGGTACCCACCTTGCTGATCTTGAAGGTTTCGCGTATCTCAACGTTGGCAACAATCTTCTCTTCAAACTCTGGCGCCAGCATACCTTCCATCGCCGCTTTGATCTCGTTGATCGCGTCGTAGATAATAGAGTATAGTCGGATGTCGATCTCTTCGGCTTCAGCCAGTTTACGCGCACCGCCTGACGGGCGTACCTGGAAGCCTACAATGATCGCATCTGATGCCGTAGCCAGCAATACATCCGATTCGGAGATCTGACCCACGCCTTTCGAGATCACATTCACCTGGATCTGCTCGGTTGATAGTTTCAATAATGAGTCTGACAAAGCCTCGATTGAACCGTCCACGTCACCTTTCACAATCACATTCAACTCCTTGAAGTTACCTACCGCTAAACGACGGCCAATCTCATCCAGGGTAATGTGTTTCTGTGTACGTAAACCTTGCTCACGCTGCAATTGCAAGCGTTTGTTGGCAATTTCGCGTGCTTCAGGCTCGCTTTCCAGCGCGTTAAATTTATCGCCCGCGGTTGGTGCGCCCTGCATCCCCAACACCTGTACCGGTGTTGAAGGGCCGGCTGCGTCTACACGCATACCACGCTCGTTGGTTAACGCTTTAACGCGACCGCTGTAGCAGCCCGCCAATATTGGATCGCCAACACGTAAAGTACCGGCTTGTACCAAAATGGTGGTCACAATACCACGGCCTTTATCTAACGCAGCCTCAATAACAGTACCTACCGCGCGTTTGTTAGGGTTAGCCTTCAGCTCAAGCATTTCGGCCTCTAACAATATTTTCTCTAATAATTTATCAACGTTTAAGCCGCTTTTGGCTGATATTTCCTGGCTCTGGTATTTACCGCCCCACTCTTCAACCAAAATATTCATACCTGCTAATTGCTCACGCACCCTGTCGGCGTTTGCACCCGGTTTGTCAATTTTGTTGAATGCAAAGATGATAGGAGCGCCGGCAGCCTGTGCGTGGTTTATAGCCTCGCGGGTTTGCGGCATCACGGCGTCGTCGGCCGCTATTACGATGATTACAATATCTGTTACCTGGGCACCTCTGGCACGCATAGCGGTAAACGCCTCGTGGCCCGGTGTATCCAGGAAAGTTATTTTGCCTTTGCCTTCAGGTAAAGTCACCTCATAAGCACCGATGTGCTGGGTAATACCACCTGCCTCACCACCAATAACATTGGTTTTGCGGATAAAGTCAAGCAATGATGTTTTACCGTGGTCAACGTGACCCATGATGGTAACAATTGGCGAACGTGGCACCAGATCTTCCGGTTCATCCGGTTGGTCCAAGTTTGCTTCTTCGTCCTGTGGTTTCACAAACTCAATCTGGTAACCAAACTCATCAGCAACGATGCTTAAGGTTTCAGCGTCCAGACGTTGGTTGATAGATACGAACATACCCAGCGCCATACAGGTTGAGATAACCTGTGTAACCTGTACGTCCATCATCGAAGCCAACTCGTTTGCGGTAACAAACTCGGTAACTTTCAGCACTTTTGATTGTGCTTCCTGCTCCATTGCCAGCTCTTCGGCAGTGGCAGCCACATCATCACGTTTTTGACGACGCAATTTGGCACGCTGTGCAAATTTACCAGACTTACCTGCACCACTTAAGCGGGCAAGCGTAGCCTTAATTTGGTCTTGTATATCTTTTTCAGAAGGCTCTTCTTTAGGCGTAGCCGGAGCGTTTCTGTTAAAATTATTATTAGGGCGATTTCCCTGATAACCTCCGCCTTGACGGTTGTTATTGTTTCTGAAATCAGGACGACCACCGCCATGTTGACCACCACCATGCTGACCGCCATGTTGGTTACCATGCTGATTGCCACCGCCATGCTGACCACCACCTTGTTGTTGGTTGTTACCATCATTTTGCTGGCCCGGGCCATCTTTGCGTTTACGTTTACGCTTATGGTCGGCGTTGGTATTTGATGACGAAGCTACCGGGTTGCGTTTCGGTGTAACCGGCAATGTAATCTTACCTACAATATTAGGTCCGCTTAAACGCTCGGCTCTGGCTCTGATCACTGCTTCGTTTTCATCGCCGCCTTCGGTGTTACTCTTGTTTTCTGTTGCAACAGGAGCTTTGGGCTGTTCAACCTTTTTAGGTGGTTCTGGCGCCTGAGCAACAGGTTTCACCTCGGCAACCGGTTCTGGTGCCTTTGGTTCTTCTTTTGGCTCTGGTTTTGGCGCAGCAACCGGCTCAGGTGCTTTTGGCTCCTCTTTCGGTGCAGCCGGCTTAGCGTTTAAGTTGTTCAGGTCAATTTTACCTACAACTTTAACACCACGAATGCCATCACCGCTTTCCTCTGCTTTTGCAGGCTCTGGTGCAGGTGCAGGCGCCGGCGCAGGTGCCGGTTTTGGCTTTTCAGGCGCCGGCGGCGCAGTAAAGTTTCCGGCATTCTTGATCAGGATCTCTTCGTTTTCGAAATCTCTTGAACGGCGGGCCTCTACCGGTTTTTCAGGAACAGAAGCAGCTTCTTCTTTGCGTATCTTACCGATACTGATTTGCTTTGCTTCTTCCTTGATGCTTTTATCGGCAGCATACTCCTTCAATAGCACACCATACATTTCGCCATTCAGCTTCGCCATAGGAGATTTGTCAATCTTATATCCCTTTGAAGCTAAAAAGTCGACAATTGTACCTGTGCCAATGTTCAGCTCTTTTGCAGCTTTAATTAAATTTATGGATTTGTCTTCTGACATTTATTACTTTTCTTTCCTTGCTTTGTATGCAAAAATACTATTTTAATTTCGCTTAATTTTTTTTATTCAAATTCTGCCTGCAATATTGATAAAACTTCTTTCACGGTCTCTTCTTCCAAATCGGTACGTTTTACCAGTTCATGAACAGATAACGCCAAAATTGATTTTGCTGTATCCAGACCAATGCGTTTGAACTCATCGATTATCCAGCCTTCAATTTCGTCTGAGAATTCTTCAATATCCACGTCCTCATCGTGCTCATCAGCTTCACGGTAAACATCAATTTCGTAACCTGTCAATTTACCTGCCAACTTAATGTTGTGGCCACCGCGACCGATAGCTAACGACACCTGATCTGGTTTTAAGTAAACCGCA
>Ga0209233_1000496_pt1 | contig 23757 bp, 25 predicted proteins | sample AraplaCL_Cvi_mCL_FD_184269 | JGI IMG/M metagenome (GOLD analysis project Ga0209233, IMG submission 184269) | Arabidopsis root microbial communities from the University of North Carolina, USA - plate scrape CL_Cvi_mCL (SPAdes) (version 2) | ecosystem: Host-associated > Plants > Roots > Endosphere...
CAATGGCTTCAAGCGCGGTGGTGGTGCCGTCGAAATCGTCGGGCAAGGCGCGGGCGCCGGCCTTGAGCAGCGCGATCGGCAGGGACTTGCCGCCATTGCTCCAGCTGCCGGTGAGGCTATTTGCGTCGGCGCCGGTTTCGAGATGCCATTTGCCGCCAAGGGGCGCCGGACCAGCCGGATTGCCATCGTCAGTAGTGTGGCAGATCGCGGTGGTGCAGGGCTTTTCCTCGACCAGCTCAGCCTTGCCGGCCGAGACCTTGACCAGTTGCAGCGGAATATCGATGCCCTTGGTTTCGTAGAAATAGCGGCCGACGAGCTTGCTGACCGGCGTGAGCGGGCCCGACAGTTCTACGACGATCGGGGATTTGCCGAGCGTCCCCTCATAGGTCACCGCTTCGGCCGCGAGGGCAGGCGTCGATGCCAGGGCGACCAGTCCAAGTGCAATGCGCAAGGGCAGCAAAACATGCATTGGGAGGGCCTCCTATCAGGGTTGGCCGTCCCTAACCGGCACGCGCTGAATTGTAGCTGAACGGCGCGTGCCGGGGAGAGCGATCAGGCGAAGCGGGTGTAGGAGCGGGTGTCGATGACGGTGCCCGAGGCGCGGCCTTCGACGGCCTCGACATAGCCATGCGCGGTATCTTCGGCGGTCTGGCTGTCGACCTGGCTTTTGAAGGCGTTGTGAGCGAGCTTGCCGACGAAGGGCGGGCTCACCGCATTGATGCGGATGCCGCGCGGCAGCTCGCGGGCGGCGCCGATGACGAAGCCGTTGACGCCGGCATTGACCATGGCGATGGCGGCGGCGTTGGGCGGCGGGGCTTCGGCGAAGACGCCGGTGGTGAGGGTGATCGAGCCATTGTCGTTGAGATGCGGTACAGCGAGCCGGGCGACGTTGACCTGCCCCATCAACTTGTAGCCGATCGAGAAGGCGTAGTCGGCGTCGGTCAGCTCGGCCAGCGGCTTGTAGGCGGCGCCACCGGCGACCGACACCACGGCATCGAACTTGCCGATCGAATCGAACAGCTTGGAGATGCTGGCCGCGTCGGTGATGTCGGCCGGGTGGCTGGTCGATTTGCGCGAGGCGCCGATGACTTCGTGATGGGCGGAAAGCGCTTTCACTACCGCGGAGCCGATGAGCCCCGAGGCACCGATGACGACGATTTTCATGAGAGTGTCCTGGATGAGGTAGAGGCGGCCACTCTAGGCAGTCATTGGCTGCCCGGCCAGCATTTGCGTTGTCAGCCGCAGGCGCAGGTCGTCATTCTTTTTCCGCACCATGCCCGGAATGAGAAACAGGTCGACGAACAGCCAGATGAAGCCGATCAGGATGAAATAGCTCAGGATCTGCAGGATCGCCGTGCCCGGCCGGCCCAAATAGAAGCGGTGGGCGGAAAAGGCGCCGAGAAAGAACCAGAACAGATAGGCGACGACGAGATTCTTGCCGTCGTTGGCGATGCGGCTCTCGATGAGCAATTGCTCGTTGGTGTTCAGACCCATGACGTTGGCCCCCTGGGCGGGCGATTCGGCCCGCAACTGCCGCAAATCTTAACGATGCCGGGTTGCCGGGGGGTTACTCCGTTACAGCCTTATGGCCAGGCGATGCGTGGTCTTTTCGCGCTCGATCCGTTCGAAGCTCAGCGACTCCCAGAACGCGGTGGCCTCCTCGGTCTCGGCATGAACGAAGATCGGTCTCGACAACGGGCTGGCTGCCGTCAGCAGGAAATCGGCGATGCTCCATCCCACGCCGCGGCGGCGATAGGGCGCCCTGACGAAGAAGCGCCGCATGCGGAGCGCCGATGGATCGATGAAGTCTTCGGTGATGCCGCCTATGCCGGCCAGTTCGCCACTGAGCCGCGCGACGACGAGCAACTCGCCGGGACGGTCGAAGCGCTGGGTGCCGTCCTGCCACTGCCCGAACAGCGCTTCCATGTTTCTGAAGCCTTCCTGGGCCGCCTCGGAGCGAAGCAGCGCGAATCCGTCCGGCAACGACGTGACGCGCTCGACCTTCACCGATTGGCTATCCGACACCTGCTCGCCCCCCTTTGCCCGGGTGCACGCATCGCGTTGGCGGCGCCCCCCTCCACCACGCTAGAGCGTGGTCCTCCTCCCCCGCAAGCGGGGGCGGATAAGTGCGGCACGGCCTTGCCACGTAGTCCCTCTCCCGCTTGCGGGAGAGGGTGCCGGCAGGCGTGTGAGGGGGAGGCCAAGCCCGCTGCTCCCCCCTCATCCGGCGCTCTCGCGCCACCTTCTCCCGCAAGGGGAGAAGGGAGAGGCGAGGCTGTGCCTTGCTCCGCCGCAAGCCGCAGAGGCCCCGCCGACCTTGCCATGCCATCCCTCTTTCGCGCCGAGCCCGCTCAGTTCCCCGCCCGGTTGAAGTGATCATAGACCAGTTGCGCCATCTGGGCGGAGATGCCGGGCACGGCGGCGAGATCGGAGAGCGAGGCGCGGCCGACGGCTTTGGCGGAGCCGAAATGGTTGAGGAGAGCGCGCTTGCGCGCCGGTCCGACGCCGTCGATCTCGTCGAGCGGATTCTTGATGGTGTCCTTCTTGCGCTTGGCGCGGTGGGTGCCGATGGCGAAGCGGTGGGCTTCGTCGCGCAGGCGCTGCACGTAGTAGAGCACCGGGTCGCGGTGCGGCAGCTTGAAGCCGGGTTTGCCGGGGACGAAGAACGTCTCGCGGCCGGCATCGCGCTCCTCGCCCTTGGCGATGGCGATGAAGGTGACGTCTCGCGGCAGGTCTAGCTCCTTGATGACCCCCAGCACGGCGTTGAGCTGGCCCTGGCCGCCGTCGATGAACACCACGTCCGGCCAGTCGGGCATGCCGGTCGCCTCGTCCTCGCTGTCGCCGGGGCTCTCATTGGCGAGCCGGGTGAAGCGGCGCGTCAGCACTTCGCGCATCATGCCGAAATCGTCGCCGGGCGTGAGGTCGGTCGATTTGATGTTGAAGGTACGATAGAATTTCTTCGCGTAGCCTTCCTCACCGGCGACGATCATGGCGCCGATGGCGTTGGTGCCCATGATGTGGGAGTTGTCGTAGACCTCGATGCGGCGCGGCACTTCTTCGAGGCCGAACTTTTCGGCCACGCCTTCCAGCAGCACCTTCTGCGTGGCCCCCTCGGCGAGCTGCCGACCGAGCGCCTCGCGGGCGTTGTTGAGGGCGTAGTCGACGAGATCCTTCTTTTCGCCGCGCTGCGGCACGTGGATCGTGACCTTGCCGCCGGCGCGCAGGCTCAGCGCCTCCTCCATCAGCTCGTGCTCTTCGAGCTCATGGCTCAGCAGCACCAGCTTCGGCGGCGTGCGGCCTTCGTAGAACTGGCCGATGAACGCCTCCAGCACGTCGCGCTGCGACAGCGACGCGTCGGCGCGCGGCCGGAACGCGTGGTTGCCCCAGTTCTGGAAGGCGCGGAAGAAGAACACCTGCACGCAGAACTGCCCGCCTTCCTCGGCCACGGCGAAGACGTCGGCCTCCTCGACGGTGCGAGACACGATGTCGCCGTTGGACTGGATCAGCGCCAGCGCGCTCAGGCGGTCGCGGAGCAGGGCGGCGCGTTCGAAATCAAGGCTTTCCGCCGCCTCGTTCATTTCGGCCGACAGGTGCGCCTGCACGGTCTTGGACTTGCCGGAGAGGAACTGCACCGCATCGTCGACCAGCACCTGGTAGGCGTCGAGTTCGATCTCCCGGGTGCACGGCCCGGCGCAGCGTTTGATCTGGTGCAGAAGGCACGGCCGGGTGCGGGAGGCGTAAAAGCTCGCGGTGCAACTCCGGACGAGAAACGCCTTCTGCAACGAGGTGATGGTGCGGCGCACCGCGCCGGCCGAGGCGAAGGGGCCGAAATAGTGCCCCTCACGCCGGCGGGTGCCGCGATGCAGCAGGATTTCCGGCGCTTCGTGGTCGGTCGCGATCAGGATGTAGGGGAAGCTCTTGTCGTCGCGCAGCAGCACGTTGAAGCGAGGTTTCAGCCGCTTGACGAGGTTGGCCTCGAGCAGCAGCGCTTCGCTTTCCGTCTCGGTGCGAACGAACTCCATCGTTCGGGTCGCGGCGATCATGCGCTGCAACCGGACCTCGAGGTTTTCGGGCCGGGTGTAGTTGGTGACGCGCGCCTTGAGGTTGCGGGCCTTGCCCACATACATCACCTCGCCCTCCGCATCGATCATACGGTAGACGCCGGGCGAGGCGGGGAGGGTCTTGACGAAGGCGCGGATCGCATCGGCGCCGCTGAGCGGAGTATCGGTCATTTTCTTGGCGTCGGGGCCCGACGTTCGGGCCATTGGAGATGCTGGCCGCCATCTAGCGCCAGCATCTGCCCGGTCATGGCAGGAAGCGACAGGATGACGAGGAGGCCGTCGGCGAGCTGTTCGGCATCGGCGCCCCGCCCGAGCGGCAGGCGGGCCCAGGCCGCTTCGAGTGTGCCGGGCGGATTGCCGGGCGGCGCGATGGTGGGCCCGGGGCCGATGGCGTTGACCCGGATGCCCGGCGCCAGCGATTGCGCCAGCGTCTGCGTCGCTGTCCAGAGGACGGCCTTCGAGAGGGTATAGCTGAAATAGGCCGGCGACAGGTCGAGCACCCGCTGGTCGATGATGTTGACGATGTTACCGTCGGCCCCGGCGGGCAACTGCGCCGCGAAATCACGGGCCAGGAAGACCGGCGCTTCGGCGTGCACTGCGAAATGGCGATCCCACAGCGTTTCGTCAACGTCGCGCGCCGAGTCGGGCTCGAACGTCGAGGCGTTGTTAACCAGCAGCGTCAGCGGACCGAAAGGCGCCGCGGCTTCCGCGACCAGCCCGGCGCGCGCCTGCCGGTCGGCGAGGTCGGCCGCGACGACCGCAGCCCGGCCGCCGGCCGCGACGATCTCGGCGACGACCGCGTCCGCCTTGTCGCGCGATCTGTTGCAGTGGACCAGCACGGCCCAGCCGGCGGCAGCGAGACGGCGGGCGAGGACCGCGCCGACCCGGTCGGCCGCGCCCGTGACGAGGGCCGCGCCGGGGGTGGGGGTGGGGGCCTTGGGGGAGGGACTCATGGGCGGAATCTGCTGGTTTTCGGTGGCAACGGCAATCCGGGGCCTATTCTGCGGCGGCGAGGGCAGGGCCCATCCAGGCCGCCCCGGGCACATCGGCCCGATAGAGCCCGTAAGGCGGCGCCTCGGCCACCCGCTCGGCGCCGATGCGATGCTGGGTGGTGTCGATCCACATCAACGCTTGCGCGAGGCCGGCAAGGCGGAACGCGGCCTGCCGGGGGGCGCCCGCCGTGTCGGCAAAATCGAAGGCCAGGCGCTTGCCCGGCACGAGCCGATCCATCAGCATTTGCGCCTTTCGGCCGAGAAAATAGAGGTCGCGGGCCGTACCGTACGGGGCGACGTCGTCCGGTGGCGCGAAGGTCAGGGCGCGACCGTCGATGGTGACGGTGAGCGGGGCGGCTGCCTTGTGGGGATCGGCGAACGACACCTCCCAGTAGATCTGTCGCGCATGGCGCCCGATGCGGACCATGGCGTCGCCGTCCCTGGCGGCGGTCGAGCAATAGCCGTCGCTGCGACAACCGGTGGTCCAGCCGCCGAAGTCGCGCGCGGGTGCTGCCGCGCGCGTCGTTGGGGTGGCGCAGACGGGGAGGCAGAGCAGGGCGAGGAAACCGAGGGAAATCCGGGAATGCATGATGCTCCTTCTGCCACTCGCGGCCTTGTCCGAAAAGGCACGCATTTTTACCCCGTTGCCGCGAGGGCGGTGATATGAGGCTTGCCGCCGCGGCGAAACGGTCAGCGGCGGGAGGACAACGTGCAGCGGACGGCAAGGGTCGCAGGCGGCGTGCGGGCCGGCGACAATATCGGTCTCGGCCTGGTGCTGAGCATCACCGCCATCCTGACCTTCGGCGTGCAGGATGCGGTTTCGAAGATCCTGGTGCAGGACTATTCGCCGTTTCAGATCACCATGATCCGCTACTGGGCCTTCGCCGTGCTCGCACTGGTGCTGGCCTCGCGGCAGGCGCCGCTCTCGCAATTGCTGGTGTCGCGGCATATCGGCCTGCAATTGCTGCGCGGGCTGCTGCTGGTCATCGACATCTGGCTGTTTTCGGCCGCCGTCCGCACCGTGCCGCTGGCCGAACTGCAGGCGATTTCGCTGGTCTATCCGCTGCTGGTGACCCTGATCGCCATCCCGATCCTGGGCGAGCGGGTCGGCGTGTTCCGGCTGCTCGCGGTGGCGGCAGGGTTCGGCGGGGCGCTGATCATCCTTCGTCCGGGCGGCCTCGTGCTCGACTTCGGCGTTGCCTGCGCGCTCGGCTCGGCGACCGCCTATGCCGTCTACATCGTGCTGACACGCCAGGTGTCGCAGGCCGACTCGACCGCCACCAGCATGATCTATGCCGGGCTCGTCGGGCTGGTGCTCACGACCGCCGTCGGCATCTTCTACTGGAAGCCGATGGACGCGCACGCGATGCTGCTGACGCTGGTGGTGATGGCCACCATGTGCATTGCCCACAGCCTGATGATGAAGGCGCTGTCGCTGGCTCCCGCGAGCGCCCTGCAGCCCTTCAGCTATCTTTCGCTGCCGTGGGGCATCACGCTGAGCTTCGTCGTCTTCGGTCATCTCATCGATCCGATCTCGCTGGTCGGCGCGGCCGTGATCGCCGGCGCCGGCCTCGTCGTCATGGCGCGCGAGCGGCGCCGCGCCGCCGTGCCGGTGGGCGAAGCCGAGACGCTGGGGCCGCGCGACTGAGCCCCAAAACCGTGGCGCCGGCCTTGAACGGCGGGAGAGCCGGGGACACTTACGCCGTGTCGGCTTCCCGCAAAGGAATTGCGCCATGGGCGTCGTGCTCGAATTTGGACTGGTGCTGCTGCTGATCGCCGCCGGCGTCGGCCTCTTCAGCCGGATGCTGCGCGTAAGGGCAAGCGAGGAGCGAGAGGCGGTGATCGAGCGGCGAGTCGCCGCCTATATGGCCACCATCCGCCGCGAGCGCAGCAACCCGGAGCTCGTCGCCATGACCGACGAGGAACTGCGCGACCTGCTGCTGTCGGGCGCCCGCAACCTCAGGGTCGACAACGAGCGCCGGCTGATGGTGCTGCTCGTCGGCACCATCGTCGGCGTGCTGGTGGCGATCGTTGTCGGCACGCAGGACGGGCTGCGCGGCTTCGGCATCGCGCTGGGTGTCGCGGCGGTGGCGCTCTACGGCACCAACGAGATCATCACCCGCCGCAGCCGCGAGCCGCTGCTGGCGCACGGCATCGACGTCGAGCGGCTGCGGGTCGAGTGACCGACCCGGCCGCGCCCGCCGTTCCGGTCAGCGATTGTGGTGCGTCACGCCGTAGCCATTGGGCCCGGTGAGGCCGGTGCCGGGCGAAGCCTGGACCTTGGCCTCGGCGCCGATCAGGTAGCTCGCCAGCACCCAGCCGGTCGGGCCGTTGTGGATGACGCGGCACCACGCCCCGTCCGGCGTGCAAGTGTCGAGCGTCACCGTTTCGCCGGCCTGCAGCAGCCCGACGACCTGCGTGTAGTCGGTATCGGGGGTGCCGAAGATGGTGACGCGGTCGCTCGCATAGGCGGTGGCGGCGGCGGACGGCGCGGCGGAAGCGGCGAAGGCCGCCAAAGCGAGGGCGGCGGAGGCGGCGAGCAGGGGCAGACGCATTGGAGGAATCCTCGAACGTAAGGGGAAGTCAGAACCTCGGCCGGTGCGGGCCGAAGCGGAAGGGATCGACGAGCGGGTGCCACGGCGTCGCCTCGACCTTGGCGGCCGAGCCGATGAGATAGCTGCCCAGCACCCAGCCATCCGGCCCGCTGCGGCCACCGATGTGGATGATGCGGCACCAGCTGGAACGGGGCGTGCATTCGGCCAGACTCACCACCTCGTTCTTGGCGAGCTCGCCGACGGGGGCATACCAGTATCCGGGGCCGGCATAAATGGTGAGCGCGGCGCTGGCGCGGGCGGTGGGCGCGGCGAGCGCCGGGGCGGCAAGCGCCAGCATCCCGAGCAGGCCCGCGCCGGCGAGGAGCAGGAGACGTCGCATCGTCATGTGGAGACCCCCAAAGCGCAAAGCCGCCCCTCCGGAAGGAGAGGCGGCAACTCTATAACGCGGATTGCGGCAAATGGTTGCCGAACCCTGTTACGGATTGACGCAGAAGCCGAAGCCCGGGGTGTGGATGCAGGCGCCGGGGTTGTGCATGTCATGGTGCGGGTGCATCGAGGGACCCCACATGAAGCCCGGACGCGGGTGCGAGTACCACCAGTCGTAGCCGTAATCATTGTCGAAGCTGATGGCCGAGGCGCGCACGAAGCCGTCGGGGCCCGGCTTGTTCACCCAGCAATAGTTCTGCGAACAGCCCTGCACGTCGACCCACTGGCCGCCGTGCACCCAGCCGATCTGGCCGAAGCCGGGATTGGCGTAGAGCTTGGTGTCGTAACGGATGGTGGCGGCCTCGGCGGCAGCGCCGAAGCCAAGAACAACGGCCGCGGCGAGGGCGACGGTTGCAAGCTTGGACTTGATAGACATTTTCTGGCGGGTCCTTCTGGTTGCCTGGCAGTGTCGGTGCCAATGGCTATGGCTTAGAACACACCCGAACTGAACCGAACCTGAACCGCGCCGCCGCTTTTGCGCCATAAGCGTTTGCCATTCGGCCACAATTGCTGCGGCCGGAGCGTTCGTGACCCCCGGGGGTGGGGGGTGGGGGGCTCCTCTCCCTTCTCCTCTTGCGGGAGAAGGTGTCCCGAAGGGACGGGTGAGGGGGGTGCCACTTGCGTTTGCCGCTCCCCCCTCACCCGCCTGCCGGCACCCTCTCCCGCAAGGGGAGAGGGAAGACTCGCCGCTACTCTGTGGAATATGCCCCGGCGTTCCGACGCCGGGGATTGTTCCCTCGCTACATGCGCACCGCGCCGTGGTCGCCGACCGGGGGACGCTTGCCGGTGGCGGCGGCGGCGAGCATGATGGCGCCGGCGACGAGGCGGTTGGGGCCTTCCCAGATTTCGGCTTCTTCCGGCCAGACGGTCAGCAGGCGGATCGCCGGATCGTTTTCGTCCTTCCACCAGGCTTTGGCGAAGGCGCTCCAGAGCTCCTTGATCATGGCGCGGTCATTGGTGATTTCCGCCCGGCCGGCGATGGTCAGGTAGTCGTTCTTGCCCGGATCGGCGAAGGCCAGGGCCACCTCGGGGTAGCGCTCGGCTTCCCAGTTCTTGGCGCCCGAGACGTCGACGAGGAAATAGATGGCGCCCTGATCCGGCCGGCCATTAGCGGTCAGCGGCCGCTGGTGCTGCTTTTCGCCGTTCCAGGTGGAAAACATGCAGAAGCGGATCTTGTCGACCAGCTCCCAGACGCGGGCTTCGAGCTCGGCGGGGGTCTTGTCGGTTTCATTGGCGGTGGCCATGGGAGTCTCCTTCATGGGGTGAGGGAGGGGCAACGAGTTGCACCGCCACCGGTTGCCGCGTCGCGCCGGATCGTGATCGCCATGCCAGCTCAGGGGCAGGCGCAGCGGCTGTGGACAGCTTCCCGCCTCGGGCCACCTCAGGCGGGCGGGCACTGCAGCTCGATCCTGATGTTTTCCGGCCCGGTGACGAAGAACTGCACCGTCGCGGTGCCCGGCAGCAGCGTTTCGCGGAACGGAAAGCCCAGCCCCGCCAGCCGCACGCGCTGCGCTTCGGGGTCGCCGCAGGGGGCGAAGGCGATGTGGTCCACCCAGCCGGGGCCGGGCGGCGTAGTCCTGAGCCAGGTGTGCACCACCGGCTTGCCGTCGAGATAGAGCCAGTAGCCCGGCACGTCGAAGGGCGGCCGCGGCCCGACCGTCAGCCCCACCACCGCGATGAGGAAATCCCGCAGCGCCTCCTGGTCATAGGCGTGGATGTTGACGTGATCGAGCTGCATGGCCGGGTTCCTCGGTTTCGGGCGACGCGCAACCTGCACGAGCCGGCGGCGCGGCGCCATCCCCCTGTGTTGGTGCGGGGGACGGCGCCGCGCCGGCGCTGGCCGAGGTGGAGAAGGCCCCCTCACCCCGGCCTGCCGGCCGGACCTCTCCCCCGAGGGGCGAGGGGCCCCGAGGCTGTGCCCGCTGTCCCCCAACGGGGGAGGGAACACGGTGGCAGTGCCTCGCGCCTCCTCTCCCTTTGGGGGAGAGGTCCGGCCGATAGGCCGGGGTGAGGGGGCCTTGCCGCAAGCACATCGGGCCCGGCGGCCACGCGGCCCCGGGGTATCGGCAGGAGAGGACTGACGCCGGCGGAGCTTGGCCCCAACGGTAGTCCGCAGTTTGGGCAGGGTCTCGCCCCGCCGGCGCGACCGGATTGTTCCACCTCGCTCCGGCGGACCGCGGGGCCTTCCCCGGAACCGCGACGCTGCCCGAAGGCGGCGTCATTGGCGGACCTCGCCGCCCGCCGCGCCGGCCATCGGGAGAATCCCGCGGCAGGCGCACCGGGCTGGCATCCGGCCGGCCGGAACTTCGGCAAGAAGGGCGCGACACCCTTCACCCGATCCTGTCCCCGCAAACCGTTCGCTCGCGATTTCGTCCAGGGCGGGGGCAGTGCGAGGAGGATAGGGGAGGCGGATGGGGCGGGGATAGTTTCTCTTGCCCCGGTTGGCGGCGCCCGTCCCTCCCCTCAAGGGCAGGGTTATCGCAGATGAGTTTCGCAGGTCGTCGCTTGCCCGGCCATAGGGGCCGGAGTCTGCCGTGTTCTCCCTCGCCCCTGAGGGGAGAGGGTGCCGGCAGGCGGGTGAGGGGTTCAGCCGTGCTGCGGATTCTGCATATGCCGCAGGCGCTTCACCCCTCATCCGATCCTTCGGATCACCTTCTCCCCTCAGGGGAGAAGGGAGGAGGAGAGGCCCCGCCAAAGGCAGCCAAGCCAGCGGCCGCCGCGCCAGCCGGCACGGCGATCACGGCCGCCGCTGCGGCGCCATCTTGCCGCGCCGCCGGGCGAGGCGGCCGGCGGTGTCGTGCAGCAGCCCGGCGATCAGGCGGTTGGTCTCGGCGATCGCCTCCGCCGTGCTCGTGCCGGGCGCCCGGCGGGCGACGAAGCGCTGGGTGGCGGCCTCGACCTGCCGCAGCGACAAAGCGAGCGCCGCGAGCCCGATGCCGGGCGGAAAGCTCTTCGGCAGCAGCCGGTGCCCCGGCTCGCGACGGAGCAGCCGCCGCGCCGCCGCGAGCAGCCGATCGGCCTCGCCCAGCAGCGCCGGCTCGGCCACCAGCTGCGGCGTCCGTTGCGCCAGCACCCACACATCCCCCGCCAGCCGCTCGAGCCGCGGCGCGAGTTCGGCGAGCAGTTTTGCCTCGATGGCGGTGGTGGTCGGCCGGGGCGAGGTGGTGCGGCGGCGGGTGGTCATGGTGCGGTGCCCCGGGGGGTGAAGGGGCGGGGAATGTAGCGCGGGCGGCAGAGGCGGGGAAAAGGGGCACCGCCGGGCCGCCCTTATCCCGCCTGCGGGGGAGGCGGCCGGGTACGGCCGGAAGGGGAAGCCGCGCGCACAGAGCCGGCCGTTCCCTCACAAACTACACTATCCTCGATCTGAGGTTGTGGGGCGCAGCTTCAATGGCCAAACTCCTGTAGAACGCATCTCTCCACGCCATTGGGTGCCTTGCAATAAGGCGCCGCTTTTCACCAAGCGAAACGGCCTCATTGCGAAGAACTCCGAGTAGCAAAAGGAACTTGGAATGAAGGAGGCCGGTACTCAGCGAAGGGTTCGGGGCGCTTATGAAAGGCCGGATTGACAGCGCCGCCGTGTTGCTGCTCACCACCGCTCGCTGAAACCTCATCGCGGCGAGAGCGGCAGGGCTGCCCGAACCAACGACCAAACCATTGTATTCTGCCGCCTCAGGCGATCCTTGAAATCTTTGGTAAAGGGCCCCGGCAAGTCTCGCGAGCAACGGCTCCGCAAAACAATCCGCCGACCTTGCTACCAGGAGGTTCAATAGATCGCCGTTCGTACCATATTTTGACAGCATCCAAAGTCCGCCGTATAGGCCCCAAGGGCCCTTTGTTGCCAGCCAACTCGCCATCGAAACGAGGTGGCTTCGAGTGACCGATCTAGCCGTCGCCTGCATTCCTACAAGCGCCTTGGCGGCAAGAAGAATCGAAACGTCGTCAACCAGCTCTGGAAATCTCACGAAATTGTCCAAAATGACAATTGTATCACGATCCAGCGGACGGGTAGCAATGTAGGATAGCACAGATTCTCGACAACTAGGTCGCCGCCGGAGACAGTCTCGGAGTATATCGGCATGGATGCCAGCGCCGATGTCTTTTGCCAAGCTGATGTATCGCTTTAGGACCTTATCTCCATGACCGACATCAAAGTCTCCATTTCTATATTTGGTGCGAATTTCCGACTCAATCCGACTGCCCAAGGCAGAAACGTCGCTCCCCGTCGCCCTACGCATCGCTAGATCGGCCAGAAGCGAGTCTACCGCCCGATGATCTGATACCCGTAGGTAATTTTGCGCTCCGGCGGCCGTAAAAATATTGGTCTTTCCAGAGTTAAGTCGTACCTGACGGGCGTGCAGTAAGATATCTACATCGCGAATTATGCCCTTAGCCTCTGCGATCGATTCGGTTCCGAAATTGATATCGTCAATATACCTCGTATATTTGTCGCCGACCTTTGAAATGGCGTATTTATCTAGATCAAAAAGGAAGGCATGCGCAAGCACACGCGGGGCATCCAGGTCAATTTGTGGTAGCCCTATTGGTATGCGAGGCATGTAATCCGGCTGCCAAGATAACTCGCTCAGAATAAATATCAACAAGTCAAGAACAGTTTCGGATACAGAAATACTTGTTGATATAATGTTTCTTAAATTATCATAACTTATATGATCATAGTAATTCGCAATATCTGTAACGACTACATAGTCTGAGATATTTGATATATCGATCAACTTGTTGTGAAAATGTAGCCAAGCAGCAAAACTTCCGTAGAGTCCTCGATCTCGAGTTGAGAAAACAAAATTATCAGGCTCAAAGTACGCATTCGGAGATGGAGTCTTGCCTCGAATGGCGAAGAAGAAACTATCCGATAGACGTTGTAGCACGATTGAGTCGTCAATGGATGGTAGGACTATCTGGCGGCAAAGCCCTTTTGATTTCTCGCGAAGGAGTCGCGCAGGAGCCGAGGGGCGATAGAGTCCTTCGATGAGTCGAGTATGAAGCCGTGAGGTGTTTGTGCGAAGATTGGTATGATAGTCCATAAAGCCAAGCGGGTCGGGTACGTACCGATCTCGAAGCGCATGGCGAATCTTTGTTCGCCATGTCTCAGCCAGAAGTGATTGAGAAAAAAGCCGATCTAGCTCAGGTCGACGTGTTGGGAACCGAGGGGACTTCATGGGACTAGAGGCACAAGAGGGCCCTCAGGCCGAAAAAATGGGTCAAGCGTTACTGCGGAGAATGTGGATCACCAAGGGATGTCGATTCGCGGCCCGCGAGCGCCTGAGGTTTACGAATGCTTTGTCCGCGTGGACGATCGCGCTACTCTCGATCTATGTGGTGGTAGTTACGCTCGTGCTCCTCGCCTTTTCAAGGGAATTGTACGACGCAAATGAGAAATGGTTGAATGTAATAGTAATTGGTATCTCGGTTACAATCATATCCTTCAGCTTACTCGAGATTCCACGCGATCTGTTAGGCACGGCTGAGGCCATGAACCGGTCAGGTCTCGCAATAGGCAAGATGTACGGGCAGTTGTCGGCTGCGATGGTCTCCGAGACGCTAACGGCGGAAAAATTGTCGGAGTACGAGAATGAGTACGCGACCGTATTAGCAGACGAAAGGGCCAATCATTGGAGGGTGGATTATCGGGCATTCGTAATTGAAAGTTACAACGACTTCCAGAACGTTTCGTGGGCACAATCGGCGTTGTGGAGAAAAGGAATATTGTTCACGATTTGGGCGCAATGTTACGGGCTGTATTTCGTGGCTATTTTTTTCCCGCCGATGGCAGCATTGATTTTCGGGTCCAGTTTGGTGCGTGTAGCTTCTGCTTTGCCGGCTCTCTAGTCGGACCAGTGAGCGTGGGGTGGGCGAGTTGCCGGCGCTCTCGCCGGCCGTCTCCGGCGGTGACAGTTGTCCTACTCCCCCTTCGCTTCCAGCGTATCCAGCTCCATCTCCCTTAGCCGCTTCACCTCGTCGCGGAGCTTGGCCGCGCGCTCGAATTCCAAATTCGTCGCGGCTTCGCGCATTTCGCGTTCGAGGTCCTTGATGACGGTCGCCAGGTTGGCGCCGACTTCGACCTTTTCCTTGCCGTCCTTGCCCTTGCCGATCGAGACGGTGACGTGGTCCTTTTCGTAGACGGAATCGACGATGTCCTTGATGTTGGACTTGACCGATTGCGGCGTGATGCCGTGTTCGAGGTTGTAGGCCACCTGCTTTTCGCGGCGGCGGCTGGTTTCGGCGAGGGCGCGTTCCATCGAGCCGGTGGTCTGGTCGGCGTAGAGGATCACCCGGCCGTCGACATTGCGCGCGGCGCGGCCGATGGTCTGGATCAGTGACGTTTCGGAGCGCAGAAAGCCTTCCTTGTCGGCATCGAGGATGGCGACCAGCGCGCACTCGGGAATGTCGAGGCCCTCGCGCAGCAGGTTGATGCCGATCAGCACGTCGAAGGCGCCCAGTCGCAGATCGCGGATGATCTCGATGCGCTCGATGGTGTCGACGTCCGAGTGCATGTAGCGGACGCGGATGCCCTGCTCGTGCATGTATTCGGTCAAATCTTCCGCCATCTTCTTGGTCAGCACGGTGACGAGGGTGCGGTAGCCCTGCTTGTTGACCTGGCGGATCTCGTCGACCACGTCGTCGACCTGCGTCTTGGCCGGGCGGATTTCGACCGGCGGATCGATGAGGCCGGTGGGGCGGATCACCTGCTCGGCGAAGACGCCGCCCGCCTGCTCCATCTCCCATTTGCCCGGGGTGGCCGAGACGTAGACCGATTGCGGGCGCATGGCGTTCCACTCCTCGAAGCGGAGCGGGCGGTTGTCCATGGCGGAGGGCAGGCGAAAACCGTATTCGGCCAGCGTCGCCTTGCGGCGCAAATCGCCGCGATACATGGCGCCGAGCTGGCCGATGGTGACGTGGCTCTCGTCGACGAACACCAGCGCATTGTCGGGCAGATATTCGAACAGCGTCGGTGGCGGCTCGCCCGGCTTGCGGCCGGTGAAGTAGCGCGAATAATTCTCGATGCCGGCGCAGGAGCCGGTGGCTTCCATCATCTCGAGGTCGAACAGGCAGCGCTGCTCGAGGCGCTGCGCCTCGAGGAAACGGCCGGCGCCGTTCAGCTCCTGCAGGCGGGCGGCGAGTTCCTGCCGGATCAGCTTGATCGCGCCGGTCATGGTGGTGCGCGGCGTGACATAGTGCGAATTGGCGAAGACGCGGATCGAGAGCAGGTCGCCGGACTTCTTGCCGGTGAGCGGATCGAACTCGGCGATGGATTCGATCTCGTTGCCGAACAGCGTGATGCGCCAGGCGGCATCCTCGTAGTGGGCGGGGAACAGTTCCACCGTGTCGCCGCGAACGCGAAACGTGCCGCGGACGAAGCCGGTGTCGCCACGCTTGTATTGCAGCTGGGTGAGCGAGCGGAGCAGTTCGCGCTGGTCGACCTTCTGGCCGCGGCGGAGGTCGAAGGTCATGGCGGTATAGTCTTCGACCGAGCCGATACCGTAGATGCAGGAGACCGAGGCGACGATGATCACGTCGTCGCGTTCGAGCAGCGCGCGCGTCGCCGAGTGGCGCATGCGGTCGATCTGCTCGTTGATGGTCGATTCCTTCTCGATATAGGTGTCGGTGCGCGGGACGTAGGCCTCGGGCTGGTAGTAATCGTAGTAGGAGACGAAGTATTCGACGGCGTTTTCGGGGAAGAAGTTCTTGAACTCGCCATAGAGCTGCGCGGCGAGGGTCTTGTTGGGGGCGAGCACCAGGGCAGGGCGCTGCGTGCGGGCGATCACCTGCGCGGCAGTATAGGTCTTGCCCGAGCCGGTGACGCCGAGCAGCACCTGGTCGGTCTCGCCGTTGTCGACGCCCTCGATCAGGTCGGCGATGGCGGTGGGCTGGTCGCCGGCGGGCTGGTAGCTGGTGACGAGCTTGAACGGGATGCCGCCCTCCGACTTGGAGGGACGGAGCGGCCGGTGCGGCTTCCAGGCGGCGTTGCCTTCCACCTCCTTGCGGCCGTGCATGATGATGTCTTCGAGCGCCTTCACCGTGGCCGAAATGCCGACGCTGCCCACCTCGGTGCCGATCACCGCCGGCTGCAGGTTCTGGCTGCGCTTCGGGTCGGCGGCGAGGTTGGAGCGGCCGGAGGGCACGCTGCCGGTCGAGGGCACGTGGCCGAAGCCGGCCTGCGGCGCCTCGCCGAAACCGTCGAGATTGGTCGGGCGGACCACCGAGTTGGCCTTCGACTTCGGCGCCTTGAGGCTCATGCCGGTGGCTTCGCTGCGCTTGCCCTTGGCGGCGCTGCGGTGGGCCGTGGTGGCCTTGGCGGGCACGATGCTGTCGCCCGCATCACTTGGCGGCGGGGCGCCGGTCGCCTCCGCCTCGGCCGCCCGGCGCGCCGCATTGTCGAGCGCCCGCTTGTTGCGCAGCCGTTCCTGCGGCAGGCGCTTGTTCAGCCGGTCGTCCTCGGCCTTCTCGATGTCGCCGAGGAAGTCGTCGATGGAGAACTCGCTCTTGCCCGGACGTTTCGCCTGTGAAGCCATGATGGGAGCCGATGCTGGAGGGGACTCGTGCCCAGAGTGTGGCACGACACAGGCTAGATAGGCACGCTGTCAGAAAATGTCAGCAGCGACGCTGGTGCCGGCATCACACTGGCAGCTGTGCGGGCGGCACGACCTTGCCGCCGACTATCCAACCTTGCCGAACATTAATGCCGGCGCGGGTCTTTTCGGTGAACGGTCCGGGCGCCATCTGCGTTGTCACATCAAACCAACAGCGCACAGAGAGAACAAATGCGTAGGACAATCGCTTCCATCACCGCCGCCGCCATCGCCGTCACCTCGATTGGCGCCACCTTGCCGGCCCAGGCGGCAGGCGTGGCGGTGCCGCAGGCCCAGGTGCAGCAGGTCGCCCAGCACGGCGTCAAGCCGCACTTCTACATGCAGCACAACCGGCCCTACCTCAACGGCCACCGCGGCGACAGCCACTGGCACAGCGGCTGGCGGCAGTACAACGGCTACTGGTTCCCGCCCGCAGCCTTCGTCGGCCTGCTGATCGGCGGCGCCATCCTCGGCGGCATTTTGAGCCACGCCTACTGAGGCTCGCAGCCACTCCGAGTTCGCGGGGACCCCACCCGACCCCACAAGGGGCAGGGAATGGCGGGACCCGCTGGCCCGACTGCCGCGACCATGAACCCGGGCGGCTCCCGGTTCGTCCCTCCGCAGGAGCCTGCCCGTGCAGAACCCCGCCCTCTCCCCACCGGGAGGGCGGGGTTTTTTGCTGGTCTGACGCGGCCTACATGGCGCACTGGCCGATCGGATCGCCCTTGTGCAGCGGCCGGCACGGGGCGCAGCCGTCCTTGCCGTTCGGGTTGGGGCCGGTGCCCGGTGGGCAGATTTCGAGCAGGCGAACGCGGTCGGAGATTTTCAGCGTCGAGTGGGGGCCGGAAAACTGTTTTTCGAGGCTGATGTTACCCTTCGGCGCCGGCTTGACGTAGGTCGGCTGCTGATAGTCGGGCTGGTTCCGCGGCACGATTTCGTCGGCGAGCGCGGGCGCTGTGGTGAGCAGCAGGGCGAACAGCAGCAGCGGGCGAAGGCGGGAACGACGCATCGATGGTCTCCTCGACTTGTTGTCCCGCCACTCTTGTCGCCACGGGCTTGAACCCGCAGTGAACGGTCCGCTCAGCGAGCGTGGGGCGCCGCTTGTCGTCCCCAACTACTCGTTTCGCCCCGCTTTCGCCTACCAGCGGGCGAGCTGGGTCAGTTGCACCAGGTTGCCGCAGCCATCCTCAAGCTGGGCGATGGTCGAGCCGGTGACTTCGGTGGGCGGCATGGAGAGCGTGCCGCCGCGCGCGGCGATGGTGTCACAGGTGGCCTTGATGTCGTCGGTGAAGAACATGATGGCCGGCTGCCGCTGCGCCAGCAGGCCCTGCTGATAGGCCTTGCCCACCGGATTGTCGCTCTTGGCCAACTGCAGTTCGACGCCCTCTGGATCGTCGGCGGGCACCACCGTGAGCCAGCGATAGGCTCCGTTGCCGAAATCGGCCTTCTTGGCCATGCCGAGCACGCCCGAATAGAAAGCGAGGGCCTGGTCCTGATCGTCGACGTAGATCGAGGTGACTTTGATCTTCATGGGTATTTCCTTCTTTCTCGGGGGGCGAACACGGCCGCGCAGGGCCGGTTCAGTCGGGGCGGGCCAGCAGGCCGTCGAGCTTCGCGAGGAAGCCGCGCCAGCCGGCGAGGGCGCCGCCAAAGGCTTGTTTCTGGTCGGCGCGGAAGCCCGCCTGCTCCATGCGCAGCCGCGTACCCGTGCCGGTCGGCGTCAGTGTCCAGGTGACGACGCTGTCGAGGCCCATCGCCACCCAGCTATAGGCGAGGGTGCGGTGCGGCTCGATCACCAGGACCTCGCAGTCGATGGCGATATCGACGCCGGGCCGCGGCTGGTTGACCAGCCTGAAGCGGTGACCGGCGACGGGAGCAAAATCGTTCTGCATCAGCCACTCGGCGATGAGATGCGGCTGCGTCAGCGCGCGCCACACTTTTTCGGGCGGGAAGGCGATGTCGCGCTCGATGACGACGCTGCGCGTTTCGGCCGTCACTGGTCCATCCGCCGCAGCAGGCCTTCGAGGTCGTCGATGCGGCTTTCCCAGAAGCCCGCCATCTCGGTGGTCCAGTCGGCGAGCGGCGCGAGCGCCTGCGGCTGGGCACTGTAGTGCGTCTGGCGGCCCGCATGGCGGTCGCGCACCAGCCCGGCCTGCTTCAGCAGGCCGAGATGCTTCGACACGACCGGCTGCGTCACGCCCGCTCCGGCGGTGAGCGCCCCGACCGTCCGTTCGCCTTCGCGGCAGAGCCGTTCGAAAATGGCGCGGCGGGTCGGGTCGGCGAGGGTTCGGAACAGCAAATCGGGGGAGGTCGACACGGCAAAAATTCCATATCCAGCCAGCTATGGATTGATCAATAGCCGGCTGGGTATGGGTTCGTCAAGCTGGAAGGCGAATACGTCAGGCGGCGGCCCAGGCCACCAGCGGGTTGGCGCGCAATTGCTTCTGCGTCGCCACCCAGCCATCGAGGCCGAGCACGTGACCGGCGTGGGTGGCGATCAGCAGGCCCAGTACCAGCGCGTAGACGACGTGCTCGTCGACGAGGAAGTTGGTGGTGTCGCTGATGTAGGGGAAGTTCATGTGCGCCATCCAGTAGACGATCATCAGGCCGATGCCGAACACCGAGCTGACACGGACGAAGAGCCCGGCGAGCAGCGACAGGCCGATCAGCAAATGGCCATAGGCGACGAGGAAGGTGATGACCGGCGCCACGGCCGGGGCGGTGAACACGGCGAAGAAGTCGTGGAAGGTTTTTGTTCCCGAGAGGAACCCGGCGACGGAAAAGCCGGAGACGAACACCTGGTGCGACGAGGCGTAGAGAAACACCCAGGCCATCGACAGGCGCAGCAGGAAAATGAGCGACGTGGTGGAGCGTGAAGCAGTCATTTCGGCCTCGCAATGGGTTTGGCTGGCGGCGATGAGCCCGCAGCACGGGGTTGGCGAGCCGATACATCCCACCTTTGGGCGGGGCGGGCTTTGACGCGGGTCAAGCGGGGCGAGGGCAGTGCGGGGCGGTGCGGGGCGGTGCCGCGGGGCGCCCCCTCCCCAGCCCTCCCCACGGAGGGGGAGGGTGCTCGTCTGCGGATCAGGCAAGGCCGTGCCCCAAAACTCTGCCGGCACCCTCCCCCTCTGTGGGGAGGGCTGGGGAGGGGGATGCCACGGGCTCGGCGTTGAGGCGGGCCGGCCATGCGCAGAGCCCTCACCTGGCCCTGGCCGGCCCCCCTCTCCCGCGGGCGGGAGAGGGGGGGCGGCGGAGCTAAGCCGCGCGGCGGGTTTCGAGGGGGGCGGCTTCGTCGACGACGAAGATGTCGACCAGCCGGTCGAGTTCGTTGGCCTGGGCTTCGGTCTTTTCGATCGCGGCGTTGGTTTCTTCGACCAGGGCGGCGTTGTGCTGGGTCATTTCGTCGATCTGGCGCACCGCGCCCGACAGTTCGGAGATCGAGCCCGACTGTTCCTGGGTGGCGCGGGCGATGCCTCCGACCAGTTCGCTGTTCTCCCGGATGCCGGCCAGCATGCCGTCGAGGCTGGCGGTAGCGTCGGCGACGATGCGATTGCCGTCGGCGACCTCGCGGATCGCGGTTTCGACCAGGTCCTTCACCTGCGAGGAGGCCGTCGCGGCGGACTGGGCGAGGCGGCGCACTTCGACCGCCACCACCGCAAAGCCGGCGCCGGCGTCCCCCGCCCGCGCGGCTTCCACCGAGGCATTGAGGGCGAGCAGATTGGTCTGGAAGGCGATGTCGTCGATCAGCGCGATGACGTCGCCGATCTTGGAGGAGGCGGCCGAGATGCGGTTCATCGCCTCGTTGGCACGGCCCATCATGGCGCCGGTTTCACCGGCCGCCTTGGCGACGGCGCCGACCTTGCCATTGGCCGAACCGGCCTGCCGGGCGATGTCGGCGGTGGTCGAATCGAGCCGCTCGATGGCGGCGGTCGCTTCCTCGAGGCCCGCCGCCTGGCGGCTGGTGCGCTCGGCAAGGTCGTTGACGCCCTGCAGCAGTTCGCTGGTAACGCGGCGGACTTCGCCCGAGGCGTCGCGCAATTGCAGCACCACCTCGGCCAGCCGGCTGCCGACGAGGTTGGTATCGTCCTTGAGCCGGCCGAGGGCGCCCTTGTAGGTGCCGCGCACCCGGTGCGTCAGATCGGTGCGGGCGAGTGCCGCGAGCACGTCGCCGGTATCGGCGATGCTGCGGTCGACGGTTTCGACCAGCGCGTTGACGTTGCCGGCCAACGCCGCGAGCGTTGCCTCCGACGGATCGACGTCGACGCGCTGCGAGAAATCGCCCTCGAGCGCCGCGCCGACCACCCGGGCGATGCTGGCGTTGAGGCTGCCGGTCTCGTTGATGCTGGCGAGCCGCCGGTCGCTCTCGGCTTCGGCGGCCGTCGCCAGTTCGCTGATCTCGGCGGTGCGATCGGCGACGCGGGCCTCGAGTTCGGCCGCTGCACGCGCCGCGACGCGCTGGTTGCGGTTGACGAGATAGACCACGCCGAAGCCGGCCAGCACCAGCGCCGCGATGCCGACATAGCTCGCGACCTCAGAATTGCGCAGCGTGATGGCTTCGTTGGAGGCGGTGAAGGCCTTGTCGTCGTGGCCGGCCCACAGCACCCAGCTGCGCACCGCATCGGGCGTGTGGAGCGGAATGGCCTCGGAGTAGATGAGGCGGGGATCGGCCGCGCCGCGCTGCACATACTGGGCCGATGCCGCTTCCTGGCCATTGGCCGAGGGCCGGGTGGCAAAACCGTGCACGGTGTTGACCAGCGAGTAATCGGCCGGCGGCAGCAAGGCGCGATAGGCATTGGAGCGCATGATGGCGGCGACCCCGCCCTTGAGCTTGCCGTCCATGCCGTAGAACGGCACCAGCTGGATCAGGCCCTTGCGATCGGCGTCGTTGTGGCTGCTGTCGAATTCGGTGTTGTCGCAGGTGATGAGCTCGGGGCTGCCGAGCATCGGCACGCTCATGCCCTGGATCTTGTCGAGCGTCGGATAGGTCTGCTGCAACTGCGACAGCTGCTGCTTGAGCTCGCGGTATTCCTCGATTTCGATCTGCGGCACGCCGGCGGCGTCGGGGATGCCGGCAAAATCCTGGTCGGGCGGAATTTTGGCCACGTCGGCGGAGGCGTCGGTGCCGGCCGACTGGTCGCCGCCGCTCGAGGGCGCGATCAGCTCGTCGAAGGCGAGGATCGGCGTCTCGTGGTGCCCGGTGACGGGGTCGATCTTTTCCGGGTCGAAGTCGACGGGGAGGATATAGACCTCGGACACGGCAACGTTGGTCGCGAGGTTGTTGTAGATCTGCTGGATGGTCGTCCGGCCCTCATCGCTCATGCCGGTACCGTGCCGGTCGATGGTCCGGATGCTGGGCAGCATCGAGATGGTCCGGATGTTCTGGTACATCGAGGCGAAGGTCGACTCGAGCTTGTCGGCGACGAAGCGCGCATCGGCAGAAGACGCAGCGATGTAGCGCTGCCGCACCACGGCATAGTCGCTGGACCAGTAAAGGCTCGCCCCGATCGCCAGGGCGATGCCGGCGGCCAGAATGGCGGCAAGACTGAGCAAGCTGCGAATCTTCAACAATGCTACCCCTCCAGGATCACCCCGAAGATAGTAGGGATTCCTTTCAAATCCTTACCGGCGGCAGTTGGTTCTGAATGGATCGTCGGACATTGGAAGTTTTCACAAGTAACGGTTGGATTGATCGGTTCAATGTCATTTGCCGCCAGCAAATTGAAGGCGACGCCGAGCAGGAGGATGTGATTGGGCGTTTGACTGATCCGTTCGCGCTGATTGATGGCTGTCCGGGCGCGTGCGGGTAGTTCTGGCGGAAGTGAAAGGGTTAATGCGGGTTATTTGGGTCGCTGGCGGGCGGCGGAGCGCAGGCGGGATGCGCAATGCGCAGCCGAACACCCTCCCCTTGCGGGAAGGGCTGGGGAGCGGGCTGTGACGAGGGAAGGTCGAGGCCTTGTCAGGCCACCCTCTCCCGCGAGCGGGAGAGGGAAGAGCAGCGTTGCGGCTCTACCGGCCCAGGGCCGATTGTTCGGCGGCGATGCGGTCGAGCAGGGGGTCGGCGTCGTCGGGGGCGGCGGGGGAAGTGGCGAGGCGGGCCTTGGTGTAGCGGATCGGCTCGGCAAGGATTTCGTCGAGGTTTTCCGAACAGGTGAAAGCGCCGGCGACGGCCTTCACCTTGGAGTTGTCGAACAGCGCGGCGCGGATCTTGTCGCCGGTCAGCTGGCCTTCCCAGGCCGCGTTGTAGCGGACCAGCGTGTCGGTCGGAACGTGGACGATGTCGGCCTCGACGCCGAAGCCGCGGGCGATGGCGTGATGGATGTCGTTCCAGGTGAAGCCGCGGTCGCCGGTGATGTGGAAATCGGTGCCGAGGGCGGCGGGCTTGCCGAAGAGGTTGATGAAGGGCGTCGCGAAGTCGACCGAGCGGGTCAGCGTCCAGGGCGTTTCGCCGTCGCCGCAGACGATCACCGGCTTGCCGGCGAGCAGCCGACGCGCCAGCGCCTCGCCCGGACCCATCATCGTGGGCAGGCCCGTGCGGACGGTGTGGCTGGGGCGAACGATGGTCCAGGCGAGGCCGGACGACGCCTTGAGCAGCGCCTCGCAGGCGATCTTGTCCTGGCTGTAGCGCCAGTAGGGATTAACCGTCGGGGTCTTTTCGGTGATGATGTAGTGGCGCGGCGGCTTCTCGTAGACCGAGGCCGACGAGATGAAGATGTATTGCCCGGTGTGGCCGGCAAAGATGCGGATATCCTCCGCCATCTGTTCGGGCAGGAAGGCCATGAACTGGCAGACCACGTCGTAATTGCCATTGGCGAGGGCCCGATAGCTCGCCGGGTCCTTCATGTCGCCGACGACGGAGGTAACGCCCGCTGGCAGGGTTTCGCCGCGCTGGCCGCGATTGAACACCGAGACCTTGTGGCCGGCGGCCACGGCCTTCTCGACGCAGGGCAATGAAATCTGGCCGGTACCACCGACGAAAAGAATCGAAAGCGACATTTTGGAGGGTCCTCAGGGCGCGCCCGCAACGGGCTTGTTTTTCGTGACCCTGCGCCCGTGCCGGGCAACTGACAAGGCTAAA
>Ga0209233_1000498_pt1 | contig 23642 bp, 21 predicted proteins | sample AraplaCL_Cvi_mCL_FD_184269 | JGI IMG/M metagenome (GOLD analysis project Ga0209233, IMG submission 184269) | Arabidopsis root microbial communities from the University of North Carolina, USA - plate scrape CL_Cvi_mCL (SPAdes) (version 2) | ecosystem: Host-associated > Plants > Roots > Endosphere...
GCGACTTGCAATCCGGCCCGTGGCCATTCGGGTACACATCTACTACTGATCCGACTTGCGCCCTCGTCACGCCTTCGGTCACGCGCACTTTCAGCCCAGCGGGGGTGGACTTGCCCTTAATCAAATCCATGGGCAATGCGTAACCTACGTCGACGTAGTCTTCCACGACTCCGGAAAATACAACGACGCTCGGTTCGACTCTCGTGGCCGGTGGGGCCGGCCCAACACTGCACGCATGGGCGAAGTTGCCGACCAGAAAGCCAAACAGTCCCGTCAACATTGGCACCGTGCCCATGCATCTCTCCGTTCTTCAGGCTCAGCGGCAGCGAATCGAGTTCCCAAACTCACAACTCAAAGACCGACCATGAGGCGCTTGGAAAGTTCGCGTGCGTGTTAGCGAAGATGAGGTCATGCTGTTCTCGGCGATATCAGCCACCGCGAGAACCAGTCGCGCAGCACCTTCATGGCTCTGTTAGTTCCGCGCGAACGGATGGGCCTGAATCTCGGATCAATTCGTTCGATTCCGTCGAAGAGAGAGGGTTGCCTCAGCTTCTTGTCAGCAGCTCGGGCCACGCGTGTACGCAGAGTCCTTGTGCTCCCTAGCAGTAGGTCAGCTGCCAGCCCCTTGAAGTCCCAGCTCCATTCGATCAAGAGTAGAGTGTAGGCAGACGCCTCCGAATAGCTGGTCTGCACCATTTCAAGTTGCTGCTGGTGGTCTTCAGCCATTACCTGCCGCTATAGCGAAGTGTTTTGCCATCGGCGCGTATCTCAAGGTAGCGATGCCAAGCACCTGTTGGGCCGATCTCCGAGTACGAGATGTATTCCTCGACGCCGAGTGTGTTGCCGCTGGAGCAATTGAGGCGGTAGATCATCGGTGTAACCCTACGCGATAGTTTGCTTGAACGGGTAGTTAGGCTACACCTTCAAGAAGCGGCAAGTGAGGAAAGTTGTCTATTACATTCGTCTACGCCGGGAGCAACGTTGATAGATGAATATAATGATTTTGCTTCCGACCACAACAGTCGAGCGGCTTTATGGTCGCCTTGCGCGGATTTCAGCAATGCCAGGGGGCGCAACGCATTGGCCAAGTCCAGAATCTTCGTACCAAGATTTGCTCGGTAGAGTTGAATGGCTTCGGCAAGAAATCGTTCCGACTGGGAGAGATCTCCGCTTTGTCGATAGATATCACCTAGGTGTCTCGCGGTGTGAGCGATATCGAGAGGAATGCCAATTTCACGTCGGATTGCGAGTGCCCTGGAATAAAACTGAGCAGCGTTATTCAAGGCGCCCGATTTTCTGGCATTAGCGCCGGAAATTAAGAGGCTTGAAAGTTCTTCGGACATCTTCGGGCTCCAAATGCAGCTAACGCTCGAGTTAACGCGCCGCCGAGGGCACTGGATTACTGCAACAACACATCACGGTCACGTTGAACGCCTAGTTAGGTAGCGATTTCATGGGACGAACACCAAGCAAACGCTCCGAGTTGCAGAACAAAAAGTAGTTGCCTGCTTTCGGTAAAGTGAGATTGGTGAAATGACTGTATGAAAACTCTTTGTCGCCAAGACAGCCGAAGGTGACGCGTATGTCGCCGGGATGGAGGTATAGCGGCTCAGGCATTTGACCGAAGTCTGTAACGCCACCCCCACCCCCCTTGGAGTCACTGACCTCGAAAACTCGGACTTTTGGTTGGCCCGGCTCTGAAAAGTATAAGACCGCAGGCTGAAAATCCTGAGCAGCTTGGAGCTTCACAGAAGTCGCGGAACAACCACAAAGAACTGATGCAACCAGCGCGAAAAGGCACTTCATTGTTGCCACCTAACGCTGAGCTAAGCGGCGGCTGCCGCAACGCGGATTAGCATACTGCAACCGCCCCATAGCGTTCTGCTTAATCGAGTAGTTGTGCCTCAATGCTAGGGTTCCTCGACAAACACCACGTCTGGCTCGGCACAAAGAATGCGCTTCACCTGCGTATAGAGTTGGCTTGTGGCAGGACTCGTGTCTGGACGACTGAGCAATCGAGCAAGCAAGGGAAGCTCAGCGACGACTAGGCAGCTCCACACCACATCGCTACCGAGTGGCGGCGGGTCTTCTGGGCGGGACTTGGCGTAGTCGTGAATGTTGACGCAACCGACCCAAAGCATGAAGGGCTTGCGCTGGCACATAACGCACCAGCCCCAATCTTCCGCGATAACCTCCTCGACTGCGTAGCCCTCCGCAATGAGCTTGCCGCGAAGCCACGTAGCGAGCTGCTTGCCGAAGCATAAAGGATTGGTCTCCTCGTCTTCGCCAGCCTCGATCTGGAATTGAGACGCCTTGAACCAGAGCTGGAGTGGATTTGTTTGCCGCATAACGTTTGAGATAAGTGGCCGACGCCACAGTGCGTGTCAGATTACTGCGGACGTTCGCAGCGGTCCACCGGACCCAATAGTTGCTCCCTTCGCCGCATCCGCTCGACACGCGCGCGTGCTGGCGGTGAGTCCCCGGTGTAGCTAAGTCGTCCTGACCGTCCGCCGCTTACGGCACTGCCTCCGGGGGGCGGGTGGGCAGCAGATCATTTCGAGGATATGCGCGGAATGGTCGATTGCCGCTTCAGCGTGTAGGAGAATTCCTACGAAAGGGACCAGCGGCATGAGCGTGCGAACTCCAATGCCAACCATTAGAGAGGTGATGCACTGCACCTGCATAGAAGTCGCCGTGCATCACGTGCCAGTACTTGGTATCGCTGGATACTCCAGAGACTTCTTCGAAGCTTATCCGATCAAAATTTGCTGACGACATGGCGGCAATATAATCGCTCCGCGTCTCAAGCTACGCGACCCTGACACCAGCGGTCCGCTTGAGCGAATGATTAGGGTTGCTTGCGGCCCGAACTTGATTGCATGAATTTAGGGAGCTCTCCCTTAAATGCCGCAAACCCGAAAAGCAGCAAACCAAAGCTGCTCGTGAGCAGCGGAATTGCAGCCTTATAATCGTCTTCATGGAGTGCGAGGAATGCAATGACGATGACACCAGGAATGCCACCAATGAAGATGGCGGCACAAATAGCGCGCTGCCAAAAGGGGATTGCCTGATGTTTGCTAGGGCGTTCCATACTTGCTCCGCATGAAGCCTCACGCTTGAGTTAACGCGCCGTTGAGGGCGCCGGACCGCGACGTGGCATGGTTGAGTTGAACGACTAGTTAGGGCTTACTTTCTGCAAGACCCGCCCAAGTTGCCTTGCCGGTGAAACGATTGACTAGCAGTGGTTCGCGCACGAGGGAACCTGCATAACCAACCTTCAATTGGAACGCCCAAAAGTCTCCTTCGAGATGTGGCCTCGTCACGGCCCCCTCCATTCGAATTTTTTCCGCGAAGAATTTGTTGGCGATTGCTGTGGCTTCATCTTGAGACAGGCCCGCGGGATCTTCGCTTGCTGCTACCAATGCGCAGGTGAAAGACAGCGAAAGTAGGCACACGAGCAGCTTAGTAAAGGAGCGCATAAGTAAGCCCTAAGACTTTAGGTAAGTGGACAATGCAACAGTTGGCAGCAGATTACCGTGGCCCGTAGCAGCGGTCCACGTCACTATTGTGCCGCAATAAGCTCGACGATTGCCCCGACCATGCCCCCAACCGAAGACACCGGAATTTCAGGGCCTTGCCGAAGATGCCCGGAGTCATCCTGATCTGAACCCGAATGGATGGTGAGGAAGCCCATCCATCTTGTACGTAGGTGAGCCTGACTGTGCCTCCAGGAATCTCGACCTCCTTGTAGTTGTTGCCCTTCGAGTCGGTTGTCACTTTCGCTCTCACTTTTGTTTGGGGCAGGATTGCGCCCGCTATAGAACGTTTGAGAGCGCCGTTTCACCCTTTTTTTCTCTGAAACCTGTTGGGTAGGCTTCAACTGGCTCGCTGCGCAACATTACCCACCACCACGACGCCGTCGTGAGAAACGTCGGCGCTCAGCCGGACTTTTTTTTATCGGCACCACCTTCGCGCCACTCCGCAACCCGTCCAAGTAGTCCGACCACGCCTGCATCATCTTCCGGCGTTCCGGCAAGTGCTTAGCTCGATTGTAGGCGGCGCGAACCTCATTACGCTCAGCATGCGCGAGCTGGCGCTCGATTTGGTCGATGGGGTAGTTCAGCACTTCGTCCAGAATCGTGCGAGCGGCGGCGCGGAAGCCGTGGACCGTGAAAGTGTTTTTGTCGAATCAGAGACGGCGCAGGCCCGCGGGCCGTCGGATGACCCGCTCGGCTTTGGGCCAGAAGCAGGCACTAACACCTTGTTTTTGCTCATATCTACCCCGCTCGCTTTTGTTCAATAACAGCGCATTACGGCCGATCGAGAGATCGGCCGTTTGTGCGTGGGCGTCACCACCTTCGTGAGTCGAAGGCGGCAGTGGCAATCAGCGCGCTTTCTTCAGCGCGACTACCGAGTTGAGTCCGCCGAAGGCGAACGAGTTGCTCAGCACCGCGTTCACCGTTTTCTCGCGGGGGGTGTTCGGCACGTAGTCGAGGTCGCAGGCCGGATCGGGATCGATGAAGTTTGCGGTCGGCGGAATAATGCCGTGCTGCAGGGCACCAATCGCGGCGATCATCTCGACGGCACCGGCAGCACCGAGCGCATGGCCGTGCATCGATTTGGTCGAGGAGACCGCCAGCTTGTCGGCATACTCGCCGAACGTGCGGCGGATCGCCTTGGATTCGGTCGGATCGTTCGCCGGCGTGGCGGTGCCATGGGCGTTGATGTAGTCGATATCGGCGGGGTTGAGTCCGGCGTCTGCGAGGGCATTCTGCATCGCGCGCGCGACGGTGATTTCGGATGGAAACACCATGTCGGCCGCATCGGCGGTCATGCCGCTGCCGGCGAACTCGGCGAGGATCGTCGCCCCGCGCCGTTTTGCGTGCTCGTATTCCTCGAACACGAACACACCCGAGCCTTCGCCGAGCACCATGCCGCGGCGCTGCTTGCAGAATGGCCGGCAGGTGTCGTCGGCGGTGATCCGCATCGCCTCCCACGCTTTCATCGTGGTGACGGTGACGCACGCCTCGGTGCCGCCGGTGACGGCGAAGTCGACCTTGCCGCTGCGGATCATGTCGGCGGCCTGGCTCATCGCATGGTTGGCGGAGGCGCAGGCGCTGACGACGGCGAACGAGGGGCCGGTCAGGCCGAATTCGATGCCGACGTGGCATGCCGGCGCATTGGCCATGATGCGCACGATGGTCAGCGGATGCAGCCGCGGATTCTTGTCGCCAAAGAAGCGCTTGGACTGCTCGTTGTGCGTGCCTTCGCCGCCGATGCCGCTGCCGATGATGCAGGCGGTGCGTTCGCCGCGCCCGTCGGCGCGAAAATCCAGACCCGATTGGGCGACCGCTTCACGCGCCGCGATCAGCGCGAACTGCGAAACGCGGTCGAGCAGCGGCAGCCGCTTGCTGTCGATATGCGCAGCCGGATCGAAGCCGCGCACTTCTGCAGCGATCTTGACGTTGAGCTGATCGGTCGGAATGGTCTCGATCGGGCCGATGCCCGAGCGGCCCGCGGCGAGCGCGGCCCACGTGGCGGATGCGGTATGGCCGAGCGCGGTGATCGCGCCCATGCCGGTGATGGCGACACGGCGTTGATTGTTCACAGCGAATGCGATTTGGCGTCGATCAGCCTTGCGTGGCCGGTGCGTCGCCCGCGGGCTTTTCGGCAACGAGCTTTTCCACTGCCTCGACCAGGCCGCGGACCGATTCGGTGTCGAAGTTCGGATCGCGGTCGGGCAGGGTGATTTTGAAATGATCTTCGATCTCGAAAATGATCTGCACCGCATCGAGCGAGGCGATTTCGAGTTCCTTCAAGGTCGAATCGAGCGTGATCTTGCTCACGTCGACGTTCGCTTCCTTGGCGATGATGCCGAAGATCGTGTCTTGGACCTGGGTATCCTGGACTGGGCTCATGGGAGGTCTCCGTGGAAGCGGGAATGATAACGTAAGCGCGGTGTGCAGACTGAACGCCCGCCGATCAGGCCGCCGGCTTGCCGTCGGCGATGCGTTGGAAAAAGGCCGCCGTGCGATCGATCACGATTTCGCGCTCCTGGTCGACCGTGATCATGTGGTAGCTCTTCTCCAGAATCACCGTCTCGACCGGGCCGCTGACGCCGCGCTCGACGCGACGAACGTTCGCCAAGCTGGCCACATCGTCTTCCTGAGCGTGCATGACGAGGCAGGGCGCGACGACCTTCGGCAGCAGCTTGCGCACGCGCCAGGACAGCCGGTAGAACTCTGCCAGCGAGGGCCATGGATTGCCCGGCAGGCCGGCTTCGTCGCTGTGTCCGCTCAACATCGCGCCGGCGATGCGCTGGCGGATGCGCTCGTCCTTGATGCCGTACGGGAACTGCTCGTGGAACTTGGCGTGCTTGCCGATGCCGAGGCTGACCGCCATCGGCAGCAGGAATGACAGCTTGCCGTACCACGGAATCGTCCAGCCGTCGTAGCGGAACGTAGTGCCGTAAAGGCCCAGGCCTTCGACCTGCTCCGGACGTTCGGCAGCGAGCCGCAGGGCGAGCAGCGCGCCCATCGACAGGCCGGCGACGAACAGATGGTCAACCTGCGCACGCAGCTTGTCCGCCGCATCGCGCACGCTTTGAAACCAATCGCTGCGATCGGTCGCGAGCAGGTCGGCTTCGTTGCCGCAATGCCCGGCCAGCTGCATGCCGTAGACGGTAAAACCACGGCGCTGCAAGCCCTTGGCGACGAAGCGCATTTCGGTCGGGGTGCCGGTCAGACCATGAATCAGCAGCACACCCGAACGGCCGCCGGGTAAGAGGTATTCGACGTTTTTTATCATGTAGGCGAGGTGATTGCGCCAGGGATTATCGGCGGCGCATCGTAAAATTTTACTATGAAACGTCGGTCGAATACTTGCTTCGCCCTGCGCGGACGGCCGAAGCGGCCTACCCGCGCCGCAATTTCGCCATCGCCCGCACCGGGAAAGTGCCCGCGCCCTTGAATTTCGGCGGGGTGGCGCTGAAGGCGAAACCCTCGTCCGGCAGCGCGCCGAGGTTGCACATGTGCTCGACGATGAGAATCTCGGCGCCGAGCAGAATGGTGTGGACCGGACGTTCGCGGCCGCGCGTGTCGTCGATATTGTGCGCGTCGATGCCGACGAGTCTGACGCCGCAGTCGCGCAGGTACAGCGCGGCCTCCGCGGTCAGGAACGGGCCGCCTTCGTAGTAACGCGGCGTGTTCCAGTGCACGTCCCAGCCGGTGTGCACGAGCACGGCGCGGCCGCGGATCTCCTTGTCGCGGAACGCGTCGGCACCGATCGCCTGCGCCGGCGTGTGCGGCGCGCGCACGACGATGGCGTCGATGTCCGTCGTCGCCTCGATCGCCACCTGCGAGAGATCCTTGCCGTCGGCGTAGCGGTGGAAAGGGCAATCGAGATAAGTGCCCGTGTTCGTCACCATGTCGATTCTGCCGATCTGAAACTCGGTGCCGGGCGCATAAATTTCGCGGGACGCTTCGCGGCTCAGATAGTCGCAGATGATCGGTGCCGGCAGGCCTTTGTAGGTGACTAGGCCGTGCTCGATCGTGTGCGACAGGTCGACGAATTCCGCGTCCGCGTCAGCACCGTCGATCGGCTTGCGCTTGTGCGGTTCCGTGAGGATGCGTTTGTTGAGGATGCGCACCGCGCCGACCATGAGCAGGCGCATGTCCGCGACGAGGTAGTCGGCGAGTTCGCGGTCGGAGATATCTTCGCCCGCAATATCGAGGCGGAAATCCTGGCCTTGAATGCCGCCGCCGTTGGTGAAGTCGATTGCAAAATCGAATTGAACGCGGTGAGCCATCGTTTGTCCGTGCGCCAGTGATGATATCGGCGGCAGCATAACGCGGCAGCCGCAGCGAGCCGTGGCTGGTTTTGGCCAATCGGGGGACATGCACGGCCAGAAAGCCGGCCTCGGCTTCCAGGTTGTGCCGCTTCCGTCGAGGTCAGGCGAACGTGAGCTTCGCGTCGGCGAGCGGCAAGGTGCGCACCCGCTGGCCGGTCAGCGCGAACACCGCGTTTGCGATCGCCGGCGCCACCAACGGCACGCCGACCTCGCCCATGCCGCCCGGATCGGCGCCGCTTTCCACGAGCACCACGTCGATCTTTGGCATCTGGTTCATGCGCGGCACCACGAAATCGTGGAAATTGCTCTGTTGTACGCGGCCGTCCTTGAGCGTGATCTTGGCGACGAGCGTGTTGATTAGGCCCGACACCGCACCGCCCTGGATCTGCGCAATCACTTGATCCGGATGCACGGCAATGCCCGGATCGACCGCGTAAGTGAGCTTGTCGATGCGGATCGCCCCGTTCGCGGTCTTGGAGATGTCGACGACGACCGCTTGATGCGTGCCATAGCTTTCCATCGACGCCACGCCCTGCGCCTTGCCCGGGGCAAGCTTCTGACCCCAACCGGCTTCTTTCGCGGCACGTTCGAGCACCGCCTGCTGGCGCGGTTGCTTGCCGAGCAGAGCGAGACGGAACGCGACCGGATCTTTGCCCGCGGCATGCGCGAGTTCGTCGATGAATCCTTCGATCGCGAACGCGTTGAGCGCATGGCTGACCGAACGCCAGTAGCCTACGCGCAGGCCGAATTCCTGGATGACGACGCGCAGCCGCTCGTTCGGAATGTCGTAAGTGAGATCGACCGCGCCTTCGGTCATCAGGGGGTCGAGACCGCCCTTGACCACGCCGGGAAACATGCGATTGGTGACCGAGGCTGAGGCGAACTTGTAGTCGAAGGCGACGAGATTGCCCTTCGCATCGAGGCCGCCGCTGAGCGCGTGATAGCTGGCCGGCCGGTAGAAGTCGTTGCGCACGTCGTCCTCGCGCGTCCAGATCAATTTCACCGGCGTGCCCGGCACGGCCTTGGCGATCGCCGCGGCCTGGCCGATGAAATCGACATCGAGGCGGCGGCCGAAGCCGCCGCCGATGAATTGCGGAAAGATGCGCACCTTCTCCGCCGGCACGCCGCTGCGCGCCGCGGCAATGCCCTGCGCGCCTTGCGGAAACTGGGTGCTCGCCCAGATGTCGCAGCCGGCATCGGATACGAGTGCGAGGCAGTTCATCGGTTCCAGCGTCGCGTGAGCGAGCAGTTGCAGCCGGTATTCGGCGCTGAGCTTTTTCGTTGCGGTCTTCAGTGCGGCGTCGACGGCGCCGTGCTTGCGGATAACAGAACCGTCTTGCTTGGCGCCCGCTTTCAGCGTGGCCTCGATCTTCGCGTTGTCGAGGCCGGCGCCGGGGCCGTAATCCCAGGTGATCGCCAGCGCTTCGCGCGCCGTCTTCGCGGTCCAGTAGTGATCGGCGATCACCGCGACGCCTTCGCCGATATTGACCACGGCGCGCACGCCCGGCATCGCCTTCGCCTTCGCATCATCGACGCTGAGCACCTTGCCGCCGATCACCGGGCATTGCTCCATCGAAGCGTAGACCATGCCGGGCTGGGTCACGTCGATACCGAAAATCGCCTTGCCGCGCGCCTTCGCTGGCGTATCGAGGCGATGCTGATGCTTGCCGATCTGAGTGAACTCGGCCGGCTTCTTCAGCGCGACTTTCGCCGGGGGCGGCAGCTTCGCTGCGGCGGCGGCGAGTTCGCCGTAGGTCTTGCGCTTGCCCGCGTGGGTGACGGCGCCGTCTTTCGCGACGCAGTCGGCGGCCGCGACTTTCCACTCGTCGGCGGCCGCGGCGGTCAGTTGCATGCGCGCCGTCGCGCCGGCTTCGCGCAGCTTGGCCCAGGCGTCGCGCACGCTGGTGCTGCCGCCGGTGATCTGTGCGCCGAGCAGAGCGTTGACGTAGACCGGATCGACCGGCGCCTGCTCGACCTTCACCTTGTCGACGTCGACTTCGAGCTCTTCGGCGATGAGCAGGGCAAGCGAGGTGTGCACGTCCTGACCCATCTCATTGCGATGGCAGATCAGCGTGATCGTGTTGTCGGGCGCGATGCGCACCCACGCATTCGTCTGCACCGGCTTGGCCTCGGCCGCCTGCGCCTTCGCGAGCACGCCGCGCACCGGCAAAACCAAACCGATGACGAGGCCGCCGGCGAGCGCGGCCGAAGTTTCGAGGAATTTCCGCCGTCCGAGATTCGCGTTCATGGCTCAGGCCTCCAGGCTCTTGGCCGCGTCGTGGATCGCCGCGCGAATGCGCTGGTAGGTGCCGCAGCGGCAGAGGTTACCGCTCATCGCCGCGTCGATATCGGCGTCGCTGGGTTTCGGATTCGTGGTCAGCAGCGCCGTGGCGGCGAGCACCTGGCCCGACTGACAATAGCCGCATTGCGGCACGTCGATGCGGTCCCACGCCGTCTGCACCGCGGTCGCGACTTTGCCGCCGAGGCCTTCGATCGTGGTGATTTTCCGGCCGGCGAGCGAGGCGAGGGGAATGCGGCAGGAGCGCGCCGGCGTGCCGTCGAGATGCACAGTGCACGCGCCGCACAAGGCCATACCGCAGCCGAATTTCGTGCCGGTCATGCCGAGGTGATCGCGCAGCACCCATAAGAGCGGCGTATCCGGTGCGGCCTCCACATCGACGAGCTTGCCGTTGATATCGAGCGTGGTCATGTATGCCTCCGAAGGTTGCGCGGCTTACCGTCGATACTAGCACCATGGGCTAGCGCCGGCGACGCGGCGCAGGGAGGCAAATGCAGTGACGCAGGACTCAGATTGCGCCGCTTTTCCGGGCGAAGTAGCGGTAGCTGACGAAAGCCACACCGGCGGTATCGAAGCGCTCGACGTGGACGGTTTCCAGTCCTTCGTCTTGCAGGATGCGCAGAACTTCGGATTTTTCCAGTGTATGCATTTCCATCACCCGCCCCGCACCGTAACGCAGGCGGCGGACGACGTTGAGGATGCCATTGCCGAACAGCCGATGGAAAAAACCGTGAAGCGTTTTCGCATTCGCATGTGAGGGCGTCTGGAAAACGAGGACGCCGCCCGGCTTGAGCACGCGGCAAAATTCCGCGAGCAGCGCGCGCTGTATTTTTCTCGGCGAGTGCTGCAGGACGATGTTGCTGTAGACCAGGTCGATCGAGCGGTCGCCGATGCCCGGCAGATCGTCTCCGCGGTTCGGCAGAAACTGCAGATTGGCGATCGTCGCGTTGGCGGCTTGCGCTTCGGCGAGCATCGCCGCGGAGAAGTCCACGCCAACGACCCGGGCGAAGCGGCCGGCGAGCGCGCGAGTCAGTCGGCCGACGCCGCAGCCGTAGTCCAGTGCCACGCCGAAATTCAGCGTGATGTTCAGATCGGAAATTCGCCTCAGCAGCGACTCGATCTCGAGTTCGCCCGTGCGGAAGAATTCCTCCCGATCCCACTGGTCGTTTTTCTTCGCGGGATCGGTGAGCACGGCCCAATACGGGTCCTCGCTACCGAGCGTTTCCCATTGCTGACGATGCCGGCGGGACACGCGGCGTTATCGCGAGTACGCGTTTTCGGCAAAGAGCACGGTGCGAACCGTCCGTTCGTTCCGCATGCAGCCGTTTCAGGAAACGGCAGCGCGTGCGGCGTTCGGCACGCCGGCGAAGTGCGGCCAGCGCGCGAGGATCGCCGAACGGATTCCGGCCGCGTCGATGCCGGCCTCGGCGAGAAGCTGTTCGCGGCTCGCATGTTCGAGATAAGCGTCGGGCAAACCCAGATGCAGGATAGGCACCTGCAGATTTCGCGCGGCAAGGAATTCCGCCACGGCGCTGCCCGCGCCTCCGGCGGTCGCGTTGTCTTCGACCGTGACGATCGCACCGTGCGTGCGCGCGAGTTCGAGAATCAATGCCTCGTCGAGCGGCTTGACCCAGCGCATGTCGACCACCGTGGCGCCGAGGTCACCGCCGGCCTGCAGCGCGGCGGTCAGCGGGCTGCCGAAGGCAAGAATGGCGAGATTCGCGCCGCGCAGGCGCACCTCGGCCTTGCCGATCGGCAGCGATTTCAATTCCGCTTCGAGCTTCGCGCCCGGGCCGGTGCCGCGCGGATAACGCACCGCGGCGGGGCCTTCGTGGAGAAATGCCGTGGTGAGCAGCTGGCGGCACTCGTTTTCATCGCTCGGCGCGGCGACGATGAGATTGGGAATGCAGCGCAGGTAGGTCAGATCGAAGCTGCCCGCGTGCGTTGCGCCGTCGGGGCCGACCACGCCGGCACGGTCGATCGCGAAGGTGACGTCGAGGTTCTGAATGGCGACGTCGTGAATCGCCTGATCGTAGGCGCGCTGCAGGAAGGTCGAGTAGATCGCGACGACCGGCTTGGTGCCCTCGCAGGCCATGCCCGCGGCGAGCGTCACCGCATGCTGCTCGGCGATGCCGACGTCGAAATAGCGCTGTGGGAATTCCTTCGAGTAGCGCACGAGGCCGGAGCCTTCGCGCATCGCCGGCGTGATTGCGAGCAGGCGTTCATCCGCGCGAGCCTGATCGCACAGCCAATCGCCGAACACATCGGTGTAGGTCTGCTTGCCGGGCGCCTTCTTCACCAGGCCCTTCACAGGATCGAACGGACCGACCGCGTGGTACTCGATTTGCTGCGCCTCGGCCGGGGCGTAGCCCTTACCCTTGGTCGTGATCACGTGCAGCAGCTGCGGGCCTTTCAGGTCCTTCAACGTCTTCAGCGCATGCAGCATCTGCGGCAGATCGTGGCCGTCGATCGGGCCGAAATAGTGGAAGCCGAATTCCTCGAACAACGTCGACGGTACGAACATGCCCTTGAGGTGTTCTTCCCAGCGCTTGAAGAAGCGCCAGAGGAAGCCCTGCGGGCGCATGCTGTTCTTGGCGCGTTCGCGCATCGCGTTGAGCGTGCGGCTCGTCATCAGGCGCGCGAGCATCTTCGGCAGCGCGCCGACGTTCTCGCTGATCGACATCTGATTGTCGTTGAGGATGACGAGCACGTCAGTGTCGAGATTGCCGCCGTGATGCAGCGCTTCGTAGGCCATGCCGCCGGTGAGGCCGCCGTCGCCGATCACCGCGACGATCTTGCGCGCGTCGCCTTTGCGCTGCGCGGCCGCGGCCATGCCGATCGCGGCCGAGATCGAGGTCGAGGAATGGCCGACGCCGAACGTGTCGTAAACGCTTTCGTCGCGGCGCGGGAACGGTGCGAGGCCGCCCGCCTGCTTGATCGTGTGGATGCGTTCGCGGCGCCCGGTCAGAATCTTGTGCGGATAGCACTGATGACCCACGTCCCAGACCAGGCGGTCTTCGGGCGTGTTGTAGAGGTAGTGCAGGGCGATCGTCAGCTCGACGACGCCCAGGCCCGCACCGAAGTGGCCGCCGACGCCGGCGACCTGCTCGATCAGGTATTCGCGCAGTTCGCGGGCGATTTCGGGCAGCTCGGCCTCGTCGAACTTGCGCAGATCGGTCGGCGAGTCGATCTTGGCCAGGCGCGGATAGCGTGTGGAATTGATCATTGGAATATCTTGTTCAATCAAGCATTTTCGTTCATTGCGGCATCAGCGGCAAGTTAGCTCGCCGGAGGGCGCTCGCCATGGCGGCGGCAGGGACTTATGCTGGCATTCTCGGGGCGGGGGCGGCGTATGTCGGCGATCGGGGCACGAACGGACTGGCAGGCGCTCATTGTGACTCTGCTCGTACCGGCGCTGGTAGGCGCCGGTCTCGTTCACCTTGCTTTGCAGCCGCAGTGGGACGAGTCGGACGAGTGGCTGGACGGCTTTGTCGTATTAATTTTGTTCGAAGGCGTGCGCGTCATCGTGCTGCGCATCATGCGCGATACCCTGCGCGAATACCGCGGACCCTGGCAGGCGGTGAAGTTCTTCCTCTTCTCACTGCTGATATTTGCGGCCATCTGCCTGGCGATCGCCATCTACGTCCTGAAGCTGCAGATTTTTTCCGTCCTGGCCGATCCGCGAACCTGGAAGATGATGCTGCCCCCGCTTGCCCTTATCGTCGCCGACGGTGTGGTCAACGTCGCGTTTTTTCGTGGGAATGCGCAGCGCGCCGCGGCGCAACTCGACGCCGCTGCCGATGATGCGGAAGACTGGCTCTCGCTGGCGGTGTTTCCGACGCCGCTGATCGTCGGCTTCGCCTACGCGGCGCTCGCCATCCTGCGTGCGCGCGGCAGCCCGGGCCTGTCGTGGGTGCCGCAGCCCAGCCTCGACACTCTGCGCCAAATCAGTCTGCTCTATGCGGCGGCCTACTTTTTCGGCAAGGCTGTGCTTCTGGCGCACATGCACACCGGGCATTTCATGCGCACCGGCAAGCGCCTGCTCGGCGGTCGTGGAGTTCAGTTAGTGATTACGCGCCATTTCGAGGAAAGCGCACGCAATGCGCAAAGCGAATTGCGTTCTGCCGCGCGTCGTCTCGTCGCCCTGCGCGGCGCCGCTGTCGAGCCGGATGAATCCGGCGCCGCGGTCAGGCCTGTCGGCGGTTCTTCGGCAGATGGTTCATAAGAAATTCCATCTGGTCGGCGAGGATATTGCGGTTCGACAGGATCAGATGCTCGACCCAGCTCGGACGGTACGGCACGGCGAGCAGCGGCATGCCGGCTTGCTGCGGCGTATGGCTGCCTTTGCGGATATTGCAGGCAAGGCAGGCGCTGACGACGTTTTCCCAGGAGTCGCGGCCGCCCTTGGATAGCGGTACGACGTGGTCGCGCGTAAGTTCGCCGCGCGAGAAATGTTCGCCGCAATACAGGCAAAGCATGCGGTCACGCGCGAACAGCGCGGCGTTGGTCAGCGCCGGCGCGGGGTCGATCGCGTGCAGGCGCGCGTGGCCGCGGCTAGCGACGATCGGATGCAGATCGAGCGTGGTCTGTTCGCCGGTGAGTCGGCTTGTGCCGCCGTGAATCGTCAGACAGGGGTTGCCCAGGGTCCACGAGACGGCGTCGCGCACGTAGAGGCAGACGGCGTCTTGCCAGGAAATCCAATCAAGGATGCGCCCGTTGGAGTCGAGCGAGAGCACGCGCGTGGAATGGATGTCGCTGACCTTGCGCGGTTCGAACAAGACCGTGCGGTCCAGCTCGACGTTTGTTGACTTCGATCCGACAGAGTGTGATCTATGACTCGGCATCCGGTGTCACCAATAACGCCCCCCACGGGCGGACTTGGGCGAATCGCTGCCAAACGATCGTATCCGGGTTCGCAGCATAGCTGAATTTAAGCGATTTTTGCGAATGCCCGATGACCGTCATTCATTTCGTTCGGGTGGTGGGGGAAAGCACCACATCGAACGCCATCCGCGCGTCGCCGCGCTTCCCGGTTATTTCACCGGTTTGACCATACTCAGTATCTCGACGCCGAAGCCGTGCTGCTCATACAGCTTGCGCGCGCGCTCGTTGTTTGGAAATACGCCGAGGGTGAGAAAGCGGCAGCGATGTTCTTTCGCCCATTCGTCGGCGAAACGCAGCATCGCCCCGGCCACGCCGCGGCCTTCGTGTTGGGTGGCGACGACGAGATCGGAAATGTGGCAGTTCAGCGCGCCGGTGAAAAAATCCTTGCGCGTCTGCAGATGCAGAAAACCGAGCGGCTGCGCATCCTCGCTCTCGGCGACGAACAGGTGCGAGGCCGGCGGCAGCGTGCGCAAATGATGCTCGATGTCGCGGCGAATGCCCGCCAGCGTTTCGTTGCGCTTGCGCCAGGAGGGAAGTTCGAACTCGGCGAAGCGGCTCGCCAGCGAAAGGATGAACTCGTCGTCGTCCGCATGGGCAAGGCGGACGTAGACTTCGGTTTCGGGCGCTTTGTCGGTCATGGCAAACGGCGACGCTGGTTACTCCACAATCATCCGAACAGCGCATCCGGCATCGCGAGCAGGCTGTCGGTGCCGGCGTTGATCGCGGCCTTGTGCGTCAGCGTGCGCGGCAGAATGCGCGCGAAATAGAAATGGGCGGTGTGGCGCTTCGCCGCCTTGAAATCGGCGGATTGCGACGAAGCCTCGGCGGCGGCGACGCTGCGCGCCCAGAAATAGGCGAGGGCGATATAGCCCGAATAAAACAAGTAATCGACCGCCGCGGCGCCGACCTCGTCCGCGTTCGCCATGGCGCGCTTGCCGAGGGCGAGCGTGAGATCGCCCCATTCCTTCGCCGCCGCGGCGAGCGGGCCGACGAACTCCGCCAGCGACGCGTCGCCGGACTTCGCCGCGCAGAACGCGCCGATTTCCTCGAGGAAGTGCTTGAGGCCGACGCCCTGCGTGGCGAGGATCTTGCGCCCGAGCAGATCGAGCGCCTGGATGCCCGTGGTGCCTTCGTAGATCGTCGTGATGCGCGCATCGCGTGCGAACTGCTCGATGCCGGTCTCGCGGATGTAGCCGTGGCCACCGTGGATCTGCACGGCGTGATACGCGCATTCGTTCGCCGCTTCGGTGAGCAACGCTTTGACGATCGGAATCAGGAACGACAGCAGCTCGTCGGCGCGTTTACGCTCGGCTTCGTCGGGTGAGCGCTCGACCAGGTCGACCAAGGTCGCCGCGTAGTAGCTCAGCGCGCGCGTACCCTCGGCGAACGCCTTCTGCGTGAGCAGCATGCGGCGGATGTCGGCGTGCACGATCAGCGGATCGGCCGGCTTGTCCGGAAATTTTGGCCCGCTCAACGAGCGTCCCTGCAGCCGGTCGCGCGCGTAGGCGAGCGAGATTTGGTAGGCGCGCTCGATCAGACCGAGGCCCTGGATGCCGACCGCGAGGCGCGCGGTGTTCATCATCGTGAACATCGCGTTGAGGCCCTTGTTCGGCGCGCCGATCAAATAGCCTTCGGCGCCGTCGAAATTCATCACGCAGGTGACCGAGGCCTTGATGCCCATCTTATGTTCGATCGCGCCGCAGACCAGGCTGTTGCGCGCGCCCATTTTCCCGTCGCGGTCGACCTTCATTTTCGGCACGATGAACAGCGAGATGCCTTTCACGCCGGCGGGCGCGTCGGGCAGGCGCGCGAGCACGAGGTGAACGATGTTCTCGGTCAAATCGTGTTCGCCGGCGGTGATGAAGATCTTCGTGCCGCTGATGCGGTAGGTGCCGTCGGGATTGGGCTCGGCGCGCGTGCGCAGCAGGCCGAGGTCGGAGCCGCAGTGCGGTTCGGTCAGGCACATCGTGCCGGTCCAGCGGCCTTCGACGATCGGTTTGAGGAACGCCTGCCGCTGCCACTCCTCGCCGTGCTGCTTGAGCGCTTCGGAGGCGCCGTGCGAGAGCAGCGGGAAATTGCCCCAAGACAGGTTGGCCGAATCGAGCATTTCCTTGATCGGCGCGCCCATCGAGTCGGGCAGATGCTGGCCGCCGTACGCTTCCGGCGCGTTGAGGCTGCTCCAGCCGCCGTCGACGTAGACCTTGTAGGCGTCCTTGAAGCCCTTCGGCGTCGTCACGTTGCCCGTCGCCTTGTCGAGGGTGCAGCCTTCCTCGTCGCCGCTCGCGTTGAGCGGGGCGAGGACTTGTTCGCAGAACTTCGCCGCTTCGTCGAGGATGGCGTCGACCGTGTCGCGCGCCGCCGCCTCACCGCCGGGCAGGCGCGCGTATTGCTTCTCGACATCGAGCAGATCGAACAGCACGAAGCGCATGTCGGTCAATGGGGCGGCGTACTTGGTCATGAGCTATGTCTTGTGGCTTCGTGAAGTCAGTGGTATTGGTTCGGAATGCCGGGCACGGGCGAGAGGCGGCTCTTGTGCTCGAACTTGAAATCCTTACCCGCCTCGGGGATGCCGATCGTGCCCTTGATCTCGTACGGCGCGCCGCCGGGCGATTTCACGTCGAGCGCGAAGGCTTTCTGCAGGTCGCTGCTCGGCGTCAGCGTCGTCTCGACGATGTCGGCGTTGAGGCCGGGGATGTCCATTTCCGGTTTCAGCGAGATCTCGCCGGTATCGGTGCCGCTGATGCGCAACTCGGCCTTGAGCGTGGAGTAGTGCACCGTCTTGTCGGAAAGGTTCTCGAGCCGGATCGACACCTTCCAGCGCCCATCGGGCTGCATTTCGAGCAGTTGGACCGACGCGTTCGGCGGATTGATCGGATGGGTCGGCATGCCGCCGCAGCCGGCGAGCACGGCGAGGACGACGGCGAGGGCGGCAAGGCGCAGCAGGCGGACCATGTGGCGGACTCAAGTGGAAACGAGCCGCTACATTAGCCAAAACCGTGTTGCGGAGGAAGCGGCGGCGAAGACGGCACCGTTTCAAACGTCGTGGCGGTTAAAATCCATGCCATGACCGCACACGCATTGGATATTCTTCACCGGATTTTCGGCTACACGGAGTTCCGCGGCGAACAACAGGCCATCATCGAGCACGTCGCCGGCGGCGGCGATGCGCTCGTGCTGATGCCGACCGGCGGCGGCAAGTCACTGTGCTACCAGATTCCCGCGCTGCTGCGCGCCGGCACGGCGATCGTCGTCTCGCCGCTGATCGCGCTGATGCAGGACCAGGTCGAGGCGCTGCGCCAGTTCGGCGTCGCCGCGGCGTTTCTCAATTCGAGCCTCGACGGGCGCGCGCAGTTCGAAGTCGAACGCGATTTCGCTGCGGGCCGGCTGAAACTGCTCTATGTCGCGCCCGAGCGTCTGCTCAGCGAGCGCTGCCTCGACCTCATCGCGAAATCGAACGTCTCGCTGTTCGCGATCGACGAGGCGCATTGCGTATCGCAATGGGGCCATGATTTCCGCCCCGAATACCGTCAGCTCACGGTCCTGCACGAGCGCTTTCCCGCCATCCCGCGCATCGCGCTGACCGCCACGGCCGACGCGCCGACACGGCGCGAAATCGTCGAGCGCCTGAATCTGTCCGAGGCGCGCCAGTTCGTCTCCAGTTTCGACCGAAAAAATATACTTTATCGCGTTGTGGAAAAAGATAATTCCAAGCGCCAGCTCAAGGAATTCCTCGCCGGGCACAAGGACGAATCCGGCATCGTCTATTGCCTGTCGCGGCGCAAGGTCGAGGAAACCGCGGAGTGGCTCAGCGAGCAGGGCGTCGCCGCGCTGCCTTACCATGCCGGCATGGACGCGGGCGCACGCTCGCGCAACCAGCAGCGTTTCCTGCGCGAGGACGGCATCGTCATGTGCGCGACGATCGCGTTTGGCATGGGCATCGACAAGCCCGACGTGCGTTTCGTCGCGCATCTGGATCTGCCGAAGAGCCTCGAGGGCTACTACCAGGAAACCGGCCGCGCCGGCCGCGACGGGCTGCCGGCGGAGGCCTGGATGTGCTTCGGCCTCGGCGACGTGGTCACGATGGCGCAACTGATCGCGCAATCCGAATCGGGCGAGGAGCGCAAGCGCATCGAACGCGCCAAGCTCGACGCGCTGCTCGGCTACGCGGAGATCGCAAGCTGCCGCCGCCGTCATCTGCTCGCCTACTTCGGTGAACAGATGGCCGACGGAAATTGTGGAAATTGCGACAATTGCCGCAACCCGCCGGTGTCGTTCGACGGCACCGAGCTGGCGCAGAAGGCGCTGTCCTGCGTCTACCGCACCGGCCAGCGCTACGGGGTCGGGCATCTGACTCACGTGCTGCGCGGCGTCGACGACGAGCGCGTGCGCACGCTCGATCACGACCGCCTCAGCGTGTTCGGCATCGGTGCCGATTTCGACGAACGCCAGTGGCGCGGCATTTTCCGCCAGCTCGTCGCCAACGGCCTGCTCGCGACCGACCCGGACGGATACGGCGTGTTGCGCCTGGCGCCGGCCGCGCGCGCGGTGCTGCGCGGTGAGGCGAAGGTGTCCCTGCGCAAGCCGGCGAGTAAGGAGGAGCGCCGCGCCACGCGCAAGACCGCCCGCGGCGAGCGCACCCGCCAAAGCCTCGACATCGCCCCGCACGAGGAGCCGCTGTGGGATGCGCTGCGCGCCACGCGCGCGCATCTGGCGCGCGAGCAGGGTGTGCCGGCCTACGTGATCTTCCACGACGCGACGTTGCTGGAAATGTTGCGCACGCGGCCGCGGAATGCCGAGGAATTGAGTGCGATCAGCGGTGTCGGCACGGCCAAGCTGGAACGCTACGGTGGTGCGTTCCTGGCCACCGTACGCGATGCGGCCTGAGCTGGTTGCACGCCGGAACGCCGCAGAAAACCTTAATGCGCGCTGTAGAAAATACCCTCTTTCGGGCCGAGTCGCTTCCGCGCACCCCCTTGTGGCCTTAAAATGGTGCATTAGCGCGGACTTACATAGAACTCGAAGCGCCCCCGATTTTCACTTTCCGAGGTTACCCGTGTCCGATTGGACCCTTCTCTGCGACTTCGACGGGACGATTTCCGTCGAAGACACCACCGACACCCTGCTCGAGCGCTTCGGCAAACCGGGCTGGGAAAAACTCGAAGACGACTGGAAAGCCGGTCGCATCGGCTCGCACGACTGCATGGCCGGGCAAGTCGCCCTGCTCGACATGAGCCGCGCCGAGCTCGACGCGCATCTGACCGAGCGCGGCATCGATACGGGCTTCGCCGCCTTCGTCGACTACGCCAAGGCGCACGGCATGCCGGTCGAGATTCTCAGCGACGGCCTCGATTACGCGATCCACTTCATCCTCCAGCACTACGATTTCGACTATCTGCCGGTCACCGCGAACCAGCTCAATGCGGTCGGCGAGCGTGAATGGCGCCTGGACTTTCCCAACGCGAGCACGACCTGCCGCGCCAAGAGCGGTACCTGCAAATGCGCCGCGGCCGCGCGTTCGCAGGGTCCGCGCAAGCGCGTGCTGATGGTCGGCGACGGCGCCTCCGATTACTGTGTCGCCGAGTCGGCGGATTTCGTCTTCGCCAAGGGCAAGCTCATCGACTACTGCCGCGCGAAGAATATTCCGCATGCGCCGATCACCGGCTTCGCCGATGCGCTCGCGCTGCTGCCGGCGCTGGTGTCGGGGAAATTGGTCTCTGCGACCCGCGTCGCAGGGGCTCCATTGCTGAGCGTGGTTTCGGCTTAGAATTTCCCACAATCCCATATTCCGTCATTCCCGCGAAAGCGGGAATCCAGTTTCTGCTCTAAGAAACATTAAAAGAAAGAACTGGATTCCCGCTTTCGCGGGAATGACGAGCAGAAAAAGCATTTCATTCGAGGTAATTCCATGTCCGACACGCAACTCATCGCCGGCCTAGACACGAGCGGCAGCGGCAAACTGTTCGATGCCGCGTGCAAGCTCATTCCCGGTGGCGTCAACAGCACGGCGCGCGCGACCTGGTCCGGCTGGAATCCCTATCCGCTGTTCGTCGACAAAGGCGAGGGCTCGCATCTCACCGATGTGGACGGCAACGTATACATCGACTACCTGCTCGGCTTGGGTCCGATGATCTTCGGCCATCGCCCGCCGCGTGTGACCCAGGCCGTGGTCGATTTCATCCAGCAGCGCGGCACCGTGTTCGCGCTGCCGACCGCGGACGAGGCGCGGCTCGCACAGAAGATCATCGACGCCGTGCCGAGCGTGGACATGGTGCGCCTGTGCAACACCGGCACCGAGGCGGTGCTGTACGCGACGCGTCTGGCACGCGCCTTCACCAAGCGCAACAAGATCATCCGCTTCGAGGGCATGTACCACGGCTTCTCCGACGGCGTGTACTGGAGCAAGCATCCGGCCATCACCAAGGCCGGTCCCGACAATCGCCCCGTGCCGGTGCCGCAGGGCCCGGGCATGCCGAAGGGCGTCGAAGAGAACCTGATCATCCTGCCGTGGAACGACGCGCAGGCGTTGGCCGACACGATCGCGCGCGAGGGCGACAGCATCGCCGCCGTGCTGACCGAGCCGGTGATGTGCAATACCGGCTGCATCCTGCCCAAGCCCGGTTATCTCGAAGCGATGCGCGAGCTCACGCTCAAGCACGGCATTGTGCTGATCTTCGACGAAGTCATCACTGGCTTCCGCCTCGGCCTCGCCGGCGCGCAGGGACGCCTCGGTATCAAGCCGGATCTGTCCGTGTTCGCCAAGGGCGTCGGCGGCGGCTTCCCGGTTGCGGCGATGGGCGGCCGCGCCGACATCATGGCACTCGTGGCGAACGGCACCGTGTCGATGGCCGGCACCTACAGCGCCAACGGTATTGCGATCGCAGCAGCGAATGCCGCGCTCGATGAATTGAATACGCCGGGGCTATATCAGAAGCTCGATGCGGTCTCCGATGAGTTGCGCCTCGGTCTGGAAAAAGTGTTGAAGGATGCGGGCCTGCCGGCCTACGTCGTCGGCGTCGGCCCGCTGATGCAGGTATGGTTCGCGAAGGAAGAAATCCACAACTATCGAGACGCCGAGCGTTACGCCGACCAGAAGATTTTCGACGTCTGGTGGAGAGGCATGCTCGCGCGCGGCGTGCTATTTCATCCGGGTGCGTACGAGAACCTGTTCGTCTCCACGGCACACACGCACGAAGACGTTGCGAAGACGCTCGAGGCGGCGAAGCAGGTGGCGGCGGAGCTCAAGCGGGCGGTCTGATTGTTTTGCTCGTCATTCCGGCTTTCGCCGGAATGACAGAGTTCAAGGCGATGCGGTCTACCCCTAGTTGGCCAGCTCGTAATCGAACTCGTAGAAGTGTTTACCGCCAGCCTCGATGATAATTTTCATCGTGCCGCTCAATCCCGCCAGTTCTTCGGTACCCGAGCCGGGCACGACGATAATATTGAGATAGGGCACGCCCTTCGTCATCGTCGCATTGTGCTGCAATGAGAAGGCACCGTGCCGACCCTGCAGCGTGCCGGTCACGCGTTCGACCGCGACGTAGCCGCCCGAGTCCTTGCCGCTGCCGGCGAAGAGCATCTCGCCCTGGCTCGTCGCTTCCAGATCGCCGTGAAACTGCTTGTCGATCGACATGCGGCCGAGGCCCGCGTCGGCGTTCTTGTTGTACGCTTCGAGCGGCTGCAGTTTCACGTCGAATGCGCCTTTCGCATGATGTGTCATCGTGGTTCCTTGGTTGGGGTTGGGCTGGCCGCCGCGGGTCTGCGCGAGGCCCGGTGAAGCCGGGCCGACAAGCATAACGAGGGCGAACAGGGAAATGGCCGGTATCCGCATGGGGAATTCTCCGTCGCGGCGCGAATCGCCGCTTCGAGGAAAATGCTAGCGAGCCTTCATTGGACAGGATTGAAAAAACGCGACATGGCGAGAACTAAGCCGATCAAATTGCGCGGTGCGCTACATGCACGGCTCGATGCCAAGGGGTTTCGCCATGCCCGCTATTGGCCGTCGCCCGATCTGGCGCAATTCGTCGAACACTACTGGGCCGTCGACTGGGCGATCGACGAATCCTGCGTCCGCGAGACGCTGCCGCATCCGGTCGTCCATCTTGTCGCCGAGCACGACGAGGCGACGATAGGCGGTCCGTCGACGCGGCGCTGGACGCGCCGGTTCGCACCGGGCCACGGCCGCGTCTTCGCGATCAAATTTCGTGTCGGTGGTTTCCGCGCATGCGTCGAAGGGCCGGTCAGCGCGTATGCCGATCGAGTGTTGGCTGCGCATGAAGTGTTCGGCGAACGTGCCCGTCATCTCGGCCGCGACGTGCTCGCTGCTGAAGACCATCACGCCGCCGTCGCGATCTACGAATCGTTCCTGCGCGGCCTCGGCTTGCATGACGACCCCGCCGTCGATCTCGTTGCCGGCATCGCCGAGCGCATCGCCGGCGATCGCGACATCACGCGAATCGAACAGGTGGCGGCGAAATTCGATTTGACCCCGCGTACCTTGCAGCGGCTGTTTCGCGACCATGTCGGCGCCAGTCCCAAGTGGCTGATCCAGCGCTACCGTTTGCACGAGGCGGTGGCGCGCATCGACGAAGGTGGTGCTTGCGACTGGGCTGC
>Ga0209233_1000500_pt1 | contig 23577 bp, 22 predicted proteins | sample AraplaCL_Cvi_mCL_FD_184269 | JGI IMG/M metagenome (GOLD analysis project Ga0209233, IMG submission 184269) | Arabidopsis root microbial communities from the University of North Carolina, USA - plate scrape CL_Cvi_mCL (SPAdes) (version 2) | ecosystem: Host-associated > Plants > Roots > Endosphere...
TTCATCATCCGTTTACAAACCTCGCCGTCGCGGCGTATCGTTTCGAATGGCTTCAGAAGCTGGCCCCTCGATGGGCCGCCGGAGCCGCAAATGGGAGGAAAAGGCTTATGCGTCTCAAGTCATACTTGCTGGCGGCCGTGGCGGTTGCGGCTGTCAGCGTTGCTGCATCCGACGCGATGGCAGCCAAGCTCAAGATCGGCTTCCTACCGGGCGTGGTCGATCCGTTCTACCAGGTCATGCAGCTCGGCGTCGAAGCCGCCGCCAAGGATTTCGGCTATGACGTCGTCACCCAGGTGCCGCCCACCTGGGGCGTCGAGGCGGAGACCCCGCTGCTCAACGCCATGGTCGCCCGCGGCGACCTCAACTACATCATCACCGCGCCGGTCGATAAGGACCAGATGGTCGCGCCGCTCAAGGCGGCGGTCGACGCGGGCATCAAGGTCATCACCGTCGACACCTTCCTCGGCGACGGCGACTACACCGGCGGCAAGGTGACCTTCCCCATCAGCTATATCGGCTCGGACAACGAGGCGGGCGGCCGCATCTCGGCCGATGGCCTGGCCAAGGCGGTGGGCGGCAAGGGCACCGTCTACATCAACTCCACCAACCCCAACGTCAGCTCGGTCGAGGCGCGCGAAAAGGGCTTTGCCGAGGAGATGAAGGAGAAGTACCCCGACATCAAGGTGATCGGCCCGGACTACAACCTCGATGACATGAACAAGGCGCAGCAGCAGACTGCCGCGATCCTGCAGCAGCATCCCGACCTCGTCGGCGTGTTCGGCACCAACGTGTTCTCCGCCCAGGGCGCCGGTACCGCGGTCGCCAACGCCGGCCTCACCGGTAAGGTGCAGGTCGTCGCTTATGACGCCACCAAGGCCGCCATGGACCTGATGAGCAAGGGCACCGTGTCGCTCGTCCTCGCCCAGAAGCCCTTCGACATGGGCTACATGGCCGTCGAGTTCGCCGCCGCCGATGCCGCCGGGGTGACCAGCCTGCCCAAGCGCGTCGAGACCGGCTTCGCGATCCTCGACAAGACCAATGCCAGCGACCCGGCCTTCTCGCGCTTCATCTACTCGGTGCCGGGGAAGTAAGGGGGGCCATGCCCTAACCCGGTCCTTCGGACCCCCCTCTCCCGCAAGCGGGAGAGGGGAAACGAGGCAGTGCCGCTCTTCCCCTCGCCCGTTTACGAGAGAGGGTGGCCGCTCTCGCGGCCGGGTGAGGGCCTGACAACGCACCCCAATCCACCGGAGTCCCCTTGGCCCTTTCCACCGAGACGAGCACGCCGGCAGAGGCCGCCCGGTTGCCAGTGGGGCGGCGGGCGCTGCTGGCGCTGAGCCGGCTCTGGGCCTGGGCCTTCCTGCTGCTGCTAATCCTGTTCTTCGTCGCCAGCGTGCCGATCTTCTCCGGCATCAGCTTTCTGTCGATCCGCAATTCGCAGAACATCCTGATCGCCATCGTGCCGGTGCTGCTGCTGGCCCTGGGGCAGACTTTCGTCATCATTTCGGCCGGCATCGATCTGTCGGTCGGCTGGGTGATGAGCCTTGCCTCGGTGCTGTCCGCGCTGGCTCTGCGCGACAGCTTCGATGCCGGGGTGCCGTTGCCGCTTGCAGTGCTGCTGGGCTTCTGCGCCGCGGTGCTCGGCGCCGGCGCAGTCGGCTGCATCAATGGCATCATCATCGCCAAGCTCAAGGTGCCCGCCTTCATCGTCACGCTCGGCTCGTCCTTCATCGTGCGTGGGCTGGCGCTGCTATGGAGTGAAAACACCACCGTCGTCGGCCTGCCCGACGGCGTGCGCGCCTACGGAAACGAATCGCTGGTCTACCTCGTCTCGGGTGACCATCCGGCCTTCTCGGTCTTCGCGCCGCCCACGCTGACCGGCGACATGCTCCGCCACATGGATCGTATCCTTCCCTGGCCGGTGGTGGTCACCATCGTCGTGGTCGGGATGGCCATGTTCCTGCTGCACCGCATGCAGTTCGGCCGCTACACCTATGCCATCGGGGGCAGCATGCAGGCCTCGCTGCGGGCCGGCATCCCCGTCGATCGCCACATCATCAAGCTCTACACGCTTTCCGCCGTCACCGCCGGAATCGGCGGCTTCCTCTCGATGCTGCAGTTCACGGCCGGTTCCGCCTCGATCGGCGATCCGCTGCTGCTCTCCTCGATCGCTGCCGTGATTATCGGCGGCGTGTCGCTGTTCGGCGGCGCGGGCACCGTGATCGGCACGGTGATCGGGGCGCTGATCATCGCCGTGCTGACCACCGGACTCGTGATGCTCAACGTGCCGGCGTTCTGGCAGTTCATCGTCGTCGGCGCCGTGGTGATCATCGCCGTCCTCATCGACCAGTCGCGCGAACTGATCGTCGGGCGTCACGCGGGGGGCAGCCAATGAGCGATCCGGTGCTGTCGGTCCGCAAGCTGGTCAAGCGCTTCGGCGGCCTGACCGCGGTCAAAGAGGTGAGCTTCGACGTCGCGGCTGGCGAAGTCGTCGCCCTGCTTGGCGACAACGGCGCCGGAAAATCGACGCTGATCAAGTGCGTCTCCGGCGTGCATCTGCCCGACGGAGGCGAAATCCTGTTCGAAGGTCAGCCGAAAACCTTCGCCAAGCCGATCGATGCGCGCTCCGCCGGCATCGAGACGATCTACCAGGACTTGGCGCTGGCCAACAATCTCGACGTACCCGCCAACATCTTCCTCGGCCGCGAAATGAAGCACCGCCTGCTCGGCGGCCTGATCAAGACCATGGACGACAAGTCCATGCTGCGCGAGGCCCGCGAGGGGTTGAAGGCGCTCGACATCGTCTTTCCCACCCTGACCCAGCCGATCGAGAGCCTCTCGGGCGGCCAGCGGCAGGCCGTCGCGATTGCCCGGGCCGTGTACTGGAAGGCCAAGCTCATGATCATGGACGAGCCGACCAACAATCTCGGCGTCCCCGAGCAGCAGAAGGTGCTCGAACTCATCCGCAAGCTCCGCGACCAAGGCACGCCGGTGATCCTGATCACCCACACCATGCCCGACGTTTTCGCCGTGGCGGACCGGGTCATCGTCATGCATCGTGGCCGCAAGGTCGCCGAGAAAAGCACGTCCGCGACCAACTCCACGGAGCTGGTACAGTACATGGTGGGCGCGCTGGACGACTTTGCGGCGGCGGCCTGACCCCGAAGGCGGCGTGGCGCGTTAGCCCGCGGGCTGAAAGCGCTGCTCGAACTGGCGGTTCGGGAAGTCCCCGGGCAGGTAGCAGAGCTCCTTCGGGGTCGCGAGCGTCCGCACTTCATCGACGAGGAAGCGCCAGCGGACATAGGCGGGAATGGGCCGGTTATGGATCGGCAGGCCAAAGAGCCAGCGCGTCACATTCGCCCAGCCGATGGATTTCGCCAGGATCTGTGCGCCGGGCAAGCCGCCGCGGAACAGCATGCATCCCAGCGCGACCTGCTCGTTGTCCCAGCGCCCGTTCGGCAGCCATTCGGTTTCGACCATGAAGTCCAACCGGTCCGAGAGCTCGGCGGCAAAGTTCCGGGCGACATAGAAATCGCCGCCGCTCACCAGGGTCAGGCAGGTGCCGACCATCCGGCGGGGCAGTCGGCCGAGCCGCATATGCTGCGTCAGGTGCTGCGTTGCGTTGACTCCGACTCTGAGGCCCTGCAGCTGCGAGGCATCGATCCTCGGCACCGCGCCTGTTAGGTCGGGCAGGAAGCGCGACAGGCCGGCGTCGATCCAGATCAGCCCGTCGGCGTCGGTTTCGGAGGCCGCGCGCTTCATCATCTCGAGCTTGGACATCACGAGCATGCCGTAGTTCGGCAGCTTGAACGCGATGTCTCGGCGGTTGACGTGCTCGCTGGTGGCACAGATCGCCTCGATCGCCGCCCGCTGGCGGAACATGAAGTAATCGTCACGCGGCACGCGCACGATGCGGTCGTCGGGCTTCAGTTCGATCGGGCTGGCGTCGAAGGCGGGATCGAGGAAGATCAGAAAAGGAAGCGGGACCCGAAGCGTCAGGTTGAGCCAGCCGATGTAGTCGTCCACCGACCGGCCGTCGATCTGCCGCCGGCCGACGTCGTATAATCCGGTAACTGCGGCAATCCGCATTTGTTGGATTCCTAGAATACTCGGAAACTGGCGGGAAGCCCGAGGAAATTGGGCGCCACTTCTCGCCTGCCCGCGCGCCGCAGCCGACGCCCCCTCACTCTCTGCGGGAGGATGCGGCCCTAGTCAATTCCGGGCTTCCGCAATCGGGTCGTCACGGGTTCATGTCCCCCGCCCCGCCATCGGCCGGGCCGCTTCGCCGGCCATCGGGCGTCGCCTGGTGTCTCGCATCGGCGCCATCCCGCTGCCCGGGGTTTTGCTCCAATACGCCATAGGAGCGGGAGGAGCCCGTCAGCAACTCCCGGCCCTGTGCCGCAAGGCCCCGGCGCAGCAACTCGCGCACCGCCGCGGCTCGACTCGGCAGCCGATTGGCGAACCGGAAATCGTCGAGGGCGCGCAATTCGGCTGCCTCCAGCATGATCTGAAGGCGTTCGCCGCGCAGCAACTCGTTGCCCTTTGAGGTTTTTTCCGTCATTTCGAAGGCTCGCCGGTTCGTCTAGGGGCTAGTGATTACTCATTCCACTCACCGAAAAACGATCCAGGCCAGATTCGGTTGCCTTTCGAATTAGTAACTACAGACAAATGAGTAAGTAACGCCCCCCACCAATTTCGCTACCTCCGCATTTTGTCGACAGAATTTCTGTGAGGCGCGATACTGGCTCATGCTTTACGCGACGAGTTCCGACCGCCAAGACATGAGCCTGCCTGCCCTCGATTCGGTTCTGGTCGTCGAGGACGACGGCTTGGTACAAATGCTCATCGAGGATCTGGTGCGCGAGCAGGGCGCCCGGCGCGTGCATGTCTGCCGCACCCCGCAGGAGGCGTTGCGCGTGGCCGAAGACGAGCGGCTCGACTGTGCCATCCTCGATGTGTCGCTTTGGGGCGGGACCAGTTTTGCTGTGGCCGATGCGCTCGCCCGGCGCGGCGTCCCGTTCATGTTCTGCACCGGCCGACGCGCCATCGACATCGATCCCCGCCATCGCAACCGGCCGATCCTGGGCAAACCGTTCACCGAGCGCGAGTTCTACGCCGCTCTGCAACGGACGCTGCAACCCTGACGATCAGGCCGGCTCGGCCTCGAGGACAAAGCGCGTCACCTTGTCGACGGGCATTTCGCACGGCTTCAGTGCCGGCTCGCCATCTACCGGGGCGTAGATGTTGAGGCTGATCCGGTCCGCCCCGCCCAGCTCTTCCGCATAGAGCTTCATCGATCGACCGCCGGCGTGACGCGATCGCGTGACGCCGTAGCGCCGATCGCCGTACACCGCCGTGAAATAGCCGAGCGGCCAGCTGTCAAGCCGGTTCCAGACCGCGACGGCCGAGGAAGTCGAGGAGATGTCGCCCATGCGCCGAAGATGGGCACGACGCAACCGCGAGGCAAGGCCACCCGTCGGTACGGCCGGCCTCAATCCTCGGTGAACGCGCCCTGACGATCCCCGACGCAGCAAAAAGGCCCGGGATCGCTCCCGGGCCTTCCTCAATTCAATATCGTGACGAGCGTCACTCGGCCGCTTCGGCCTGCTTGATTTCCTTGCCGGTCGCCTGGTCGACGACCTTCATGGAGAGCCGGACCTTGCCGCGCTCGTCGAAGCCCAGGAGCTTGACCCAGACCTTGTCGCCTTCCTTGACCACGTCGGTGGTCTTGGCGACGCGTTGGTCGGCGAGCTGGGAGATGTGGACGAGCCCGTCGCGCGAACCGAAGAAGTTGACGAAGGCGCCGAAATCAGCGGTCTTCACCACGGTGCCCTGGTAGACGGCGTTCACTTCAGGCTCGTCGGTGATCGACTTGATCCACTTGATCGCAGCGTCGATCGCCTTGCCGTCGGACGACGACACCTTGATCACGCCCGTATCCTCGATGTCGATCTTGGCGCCGGTCTTTTCGACGATTTCGCGGATCACCTTGCCGCCGGTGCCGATCACTTCGCGGATCTTGTCGGTCGGGATCTGGATGGTCTCGATGCGGGGGGCGAACTCGCCGACCTGCGAACGAGCCGCGGTGATCGCCTTGGCCATTTCGCCCAGGATGTGGACGCGGCCTTCCTTGGCCTGGCCGAGCGCGATCTCCATGATCTGCTCGGTGATGCCGGCGATCTTGATGTCCATCTGCAGCGAGGTGACACCCATTTCCGTCCCGGCGACCTTGAAATCCATGTCGCCGAGGTGATCCTCGTCGCCGAGGATGTCGGAGAGCACGGCGAAGCGCTCACCCTCGAGAATGAGGCCCATGGCGATACCGGCCACCGGGCGAGCCATTGGCACGCCGGCATCCATCAGCGCTAGCGAGGTGCCGCAGACGGTCGCCATCGAGGACGAGCCGTTCGACTCGGTGATCTCGGAGACGACGCGGATGGTATAGGGGAACTGCTCGACGGACGGGCGGATCGGGTTGATGGCGCGCCAGGCGAGCTTGCCGTGGCCGATTTCGCGGCGGCCGGGCGAACCCATGCGGCCGGTTTCACCGACGCTATAGGGAGGGAAGTTGTAGTGGAGCAGGAAATTCTGCTTCTGCGTGCCTTCGAGCGAGTCGATGAACTGCTCGTCGTCGCCGGTGCCGAGCGTCGCGACAACCAGCGCCTGCGTCTCGCCACGGGTGAACAGCGCCGAGCCGTGGGTGCGGGGCAGGACGCCGACTTCGGCGGTGATCGGACGGACCGTCTTCAGGTCGCGGCCGTCGATGCGATAGCCGGTGTCGAGCACGTTCCAGCGCACGATCTTGGCCTGGAGGTTATGGACGACCTCGCCCAGTTCCTCGGCCGAGACCTCGCCGGCGGCGACCTTGTCGGCGAAGTGCGCCTTGACCTTGGCATTGGCAGCGTCGACCGCGGCGTAGCGGGCCTGCTTCTCGGTGATCTTGTAGGCGTCGCGGAGGTCGGCCTCGGCAACGGCCAGCACGTCCTTCTCGAGGGCCGAGAAATCGGGCGCCTTGAAGTCGCGCGGCTCCTTTGCGGCGAGTTCGGCCAGCTTGATGATGGCCTCGATCACCTTGCGCGAGGCTTCGTGGCCGAACATGACGGCGCCGAGCATCACTTCTTCGGAGAGCTCCTTGGCTTCCGACTCGACCATCAGCACGGCGTCGTAGGTGCCGGCCATCACGAGGTCGAGCTTGCTGTCAGCGCGCTTGTCGACGGCAAGGTTGAGCACGTACTGCCCATCCACCCAGCCGACGCGGGCGGCCCCGATCGGGCCCATGAACGGCACGCCCGAAATGGTCAGCGCGGCGGACGCCGCGACCATCGACAGCACGTCAGGGTTGTTCTCCATGTCGTGCTGGAGAACGGTGACGATGACCTGCGTCTCGTTCTTGTAGCCATCGGGAAACAGCGGGCGGATCGGGCGGTCGATGAGGCGCGAGATCAGCGTCTCGGCTTCGGTCGGGCGACCTTCGCGCTTGAAGTAGCCGCCCGGGATTTTGCCGGCGGCGAAGTATTTTTCCTGGTAGTTGACGGTCAGGGGGAAGAAATCCTGGCCGGGTTTGGCGCTGTGCGCCGAGACCACGGTGGCGAGCACAACGGTCTCGCCGAGCGTTGCGAGGACCGCGCCGTCCGCCTGGCGGGCGATCTTGCCGGTCTCGAGGGTGAGGGGCTGGCCGCCCCAGTTCAGCTCAACCTTATGATGATCAAAGGTTACGGGCATGAGTTTCATCTTTCCATTCTGCCGGAGCGCGGGAACGCGGGGGGCGTAGATCCCCGTGAACGCATCCGGTGTGCCCGCGGCAGCCTGCACCCCATGTGCTGGCCCCGCCCAAAAATCGGCACGGTTTCCGCCTTCGGCCGCGGGCCGCCTCTCGGGCGGTGCGGAGCGGAACATGGACAAGACGATGAGCCGCTCATTGCGGGTTGCCGATGGGGAGCAGCCTCAAGGGGCGCGTCCCCACGACACTCGGACCGCGCCCGGCGCGGCCATGAGCAGCCGATGATCTCGCCATGCTCCGCATGGTCGTCCGGCTTACGCGAATGCCTCCGTGGCGCGAACCTTCGAAGGCGAACCGCGAGGCGTACCTCGCGATCGGGTTCAGTTGGCGCGATCCGCTGGATCAGCGCCGCAGGCCGAGCCGCTCGATCAGCGACTTGTAGCGGGCCTCGTCGCGCTTCCGGATGTAGTCGAGAAGGCTGCGACGGGTCGACACCATCTTCAACAGGCCGCGGCGGGAATGGTTGTCCTTGCCGTGCGTCTTGAAGTGTTCGGTCAGGTTAGCAATGCGCTCAGAGAGGATCGCAACCTGGACTTCCGGCGAGCCGGTGTCGTCCTTCTTGGTGGCGTATTCCTTGATCAGAGCGGTCTTGCGCTCAGGCAAAATCGACATCGAACATCCTTTCAGATTGGAGGATTGAGACGCCCGCCTCCGGGATGTCGTCCAGGGGGAGCCGCTAAAGGCACCGCGGGCTCGTGGCCGGGATGCTGCGCCGCATATAGGCGATCGCTGCCCGGAACGCCAGTTTTTTCTCCGGCGCGCGGCGTTCGTGGCCCCTATCGGATTCGCCGCCTTCGCCCTAACGGCCCGAGACGGGGGTTGCGGCGGGGAACCCCATCACCACTGTCATGGCGCGCGTAGTGCGAACCTCACACCCCGACCACGCGACCGGCTGGCGCCGCGCCGGGCGCGTCGGCCTGCGCCATCCGACCGTCGGGCGCCCGGTCGGGATCGAGCCCGGCCAGCGGCACGACGAACCCCCATTCGATGCCGTCGGTGTGCAGTTCGCGCATCACGGTCGCCCCGAGCGCCGAACCCAGCATGTTCTCGATCACCGTCGTGCCGAAGCCGCGCCGTTCCGGCCGGGCGGTGAGCGCCTTGACCCGCTCGCGCCACACCAGCCGCAGCGTCTCTCCTTCGATCCTCCAGCCGAGGTCGAGTCGGCCGTCGTCGGTGGCGAAGGCGCCATATTTGGCGGCGTTGGTCGCCAGTTCGTGCGCCGCCATGCCGAGGACCTGCGCGGCCTGCGTATTGAGCCGCAGGGCTGGGCCATCGGCCTCGACGCGCTCGCCGTCGAGGGCGCAGAAGGGCGCGATCTGGCTCGTAAGCAAGTCCTTGAGGTCGACGCCCGCGATGCCGTTGGCGAGCAGCAGGTCGGTGGAGCGGGCGAGGCCGGCGATGCGCTTTTCGAAGCTAGAGACGAACTCGGGCACCGAATCGGCGCCCCGGGCCGTCTGCTTGGCCATGGCGGCGATCACCGTCATCTGGTTCTTGGAGCGGTGCGCTAGCTCGCGCATGAGGAAGCGTACTTCCGTTTCGGAGGCCTGACGCTGCGTCGCAGCCTGCGAAATCGCTCCCGCGACCTCGGCGATTTCGGTGATCGGGTAACGGCGCGCCGGCACCACCTCGCCGGCCCCCAGCCGCCGTGCGTCGCGGGCGAGGCCGCGCACCGCGCGGGTGATCTCGCGCGCCACGAGGAACGTGGCGATCGAGGCCGCGGCGACGATCACCGCGCCACCCACGATCAGCGTCAGCAACGAATTGCTGAGCGGGCGTTCGACCGAGGCCGCCGAGGCCCAGGCGACGACCCGCCAGCCGGTATCCCCCGAGGTCGATGACATGCTGACGTAGTCGCGGCCGTCGATGGTGGTCTGGTGCCAGCGCTTCTGGCCTTCGACCGAGGGGTCGCGCGGGATGAAGAATTTGCCCCCCTGCTCCACGTCCGAGTGCGAAGAGGCGACGACAACGGTGTTCTGGCTGTCGACCAGCGCCACGTGCCAGCCTTCGGGCATCTGCCGGGTCAGCAGTACCGAGCCCAGATTGTCGGCGTTCTGCGTCATCACCAGCACGCCGTGATGGCCGTTGGCGAGGTTGATCGGCATGAAGACCGGAATGACCCAGGCCTTCGCCGTGCCGCCATAGGCGACGTCGGAAATGACGATCTGGCCCGAGGCCAGCGCCTTGTCGATGGTCTGGGTGTTGCCGCTCTTGCCGAGCGGGGCGTCGAAGGGAAACCGGGTGCTGAAGAGCTGCTGATACGCGTCGTCGATCAGCACCAGGTAGGTGCCGGTACCGGCCAGCACCGACTGGCCGCGGGCGTGCAAGGTCCTCAGGTCGTCGGGCGTCGCCATCGGGGCGGTCGAAAACCCCTTGAGCGTCGTGATCATGCCCTCGGTTTGGCGGTCGACGGCTTCGCCCACCGCCTCGGTGGTCGCGAGAATCAGGGTCTGGACGATTTCCTGCTGGGCTTCGTTGTTGCGCTCCAGCAGCACCACGGTGAACGCCATCACCGGTACGAACGCCACAAGCGCCAGAACCACGAGGTAAAGCGCAATTGGTCGCCCGCGGCGTGTTGCCCCTGGTTCGCTCCGACTCGCCGATTCCGCCATTCCGCCGCATGCCCTCGATGGGTGCGCGGAACGATAGACATCCCCGGTCACAAGCGCAATTGACTGAGACCCTTACTTGTTTCCTCGCACGGGGCGGGGCTCGCGCTTGGTGCGGCGTGCCGCTGCGTGCTAGGCGTGACGCCACGCGCCTTGCTGGGATGGGACGGGATGACTCGGTGGCTTGCCGCAGCCTTGGCGCTGCTGATGATGCTCGTTGGCGCCAGCCCGGCCGGCGCACAGGGGTTCACCGCCGAACAGCTGGTGCTGATGAAGCTTTTCGGCACCGATCCGATCTCGTCAGACATGTTCGCGCCCGGCTTTCTGGCCCAGGTCTCGATGGACCAGATCCTAGAGGTGTTCAACCGCACCCGGGCCACGGTCGGCGCTCCGGTCTCGATCGAAAAGAGCGGCCCGAACACCTACGTCGTCCACACGGCAGCCTATGAGGTGCCCGTCGACATCGGCCTCGACCGCAACGGCAGGATCGCCGCGCTGCTGATCCACCCCGGCTCGCCGACCTTCGCCTCGATCGACGACGTGATCGCGGCGATAAACGGCCTCAAGGGCAAGGTCAGCTATCTCGTGACGCGCGATCGCAGCGTGCTCTACGCGCAAGGGCAGGCGGCGCCGATCGCCGTGGCCTCGGCCTTCAAGCTGGCGGTGCTGGCGGTGGTGGCCGATGAAATCGGCGCCGGCCGGTTCGGCTGGGATACCGTCGTGCACCTCAAGGCCGGCGAGGTGTCGCTGCCGACCGGCGAAATCCAGAACTTTCCGCCCGGCTCGCCGCTGACCGTGCATACGCTTGCCGCCTTCATGGTGTCCCAGAGCGACAACACGGCGACCGACGTGCTGATCGACCTGGTCGGCCGCGACAAGGTGGCGGCCAAGCTCGGCACCGATTTCGCCCTCAAGACCACCGAGTTCTTCAAGCTCAAGGCCGATCCGGCGCTGCGGCTGCGCTTCGGCAGCGCCGACACGGCCGGCCGGCTGAAGGCGGCAGGGGAAATGGATGCCCTGCCGCTGCCCAATGCTGCGGACGTCGCGGCGCCGCTCGATGCGGGGATCGAATGGTACGCTCCCCCGGCCCGCCTCTGCAGCCTGATCGCGGAAGTGGCGGGGCTCGACGTATTCGAGATCAATCCGGGGGTGGCGCGCAAGGCCGACTGGTCGCGGATCGCCTTCAAGGGCGGCAGCGAAGTGGGGGTTGCCAGCCTCAATACCGACCTGACCGACAAGGCGGGGCACCATTATTGCGTCAGCCTCACCCAAAACGACAGCCAGGTGCTCGACGAAGCCCGCTTCACCGCGCTCTATACCGCCCTGATCGACAAGCTCGCCGGCAAGTAGCCATTCGCCGCCTCGACTCCCGGCCGATGCGGCATTATCTCAACCGCATGACGGTCACCCTCGCCATCGATACCGCTGCCCCGCGCCTGCAACTCGCTTTGCTGCGGGCCGATGGGGAGACCGACATTTCGGTCGACGACCTCGCCCAGGGGCATGCCGAATTGCTGTTCGCACGTCTCGAGGCGCTGCTCGAGCGCAACGGGCTCGGCTATGCCGATCTCGGGCGCCTGGCGGTGACGACGGGCCCTGGCTCGTTCACCGGGCTCCGGATCGGGCTCTCGGCGGCGCGCGGCCTCGGCCTCGCCCTCGATATCCCGGTCATCGGCGTGCCGAGCCTGTTGGCCATCTCCCTGTCGGGCCTCGCCGGGCAGCCGGTCGCCGTGCTGGTCGATGCGCGGCGGGACGAGGCCTATTTCCAGCGTTTCGCGGCGCCTGGCGTGCCGTCGCAGTCGGCGCAATTGCTGCCGATGGCGACCGCCCTCGCCCTGGTGCCGGTCGACACGGTGCCGCTCGGCGGGCCGGCGCCCGACATCGCCCGGCTGGCGTGTTTCGCCGCCACGGTCAATCCCGCCGATTTCCCGCCCGAGGCGAGCTATGTCCGCGGTGCCGACGCCAAGCCGCAGGACAAGGCGCGCATCGCCCGGGTAGGGGTGTCGTGATGGACCGCATCTGGCTCGCACCCAAGGGGCTGCACGTCGAGGCGGCGCGGGTGGCCGATGCCGACATGCTCGCGGGGCTCCACGCCAAGGGGTTCTACCGCGGCTGGCCGCGCGAGGAGTTCGCTGCTTATCTCGCCGATCCGCAGCGGACCCCGGCCTTCGTCGCCTGCGACGCCAAGCGGCGCATCGCCGGCTTCGCCATGCTCCGTCTCGCTGCCGACGAGGCCGAATTGCTGACTATTGCCGTCGAGCCGAAATGGCGCGGCAAGGGGGTGGCCAAGGCCTTGCTCGCTGCCGCCGTCGAGGACCTGCTGATGTCCCCGGCGCGGCGGCTGTTCCTCGAGGTGGCCGCCGACAACGCCCCGGCGCTGGCGCTCTACCGGCGGCACGGCTTCGCCGAGATCGGGCGGCGAACCGGCTACTATCCGCGGCCCGGTGGGGCGCCCGCGACCGCCCTTGTCATGTCGCGCGATCTTGGCTAACCCGCTCCCGGCAAAGCGTCACGCCGGGTTCGCGATCGTCAGGTAGGACCTAAAACGATGATTTCGCGTTCGCTGTTCTTCATCTTCGTCTTCATCCCGTTCATGCTGGTCGGGGTACCGTCGCAGTTCGTGATCACGCGGCTCGGCCTCGACTCGAACTTCTTTCCGCGCCTGTTCCATCGAGTGGGCTGCATCTTTCTCGGCCTCAGGGTGAAGGTGATCGGCGAGCCGGCGCACGGACGGCCGACACTGCTTCTCTCCAACCACATCTCGTGGACCGACATCATCGTCATCGGTTCGGTGGCTGACGTCACCTTCGTCGCCAAGACCGGGGTGCGCGAGACCTTCTTCGTCGGCTTCATGGCCTCGCTGCAAAAGACCATCTACGTCGACTACAACCGCCGGCGCGATACGCACCGGACCAACCAGGAAATGGCGTCGCGCCTCGCCGCCAACGGCGCCGTTCTGCTGTTCGCCGAAGGCCACCGCGACCTCGGCGATCGTGTGCAGCCGTTTCGTTCGGCGCTGGTGGGCGCAGCCCAGGCGGCGATGGGCGAAAGCGGCGCCGCCGACGTGGCGGTGCAGCCGGTCACCATCGCCTATACCCGCCTCCAGGGCATGCCGGTCAGCCGCACCGAGCGCAGCGGCATTTCCGGTATCAATGCGCGCGGCTTCAAGGATGTGCTGCGCAACCTGCTGTCGAGCGGCGTCAAGGACGTGACCGTCGCCTTCGGTACGCCGGCGCCCCTCGCCGCCGATGCCAACCGCAAGCTCGTGACGCGCCGGGCCGAGGAGGAAGTGCGCCGCACTCTCGTAGCGCTCAATCGCGGCACCGCATTGCCGGGCTCGGAGCGCGAACTCGTTCAGTCCGCAGCCGCGCCGGCCGTCACCGCCTGATCGGGGCCGACGAGGCAGAACTGGTTGCCCTCGGCGTCGGCGAGCACGCTGAATCCCGCCTCGCGCCGCACCATCGTCGCCCCGGCCCTGAGGGCGGCGGCCACGGCGGTCGCCCGGCTCTCGACCGCGATGTCGAGGTGCAACCGGTTGTTGGTGTAGTCCCGGTCCTTCACGCGCTGGAAGCAGAGCGTCGGGCCCGGCCCATCCACCATCACGATATGATCGGTCTCGGGCGTGAGCCCGACTGCTGCGAGCCGCGCTATCTCCGCCGCATCGTAGGGCCGCACCGCATAACCGTCGATCAGGCTGGCCCAGAATCGGGCGAGCCCTGCCGGATAGTCGCAGTCGAAGACGATTTCCTTGAGCCTGCCCACTTTGTCCTCCCACCAGCCTTGCAGTCGGCGGGAAGCGTGCCGCAAGTGGCGCGCCGCGGCAATCTTTGCTAATAGGCCGCGCCATGACCGATCCTGCCAGCCGCACCGCCGGGCCCAAGAGCGTCTTCATCAAGACCTACGGGTGCCAGATGAACGTCTACGACAGCGATCGCATGGCCGATGCGTTGGCAGCCCAGGGATATGTCGCGGCGGAGTCGGCCGAAGCGGCGGACCTCGTGCTGCTCAACACCTGCCACATCCGCGAAAAGGCATCGGAAAAGGTGTTTTCGGAGATCGGCCGGCTGACCGAAATCCGTGACGGGCGCCGTGCCGCAGGGGTCGCTGACCTGATGATCGGCATCACCGGTTGCGTCGCGCAGGCCGAAGGCGAGGAAATCGTCCGTCGGGCGCCCGAGGTCGATTTCGTCGTCGGTCCGCAATCCTATCACCACCTGCCCGAACTGGTCGCCAAGGCTGCGGGCCGCGAGCGCTTTGCCACCCGGCGGGAGACCGCGGCGGCGGCGACCCGGGCCGGGCTCGTCTCGACCGATTTCGCCATCGCCGAGAAGTTCGAGAGCCTGCCCCTGCCGACCCGCGCTGCGACCATCGCGCGCGGGCTCACCGCCTTCCTCACCGTGCAGGAGGGCTGCGACAAGTTCTGCTCGTTCTGCGTCGTCCCCTATACGCGCGGGTCCGAGGTGTCGCGGCCGGTTGAGCAGGTGCTGCGCGAGGCCGAAGCGCTGGTCGATGCGGGCGTGCTGGAACTGACGCTGCTGGGCCAGAACGTCAACGCCTATCATGGCGTCGATGCCCAGGGTCGGCCCGTGGGTCTGGGCGAACTGCTGCGGCGGCTGGCGGCGCTGCCCGGCCTGCGCCGGCTGCGCTACACCACCAGCCATCCGCGCGACATGGACGACGCGCTGATCGAGGCTCACCGCGACCTCGACAAGCTGATGCCATACCTCCATCTGCCGGTGCAGTCGGGCTCCGACCGGGTGCTCAAGGCGATGAACCGCCGCCACACCCGCGACGACTATCTGCGGCTGATCGAGCGGATCAAGACTGTCCGCCCCGACATGGCGCTGTCGGGCGATTTCATCGTCGGCTTTCCCGGCGAGACGGACGCCGAGTTCGAAGAGACGCTGTCGCTGGTGCGCGAGGTCGGCTACGCCTCGGCCTACACCTTCAAGTACTCCACCCGGCCCGGCACGCCCGGCGCCGGCTTCCCCGGCCAGGTGGAAGAAGCGGTAAAGTCCGAACGGCTGGACCGCCTCCTCGCCCTCACGACCGAGCAGATGCGGAGCTTCGGCCGCGCCTGCGTCGGCCGGACGCTCGACGTGCTGCTCGAAAAGCCGGGGCGCCTGGCTGGGCAACTGGGCGGACGATCCCCATATCTGCAGGCGGTGCACGTCGAGGCGCCCGCCGGCCTCATGGGCACCATCCAGCGGGTCGAGATCACGGGCGCCGGTAACAATTCAATTTCGGGCAAGATTGTCACAGACACGGAACACAGAACTGCTAGTCTTGTTGAGTCAGTGGCCGGCTGAGCCTCGATTGGCGAAGCTCGCAGTCCGGCCGGACGGAGCGCGCTTGGCAAGACAGAACATCGGCATTGCGGGGTTGCGGTCCGTCGAGGAACCCGGGAGCCCCATCGTTTGAGCAGGCATTTGTCACCGACCGCCGACAACGCGCTTTCCTCGCAGCTCGAACTTGCCTTTGACGACAACCGCCTCGCTTCTCAGCTCTATGGCGATTTCGACCAGCATCTGGCGCTGATCGAACAGCGCCTGGGTGTTTCGGCGACGCCGCGCGGCAACCACGTGCTGCTGAAGGGGGCTGCCTCGGGTATTGACCAGGCCCGCCGTGTGCTGGAATCGCTTTACGCCTCGCTAGAGGAGGGAAGGCAGATCGACGTCGCCAGCGTCGATTCGATCATCCGCATGATCGAGCAGGAGGATAGCCAGCTCACCCTCCCCACGCTCGAGCGCAAGGGCAAGGTGCGCATGGCGCAGATCGCGACACGTAAGGCGACGATCGTAGCGCGGACGCCGGCGCAGGATGCCTATATGCGCGCCATGGAGCGGGCCGAGCTCGTCTTCGGCGTCGGTCCGGCCGGCACCGGCAAGACCTATCTGGCGGTCGCGCATGCTGCCACGCTGCTCGAACGCGGCGACATCAACCGCATCATTCTGTCGCGTCCGGCTGTCGAAGCCGGCGAGCGCCTCGGCTTCCTGCCCGGCGACATGAAGGAGAAGGTCGATCCCTATCTCCGCCCGCTCTACGACGCGCTCTACGACATGATGCGCCCCGAGCACGTCGAACGCTGCATCACCTCGGGCATCATCGAGGTCGCCCCGCTCGCCTTCATGCGCGGCCGCACGCTCGCCAATGCCGTGGTGATCCTCGACGAAGCGCAGAACACCACCTCGATGCAGATGAAGATGTTTTTGACCCGCCTGGGCGAAAACTCGAAAATGATCGTCACCGGTGATCCGACGCAGGTCGATTTGCCGCGCGGCGAAAAGTCCGGCCTGATCGAGGCCGTGTCGCTGCTCGACGGGGTCGAGGGGGTGCACATTTCCCGCTTCAACGACAAGGACGTGGTCCGCCACGCGCTGGTCGGCCGGATCGTTCGTGCCTATGAGGCCGACGCCCAGCGCCGACTCAGCGCCGACGGCCGCGAGCCAGAAGGCAGGGCGCGCTGAATCCCGCCCCGCGACCACCGCTGACCATTCTTTTCGCCGTCAACAGCGAGGGCTGGCCGGACGGGCTCGAAACGCTCGCCGACCGGGCTGTGTTCGAGGCCTTGAAGCAATCGGAGGCCGAAGTCACGGGCGTTGCCGAGCTGTCGATCGTCCTGACCGACGATGCCGAGCAGCAGGAACTCAACCGCGACTGGCGCGGCATCGACAAGCCGACCAACGTGCTGAGCTTTCCGCAGATCGAGCCGTTCGAGCCAGTGGCCGGCATCATCGGCGACATCGTGCTCGCCCGCGAGACGCTGGAGCGCGAGGCCGAGGAACTGCAAAAGTCGCTGACCGATCATTTCACCCATCTGGTGGTGCATGGATTTCTGCACATCCTGGGGTATGATCACATTGAGGAGGGCGAGGCCCTCGAAATGGAAGGCCTGGAGACGCGCATTCTGGCCGTGCTGGGCGTCCCCGATCCCTACAACGAAGGATGAGCCCCGCCGCGGCGGGTAATCGACATGACCGATACCGAAGACGCAACGCTCAGTTCGGAGCCTTCCTCTAGTCCCGCCCCCGCCAGCCAGCGGGGGCTGCCACTATGGAGCCGCATCAAGGCCATCCTGGCGCTGCGCAGCCCCTCGCTGCGCGACGACCTCGAGGTCCTGCTCGAAAACGAGCAGAGCGCCGAGGCTGCCGATTTCTCGGAAGCCGAGCGAAAAATACTGCAGAACGTGCTCAAGCTCGAAGACCTGCGGGTCGACGACGTCATGGTGCCGCGCGCCGACATCGTCGCCGTCGAGGCAGCCGAGACGCTCGGGGCGCTGATCGGCCGCTTCCTCGAAGCCGGCCATTCGCGGCTGCCGGTCTATGATGGCGATCTCGACAACATCACCGGCTTCATCCATGTCAAGGATGCGCTCCGCCGCATCGTGGCGGTGCCGCCGCTCGACACCTCGCCGGAACCCGCCAAGCTCAAATTGGTGAGTTCGGCGCTGTCGAGCCGGCTGGGCAAGCTCGGCCTCGTCCGCGACGCCCTGTTCGTTCCGCCGTCGACCCCGGTCGGCGACCTCCTGCAGCAGATGCAGACCAAGCGCGTCCACATGGCCATCGTCATCGACGAATATGGCGGCACCGACGGCGTCGTCACCATCGAGGACCTGCTCGAGGCGGTGGTGGGCGACATTGAGGACGAGCACGACGAACAGGACCGGCCGCTGATCCGCAAGCTCAATGCCAACACCTTCGTCGCCTCGGCCCGGGCCGAGCTGACCGAGGTGCAGAGCGCGGTGGGCCCCGAATTCGACCCCGCCGAGCTGGCAAACGAGGTCGACACCATCGGCGGCCTCGTCTTCGACCTCGCCGGTCGGGTTCCGGCCGCCGGGGAGATCGTCAAGGGACTCAAGGGCTTCGATTTCGAAATTCTGCAATCCGACGGCCGGCAGATCCAGAAACTCAAGATTCGCCGGATCAAGCCGCCCGTCGCGCGGCCGCGACCAAACACGGTGCCGCAAGCCGACGGAGCAAAGCCGGCAGACGAGGCCAAGGCGGCAGAATAGGTCGGACTTCGGTGGGGAGTGACCTCGTGGTTCGACAGGCTCGCCACGAGGTCATTTTGGCCGGGGACGAGGTCCTTGAGCGTCGCACTCAGGCGCCAGGCTGCTGGGGCCTCTCCAGCGCCCTCATGGTGAACTTGTCGAACCACGAGGGCGGGCACCGGCTCACCCCGAAGCCGAACGCTGCCCGATCGGTAACTTGACCACCCGCCGGCCCGCGGCAAGTTTGGCGGATGCGCTCTGATTCGCCCGCCGGCCGTCCGGCTGCATGACCAAGCTCGCCGAATTCGCCATGCTCGCCTCGGGCTGGCGGCGCTATCTGCTGCTGCTCGTCGCGGGGGCGGTCGGCGGGCTCAGCGTGCCGCCGTTCTTCTTGCTGCCGGCGCTGTTCATCACCCTGCCGATCTGGGTTTGGTCGCTCGACGGGGCGGAGCGCCTGCCCCGCTGGCGCCGGGTGCTGGGGCCGGCATTCCGCATCGGTTTCGCCTATGGGCTCGGCTATTTCTTGGTGGCGTTCCACTGGCTGGGCGCGGCGTTCTTCGTCGAGGGCGGGGTGATGCTCGCCGTGATGCCGTTCGCCATCCTGGCGCTCGCCGCCTTGATCGCGCTGTTCTGGGGGCTCGCCAGCGCAGCCGCGCATTTGCTCTGGTCGCCCGGCGGCTGGCGCATCGTCACCCTCGCCACCTTCCTGACGGCGGCCGAGTGGGCGCGCGGACACTTCTTTTCCGGTTTTCCCTTCGATCTTCTGGGCTACGCCGTGACCGCCAACGACGAGATGAGCCAGCTCGCCTCGGTCGTCGGGGTCTATGGCTTGACCCTGCTGGTCGCCCTGCTGGCGATGACCCCCGCGCTGATCTGGCCCGCCGACCAGCGGCCGCTGACGCAGCGGCTCATGCCGTTCTTCCTCAGCCTGGCGCTGATCGGCGCGCAACTCGTCTACGGCCACCAGCGGCTCGCCGGCACCACCCTGACGCCCCGGACCGACATGCGCATGCGCATCGTCCAGCCGATGGTGCTCGAACATGCCGACTGGAGCGAAGCCAAGCCCGCCGACATCATCGGCAAGCTCATCGACCTTTCCAGCAGTCGCACCGGCCCGAACGACCCCGGCCTCGCAACCGTGACCCAACTCGTCTGGCCGGAATCCTCGCTGCCGTTCTTCCTCTCGGACTATCCGGAGGCGCTGGCACGGATCGGGCAGATGCTCCCCGCCAATGGCATCCTGCTGACCGGTGCGCCGCGCGAGCAATACGATCCTGCGGCCGACAAGCTCGACGCCGCCACCCGGCCGGCCTTCAATTCGCTGATCGCCGTCGACCGGCAGGGCGAGATCGTCTCGAGCTACGACAAGTCGCATCTGGTGCCGTTCGGCGAATATCTGCCGTTCCAGCAGTTCTTTGCCGCGCTGGGGCTTCGGCAGTTCGTGCCGGGCATCGACGGCTGGCAGGCGGGGGACGGCCGCCGGCTGATGACGGTGCCCAACACGCCCGCCTATCTCGCGCTCATCTGCTATGAGGCCATATTTTCCGGCGACCTCGGGCCGGACGTCGGCAAGGCCCAGTTTATCCTCAATATCACCAACGACGCCTGGTTCGACGGCTCGATCGGCCTCGCCCAGCACGCCGACCACGTCCGGTTGCGGGCCGTGGAGGAAGGGCTGCCGCTGATCCGCGTCGCGAATTCGGGGATCACGGAAATGGTCGATCCGCTCGGCCGGGTAACGGTGGCCCTGCCGCAGGAAGAGATCGGCCTGCTCGATGTCGTGCCCGCCAACCGGCTGCCCGAAACGCCCTTCACCCGCCTCGGCTACTGGCCGCTGCTCGGGGCGCTGCTCGCCGGGCTCGGCATCGCGGTCTGGAGCGCCCGGCGGGGCCGCCGCCATCCGGGTTGACGCCATCCTCCTGGGCCGCCAACCGGTGCGCCAGGCTCGGTGAAGCCCCGGCCGGTCGCGGGCACGACTTTCCAATTCCGCCGGCGCGGGGATATCAAGCTTTCTTTATATCCCGCTTGACCCTTGGCCGCCGCGCTGGCAGAAACCCCCGCTGACGGGCCATTTGACCCGAATTTCGACAGCTTGGGGCAAATCCAGTGGCACGCACCTCCTATCTTTTCACTTCGGAATCGGTTGCTGAGGGTCATCCGGACAAGGTCTGCGACCGCATCTCCGACGAAATCGTCGACATGATCTATCGCGAGGCCAAGAAGACCGGCATGGACCCCTGGAAGGTGCGCGTCGGCTGCGAATGCCTGGCGACCACCAACCGGCTGGTCATCGCCGGCGAAGTGCGCGTGCCCGAGACGCTGCTCAAGAAGGACAAGGCCGGAAACATCATGAAGGACGCCGCCGGCGGCGCCATGATCAATCCGACCAAGTTCAAGTCCACCGCCCGCAAGGCGATCCGCGCCATCGGCTACGAGCAGGATGGCTTCCACTGGAAGAAGTGCAAGATCGACGTGCTGCTGCACGGCCAGTCGGTCGATATCGGTCGCGGCGTCGACAACGCCGAGGGCAGCAATACCGAGGGTGCCGGCGACCAGGGCATCATGTTCGGCTACGCCGTGCGCGAGACCCCGGAGTTGATGCCGGCCCCGATCTATTACGCGCACAAGATCCTCGAGCTGCTGTCGGATGCCCGCAAGGCCGGCGTCAACGGCGCCGCGGTGCTCGGCCCCGATGCCAAGAGCCAGGTGACCGTCCGCTACGAAAACGGCATGCCGGCCGAAGTTGCCTCGATCGTGGTGTCGACCCAGCATCTCGATGCCAAGCTCACCTCCAAGGATGTGCGCAAGGTGGTCGAGCCCTATGTCCGCGAGGCGCTGGGCGGCCTCAAGATCGCCGCCGACTGCAAGTGGTACATCAACCCGACCGGCGCCTTCGTCATCGGCGGCCCGGATGGCGATGCCGGCCTCACCGGCCGCAAGATCATCGTGGATACCTATGGTGGCGCGGCCCCGCACGGCGGCGGTGCCTTCTCGGGCAAGGACACCACGAAGGTCGACCGCTCGGCGGCCTATGCGGCGCGCTACCTCGCCAAGAACGTCGTCGCGGCCAAGCTCGCCGAGCGCTGCACCATCCAGCTCGCCTATGCCATCGGCGTCGCCCAGCCGCTGTCGCTCTACGTCGACACGCACGGCACCGGCAAGGTCGGCGACGAGGTGCTGGAAAAGGCGCTGCGCGACATCATGGACCTGTCACCCTCGGGCATCCGGCGCCACCTCGACCTCAACAAGCCGATCTACGCCAAAACCTCCGCCTATGGCCATTTCGGCCGCAAGCCGGGCCGCGACGGCAGCTTCTCGTGGGAAAAGACCGACCTCGTCCCGGCCTTGAAAGCAGCGGTGAAGGCCGCCTAAGTGCGTGAGCTGGGGTGTCCGGCGGTGCCGGGCATTCCATCGAAGCTTCACGATGAGGGTGAGCCAGCGACGGACGACATCGCAACGGCGCTGAGATACGTCACGCATGCGGTACCTGCAGCACTGCGCTTCCGGTAATCCTTCCTTCTCCAGTTTACGGGAGAGGGTGGCGCAAAGCGCCGGATGAGGGCCACTGCGAATCCCGGCCCACGGCCGAGCCACCCCCTCCCGCACGCGGGAGAGGGGAGAAAGGCGACCTTGACCGATAGCGACCCGACCCTTCCCCTCACCATCGATGGCACGCCACGCGCCTTTTTCGGCCGCCGCAGCGGTAAGCGGCTGCACAAGGGGCAGGACCAGCTGTTTCGCGACGTGTTGCCGGGCCTCCGTGTCGAACTCAGCGACGACCCGATCGATCCCCGGGCGCTGTTTCCGGGCAAATCGCGCTTCGGGCTCGAAATCGGCTATGGCGGTGGCGAGCATCTTGCGCGCGAGGCGCTGCGCCATCCGGATACCGGCTTCATCGGTGCAGAGGTTTTTTCGGGCGGCATCGCCAAGATGGTCGAAGCCATCCACGTCGAGGCCATCGACAACATCCGGCTTTTCACCGACGACGCCCTGAAACTGCTGCTCAAGCTGCCGGACGGCGCGCTGGACGAAGTCTTCCTGCTTTATCCCGATCCGTGGCCGAAGACGCGCCACCACAAGCGGCGCTTCGTTTCGCCGACGACGCTGGCCGAACTGGCCCGCGTGTTGAAGCCCGGAGCGCCGTTCCACTTCGCCACCGACATCGAGGACTACGCCAACTGGACGCTGGCCCACGTCCTACGCTCGCCCGGCTTTCGCTTCGCCCCGGCCGCGCCGGGCAGCTGGTTCCTGCCTTATGCCGGTTGGCAGCCGACGCGCTACGAGCAGAAGGCCCGCGAAGAGGGGCGGATGACGAGCTTCTACTTCACCTTCGAGCGGGTTTAGGGCGCTCCGGTCCAGCGCCCAGCTTCGCCTCCGCCCAGCTCCTCCTCGCGGGTGATGCCGATCGCCTCGAGAAAGTCGCGGTCGTGGGTGACGACGAGCAGGGCGCCGTCATAGCCGCGGAGCCCTGCCTCGACGGCTTCGATGGCTTCGAAGTCGAGGTGGTTGGTCGGCTCGTCGAGGATCAGCAGTTCCGGCGGATCGATGGCGCCGATCGTCGCGGCGAGACCGGCGCGCAACATTTCTCCGCCGCTCAGAGTGACGACCGCCTGCAGCGCCGCATCGGCGCGAAACTTGAAACGGGCCAGCGCCGCTCGGCAACTGTTCTCATCCTCGCCTGGGTTGAGCCGGCGGTAATTCTCGCGGATCGTCTGGGCAGGATCGAGCAGCGACACCGTCTGATCCAGCAGCGCGTGCCGGCTGAAGCGGTGGACGCTACCGGCGGTGGGTTGCAGATCGCCGGTGAGCAGGCGCAACAGCGTCGTCTTGCCGCTGCCATTGGGTCCCGTGATGGCGATCCGCTCGGGTCCGATCACGACGAGTTCGAAGCCCGATATCAGCGTTGGCCGGCCCTCGGGACCGCCCGTGAGTTCGTGTGCCTCGAGGACGCGTTTGCCTTGAGCGAGGCCGGTGCGGGGCAGCTTTGCCGTCACCCGCTGCAGGACTTCCAGCCTGGCTCGCGCGGCAGCCGCCTGCTCGCTTGCCGCTTCGACCATGCGGCTCGCGAGTCGGGCCTGGCTGCCCGCCGTCTCTTCGGCGCGGCGCTGCATGCCGCCCAGCACGATGCGGGGCAGCCCGCCGTCCCGGCCCTTGCGGCGCCCGGCGGCGTCGCGATGGGATTTCCGCTCGGCCTGCGCCTGGGC
>Ga0209233_1000502_pt1 | contig 23401 bp, 23 predicted proteins | sample AraplaCL_Cvi_mCL_FD_184269 | JGI IMG/M metagenome (GOLD analysis project Ga0209233, IMG submission 184269) | Arabidopsis root microbial communities from the University of North Carolina, USA - plate scrape CL_Cvi_mCL (SPAdes) (version 2) | ecosystem: Host-associated > Plants > Roots > Endosphere...
GCCCTCGTAGCTCAGTTGGATAGAGCGGCCCCCTCCTAAGGGGCAGGTCGGACGTTCGAATCGTCTCGAGGGCACCATTTGCGACATCCAAAGGCCGGTGATGCCGGCCTTTGCGCTATCTGGCTCACGAACTGCACGACAGCATCGAGCAACCGGCCTTGTGCCGCGCCCAGTCCGGCCGCTTCTGCGCGAATGCCTCGCGGCCGGGCTGGTCGTCGTACGGATGGCGCATCACCTCGAGCAGTTCGGCGATGCCGCCGGGGTCGCCCTGCTCGGCCCGGTCGATCGCCTGCTGGGCCAAGTAGTTGCGCAACACGTAGCGTGGGTTGGCCGCGCGCATGCCTGCTCGACGCTGCTCGACTGATTGTGGATCGGTGGCAAGACGGGCGACATAGCGAGTCAGCCAGTCGTCGAGCGCCGGCTCCGCCTCGCGTCGTTTCGTCTCGTCGTAAAACGCATCCTTGAACGGTTCAAGCGTCGGCGCCTGCACATCGACATCGTTCAAGGCACGAAACCACAGCGTCATGTCGATCTCGGCCTGCTGCATCAGCGTCTGCAGCGACTGCATCAAAGCCACGTCATCATCGCGACACTCGGCCAAGCCTAGCTTGGCGGCAATATTCGCGCGGTCGGCAGCGGCGTAAGTCGCCGCATAGCGATCCAGCCCGGCCTGCAATGGCTCGACGCCGGCAAACAGCGGCGCCAGCGCGCCGGCCAGACGGCTCAGATTCCACCACGCCACATTCGGCTGCTGGCCGTAGCGGTAGCGGCGGCGTTGCGCGTCGGTGGTGTTCGGCGTCCAGTCCGGATCGAAGTTGTCGACCCAGCCGTACGGGCCGTAGTCGATGGTGAGACCGAGGATCGACATGTTGTCGGTGTTCATCACGCCGTGCACGAAACCCACGCGCATCCAGTGCGCGATCATCGTGGCGGTGCGCTCGCACACCTGTGCGAACCACTCCGCGTACAACGCTTCGCCCTGGCCGCCCAACTCCGGAAAATCACGCCGGATGGTGAAGTCGACCAGCTGTTGCAACAGCGCGGTATCGCCACGCGAAGCGGGCAGTTCGAAGTTGCCGAAGCGGATGAACGAGGGCGCCACGCGGCAGACGATCGCGCCCGGCTCCGGTTTCGCATGGCCGTCGTAGAACATGTCGCGCATGACGGGTTCGCCGGTATCGACCAGGCTCAGCGCACGCGTAGTCGGCACACCGAGGTGGTGCATCGCCTCGCTGCACAGGAACTCGCGCACCGACGAACGCAGCACGGCACGACCGTCCGCGCCACGCGAATACGGCGTCGGCCCGGCGCCTTTCAGCTGCAGCTCCCAGCGCTCGCCGGCGGTATTGATTACCTCGCCCAGCGCGATCGCGCGGCCATCGCCAAGCTGTCCGGCCCACTGACCGAACTGGTGGCCGCCGTAATTCGCCGCATACGGCTGCATGCCGTCCAGCAAGGCGTTGCCGCCGAACAGCTGCGCGAATTCCGGCGTGGCGACTTCGGCCTCGCTGAAACCCAGCGTGGCCGCCATTTCGGCCGAATGCGCCAGCAACCGCGGTGCCGCGACCGGCGCGGGATCAACCTGCGAATACAGCGCACCTTCAACCTGGCGCAGGCGCGCGCCCTGCTCCGGATCACCGGGCAGGTCACGGACAAATGCATTGTCGAAGCGGAGCTTGAACATGGGCGGCGAGATGGATTGGACAGACTGATCCTATATCCGGGCACAGGGCGCCTCATGCAAGAGCGATGCGCGGCAATCGCATGGCGCTATAGTCGGCGCCGCCAGCCACCCGCGAGAACCGCATGAACGACATACCGCTGTCCACCAGCCTCAACGCCGATGCGCTGCCCGAGGATGCGCCGTACCTCGCCGCCACCACGCGCTGGCTGGAACGTGCGGTGATCGGACTCAACCTGTGTCCGTTCGCCCGCGCACCGCATGTGCAGGGCAAGCTGCGCATGCGGGTGAGCCATGCGCGCGACACCGATGCACTGCTCGATGACCTGTGCGGTGAACTGCAGTCGCTCAACGCGCTGACGCCGGACGAGTGCGAAACCGGCCTGCTGATCCACCCGTTCGTGCTGACCGATTTCCTCGACTACAACGACTTCCTCGATGTCGCCGATGCCGCGGTGCAGACGCTGGGGCTGGAAGGCGAATGGCAGGTCGCCAGCTTCCATCCCGACTACCAGTTCGCCGACAGCGCCAAGGATGACGTCGAGAATTTCAGCAACCGCTCGCCCTACCCCACACTCCATCTGCTGCGCGAATCGAGCATCGAACGCGCGATGGATGCGATGAGCGACACCGACAGCATCTACCGGCGCAATATCGAGACCCTGCAACGTCTCGGCACCGATGGCTGGCAGGCGCTGTGGCGCGATGTGAAGGACTGATCGCGCCTGTTCGCAACGTGCAGTTCACATTCGCGTCGGGTGAAGCTGTCATGCTGACGAGTGAACAATCTCCCCGACCCCTACGCGGAAAGCGTCGATCCGAGCGTGCAATGCACGACCTGTGAGGCGGTCTGCTGTCGCCTCACCGTGGTGCTGATGCCCGAAGACCACGTGCCGGCATGGCTGGTCGCCCACGACGAACACGGCATGGAGATCCTGGCCAAGGGCGAGGACGGCTGGTGTGCCGCGGTCAATCCGAACACCTCCGGCTGCACCATCTACGACGATCGCCCCACCATCTGCCGCAAGTACGCGATGGGCAGCCCGAGCTGCCGCGACGAACGACACAAGTGGTTCGGCGCGGCGATTCCAACAGCGGTGCACCTGCTCTAACCGTTCGCCTTGCTCGCGACCCGCTTCGGCGGCGGAACGTCTGCCGCGAATCCCGCTGCATTCAGCTCCCGTGCCGCGGCATCCAGATCGGCACGCATCGCCGGGCTGGCCAGGAAATCGTGCGCCAGCGCCTGGCCGAGCACGCGTCCGGCATAGATGTCCTGCGGTGTGTGCACACCACGGATTACCCGACGCCAGCCCACTTCGCGTGCGTAACGATCGAGTGCCTCGGCACGCTGCGGCAGCAGATGACCGAGCAGGCTCGCGAACACCGTGGCGCGCGTGCTGTGTCCGCTCGGGTAACCGTAGTCGCGGTTCTTCCAGTCCTGCGCGTCGCCTTCCGGATCCCACTGGCAGGAGTTGACCGGACAGGGACGCTCGCGCCGAAAGCTCTGCTTGGCCTCGTTCTTGGCCTTGTTCGCTTCCTTCTTCACCTCGTCGAACAGCGCCGCGACATGCGGCAACCGTTGTGCGGTGAAATCGGGGCCGAGCACGGCCGCGAACGAGAACGCATCGAAGGTCTCCTCCGCCTTCGCTTGCGCCGCCTCGTCGGCGGTACGCGTGGTGTAGGTGTGGAAGGTCGTGCTGCGGTCGGCGATGTCCTCGGCCGTGCCCAGCGGCGATGGCGCCGGCAGCATTGCCACCGCGGCGTGCAGCTGGGCATCGTCGAGATAATGCTCGGCCGCCGCGGCCCTGCCACCACACAGCAGCAGCAAGCCAAGCAGCACGCCACCGAGTCGGGTCGATATATGAGTCATGCGCAGGGTTCCGGTCATGGTCAGAGGGCAAGCGATACCGAAGCGAACCAGCTGCGCCCCGGCAATATCAGGTAATAGGTGTCCTTGCCCTTCTGCGAATCGGCCACCTGCTGCTGCGCGTCGAACAGGTTGTCCACCTGCAGGCGCAGCTTGTAGCTCTTGATGAACGAGCCGGAGAGGTTCTGCCCGTAGCCGAGGCTCATCGCCGCGCGCCAGAAGCCGCCGGTGTGACCGACGCCTGTGACCGAGGCGGCATTGTCGGGATTGAGGCTGCCGTCATACACCTTCTGTCCGCCGATGTACTTTTCGCCCAGCGACGCAAAAAAACCGCTGTGGTCGAACATCATGCCCAGCGCCGCGGTGCTGGAAGGCACGTTCGGCAAGTCGAGCCTGGAGCGCTTGAACTTTGCGTCGATCACCGAGCCATTCGCGTACGCGCTGAAGCCGTCGCCGAGGTAGTAGGTGGCTTCGCCCTCGACACCTTTCAGGCGTGCGCCCTTGGCCAGCGCAAAGGTGTCTTCGTGGGTGACCGGGTCGGTGCCGACCAGCGGGAAGTTCTTGTAGTCGATCAGGAACACGTCGGCGTCGGCATTGAAGCGATCGGTCTTGTAGACCGTACCGAACTGGTAGTTCATCGTCTGCTGCGGCGAGGTCTGGTTGCGTTCCGGGTGCGGCACGTAGAACTGGTTGAGGTTGGGCGCCAGGAAACCCTGCGCGACCTGTCCATACACGCTCCACTCGCTGCTCAACAGGTAGTTGGCCGACAGGTAGCCGAGCGTCTTGTCCCAGGTCTTGCTGTAGTCCAGCGGGGTCTTGGTGGTCTGGTTGCGCGGCGTGTTGATGTAGCGAGTGAAGCTGAGGTACTTCACGCCCGGCGTGATGGTCAGCCCGTCGGTTGCATGCCAGGCGTACTCGGCATACAGCTGAGTGGTGCGCATGCGATCCACCATCGTGTACTTGTAGGCGGTGAGGTCGCTGCTGCCCGGCTTCACGTCGTGGATGCCGCCGAGACCGTAGTCCAGCGCCACGCTGTAGCGGTCGTTGTGGGTGAACTCGTACCAGCCGCCGGTGTTGAACTGGCCGTTGTCATCGACATGCGAGAGCGTCAGCACGTCGCCCCAGGCGCGGTACGAGTTGACCTTGTCGTAGCCGCCCATGTTCTTCTTCGACGCTTTCGTGCCGACGTACGGGCTCTCGTGGCTGTCGTTGTCGTAGGCGTAGGTATAGGTCTTGTTGTCCAGCTGCCAGGTATCGCTCAGCGCGCTGCGTACGCCGAAGTACTCCAGATCGGTCTCCTTGGTCTGGTAGTTGTAGCAGTAGCAGTCGGTACTGGTGCGATCGGTGTTGAGGCCGAAATTGCGGCCCAGCGTGTCGATCTGCGCCTGGGTCAGCGTGGTCTTGTCCGGGTTGTTGAAGCGGATGTAGTTGTAGTTGCTGAGGAAGGTCAGCTCGGTACTGCTGCCGATCGGCTGCACGTACTTGATGTAGCCGGTCTTGCGCGACATCGGTGAGTTCGTGCGCGCGGTGTCGGTGTCGTTGTATTGCGCGCTGGCGATCAGCTTGCCTCCGTTGAGGCTGTCGATGCGGCCGCTGTCGAGTTCCAGGTGCGTCAGCGTGGTGCCGTAGCTGCCGGCACTGACGGTGGGAATGAACGAGAACGTGTCCAAGGCGTCCTTCGAGCGCAGCGCCACGGTGCCGCCGAAGGTGGCTTCGCCGATCTGGCTGGCGCCACCGGGGCCGCGATCGACGGTGACCTGGCCGATCATTTTTGCCGGGAAATAGCTGCTGGTGTGGTGGCTGAAATCGTTGGTGTCGCCGAACGGAATGCCATCGTAGGTGACGTTGTACTGGTTGTCGTTGAAGCCGCGCAGGGTCATCTGCTTGGACTCGCCCAGACCCGGGCCGCTGACGCCGATGGTCGAGACGGCCGGTGCGATGTTCGCGATCGCCGAGTAGTCGGCGGTCGGCGCGACGTGGTTGCTGATGTAGTCCAGTCCGATCACCGACTGCGGCTGCGTGATGTTCAGTTCCGCCTGCACCGGCGCCTGGGTGATCGCCGAGTTGGCATCGGCGCGCACTTCGACTTCCTGCAATTGCTGGGTCGCTGGTGTCGCTGGCGTCACCACCGGCACGTCGGTGGCCGATGCGTTGGCGCTCACCGCAAGAAAACCAGCCGCACACCAGAACGCCACACGAGGACATTGGCGAATCGCACTGGCAAGCAGGTTCAGACGGAGCGGTACGGGGAGCGTAGACAGGCGCGCGGACGGAGAAAGCTTCATCGTGGATCAGCCTTTGCAGTTGAGCCGGAGGGCAAACCGCAGCAGCCTAGAAACACTGGTTGACTTTTTTGTTACCGTTTCAGTGATGCAAGATGTTGCGTATCAGCCGCCGTGGAAAATCAACGCGACCTCGTCGGCACCGATCGCCCGCCATTCGCCCAGCGGCAACTCGCCCAGGGTGAGTCCACCGACCGAAATACGCCGCAGCGTCTCGACGTGATTGCCGGCAGCGGCGAACATGCGGCGCACCTGGTGATAGCGGCCTTCAGTAACAGTGAGCCGTGCATGCCGCGGCCCCAGCACTTCGAGCGCAGCCGATGCCAGCGGCTCCTTCTCCGTCTCCAGCATCAGCGTGCCGCTGGCGAACAACACGCCTTCGTCACCGCGCAGGTCCTGCGCCAGCGTGGCCTCGTAGACCTTGGTCACCTGCGCCTTCGGCGAGATGATCCGGTGCAGCAGCGCGCCGTCATCGGTGAACAGCAACAGGCCGCTGGTATCGCGATCGAGCCGGCCCACGCTGGACAGCACCGGCGAGCGCACGTTGTAACGCGGCGGCAGCAGGTCGTAGACGACCCGGCCAGGATCCTTGCGCGAACAGGTGACGCCGAGCGGCTTGTTCATCATCAGCACCAGGCCCTGCGGCGGATCGAGCGGCTCATCGTCGACGCGGATGGTGTCGTACGGCACCACGTCGTCGGCGTACAGCACCTCGCCATCCGCATCGGTGATACGGCCAGCGCGGAACAGTTGCGTGACGTCCTTGCGGCTGCCGTAGCCCAGGTTTGCAATGAGTTTGACTAGTTTCATGGCTTGACCCGTTTCATTGCTTCACTCCAACCGCTTCGATCACCTTGAATCCCTCTTGCGTCACCAGCGTGCGCACGTCGCGAAAACGCGCCGCCAGTATCGCCTCATACGGCAGATGCCGGTTCGCCACGATCAACAGGCGGCCATCCGGCTGCAGCGCTTCAGCCGCACTGACGATGAACGCACGGCCCAGCTCCGGCAGATCGGCACGGCCCTGATGAAACGGCGGATTGCTGACGATGGCGTCGTAACGCTGCAGCAGGCCGCGCGTGACGTCGTGCCAGTGCACCGTCACCGCCAGTTCACGGCCACATTCGCGTTGCGCCCTGGCCAGGTTGACCCGCGCCGGTTCCAGCGCACGCGCCTCAGCTTCATACAGGTCGATCGCGCTGACGTTCGGGCAACGCGCGACGACCTGGCCGGCGAGATAACCGTAACCGGCACCGAGGTCCGCCACGCGGCCATGCAGATCGTGCGGCAGATGCGCGGCCAGCAGCGCCGAGGCGCGATCGATGCGATCCCACGCGAACAGGCCGGGACGGCTGACGTAGCCGTCGACGATCGCACGCGGTGCATCCAGCGCCAGCCATTCGGCCAGCAAGACCTGATCGATGTCGGCCGCGTTCGGCGTGCTCCAGAACACCCGGCACTTGTGCTTGGACTGATGCTGCACGGCACCGGCCAGTCTCGCCAGATCCGCCTCGCCCGACTTCGCGCCCTCGGCATTCGGCATGCTGGCCAGCACGGTGCCGCCCGGCGCCGCGTGCAACAACGCACGCGCAAACAACGCACGCGCCTCGTCGCGCTGACGCGGCGGCAGCACCAGCACCAGCGAGAACACTTCACCGACGGCCGGCTCACCCACGCGCAGACCGTTACGGGCCAGCTCGTCGGCAAACGGCATGAAGCTCTGTTCGCACAGCCAGCCGGGCCGTGCCATCTCGCGCAGGCGCACGCCGGCGCGAGCACGCAGGAACAGCACGCGGCCGTCCGTCGGCAGCTGCAGCTCCGAGGATTCAAAGGGAACAAACAGGGCCGCCAGCGCCGCATCCGGCGCGGCCGCGGAAAAACCGGCAGCAGTCACGTCATGTCTTCAACCGTGAAACGGAGAGGCATTGTACGTGGCTGCAGCCGGTTCATCTGCCGACGGCACCTTCGCACGCAGTCTCAGCTGCCGCTGTGTGCGGTGACCGCATCCATGACCCGCGCCGAATACACCAACGCGGCACCGGCATTCATTGCAATCGCCACACCGAGTGCTTCGGCGATTTCCTCGCGAGTGGCACCATGCTTCAGCGCCTCACCGGTATGCACGGTGATGCAGCCATCGCAGCGGGTGGTGACGGCCACCGCCAGCGAGATCAGTTCGCGCGTCTTGGCGTCCAGGTGACCGGTCTTTTCGCCGGCGCCGGACAGGGTCTGATAACCCCTCAACGTATCCGGGCTCAGCTTGCCGATTTCACCGATGCGCCCCATCAGTTCCTTGCGGTAACCCAGCCAATCCAACATGGGAATCACCTCGCTGACATGACGGCCAGACACCGCGCCCGGCCGTGGTTGCCCATGATGCGCCATCGGATCAGCGAATGGGATCAGCCGTTCAGTGGATGCTGTCGACCGTCGAGGCCGCGGCCGGCAACTCCTGCAGCATCTGCGCCGCCAGTGGCTGGTAACCGCCGTCGAAATGATGGCCGCCTTTCTTGGCGTGGACCTGCACCCAGGTCGGCAGGCCGGGCTCGTTGCAGATGGTGTCGTCGCTGTCGTCAAGGCCGTAGTAGCACACCGTCGGCGGCTGGTTCTGCAACGCCTGCAGCGGCGGCAGCGTGTCGTAATGCCGGATCGGGTTGACGTGCTGCAACAACGTCTTGACGTGTTCCTTGAACCAGCCCTGCTTGATCATGTAACCCTCGAGTTCGATCTCGAAAGTCGTATCCCGGCTTGGCGACAGCAGCACCAGTTGGGTGATACGCGCGCGATTGGCCGGGCTGAGCCTGTCGATGATCGTCGGCAGCACATCGGCGCCGAACGAGAACCCCACCAACCAGATCCGCTTCTTTCCCCATGCGTCGGCGTATTTTGTCATCAGCGCATCGAGCTGCTGGGCAGACTCTTCCGGTGTGCGCTCGCGCCAGTAGTACTTGAACGTGTTGACGCCGAGCACCGGAATGCCGCGATCGATGAACGCGATGCCCAGCCGCCGGTCCAGATCGGCCCAGCCGCCATCACCGGAGTAGATGATCGCCATGACATCGCCCTTGCCTGCCGGTGGCGCCGCGCTGATGCTGCTGACCGGCAGCACCACGCTGGCCTGCTCCAGGCTGATCCGCGACCACGGACTCCAGACCAGCGCGATACCCAGCAGGCCTGCCCCCACCGTTGCCAGCATGATCCAGCTCCTGCGTTTCATCGGCGCACCACGCCGGAAAGTCCGCCGGAGATCAGGCTGGCCACATTGGCCAGGATCATCGGCAAGGCGATGCCGCCGGGCACCGCCATGTAGCGCGGCTCCCATTCCGGATCGAATTTGTCCTTGTAGCGCTGCAGCCCGCGGAAGTTGTAGAAGCGTTCACCGCGACCGAACACCAGCGCGCCGAAACGGTTCCACAGCGGCGCCTGGCGCCGGTTCTGCAAGCCGGCCAGCGGTGCCATGCCGAGGTTGAACCAGCGGTAGCCTTCAGCCTTCGCCCACTGCATCAGTTCCACGAACAGGTAATCCATGATGCCGGTCGGGCCATCGGGCAGGAATCGCATCAGGTCCACCGACGCCTCCTCACGGGTGTCGCTGAGAAACAGATTGGCGAACGCCACCAGCCGGTCGTCCTGCCACACCAGCGCCATCGGCGTGCGCACCAGATAGTGCGGATCGAATGCGCCGAGCGAGAAGCGCTTTTCGCGCACGTTCTTGTCGCGCAGCCACGCGTCGGAGATCTCCTTCAAACGCGGCAGCAGCGGTGCCACCGCCTCGGCCGGCACGATCTCCAGTCGCAAGCCGTCGCGGGTCAGCTTGTTCACGGTATTGCGCAGCACTTTCTTCGATTTGCCGTCCAGGTTGAACGAGTCCAGCCGCACGCGTGCCTCCTCGCCGATCTTCAGCAGGTTCATGCCCACTTCCAGATACAGATCCAGATCGGCCGGACTCACCTGGTAGAACACCGGCCAGCCACCGGCGTACTCGCACTGCTCGAGAAACGCCCAGACCAGCTCGCGCCGCACATCGTCGTCGTTGCCCACCGGATCGCCCATGGTCACCCAACTGCAACCTTCGACGCCGAACATCACGAACGCTTCGTGCCCGGCGTCGAACAACAGACTCTTGTCGCCCATCAACGCCAGATGCGCCTGTGCTGAAGGGAACCGCTTGATCAGCGGCAGCGCGCGGCTCAGATCCGCATCGCTTGGCGGCTCGCGATGCAGCTGCACCGGACGGATCAGACTGGCCAACGCAAACAGCATGCCGGCTGCCGCCGCGGCCACCAGCGCGCGCAGGGCACGCGGCGCACCGCCCTGGTGAAAACTGAATTCCCACCACAGATCAGTGCTGTAATCGACGTGCTTGTAACTGAACAACACCAGCCATGTGGCGCAGCCGAGTACTGCCAGAATCGCCCCGATCCAGCCGATCGAGAAGCTGGTGCTGAACAGCGAGGCACGCCGGTAGAACAGCCGATGTGCCGGCGCCAGCGCCATCGCCAGCAAGGTAAGCAAGGTCGCTTCTTCGTAATCGATACCCTTCAGCAGCGAGAACACTGCGCCGGCCAACAGCAACACCAGGGTCAGCCAGTAGGCCGCATCCAGCCGGCGCTGCAGGCCGCGGGCGAGGATCAACAGCAGCATGCCGATCACGCTGGCCAGCAGATGCGACACCTCCAGCACCGACAGCGGCAGCACATCGCGCAGGACCTCCATGCGCGCAGGCAGCGCGCGGGTCGCACCGGAGAACAGCAGCACCGCGCCCGAAACCAGGGTCAACCCGGCAAAGAACGATGGCAGCAGACCGGTGAACCACGGCGTCAGCAGGGATTTCTCGCGCAAGCCACGCGCCTCGCGCTGCAGTACCAGCACGGTGGCCGTGCACAGCGGCAGCAGGTAGTAGATGACGCGGAACGCCGCCAGCGCACCGAGGATCGGTGCGGCCAGCGCCTCGTTGCCGGTGGCGCCGAAGCCGGCCAGCATCACCGCCTCGAACACGCCGAGGCCGCCGGGCACGTGGCTGATCAGGCCGATGATCTGGGCAATCACGAAGATCGCCAGGAAATGCCCAAAGCCGTTGTTCAACTCGTCCGGCATCAGCACATAGAGCACGGCCGCGGCCAGCCCCCAATCCAGCGCACCGACCAGGATCTGGCGCAACCCGGTGACTACCGACGGCATGCGCACGTGCCAGCGCCACACGCGCAGCGGACGTCGGATCAGCCCGCCGGCCAGCCACGCCAGTGGCAGCAGCGTCAGCAACACGCCCAGCGGCCGGCTGAACTCCGCCAACGGAAGACCGACCGGCAGCGGTATGCACAGCAAGGTCACCCCGGTCAGCGCCAGCAGGCCCAGCCAGAAACTGATCGTGCAATACAGCACCACCCTGGCCACCTCGCCGGTGGACAAGCCGTTCTGGATATAGAAGCGATAGCGGATCGAACCGGAGACCAGCAACGACATGCCCACCGCATTGCTGAAGGCATAGCTGATGAACGAGATCAGGGTGACCCGACGCCATGACAACCGCCGCCCGATCGAGGCCAGCGCAAAGCGGTCGTACAGCGTCATCACCGCATAGCCCAGCGTGGCGAACAGCGCTGCCAGCAGCAGGCGTGCGTGCGAAATGCTCTGCACGTACTGGCGCACCTGGTGGTAGTTCACCTCTCTGGCCAGCAGATGCAGCGCCCATAGCGCCAGGCACAACATGGCCACCGACAGCAGCGGCCCGGCGAGCCGGCGCAGCAACACCGTGCGCTGGCTCGGCGGCGTCAGGACTTCGCCGACGTCTTGAACCTGCTCGACTTTTTCCTGCTCCACGCGACGACCAACTCCCTTGCAAAGACCGACTAGGTTGCCACACTGAAGCTGACTGGCAATCCGCCGCGAATTCAGGAACCATCGCTCCGCTCGCTGCGCGACCCCGCCAAGCCACCCCTCGGCGGCCTGACCCCGGGGCCTGCACTATGCGTTCGTCGAACCCTGCCCCAGCCTGCCCACCCAGCGGTACAGCAACAGCATCACCACGATGAACGCCGCGCCGCCGATGAACAATGCGGGGCCGTGTGCAAATACGTCGCCGACGAGGTCGAGCGGGTAGTCCTTGCCAGAAAACGCGACGAAGGCGGCGATCACCACGCCCAGCAGGCCCTCGCCCACGATCATGCCGGAGGCCAGCAGCACGCCGAGTTGCTTGGTCGCCTCGGGATTCTTCGAGCTGCGATCGGCGCGGCGGTCGAACCACCAGCCGGCGACCGCACCGACCACCACCATCAACGTGCTCTGCGTGGGCAGGTAGATGCCCAGACCCACGGCCAGCGGCGACAAGTGTGCGGACTTGGTCGTGCGGCGCAGCACTTCGTCGACGATGATCATCACCACGCCGATCGCCGCGCCAATCTCGATCAGGCTCCAGTCGATGTTGTTCTTGATCACGCCCTGCGCCAGCGCCGAGATCAACCCGGCCTGCGGCGCGGGCAGCGCATTCGGGCGCTGCGGGCCGGGCGCGCCGACGAAGCCGTAGGCGTGGTTGAGCAGGTCGAGGATTGGCGGAATGATCGCGGCACCGGCGATCACGCCAATCACCAGCGCCCACTGCTGCTTGGACGGCGTCGCATCGACCAGTTGTCCGGTCTTCAGATCCTGCAGATTGTTGTTGGCGATCGCCGCCGCGGCGAACACGATCGAGGTGATGAACAGCGCGAACGCCACCAACGCGTTCTCACTGCCGGCGGGCAACGTCGAGCGGATGCCGAACACCAGCAGCAACGCCGCACTGATCACCACGATGATGCCGATACCCGACAGCGGACTGTTCGACGAACCGATCAGGCCGGCCATGTAGCCGCACACGGCAGATACGAAAAAGCTCATCAGCACCACGAAGATCAGCCCACTGACCACCAGCGCCGCCACATGGTCGCCCAGTCCATGCCCTGCGGTGGTCGCGAAGTTCGCGATCAGCCAGCCGATCGGCAGCAGGCAGACCAGCGAGATCAGGCCGACCTGCCCGATCGGGATGTCGTGCTCGGTACGCGGCAGCGAGGCGAGATTGCCGGCACCGCGCACGCGCGATGCCGCCATCGCGGACGTCAAACCGGTGATCACCGGCTTGACCAGCTTGGCCAGGGTCCAGATCGCGGCCACGCCGATGGTGCCGGCGCCGACGAAGCGGACCTTGTGGCTCCAGGTCGCGTTGGCGAGATCCGCGATCGAGCCGGTCATCGGCATCAGCGCGGAGAAATGCGGCACGCCCCAGCCCCAGCCGATCAGCGCGCCCACCAGCATCGCGATGCCGACCCACAACCCGACCAGATGGCCGATGCCGAACAGCGCGAACGAGAGGAAGAAGTCGAAGCCGGTCACGCCACCGGTGTCACCGCGGACGCGGAAGTAATGCACCACGTCGCCCGCAAACACCCGCGTCGCGACCACCACCGCAAACACCGCCGAGACGATCGAGCCCCACAGCACCGCGAGCAGGCCGGCGCGATTGGATTCGACTGCTGCGGCGGCGCTGATGCCGTCGCCACCGCCGGCACCGACCTTCAGCACCTCGGCGCATGCCACGCCTTCGGGGTACGGCAGGTCGGAATTGGTGACCAATGCGCGGCGCAGCGGTATCGAATACATCACGCCGAGGATGCCGCCCAGCGCGCAGATCGCGAACGAAGTCCAGTAGTTGAAGCCGGTCCACCAGCCGATCAGGATCAAACCGGGCAGCACAAAGATGATCGACGACAAGGTGCCAGCCGCCGAGGCGACCGTCTGCACGATGTTGTTCTCCTGCATCGTGGCGCCCTTGAAGTAGCGCAGGATGGCCATCGAGATCACCGCCGCCGGAATCGAGGTGGCGAAGGTCAGGCCGGCCTTGAGGCCGAAGAACACGTTGGCCGCGGTGAACACCACGGTGATCACGACGCCGATGATCACGCCGCGCATGGTCAATTCGTTGCGCGGTGTCGCGCTGGACATGGGCTGTGCACTCACGCTTGTTTCTCCCCCGGACGGATGCTGCGGTGGAAGATAGCGTGGAATGGCCGCCGATGGTTACCCCTTGCGCCGCGGCGCTCCGGCGTGCCAAGCATCACAACGTCAGCCGGCTCTCGAATCGCCGCGACGCGCCGGATAACGGATCGACAAACACCAGGCTGTGCGCCAGCAGCTTCAGCGGATGCCGGTGATCGTCGTCCGCTTTTTCGGCAAGATCCGGATACAGCGTGTCGCCCACGATCGGCGCGCCCAGCGCGGCCATGTGAACGCGCAGCTGATGTTTCCTGCCAGTGACCGGATGCAGCGCATAACGCCAGCGGTCGCCGCCGTGCTCGATCGGCTTGATCCGCGTCTCGCTGTTCGGTTCGCCGTCGATCTCCTGCATGCGGAAAAATGGCTCGCCCGCGACGATGCGCGAGCGCCGCAGCAACGGAAATTCAAGCGCCGGCAAGGCCGCGGCCAGCGCCTCATAGCGTTTGTCGATCCGACGTTCGCGGAACAGCGCCTGATACGCGGCGCGACTGGCCGGGTTGGCCGAGAACAGCACCAGCCCTGCCGTCGCGCGATCGATCCGGTGCAGCGGTACCAAGTCGGGGTTATCCAGCCGGCGGATCAACCGTCGCAGCAGGGTCTGCTCGACATAGCCGCCCGCCGGCGTCACCGGCAGGAAGTGCGGCTTGTCCGCCACCACCAGATGCTCGTCCGCATGCAGCACGGTTTCGGTGAACGGGATCGGCGGTTCGTCCACCACCTCGCGGTAGTAATGGATGCGCAAGCCTTCCCGATACGGCGTATGCGGCGTGACCGCGATGCCCTGCCCGTCCAGCACGCGCCCGCGCGCGATGCGCTCCAGCCACTGGGCACGGTCGATCGTGGCGAAATGCGCGCACAGGCAGTCGAGCACCGTCGTCCACGCACCGGATGGCAGATGCACGGTGCTGGCGTGGGCATCGCGAATGAATGACGGGAAGGATGGGCTCATGACAGTTCCCAGTCTAATGCGGGTCCACCGGCAGCCTGTGGTGGGGAGCGCGTAGAATGGTCGGCTGTTGTCTCAAGGCACCCCCATGGCACTCAACTCCACCATCTACAAGGTCGAACTGCAGATCAGCGACATGGATCGGCATTACTACGCCACCCATGCGCTGACCCTGGCACGGCACCCGTCGGAAACCGAGGAACGCCTGATGGTGCGCCTGCTCGCGTTCGCGCTGTATGCGGACGAGCGGCTGGAGTTCGGCAAGGGCATCAGCGACGAGGACGAGCCGGCGCTGTGGCGCAAGGCGTATACCGACGAGATCGAACTGTGGATCGAAGTCGGCCAGCCGGACGAGACGCGCATCCGCAAGGCCTGTGGCCGTTCCCGTCAGGTCGTGGTGATCAACTACGGCGGCAATGCGGCGGAGATCTGGTGGAACAAGGTCGGTGCGGCGCTGGGCCGCAACAAGAACCTCACCGTGCTCGACATTCCCGTCAGTACCGTCGCCGAACTGGTCGCGTTGCTGCAGCGTGGCATGCGCCTGCAGTGCCTGATCCAGGACGGCCAGCTGCAGATGATGAATGATGCCGATGCGGTCGCCATCGATCCGCTGCGGCGCATGGCATCCACCGAAACGGTGAGCTGAGCAGGCATGCCGACGACCACGCGTGACACAGCGCTGCGCCGCGTTGTCGCTATTGTGGCGCTGCTCAACCTGGGCTACTTCGGCGTCGAATTCGCGGTGGCGCTGGCGATCGGTTCGGTCTCGCTGTTCGCCGACAGCGTCGATTTTCTGGAAGACGCCTCGGTGAATCTGCTGATCCTGCTCGCACTCGGCTGGAGCCTGAAGGCGCGGGCACGCGTAGGCATGGGGCTGGCTGGCATCCTGCTGGTGCCCGCGCTTGCCACGCTGTGGGCATTGTGGAGCAAGTTTCAGCTACCCACGCCTCCGGCGCCGCTGCCGCTGACCGTCACCGGCTTCGGCGCGATGCTCGTCAACTTCGGCTGCGCGATGCTGCTGATGCGCTACCGCCATCACGGCGGCAGCCTGACCCGGGCTGCGTTCCTGTCCGCGCGCAACGACGTCTTCGCGAATATTGCCATCGTGATCGCCGGCGCAGTCACTGCGATGACGCATGCGGTCTGGCCCGACATGGTCGTCGGCACGGGCATCATGCTGATCAACGCCGATGCGGCGCGCGAAGTCTGGCAGGCGGCGCGCAGCGAGCATCGGGATGCGACCGATCTGCGTGTCTGAGTCGTACCAGTCGGGACGCCGCGCCCCGTTTGCCGGATAATCGCCGCTTCGTCCACGTTTCCACGGAGTCACCCATGCGCTGGTTGCTGTCCCTGTTCGCCGTCTGCGGTCTCGCCGCCTGTACCGCCGCTCCGCCGGCCCATGCCACCGGCAGCGTGGACAAGCTCACCACGATCGACCAGACGGTCGGCACCGGTGCCGAGGCGAAAGACGGCATGAAGGTGCTGGTGCATTACACCGGCTGGCTATACGACGAGAACGCGAAGGACAAGCACGGCGCGAAGTTCGACAGCTCGCGCGATCACGGCGAGCCGTTCTCGTTCATGCTCGGCCAGGGCAGCGTGATCGCCGGCTGGGACCAGGGCGTGGCCGGCATGCGCGAAGGCGGCAAGCGCATCCTGCTGATTCCGGCAGAACTCGGCTATGGCGCCCGCGGCGCCGGCGACGACATTCCGCCGAACGCCTCGCTGGTGTTCGAGGTGGAGTTGCTGAAAGTCGGTAACTGAGTAGCCCGATCAGGCTACGGCGATCAATCTTCGAGTGCGGCCGCCTCGCGGCCCTGCTGGCGGATGATCGCCTCTTCCCGCGCGTCGATGATCGACTGCATCACGCTGTCGACATCGGCGATGCTCTCGTCGAACTCGAAGTGGCCGGTGAGCTCGCTGTCTGGGTGCAGCTCGCCCAGCTCGTACAGCGCCCACATTTCCTCGCCGTAATAAGTGTCCAGAAGTTCCGGCGCAAAGCGCGACAGGCTGATGGTGATATTGCCCACGTCACGCCGCAGCATCGCCCGTGCGGAGTTGTTGCCGGAAGCGCTGACCGCCTGCGGCAGGTCGATGATCACCGGGCCTTGCGGCCCCACCAGCACGTTGTACTCGGACAGATCGCCGTGGATCAGCCCGACGCAAAGCATCCGTGCCACCTGCTGCATCAGGAAGCGGTGGTACTCGCGCGCAATGTCCGCTGACAGTTCCACTTCACCGAGTCGCGGCGCCGAATAGCCGTCCGCATCGGTGACCAGCTCCATCACCAGCACGCCGTTGAAATAGCCGTACGGTTTCGGCACCCGCACGCCGGCGGCGGTGAGCTGGTACAGCGCGTCGACCTCGGCATTCTTCCAGGCGGCCTCGGCCTCCTTGCGGCCGAACTTGGTCGCCTTGCCCATCGCGCGCATCTGCCGGCTGCCGCGCACCTTGCGCCCTTCCTGGTACTGCACACGCGCCTGGAAACTGCGTTGCGCCATGTCCTTGTAGACCTTGGCACAACGGATGTCCTCGCCCGAACGGACGACGTAGACGGAGGCTTCCTTGCCGCTCTTCAGCGGTCGCAGCACCTGATCGATCACGCCCTCTTCGATCAGCGCCTGCAGGCCCTTGGGTGTTTTCATGCGTGGGGAAGCTTCAACAGTGTGTGGAATAACGCCCATTATGGCCGATCGGCGGCCCTGCCCGTTCTTTCGTGGCAGCGTCCGGTCAGTTCGCAGCCATCAACCGATCCCGCGCCGCCGCCGCGATCTCGAACGAATGCCGCCGCGCCGCGTGCTCGAACACGTTGGTCGTGATCAGCAGTTCGTCGGGTTTGTGCCGGGCGATGAAGGCCTCGATGCCGTCCTGCACGGTGTCCGCCGCGCCGACCACCGCACAGGCCAGCGCACGTTCGACCATGAGCTTTTCCGGCGGCGTCCAGTACGACTCGATATCGTCGATCGGCGGCGGAATCAGCCCCGGCCGGCCACGGCGCAGGTTGATGAAACTCTGCTGCTGGGTGGTGAACAGCCGGCGCGCCTCGGCATCGCTGCCGGCAGCGACCACGTTGATGCCGAGCATCGCGTATGGCTGCGACAACCGTGCCGATGGCTGGAAGTCGCGCCGGTACAGCGCCAGCGCTTCGTCCGTCGCATCCGGCGCAAAGTGCGAGGCGAACGCGAACGGCAGGCCGAGCTGCGCCGACAGCTGCGCGCTGAACAGGCTGGAGCCGAGCAACCACGCCGGCACCTCGATGCCCGCGCCGGGCACGGCACGCACCTGCTGGCCCGGTACAGCTTCTTCGAAATAGCCAAGCAGTTCGACCACGTCGTGCGGGAACGCATCGGCACTGTCGAAGTAGCGGCGCAATGCTTTCGCGGTGGGCTGGTCGGTACCCGGCGCACGCCCCAGTCCCAGGTCGATGCGTCCCGGATACAGCGATGCCAGCGTGCCGAACGCCTCGGCCACCTGCAGCGGCGCGTGGTTCGGCAGCATGATGCCGCCGGCACCGACGCGGATGGTCGAGGTGCCGCCGGCCACATGGCCGATCAGCACGGCCGTCGCCGCGCTGGCGATGCCCGGCATGTTGTGATGCTCGGCCAGCCAGTAGCGCTGGTAACCCAGCCGCTCGCCCAGTTGGGCCAGATCCAGCGTGTTGCGGAACGCCTGTGCGGCATCGCTGCCCGCGGTGACCGGCGCCAGGTCGAGGATGGAAAACGGAATCATGTCGCGCTCTCGCCATAACGGAAGCCCCTGATCTGGGGGCGCTCGCACCGATTGCCACCGGTTCCCGCCGTCTCGGGGCGCATACAATGGTCGCTCCTCGCCGCATGGCACCTCGATGACAGAACCGGTTCGCCTCGCCAAACGTGTCGTCGCACTGACCCAGTGCTCGCGGCGCGAGGCCGAGCAATACATCGAAGGTGGCTGGGTACGCGTGGACGGCATCGTGGTGGAAGAGCCGCAGTTCATGGTCGACACGCAAACCGTCGAGCTCGATCCCGGCGCCAAACTGATTGCCACCGAACCGGCCACCCTGGTGCTGCACAAGCCGGTCGGCTACGACGCCGGCAGCGGCCCGAACCCGGCCAGCGCGCTGGTCACGCCGGAGACGCGATCACCCGACGATGCCTCCGGCGTGCGCCCGCTGAAGCGGCACCTGCAGCGGCTGACCACTCCGCTTTCGCTACCGACCAGCGCCAGCGGCCTGCTGATCTTCACCCAGGACTGGCGCGTGACGCGCAAGCTGACCGAGGACATCGAGCGGGTCGAACAGGAGTTCGTCGTCGATGTCGAGGGCACCCTGATTCCAAACGGGCTGGCCCTGCTCAACCACGGCCTGCGCTTCAACAACTACGCGATGCCGCCGATCAAGGTCAGCTGGCAGAGCGAGCAGCGGCTGCGCTTCGCATTCAAGGTGCTGCAGCCGACCCAGATCGAACCGATGTGCCACGCGGTCGGCCTCAAGGTGCTGGCGATGAAGCGCCTGCGCGTGGGCCGTATTCCGTTGGCGAAGCTGGCGCCGGGGCAATGGCGTTATCTCGCTCCGCACGAACGCATCTGAGTCTGCCCAACGGCCATCGGAACGGCTTAGACTTGCTTGCGCGTCATCTGTCACAGCCATCTACCCACACCACGGAGAAAGCAGCATGAGCAAGGGTATGGATTCGAAGAAAGCGGAAAAGAAAAAGCCGGCCAAGACCATGAAGGAAAAGAAGGCGGCCAAGCAGGAAAAGAAAAAGAACAAGTGACCAGCTCGCCCTTCGAGGTGAGTATGCGCCGGGCGGCGTCCATGCCCTGCCCGGCGCAGGGTCAGTCCGCTCAGTACTGCCCCATGTAATCGCGCTTGCCGATCTCGATACCGTTGTGCCGCAGCAGTGCGTACGCCGTGGTGACGTGGAAGAAGAATTGCGGCAGGCCATAGCTCAGCAGATAACTCTGCCCGTCAAAGCGACGCTCTTTCGGCGTACCCGGTCGGGTGACGATCTCGCGCTGCGCGCTGCCGTCGAACTGCGCCGGCGTGAAGCCGTCGATGAAGCCGAGCGTGCGGGCGATCAGGTCGCACAGTTCCGCGAATGTCTGCTCCTCGTCGTCGTACTTAGGCACCTCGGCACCGGCCAGCCGCGCCGACACGCCACGCGCGAAGTCGCAGGCGATCTGCACCTGCCGGCGCAACGGGAACATGTCTGGAAACAACCGCGCCTGGGTCAGCGCGGCCGGCTCGATGTTCTTCTCCGCCGCATGCGCCTCGGCCTTGGCCAGGATCGCGGCGAGGCCGCCGAGCATCTGTCTGAAGACGGGGATGGAGCTGGTGTACATGGCGTCGGTCACGGGCTGTTCCTTCGATGGGCGGGAATATGGATCAACATAGCCTAACCGGTCGACGGTGCAGCCTCGCTGCAGGCCGTCACCGGCGATCACGCCGGCATCCGTCCGAAGGCGATTTCACACACGTACGTTATGGCAGATCGAGATGCATCGGCTGGGTGACCAGGCCGGTGTCGCTGACGAACAACGGGCCGCTCGGCACGAAGCCGAAGTGCAGGTATACCGGCAGCGCCATGGCCGAGGCCTTCAAGGTGAAATGGCGCGTACCGGCGCGGCGTATCGCATCGCGCATCGTGCGCTGCCACAGGTGGTGCGCAATGCCGTGGCCGTGCAGGCGGGTGCTCACGAAAAACTGGAACAGATGGGAGTCATCGCGCATCGCCGCCACCCCGACCAGACGATCGTCATCCAGCCAGGCCAGATGAAAGCGCTGGCCGTCCCGGATTTTCTGCCGTATCGCCCTTGCGCTCATGCCGTAGAGCAACCCCTCGGCCGCACTGACAGGTTGCTCCGGCAGGATCCAGCGCTTTGTCACGCGGCGCGCCAGCACGCCGATGGCGAGCGCATCCTGCGTGCGGGCGAGACGGTAACGGATCTTCATCGACGTCACTCGTCCGCGCGAAACACCAGGCTGCGGCAGGTCACCGCGCCTTCGGCCTTTTGCAATTCGGAGACGTCGACGGCAATCACGTGGAAGCCCGCATCCAGCAGCCGCTGCCGCGTGCGCGGAAAACTGGCCGGCATCACCAGCGCGTCGCCGATGCACAACACGTTGGCCGCGTGCGGTTCGGCGGGGTCGACTTCGATCACGCGGAAGTCGGCGAAGCGCACGCGATCCACCCACTCGGGCTGCAGCAACAAGGTGTCGTTGTCGAGCTGGGTCACCGCGGACTTCAGGTGCAGGCAGCCGCGGGTCGGCACGCCCTGCACTGTATAACCATGACCCGCCAGCAATCCGCGCAACTGCGCGATACCCTCGGCGTTGCTGCGTGCCGATTCGCCGACGTGCAGCGTGCGGCCGACGCGCAACACATCGCCACCATCGAGCGTGCCCGGTGCCTCGATCGTCAGCACCGGTCGATAACGACGCAGCACCTCGGCGACGCTGGCCACCTCGGCGCGGCGAGATAACGCGCCGGGTCGGGTCAGCACCGCGACCTCGTCCAGCACGATCGCCACGTCCTCAACGAAGACCGAATCGGGCAGACCCGGCTCGGACGGCAGAGCCAGCAGACGGCAACCGAGTGTTTCCAACGTTCGCTGGTAATCACGATGTTGCGCACTGGCACGCACCACGTCGATCGGCGCGCCCGGCACATACGACAATTCGCAGTTGCCAAGGGCAGGGCTGACTTCGCGGGTAACGGCAATCCACATGGCGCTTCCTTGAACGGCGCAACTCAGGGGTGACGGGCACGCCACGCGGCAAGCGCCGCCCGGTAGCGTTCGAGTGCTTCCTCGTAAACGTCGTACACGCAGTGCGCGCAGCCTTCGCCGCAGCAATCGGCGGCATCCGGCTCGACCGGACGCACAGGTGGCGGATCAACGGGATCCGGCACCGGCGAAGCGGGCTCCATGGGACTCACGGCATTCCTGTCTGCATCACGCATGCGGCGGATGGGCCGCCGCGATGACCGATGGTGCAGCCAATCGCCATCGCAGCTCAAGCAGGCCGCGTGGCAGAGCACGCGGCCTGCCGTGGTTCCGGGCGGTTACTTCGCTGCCGGCTTGCGGAAGCGGTAGATGAACTGATCGGTATGCCCGCGTATCGACTTGTCGAACACCTTGATGGTGTGCGGATCGGCCGGGTTGCGCAGCACATTGCTCTCGCCGTCGAACACGAAGCCGGCCGCCTCGACCTGCTGCTTCACGATCGCCGGATCGATCCGGTGCAGCGTGTCGGTATCGGCCATGCCGGAGCCGGCCGGTGCGACGTGGTCGATGATCACCCACAGGCCGCCGGGTTTGAGCGCATCGAATACCTGCTTGTTGAGCACGGCGGGATCGACCTTGCCCATGAACTTGTCGGGATAGTCGTGATAGTTCTGCGAGGTGAACACCAGGTCGACCGGTTCCGGTGCGCTCAGCTGGTTGGCCGGCTGGGTCAGCACGCTGACATTGGCGTAGTGCGGATCGGCGGCGAGCTTGCTGGAGCCGGCCACGTCGTCGGCGTCCTCCTTCGCGTATTCGTTCGGCCACACCGTATAGACGTGGCCCTGCGACCCCACGATGGCGCTGAACACACGGGTGAAGTAGCCGCTGCCGGGAATCAGCTCCACCACCTTCTGGCCGGGCTTGACCTCGGCAAAGGCCATCACCTCCGCCACCTTGCGGCGAGCATCATTGGTCTTGTCGGCCGCACGGGCCGGATCGTTGACCGCCTTCTGCACCGCGGCGGTGATCGCGCCACCATGCGCATCCGAAACATGAGCCAGCGCAACCGCAGGAAGCGCGAGGGCCAACAGCACAGCAAGCACAGTCTGACGCATGACGTATCTCCGCAGTGGTGAAAGGTAACGCCGATTGTGCGCCTGAACGCCGGCGCCGAACCTGTGCCGCTTGGCATGGGCTACCAGCAACCTTCCGGCCGACACGAGGCGCGCCAGCTCTGACGGAAATCCCTACCCAACCGATGGGCTACACGCGATCGCCCGGGCTCTGGCAAAGTGCAGCGATCGGCCACCGTCTGCCATTGGGGAAAGCTCATCATGCGCATGTCCATCCGGGTTTCCATGGGAGCCCTGCTGGTGCTCGGCACCGTCGGCGCCTGTGCCGCATCCGACGTGAACAGGCCGACCGACTACGCCCGCGCACCGGGCCAGCCGATCGACCAGGCCTATACCGACCAGATCCTGAAGTTCACCACCGATCCCTCGTTCAACTCGCCGCTGACCGACTACCTGCCCGCCTCGACCAGCGTGCCAACGCCCGAGAAAGTGCTCGGCCATATCGCCGGCGCACCAAACTACCTGCCCTACTCGGCCGACGTCTATCGCTACTTCCGCGCGCTGGCCGCCGCCAGTCCGCGGGTGAAGGTGTTCTCGATCGGCAAGAGCGAGGAAGGCCGCGAGATGATTGCGGTGGCGATCGCCGACGAAAGCCTGCTGGCCGATCTGGACGCGAACAAGGCGCGCCTGGCCAGGCTGGCCGACCCGCGCAGCATCAACATGGACGACGCCACCGCCGACCAGCTGATCGCGCAGTCCACCCCGGTCTACTACATCACCGGCACCATCCACTCCACCGAGACCGGCGCGCCGACCGCGCTG
>Ga0209233_1000504_pt1 | contig 23287 bp, 21 predicted proteins | sample AraplaCL_Cvi_mCL_FD_184269 | JGI IMG/M metagenome (GOLD analysis project Ga0209233, IMG submission 184269) | Arabidopsis root microbial communities from the University of North Carolina, USA - plate scrape CL_Cvi_mCL (SPAdes) (version 2) | ecosystem: Host-associated > Plants > Roots > Endosphere...
GCGAGGGCCACGCTCTCGTCGTGGTGGCTGGTGATAGGTGCATCGACTTCCATCAGAATTCGCTCCAATCTTCCTTCAGCGCAGCGTTCCCCTTGCTCAGATACGAGCGCGCTGCGGCTTTGACCTTTTGCTGCGTGGTGCGGGGCGCGGCCGCCGGGCGCGGCGCCGCATTGCGTGATACTTCGCCCCGCAGGCGGAACACGTCGACGATCCGATCGAGTTCGGCTGCCTGGCCCTCGGTCTGTTCGATCGCCGCATTGGTCTCCTCGACCAGCGCCGCATTGTGCTGCGTCATCTCATCCATCTGCCGCACCGCCGACGAGACTTCTTCGATGGCCGCCGACTGCGAGCGCGAGGCGCTGGAAATGCCCTGCATCAGGTCGGAGTTTTCCTTCACCGCCTGCTGGATCGCCTCGAGCTTGCTCGCGGCGTCGGTGACGAGGCGGGAACCGCCGCCCACTTCCGTGCTGCTCTGCTCGATCAGCACTTTCACTTCCGAGGAGGCGTTGGCGGCCGATTGCGCCAGCCGCCGCACTTCGACCGCAACCACTGCGAACCCCTTACCGGCGTCGCCGGCACGCGCCGCTTCGACTGAAGCATTGAGGGCGAGCAGGTTAGTCTGGAAGGCGATGTCGTCGATCAGCCCGATGATGTTGGAAATCTTGCTCGACGAATTGGTGATGCGGTTCATGGCTTCGGTGGCTTCCACCATCACCTTGCCGCCTTCACTTGCCAACTCTGCCGCCGACCGGGTGCGGCGTGCCGCGTCCTCGGCATTGGCGGCGTTCTGGTTGACGGTGGTCGCGAGCTGCGACATCGCCGACGTAGTCTGCTGGATGGTCGAGGCCTGCTTGGTCGTCCGTTCCGACAGATCGTTGGCGCCGGAAAGGATTTCGCCGGTCGCCGACTTGAGGCCGGCCGAGGTCGAGCGGACCTTCTGGATCACATCGGCGAAGGTCGACACGGTGCGGTTGAAGGCCTGCCGCAGCTGGTCGAGGGCCCCGGCATAGGTCTCGTCCACCTGTACGGTCAGATCGCCTTCGGAGAAACGCTTCAACGCCTCGCCGATCGTCGTGACGGCGTGCTGCTGTTCCTCGGTGGCGCGCTTCTGCTCCACTTCGACGACCTTCTGGGCGTGAATATCGACCAGCGAACCGCAGCAGCGGACCTGGCCATTCTTGTGTACTGCGCCGCCGGTGGCGCGGAACCAACGATAGCTGCCGTCCTTCACCTTGAGCCGGTAGCTGACGTCATAGCCTTGCGAGCCCGGCTCGAGCGAGGCCGCGAATGCGGCGAACACCCGCGGCGCATCTTCCGGGTGAAGCTTGTCCGACCACGAATTCACCAGGTTCGGAAAATCGCGTTCATCCGAGAAACCCATCAGGCGGCGGAATTCGGCCGACCAGGTCCACTTGCTGTCCTTGTGGAACGCATCCTTGTTGATCAGTTGCGCATCCCAAAGACCGACCCCGGCGTGGCGCCCGAGAATATCCTGCAGTTCGGCGATGGATCGCAACCGCTCCAGTTCGGCCGCGGCTTCCTGCTCCTGCCGCGACCGCTCGCCCTGTTTACCCGACCCGAAAAGCCCCACTGCGGCGTCTCCCCACCTCAAATAGTATCTTGAGCGTAGAGTGTGCCGTGACTCGGTTAATCCAAGGTTAGTTCCAAGTGTTTTCGCGGAGCCTAGCTTGCCGCGAGAAGTATTTCGGTTGGCCGCTAGACGCCGCGCCAGGCGGCCCAGACCAAACGCGCGATCTTGGACCAGTCCGCAAGTTCTGGCGCCGGTGAGAACGGTAGATCTTGCGCGGCGGCAAGTCGGCGAAGCTGCGCGGGCAGCAGTGCAGCGGCGGCAAACGGCGATCGTAGCGACGGCGGAAGCCTGCGAATGGCGTGCTTCGCTTTGGCCGCGTGATCGACGGCGAGATCGAGCCATTGCGCCCGGGCGGCGAGCAACCCCGGTGAAGCCTCGCCGGCCAGCACCTGCTCGAGCGGCACGCCATTGGCCGTCAGCACGGAGACCGGCAGGAAAACCCGACCGCGGGCCGCATTGTAGCCGAAGGCGCCAAGATGCCCCACGAGAGCCTGCGCCACCCCCAGGTGGCCGGCCGCATCGGCTGCAGCCGCGGCCTCACCCCCGCCAACGATAAGGGCAGCGAGCTGATGCAGTACGGACACTGTCTCGCCGGCGTAGCCTTCGAACGCTTCAAGATCGGGCATGGGGTCCTGGTAGAGGTCGAACCGGCGCGCCTCGATCAGTTGAAGCAGCGGGTGCGTTGGCAGGCCGTATTGCTCGACGGCCGACAGGACGCAGTCGGCGATCGGGTTCTGGCGCACCTCGCCATGTCCCTGCCCGCTCAGGGCGTCCCGCCACCATTGCAGGCGGATCTCGCCAGCCATCGGATCGCGCACCCGCTCGCGGATGGCAGCGATCTCGGCGGCGAAGGCGAACAGCGCCGTCACGGCGTCGCGCGCCGATGCGGGCACCACCAGCGTTGCGAAATAGCGATCGCGGTCGAGGTCGCGCAGCGCCGCCGCGGCCTGCGCGGCGCTTGCCGGATTCACCGGCCTCGCTCGACGGCAAGCAACGCTGCGGCCACCGCTCGCTGCTCACCCAGCAGGATGTTGTAGGTGGAAACCGCGCTGCGGGTCGGCACGGCCTCGACGATGACCCGGCGCTCGGCAAAGGCGGCCTTGATCGACCGGTCGAGCGGGGCAATATCTGCGCCCGTGCCGATCAGCAGCACGTCGATACGGTCGGCGACGTCCAGCACCAGACGCAGGCTCGCAAGGGTGATCTCGCTTGCTGCCGAAATACGCCAGGCGTCCATGCCGCCGGGCGTGCAGACCAGCGACCCCTTGTGCGACATGCCTGCGAAGCGGAAGCCGCCATTGCCATAGGCATCGATCGGGGCCTGGTAGGGATAGTGCCCCTTCGGCGTCTCGTCAGGCATGCGCTCGATTGCCTCGTTCCGTTGCCGCAGCCGCGAGCCTAGAGGAGCGAGCGATCGCTCCCGCTGCTGCGGGCGCCGACCGCTCGCTCACTTGGTCGGGCAGCTATACCGCAGCGCCGTCGGCCCGCTTGGCGGTGACTTTCTTGTCCGCCGGCGCATCCGCGCGGCTTTTGAGGCCGAAGAAGATGAGGATCGGGCCGCCGACGATGATCGAAGAATAGGTACCGACGAAGACGCCGAACGTCATGGCGATGGTGAAGCCACGGATGACTTCGCCCCCGAACAGCACCAGCGGAATGAGCGCGCAGAAGATGGTGAAGGCCGTAAGCGAGGTTCTGGTCAGCGTCGAGTTGATCGACAGGTTGATCAGGTCCGGCAGTGGCATCTTCTTGTACTTGCGCAAATTCTCGCGAATTCGGTCGGAAATGACCACGGTTTCGTTGAGCGAGAGACCCACCAGCGTCAGCACCGCGGCAATCGAGGTAAGGTTGAACTCGATACCGGTCACCGAAAACAGCCCGACGGTCATGATGACGTCGTGGGTGGTCGTGGTGATGGCGGCGAGCGCGAACTGCCACTCGAAGCGGAACCAGACGTAGATGAGAATCGCAACCAGGGCGACGAGCACCGCGATCGTGCCGTGGAGGCCGAGTTCACCCGAAACCGTGGGGCCAACCGTCTCGACGCTGCGAATGGCGTAGCTGTCCTTGCTCAGCGTGTCGGTGATCTTGGTGACCGCCGCCTGCTGCAAAGCCGGACTGCCATCCCCCTGCGTCTGGACGCGGACCAGCAGGTCCGTCGGGGCGCCAAAACCTTGCACCTGAATGTCGCCCAGGCCGAGCTTGGCGATATCTTCGCGCACCTTGCCCGGATCGGCGGGGCCGCTCTGTGACTGCACCGTGATGGCCGAACCGCCCTTGAAGTCGATGCCGAGGTTGAAGCCCTTGAACACGGCCGAACCGATCGACACCACCGTCAGCACCAGCGACAGGATGATCACGTAGCGGGAAAGCTGCATGAAGTGGATCTTGGTGCCATCCGGAACGAACCGGAAATGCTGGATCCTGAGCGTCTTGGGACGACGCGCGCGGAACCACCAGCCGACGAAGTAGAGCGTGACGGTATAGGCCGTGAAGAGCGAGGTCAGGATGCCGAGGCCGAGGGTGACGGCAAAGCCCTGCACCGGGCCGGAACCCAGGAAGAACAGCACCACGGCGGCAATCAGCTGCGTCAGGTGCGAGTCGATGATCGTACCCCAGGCTCGCTTGAACCCGGCGTCGATCGCCGCCAGCACGGACTTGCCGGAGCTCTGTTCCTCGCGGATGCGCTCGTAGATCAGCACGTTGGCGTCCACGGCCATGCCGAGAGTCAGCACGATGCCGGCGATGCCGGGAAGCGTCAGCGTCGCGCCGAGCAGAGACAACGACGCGAGGATCAGCACGATGTTGAGCATCAGCGAGATGTCGGCAAAGAAGCCGAACAGCCCGTAGGCGATCACCATGAAGGAGACGACCAGCACCGCCGCCACGATACCGGCAGTGATGCCCGAGCGGATCGAATCGGCGCCGAGGCTGGGGCCTACCGAGCGCTCTTCGACGATATCGAGCGAGGCCGGCAAGGCGCCGGCGCGCAACAGCACCGCGAGGTCGTTGGCGCTCTGCGGCGTGAAGCTGCCCGAAATCTGGCCGGTGCCGCCGGTGATCGGCGTCTGGATCACGGGCGCCGTGATCACCTGGTTGTCGAGCACGATGGCGAAGCGGCGTCCCACATTCTTGGACGTGATGTCGCCGAATGCCACGGCGCCGCGGGTATCGAACCGGAACGACACGACCGAGCGCGAGCTTTGCGAATCGAAGCCGGGTTGGGCATCGACGAGCGACTCGCCGCCAAGCGCCACGTCCTCGTATAGCAGTTCGTCGCCCCCGGCCTGGCTGGGCACGATCTCGGTGCCGGCCGGCAGACCCTGCTGCTTGGCCTGCGCGGCGGTCATGTTCGGATAGACCAGGTGGAAGGTCAGGCGGGCCGTCTTGGAGATGATTTCCTTCAGGCGAGCCGAGTCCTGGAAGCCGGGGACCTGCACCAGCACGCGGTCGTTGCCCTCGCGCTGGATCTGCGGCTCCGTCGTGCCGAGCTGGTCGATGCGCTTGCGGATCACTTCCATCGACTGGGTGACCAGCGAACTCATGCGCTGGCTGATGCCGTCGTCGGTCAGGCCGATGGTGATCTTGCCATCGGCCGTATCGGCAAACGTCAATTCCTTGACGCCGCCGATGCCGATGACGCTGCCGCCGACGTTGTTCTGCAGCGCCGCCAGCACCTGGTCGGCCTTCTGCCGCTGCGTCGGATCGGTCAATTCGATCGACAGCGTGTTGCCGTTGATCGTGATGATGTTGCCGATGCCGTTCTGGTTGGCCAGAATGTTGCGGGCGTCGCGGCGCAACTCGGTCAGCCGGTCGCTGATGATCCCGGCGCGATTGACCTCGAGCAGCAGGTAGGAGCCACCCTGGAGATCGAGGCCCAGGGTGACGGTCTGCTTGGGCAGGAAGCCAGGCCAGGCCGCAAGCTGATCCTTCGTCAGGAAGTTGGGAACAGTATAGGCAATTCCCAGCAGCGCAACGATGATGATGATCGCTGTGCGGATCGGCGAGAACTGGAGCATATGAACTCAGGCTTCCTGTGAAAACGGAGAGGCAGGCGGTCAGGCCGCCTTGTTGTCGTTGACCGGGGTGCCCTTGGAACGCACATCGGTGATCATGCCGCGCACCAGGCGGACCTTGATGCCCTTGGCGGCATCGATCTCGACCTCGAGGTCCTCGCCGTCCACGGCCTTGGTGACTTTGCCGACAATGCCGCCACTGGTGACGACGGTGTCACCGCGGGTGATGGCGCTCAGCATGGCGCGCTGTTCCTTCAGCTTCTTCTGCTGCGGACGGAACATGAGGAAATAGAAGATGACGACGATGACGAGGATCGGCGCGAACTGGATGATGATATCCATCCCCCCGGGGGCTGGGGCGGCTGCGGCAGCGCCGGCGGCCTGGGCAAAAGCGGGGGTAACGAACAGCATCAATGGCTCCTTGTTGCAGGGTGGTCGGTTTGCCGGGTTGTCGGCTTGTCAGCGTGTCGCCAGTTGCAGCATATAGGCAACGACGGCGGGATCGGGAGACCTGCCCCTGAAAATCGCGCGGACTATATAGCGGCACCCCTGCGGATTGCAAAGCCAAACCGAGTGCGGGCCCGGTCCCGCCTGCCTGGAGTTGCCATTCTCGTGACCGACACCGATTCCCTCGCCCAGATCGCGGCGTCGCTGGCGCGCATTGCCGAGACGCTTGCGGCGGTAGCGCCGCAACGCCCTGCTCCCACCGCACCGCTCGAGGAAGCCGAGGCTTACCACTGGGACGCAGCCGAGGGCCGGCTGCGAGCCGTTCCGAAAGTATCGCGCGTGCCGCTCGACCTGCTGCGTGGCATCGGCGATGTGACCGAAATACTGCTCGACAACACGCTGCACTTCGCGCGCGGCCACGGCGCCAACAACGCCCTGTTGTGGGGCGCGCGCGGCATGGGCAAGAGTTCCCTGGTCAAAGCCATCCACGCCCATGTCAACGGGCTCGGCGAGGCCGGGCTGCACCGCCTCGTGCTGATCGAGATCAACCGCGAGGACATCGAAAGCCTGCCGACCCTGATGCGGCTTATCGGGCACGACGCGGCCCGCTGCATCATCTTTTGCGACGATCTGTCGTTCGACAAGGACGAGGCGAGCTATAAGTCGCTCAAGACAATCCTCGATGGCGGCCTCGAAGGACGGCCGGAAAACGTGCTGTTCTACGCCACCTCGAACCGCCGCCACCTGATGCCGCGCGACATGATCGACAACGAGCGTGCCACGGCGATCAACCCAGGCGAAGCGGTCGAGGAAAAAGTGTCGCTGTCGGATCGCTTCGGCCTCTGGCTAGGCTTCCACAACTGCGATCAGCCCACCTTTCTCGCCATGGTGCGCGGCTACTGCGATCACTACGGGCTCGCCATCGACGATGCGACGCTCTTCGCCCGCGCCATCGAGTGGTCTCAGACCCGCGGGTCCCGGTCCGGTCGCGTCGCCATCCAGCTGGTGCGACAGCTGGCCGGGGAGCAGGGGAAAACGGTCTAGGCGGCTTGGACCGCCGATCATCCGACTGTCCCGAAGGGAGGCGACAGCCGGTTGGCACGCAGTTTTCTCATGCCGCCGCGGACATAACCTCGTTTGCGCCGCCCCCTGCCCTCCTCCAGTGTCCGTGCATCTGGAGGGACGCAACATGCATGGCTGGGAACCGTTTCTGTCGGCGCGAGACAAGGAACACGACAAGCTTTGGGGAAAGAAGGCGCTCTACGGCTTTGGCACCAAGCCTGCCCTGCTGCTGATCGACATCTACTACAGCGTGCTGGGCTTCAAGCGCGAACCGATCTTCGAATCGATGCAGTCGTTTCCCGGCTCGACTGGCCTCGAGGGCTGGGAAGCCGTCGATCGCACGGCAGAGCTCCTCGCCGTGGCGCGCGCCAACGGCGTCCCCGTGATCCACGTCAAGGGTGGCCTCGACCCCAACATCAAGCCTTGGGTGCACCGGCACCGCGAGCGGCTCAACCTCACCGAGGAGCAAGTGGCGCGCGGCGGCGAGATCGTGGAGGAGGTAAAGCCGCTTCCGGGTGAGGTGGTGATCGAAAAGACCACCGCCAGCGCCTTCTGGGGCACGCCGCTGATCTTCCAGTTGCAGGCCCTGGGGATCGATACGCTGATTGTCTGCGGGGAAACCACGTCGGGATGCGTGCGTGCGACGGTGGTGGATGGCGCAACCCATCGCTTCCGTATGGGCGTGGTCGAGGAGTGCGTGTTCGACCGCACCGAGGCGTCGCACTTCATCAACCTCTACGACATGCACCAGAAATATGCCGACGTCGTGCCGCTCGACATGGCCAAGGACTACCTCTCGCGCCGTGCCAACGCTGGCGACTGAATCGCCCCTCCGGCATCTCGCCGGGAGCTAGCGATCCGGCTCGCGGATGACGCCGCCGAGGGCCATCTCGACCTCGACCTCATCGCCGACGGTCACACCGAGCCGGGCGCGAATCGCTGCCTTGAGCGGCAAAAGGTACGTGCCGTCGCGGGGGAACAGCGAGGTCTCGAATTCGATCCCCGAGATCGTGGCACGCACCGGGATGACGCCCCAGCCATAGCTTGCCTGCCGCTTGATCGCGGCAATATCGGCGCCCACCGCTTCGGGGATGCGGGCGTAGAAGAACGGCGCCGGCCCCCGCCACTCGATCACCGGCGCTCGAAACCGCCACTCGCGCATGATGGTACCCCCGGCGCGGGGCACGACGCCGTCTGAGCCGCGCTCGAGCGCCGTCTCCCGCCGCCACACCCTGCTGCTGGCCATCGCGCCCGTCAAATCCGCCGCCTCCCGCGGGCTGGACGCCGCGGAACGGGAGGTCGGCGAACCGGCAAGCCGGGGACCCTTGAGCCTAGCCGACCATCACCCGAATTCATCGCTCCCATCGTCAAAATCGGTTCGACGCCTGGTGGCCACCGCGCTAGCCTGCGAACAAAGGGAGAACCCGATTGTCCGCACGGTACTGGGCGCTCATCATTTTCATCGGCGCCGTCTGGGGTGGCTCGTTTCTGTTCAATGCGATGCTGATCCGCGAACTCGGCCCGCTCTGGGTGTCGGCGGGTCGGGTAACGATCGGCGCGCTGGGCTGCTGGGCCTTCTTCGCCGCCACCCACCGTAAGCTGCCGCGGGAACCGCGGCTCTATGGCCAGCTCCTGCTGCTCGGCATCCTCAACTATGCAGTTCCCTTTGCCCTCTTCCCCTTTGCCGAAGAGCACTTGGCGAGCGGCATTGTCGGGGTCATCAACGGGCTGACGCCGATGACCACGGTGATCGTCTCGCACTTCTGGGCCGGCGGCGAAAAGGCCACGTGGAATAAATCCATCGGGGTTGTCCTGGGCTTCCTCGGTGCCGCGATCCTCGGCGCGCCGTCGCTCGCCGGCGACGCGACCGTGCAGCTGTTGGCCATCGGAGCCGCCCTGCTCGCCACGTGCTGCTACGCCGTGACGCTCAACTACGCTCGCCGCTTCGCCAGGCTCGATTCGGCCACCATTGCCGCCTGTTCGCTGTCGGGCGCGGCCATCGTCATGGTGCCGGTGGCGCTGCTGTTCGAGGGCGCGCCCGTGATCACCCGGCCGGAGACCTGGGCGTCGCTGCTCGCGATCGGCCTCATCTCCTCCACCTTCGCGTTCCTTTTGATGTACTGGCTCCTGCCGCGCGTCGGCGGCACCAACTTTTCCATTAACACCTTCATTACGCCGATTTCGGCGATCCTGCTCGGCGTGCTGGTGCTGGGCGAGCACTTTGAGCTCACGCACGTCATCGGCATGCTCGTGATCCTGCTCGGGCTCGTCATCATGGATGGCCGGCTGGTCCGGCGCCTTCGGCCCCGCCGCGCGATCGCCCGGTAGCCGGTTCACTAGCCGGAGGCCGGTGGCGCGCGATGGAACCATTTCGCCCGCCGGCAGTTCATTCCGCCGAAGAATTTATTCCGGCAGAGAAGACACGATCCGCGGCGGTTCGACCGCAAGCCGAAATTCCAGCGAGGCTCGATCCTTCACCTTCGGCTTGCCACTTCTTTTACCGGGCATCGGCGATAGTCGCGCACAAAGAGAACGGGACTCGCCGAATTGGTGCCCATCAAGACGACGCTGAAGCGGATATTCGGTATCGATGCGTCCAACTCCAGCCTGGTCATGGCGCAGGTGGCGGCATTTTCGCGTCAGGTGCCGCTCCTCTACTTCATCTTGGCGGTCAATACCGTCACCCTGGCGCTGAACCACGTCGGCATTGCTCCGCAACTGCTGGTCGTCGACGTGCCGGGCGCCCTGCTGCTGGTCTGTGCCTACCGGGTCGTGATCTGGCTCAAGACCCGCCACCAGGTGCTGTCGCTCGCCCAGGCCGTGACGCGGCTCCGCGCGACGACGGTCCTCGGCGGCCTGCTCGGCGTGCTATTTCTGTGCTGGTCGCTGGCACTCTACCCCTATGGCGACGCCCGCAGCCACGGTCACATCACCTTCTTCGTCGGCATTACGGTCGTCAGCTGCATTTTCTGCCTGATGCGCGTCCGCAGCGCTGCACTGACGCTGACCCTCGCGGTGGCGGTGCCTTTCGCCATGGTGCTGATGAGCAAGGGCGGGGCGACGGAATTTTCGATCGGCCTCAACCTTTTGCTGGTCACCGGCGCGATGGTCTACGTGCTGATCAACAGTTCCGGCGATTTCGAGCGCATGATTTCCGCCCAGGACGCCATGCGCAAACTCAGCGACGAGAATCTGCGGCTCGCAAATCTCGACAGCCTGACCGATCTGCCCAACCGTCGGCGCTTCTTCGCCGAGCTCGAGGGGCAGATCAGGGCGAGCGCCCGGCTGGGCACCGAATTCGTGGTCGGCGTGATCGATCTCGATGGCTTCAAGCCGGTGAACGACCTGCACGGCCATGCGGTCGGCGACCTGGTGCTGCGTGAGGCCGGGCGGCGACTCACTGCGCTCAGCAATGACGGCATCTTCGTTGCGCGGCTCGGCGGCGACGAGTTCGGCATCATCCTTCGCCACAGCGGGTCGCCCGACGAAATCCTCGGCTTTGGCGACCGCGTGTGCCTGGCGCTCCGCGCGCCCTACACGGTCCGCGGCATTCAGTGCAACCTTTCGGGCTCGCTGGGCTTCGCCTTCGCTGGCCAGACGGGCGCCTCGCCTGAAGAGCTCTACGAGCGGGCCGACCATGCGCTCTACCACGCCAAGGGCAACCGGCGTGGCCACCCGGTGATCTTTTCGGCCGAGCATGAAATTGAAATCCGCCGCCAGGGCCTGATCGAGCAGCGTCTACAGGGGGCCGACATCGAGGCCGAGATGCGCCTCGATTTCCAGCCGGTGTTCGACACCAGGAGCGGCCGGCCGGTGGCCATGGAGGCCCTGGCGCGCTGGACCAGCCCCGAGCTCGGCCCGCTGTCGCCGGCGGTCTTCATTCCGATCGCCGAACGCAGCGAGATGATCAACATTTTGACGCGGAGTCTGTTGCGGAAGGCGCTCGCCGCAGCCCGCGAATGGCCCGAGCCGATCCGTATCGCTTTCAATCTCTCGGCCCGCGACGTGGTTTCCGAGGAAGCGATGGCGCAGATCATCGCCATTATCGAAACGAGCGGCTTTCCGCCCCACCGTATCGACATGGAGGTGACCGAGACCTCCGTCATGACCGATCTGGACCGCGCCGAGGCCTCACTGCTCCGGCTGCGCGCCGTCGGCGTCGGCATAGCACTAGACGATTTCGGCACAGGCTATTCGAGTCTCAGTTGCGTGCACCGCCTGCCTCTCGACAAGATCAAGATAGACCGCGGCTTCGTCGTCGACATCGGCACGCGGAAGTCATCGCGCGACGTGGTCGAAACGATCGTCGCCATGTGCCGCAACTTCGACATCGAGTGCGTAGTCGAGGGCATCGAAACCGCGGAGCAGGCGGCGATCCTGAGCCAGATGGGCTGCCGGCTGATGCAGGGCTACCACTTCGGCCGGCCGATGCCGAAGGAAGCCGTGCCGGCGTTCATCCGGCAGGCCGCCGCCGCGCCGATCAAGACGAACAGCGCGGCGTAAAGGTTCTCGGCCTCTACAGCCCGAGCTTCTGTTTCAGAATCTCGTTCAGCGCCTGCGGGTTGGCCTTGCCGCCCGAGGCCTTCATGGCTTGGCCGACGAACCAGCCGATAAGCGTCGGTTTGGCCAGGACCTTGGCGACCTGGTCGGGATTGGCCGCGATGATCTCGTCGACGATCTTCTCGATCGCGCCGGTATCGGTCACCTGCTTGAGGCCGCGCCGCTCGACGATCTCGGCCGGCACACCTGCCTGCTCTTCCGAGATGATGATCTGCAGCACGTCCTTGCCGCCCTTGGACGAAATCGTCCCGGCAGCGATCAGGTCGACGATGCCGGCGATCTGGGCGGGAGTGATGTGCGTTTCATGCGCCGATTTGCCGACCGAGTTCGCATAGGCCGAAACATCGCCCATGATGATGTTGGCGGCGGCCTTGCCGTCGCGCTTGCTGCCGCCATGCGCGACGGTCGCCTCGAAGAAATCGGCGATCTCGCGCTCGAGGATCAAGACCGAAGCATCATAGGGCGTCACGCCGTACTGGGCGATCAACCGGGCCTGCTTGTCGTCCGGCAATTCCGTCAGGCCGGCGCGCAGGCCCTCGACGAAGGCGTCGTCGAATTCGAGCGGCAGCAGGTCGGGGTCGGGGAAGTAGCGATAGTCGTGCGCCTCTTCCTTGCTGCGCATGGAACGCGTTTCGCCCGTCTTGGGATCGTAAAGGCGCGTCTCCTGGTCGATTTCGCCGCCATCCTCGAGGATGTCGATCTGGCGCCGCGCCTCGAACTCGATCGCCTGGCCGGCGAAGCGGATGGAATTGACATTCTTGATCTCGCAGCGGGTGCCGAATTCCCCGCCCGGTCGGCGCACCGAGACGTTGACGTCGGCGCGCATGGAGCCCTCCTCCATGTTGCCGTCGCAGGTGCCGAGGTAACGCAGGATCATCCTGAGCTTGCCGAGATATTCCTTGGCTTCCTCGGATGACCTGAGGTCGGGCTTGCTGACGATTTCCATCAGCGCCACGCCCGACCGGTTGAGGTCGACGAAGCTCATATTGGGGTGCTGGTCGTGGATCGACTTGCCGGCGTCCTGCTCGAGGTGCAGCCGCTCGATGCCGATCTCGATCGGGGCATCGCCGCCCATGTCGAGCAGCACTTTGCCCTCCCCGACGATGGGGTCTTTGTACTGGGAAATCTGGTAGCCCTGCGGCAGGTCCGGGTAGAAGTAATTCTTGCGGTCGAAGATCGAGCGCTTGTTGATCTGTGCCTTGAGCCCGAGGCCGGTGCGTACGGCCTGCCGCACGCATTCCTCGTTGATCACCGGCAGCATGCCCGGCATCGCCGCGTCGACGAACGAGACGTTGGCGTTGGGCGGGTTGCCGAACTTGGTCGAGGAACCCGAGAACAGCTTGCTCTCGGACGTCACCTGGGCGTGCACTTCCATGCCGATGATGACTTCCCAGTCGCCGGTCGCCCCCTTGATGAAGCTCTTCGGGTTCGGCGTGCGGGTATCGATGAGGGTCAAGGCCAGATCCTGCGGCAGTCTGAGTTTGATGTGCTTTAGCATGGCGGCGCTGCGGCGGGTACCGCCGTCACCCGTCCCGCCGTCGATCCTTCGCAGCGGAAGTCGACGGGAGCGCCCCTATTCGACGTCGGGGACCGGCCCCTTGAACGGGGTGAGGCGCTTTTCGAGCCGGACGCTGGTCATCGCGGTGCCGGTATTGCGGCCATCCGGCTTCAGCGCCAGGATATGGTAGCCCTGCTTTTCGTAGAAGCGGACGGCGCGGACATTGTCGGCCGGCGTCTCGAGCAGCACGCGCTGCTCGTTCTCGAGTTCGAGCAGCGACTCCATGCGGCGCAGCAGGGCCGAGCCGATGCCGTTGCCCTGATATTCGGGGGTCACGAAGAGGAACGGAATATAGGCCCGGTTGCGCGCCCGCGAGCACCAGCCCACGGCGATGCCCTCGAGCTCGGCGACGATGATGCGGTCGAGCAATTCATGCACGGCGATGGCAAGGCGGCGCTTTTCGGAGTGGCGCATGCCAGGCGCTTCGGTCAGCAGCGGAAGAATGCCGCGTTCCCAGGCTTCGTAGGCAATGTCGCCCAGGCGATCGGCTTCTTCCGGCATGGCCCTTCTGATGGCGATATCGGTGATCATGCTTCACTCCTGCCGGCGGCGCGCAACGATAATGCCCTTTTCGTAATTGACATTCCAGTCGATCAGCGACCGCCAGATCAATTCCGCCTGATCCTCGTCCAGCCCCAGTTCCTCGGCTCGCTTGCGCTGCTTGCCGATAACCGCCTCGACCCGCTGCGGGTCGTAGGCTTCGTGCGGATCGGTCTTGATCTCGGCCATGCGCGTCACATAGCGGTGCCGTTCGGCGAATAGGGTGAGCAGCGCCTGGTCGATGCGATCGATCTCGGTGCGGACGTCTTCCTTGGTCAGGCAGTCGGCGGGGGCTTTGGTCAAGGCGGGAACTCTGCGCGGCGGGAGAAGGCTTTTGATTTGCACGGCGCGACCGCGGATTCAACATCGGAAGCTTGCGCGTATCGTCAAATCTGCCAAGGTTGCGCCCGCACGGGACATATGGAGGGAATGCGAATGTTGAGGACTATTGCGTTTGTTGCTGCTGCCGTTCTGGGCAGCGTCACGGCTGTATCGGCCGCCGGAATGGATCAGCCGGCCCAGCCGAGCGTCGAATATGGCAAGTATATTTCCATATTGGGCGGCTGCAACGACTGCCACACGCCGGGGTATAACGAGTCCGGCGGCCAGATCGACCCGGCCAAGGCACTGATCGGCAGCCAGGCGGGGTATCAGGGGCCGTGGGGAACAACCTACCCGACCAATCTGCGCCTGCTCGCTTCGACGATGACCGAGGACGACTGGGTGAAATTCCTCTCGACCTTCAAGGCGCGGCCGCCAATGCCGTTCTATAACGTCAACGCCATGAACGAGACTATGAAGCGGTCGCTGCACATGTACCTGGCTTCGCTCGGGGCGCTCGGCGATCCCGCCCCCGACTATGTGAAGCCGGGCGACAAGCCGAAATTCCCCTACGTGGTGGAAGCGCCGCCGACCATGCCCTGATGGTCGCGGCTGGCGGCTAGCAATTTCGGGCCGCCGCGATGTGAGTCGCGGCGCCCTTTGTCTTCGGGCGACCGATATTCAGGATCCGGCGCGCCCGACTTCGTAGACGGCGAGGATTTTCCCCGAGCCGGGCCAGGTTTCCGTCCGCAAGAGTTTTAACGGTACCTGCGGACGCTGCGCAAAGACCCGATGTCCCTCCCCGCCGACGATCGGGAAGAAGGTCAGGTGCAGCTCGTCGACGAGGTCGTGCGACAGCAGGTCGTTCCACATCAGCCGGCTTAAGATGACGAGGATGTCGCCATCACCGCCCTGCTTCAGGGCGGCCAGTTCTCCGTAAGCCTCGGCACGCGGGATGACGCGGGTGTTGGTCCAGGGCGCCAATTCCTCCGGCGTCAGGTGATCAGAAATCACCAGCTTGGGCACGGCGGCAATCAGGGCGGCGTACTCGCGGCGAATCGGAGTGGCAGCCGGATCTGCCGGCACGCCCGTCCAGTGGTTCTTGTTGCCGAGGAAGGCCGTCCGGCTCAGCAGCATGAAGTCCGCCGCCCGCACCCGATCCGCATTGTAGTAGTCGAAGCTCTGGTCGTCGGCGTAGTCCGGATGGTGAAATGCGAACAGCGGTTCCATCCCGTCGTCCGCCGCCGAATAGAGGCCGTCGAGCGTCGAGAAATTACAGACGACGAGTTTCCGCATGTTCCCTCCCAGTTGCCGCCATCCTGCCACGATGGCTGAAGCGTGGGGAGAGGCGGGGAACGAGCGACGGGAAAGCCTCGCTATTGAGCGTTGGCCTGCGGCTTGCTGGCGTAGCGGGTGGGCTGGGGCACGCCGTCGAGGGTGAGGGCGGTCTGCTCGGTGAGGGTTTCGACCAGCAGCCAGGTTTCCCCGTTGCGAAGCCACCGGTCGGACGACCGGGAGGCAATGACGAAGCTGTGCTGCGTGCCGCTGGCGTCGGCCACGCCGAAACTCTCGTCGTCGCGCTGCTCGACAAAGGCGACGTCACCGGAGAGCCGAAGCGACACGACTGCCGTCTTGCCGCGCTTGCCGACCAGCGGTGGGAGGCCCTGGAGTTCGGCGAACATCTGATCGGCGGACGACGCCTTGCCATCGACCTCGATGCTGCGGAATTCCGGCGCGAGGATGGCGCGGGCGGCGCTCCAGTTCTTGTGGTCGACGGCAGCGGTGAACTGGTCGTAGCGAGCCTGGATTGCCACCGAGACCTTCGCGGCATCGTCGGCAAAGCTCCGGCCGGCCGTCGCGAGCACCAAGAGCCCCACCAGCGATGCGGCGAGCAGCTTGCGCATCAAACCAGCCGCGCCTGGTCGACCGCAGCCGAAATGAAGCTCGCAAACAGCGGGTGCGGCTCGAACGGACGCGACTTCAGCTCGGGGTGGAACTGCACGCCGATAAACCAGGGATGATCGGTCCGCTCGACGATTTCGGGCAGCGTGCCGTCGGGCGACACGCCCGAAAACAAGAGGCCGTTCTTTTCCAGGAGCTTCCGGTATTCCATGTTCACCTCATAGCGGTGGCGATGCCGCTCCGTGATGTGGGTGGTGCCATAGATGTCGGCGACGCGGCTACCGCGCGTCAGGTTGGCGGGATAGGCGCCGAGCCGCATCGTCCCGCCGAGGTCGCCCTCGACCTTGCGCACTTCCTTCTCGTTGCCCTTGGTCCACTCGGTCATCATGCCGACGATCGGCTCCTTGGTGGGCCCGAATTCGGTCGAGTTGGCGTTCTTGATGCCGGCGGTGTTGCGAGCGGCCTCGATGCAGGCCATCTGCATGCCAAAGCAGATGCCGAAATAGGGCACGCCGCGCAGCCGGGCGAAGCGCGCCGCCTGGATCTTGCCGGCCGAGCCTCGCTCACCGAAGCCGCCGGGAACGAGGATGCCGTGCACGCCCTCGAGGTAGGGCGCCGGATCGTCGTGCTCGAAGATCTCGGAGTCGATCCAGCTGAGGTGGACCTTGACCCGATTGGCGATGCCGCCGTGCACTAGCGCCTCGGACAGCGATTTGTAGGCGTCCTTGAGCCCCGTGTATTTTCCGACGATGGCGATGTTGACCTCGCCCTCGGGGTTGTGGAGGCGGTGGGAGATTTCCGCCCAGGCCGAGAGATCGGGATAAGGCGCATCGCTGATGCCGAAGGCGGCCAGCACTTCGCGGTCGAGCCCTTCTTCATGGTAGGCGATCGGCACGTCGTAGATCGAGGGCACGTCGAGCGCCTGGATCACCGCGCTCTCCCGCACGTTGCAGAACAGCGCCAGCTTCTTTTTTTCCGAGTTGGGAATCGGCCGGTCACAGCGGACCAGAAGAATGTCGGGAGAAATGCCGATCGAGCGCAATTCGCGCACAGAGTGCTGGGTGGGCTTGGTCTTCAGCTCGCCAGCGCTCGGGATATAGGGCATCAGCGTCAGATGCACATAGACCGCGTGATGGCGCGGCAGGTCGTTGCCGAGCTGGCGGATGGCCTCGAAGAACGGCAGCCCCTCGATGTCGCCGACCGTGCCGCCGACTTCGACCAGCACGAAATCGTAGTCGTCATTGCCCTCGGTGACAAAATTCTTGATGGCGTCGGTGACGTGCGGAATGACCTGGACGGTGGCGCCCAGATAGTCGCCGCGCCGCTCCTTAGTGATGATATCCGAGTAGATGCGACCGGTGGTGATGTTGTCGCGCCGGTTGGCCGAGCGGCCGGTGAAGCGCTCGTAGTGGCCGAGATCGAGGTCGGTCTCCGCCCCATCATCGGTGACGAACACCTCGCCGTGCTGGGTGGGCGACATCGTGCCCGGATCGACGTTGAGGTAGGGATCGAGCTTGCGCATGCGGACCTTGTAGCCGCGCGCCTGCAGCACCGCGCCGAGCGCCGCCGAAGCCAGACCTTTGCCGAGGGAGGAAACCACGCCTCCGGTGATGAACACGTACCGAGCCATGGGCCCTCACCTTAACTTGTTCAGCATCGATTCGCAGAGGCCTTGTTGGCCCTGCCCCAAAAAGAAGAAGGGGATGTTGCCATCCCCTTCCCCCGTCACCTTATCGGTGCGTCATTTGCTTGCCGGAGCCGCCGGCGTCGTCGTGGTGTCCGCGGCTGGAGCCGCGGTCGAACTGGTCGATCCGGAGCTGCCGGAAGCTGGCGCCGTCGTCGTTGCAGCCGCGGGCGCAGCGCTGGTGGCAGGCGTCGCGGCCGGCGCGGTGGTAGCGGCAGGCGTAGTGGTCGCAGGCGCTGTTGCAGCAGGCGCCGACGTGGTGGCAGCGGGCGTAGCGTTGGAATTGGCGGCGGGGGCGGGTGTCGGCAACACGACGTTGGGCGCGTCCTGGTTGGCGGGCGTCGCCGGGGTCGCAGGAGCAGTGGCGCCACCCTGCGACTGGCTCTGCGCGGCGTTCAGGGCATCGAGCACGCTCGTCGCCTTGCCGTTGGCGCCGCTTCCGGCGGCCTGGTCGATGATGTTCTGAGTGCTGTGGTCGGCGCCGTTGAGCAAGGTCAGGCCGATCGCGGCGGCAAAGAACAACGCCGCGAGGATGCCGGTGGTACGGGTCAACACGTTTGCCGAACCGCGCACGGTCATGAAACCGTTGGCGCTGCCGCCCATGCCGAGGCCGCCGCCCTCCGAGCGCTGCAGCAGGATCACCGCGACGAGCGCCACGACGATCAGCAGATAGGCGACGATCAGCACATTGGCCATATTGGCTCGGTCCTCGAATGCGGTTCGGCGCGCCTTCTACACGGCCGCCCAAACAAACGCCAGCCGCGCCGGCGCCCTTTTTAGGCGCGCGGTGAGCGACCGGGCGGAACGGCAAGCCTTCCGGACAACCCAATGCCCCTGCAGCCTACCGCTTTATTCTAAGGCTGAGATAATAGCATAAAGGTCGGACGACAAGAGGCTCGCGCCGCCCACGAGCCCACCGTTCACATCCGGCACCGCGAGGATTTCCCGGGCATTGGCCGGCTTCAGCGAGCCGCCGTAGAGAATGCGCACCGCCGCGCCCCGCTCGCCGAAGCGCCCGACGAGCAGCCGCCGGATGGCGCCGTGCATTTGAGCGATGTCGCCGGTCGAGGGCGTGAGGCCCGTACCGATGGCCCAGACCGGCTCGTACGCGATGACGAAGCTCTCGCTCGCAGCGACGTCGGGGATCGAGCCCGCGAGCTGCCGGCCGACCACCGCCTCGGCCTCGCCCGCTTCGCGTTCGGCACGGGTCTCCCCCACGCAGATGATCGGCACGAGCCCTGCCCCCAATGCGGCGCGGGCCTTGTCGCTCACCAGCGCATCGGTTTCGCCATGGTCGGCGCGCCGCTCCGAGTGCCCCACGATGACGTAGGCCGCGCCGGCATCGGCGAGCATCGGCGCGCTGAGGTCGCCGGTATGCGCCCCGCCCGCTGCCGGATGGCAGTCCTGTCCGCCGGTGACGATCACGGTCCCGGCGAGGCGTGCGCTCATTTGCATCAGGAGCGTTGCCGGCGGGCAAATGGCAATGTCGCAATGCGGCCGCACGCCGCCCGCGACGAGCGCGGCGAGCTTGTCCACCTCCTCCAGCGCCGGCCGAAGTCCGTTCATCTTCCAGTTTCCCGCGATCAGCGGGGTGATCGTCACAGCCAAGTCGTGTCTCCGCAGGCTCGTCTCGCCGGTTTTGCAGCGCCTGATAGCAGAGCCGGGGTCCCTTTGTCCCGACCCGCAACCGGGCCCGCCGCCTGCCCGCCCCTTGCGCCGCGACGGCGTTTGCCCTAACCCGGCCCGGTCCTGCTTTCGGCCTTGCCGCCATGACGGGCGCCTGTCTAGTATCCGCGGCCTTGCTGCCCGCCCAGCCAAACGGAACCGAGCTGAATGCTTGAACTACTGCGTGCCCTGTCCAAAACCTGGATCGCCAAGATCCTGCTCGCCATCCTGGTGGTGAGCTTTGGTGCGTTCGGCATCGGCAACGTCATCACCCAGCTCGGCAGCAGCACCGTCGCCCGGATCGGCGACCAGGACATCAGCGCGCAGGATTTCCAGCGCGGCTACCAGGCGCAGATCAACCAGGTCTCCCAGCAGATCGGCAAAGTGCCCACCGCGGAGGAAGCCATGTCGATGGGCATTCCCTCGCAAGTCATTTCCCGCCTCGCCTCGAACGGCGCGGTCGACCGACTGGCGGCGCAGATGGGCCTCGGCGCCTCTGACGCCCACCTCGCCAAGGTGCTGAACAGCGACCCGAATTTCCAGAACACCGTAGGCCAGTTCGACAAGGCGGCGTTTTCGCAGGCGCTGCAGCAGGAAGGCTATACCGAGGCGCAGTACCTGGGCGAGCAGCTCAAGGCATCGCGACGCCAGCAGCTAGCGGTCGGTCTCCTCGGCGACGCGACGATCCCCGATGCGGCCGTCGAGCTCGCGAACCGCTACCAGTCGGATACGCGAACGCTGAACTACTTCGTGCTCAACTCGACCAATATTCCGGCGATCCCCGAGCCGACCGACGCCGAGCTGACGCAGTATCTCAAGGACCACCAGACCGAGTACCGCACCAAGGAAACGCGGACGGTCGACATGATGACGCTCTCGCCTTCGATCCTCGCCGCCGCCATCACGGTGCCCGACGACCAGATCGCGGCCGAGTATGAAAAGACCAAGGCCGACTTGACCAAGGTCGAGAGCCGCGACATCAAGCAGGCCGTGCTGACCGACGCACAGGCCAAGGCGTTCGCCGACGGTAAGGCAGCCGGCAAGAGCTTTGACGACTTGGTCAAGGAGACGGGCGCCACCGTCACCGATCTCGGCTCGATGGCCAAGGACGGCATTTCGGATTCTTCGCTCGCGGCGGCCGCGTTCGGGCTCAAGCAGGGCGATTTCGCCATCATCCCCGGCATCCAGGGACAGCGTGCCATCGAGGTCGCGGCGATCACCCCGGGCGGCCAGATCAGCCTCGCGGATGCCAAAGGCGATATCGGCAAGCGCCTTGCCTTCCAGCAGGCGACGACGGAAGTCGGCGACGATACCGACCAGATCGAAGACCTGCGCGCCGGCAAGCAGGCGCTCACCGCTATCGCACCGCGCTACAAGCTCAAGCTCGCGACCGTGACGATCGGCAGCGACGGCACCGAACTCTCTGCCGTGCCGGAGATCGCCGAGGCGGACCGGGCAAAGGTGGCCCAGGCGATCTTTGCCGCCAAGGAAGGCGGCATCACCCCCACCGTGTCACTGGGCAACAACCAGAACGTCTGGTTCGACCTCAAGAAGGTCGATCCGGCGCGCGACCAGACACTGGCCGAAGTCCGTGACGCGCTCGCCAAGGCGTGGACGCTGGAAAAGACCAATGCCGCCATGAAGGTCGAGGCGGAAAAGATCGTCGCCGAGCTAAAGAGTGGCAAAAGCTTCGAGGACGTCGCCGGCGAACTCAACCAGTTCCCCATCCTGTCGCAGCCGATCACCCGGCAGGGGGACAAAACCACCGGCGGCACGGGCGGGGCGCTCGACGGCGTCGTCGGGCAGTCGGCCTTCAACGGCGGACCCAACCATTTCGACTACGCGGTCAATGGCGATGGCGACTACGTCATCTTCCAGGTGCAGTCGGTCAATCCGGCGAGCGCCACGGCGCCCGACCAAATCAAGACGGCGGTGGACAATTCGATCCGTGACAGCATCTACGGCGACTTCGTAGGCGGCCTGCGACAGGACGCCGGGCTCAAGATCAATCAGGAGGCGCTGAACCAGGCCATGGCGCTCAATCCGACCAATGGGAACTGATCGATGGCCGAACTCAGCTACGAGGGCTTCGCTGCCCGGTACGACGCCGGCGCGTCGCAGATCGTGTTCCGCCGCGTGGTGGCCGATCTCGAAACGCCCGTCGGCACGTACCTGAAGCTGGCCGACGGCCGCAAGAACACCTTCCTTTACGAGTCGGTCCAGGATGGCGCCATCAAGGGGCGCTATTCGATGATCGGGTTGTTGCCCGACATCATCCTGCGCGTCGATCGCGGCAAGGCCAGCATCAACCGCCACGCCGGCATTTCGCCCGATACGTTCGAGCCGATCGACCAGCCGCCGCTCGATGTGCTGCGGGCGCTGGTCGCGGAAAGCCAGATCGATGTGCCGGAGGGCCTGCCCTCGACGGCCGCAGGCATCTACGGCTTCATGGGCTACGACATGGTGCGGCTCATGGAAGTGCTGCCCGACAGCAAGCCGGACACCATGGGCCTGCCCGAGGCGGTGCTGATGCGACCCTCGGTGCTCGCCATCTTCGATACGCTCAAAGACGAGCTCTACCTCACGGCGCCTGTCTATGTGCGGCACGGCGTATCGGCGCGTCAGGCCTGGGAAGGGGCGATCGCCCGCATCGACGACGCGACGGCGCGGCTGAGCCGCACCCTGCCCTACACCGCCGAACTGCCCGATGCCGAGGGCATCGCCGTCACCAGCAACACCTCCAAAGCCGAATACGCGGCAATGGTCGAGCGGGCAAAGGAATACATCCGGGCCGGCGACATCTTCCAGGTGGTGCTGAGCCAGCGCTTCGAGGCCGAATTTTCGCTGCCGCCCACGGCGCTCTACCGGGCGCTACGGCGCACCAATCCCTCGCCCTATATGTATTTTCTCGATTTCGGCGAGTTCCAGATCGCGGGCTCGAGCCCGGAAATCCTTGTGAAGGTCGAAAAGGGCAAGGTCACCATCCGCCCCATCGCCGGCACCCGCAAGCGCGGTTCGACCCCGACGCGCGACAAGGAACTGGCGGACGAACTGCTGAGCGACCCCAAGGAACTGGCCGAGCACCTCATGCTGCTCGACCTCGGCCGCAACGATGTCGGCCGGGTCGCCAAGATCGGTAGCGTGAAGGTCACCGACAAGTTCTTCCTCGAATACTACTCGCACGTCATGCACATCGTTTCGAACGTGGTGGGCGAACTCGACCCCAGGCACGATTTCGTCGATGCGCTCGCCGCGGGATTTCCTGCCGGCACCGTGTCGGGCGCGCCAAAAGTGCGGGCGATGGAGATCATCGACGAGCTCGAAAAGGCGCGGCGTGGCATTTATGGCGGCTGCGTCGGCTATTTCGGCGCCGACGGCACGATGGACACCTGCATCATCCTGCGCACGGCGATCGTCCATCACGGCAAGATTTACGTGCAGGCGGGCGCCGGCATCGTCGCCGACAGCCAGTCGGCGCTCGAGCAGCTCGAGTGCGAGAACAAGGCCCGCGCCTTGTTCAGCGCCGCCGAGGAGGCGCTCCGCTATGCCGGCGAGGCGCGGGTCGGGCAGTGATGGCGGCAAGTTTGGCCGGCCCCTCATCCGCCTTTCGGGCACCTTCTCCCGAAGAGGGGGAACGCAGGACAGGGCGGAGCTTTGCAGTGGGCGCCCCTCTCCCCTTGTGGGTGAGGGTCCGGCAGGGGGTGAGGGGTCAGCACCCCGCGCAGCTTCGATGGCGTAGCTCGGTTTGAAGCCGAGATTCCTGCTTTCCGCGGGAATGACACTATGTCCTAAATGCGCTGCGACCGGAGCTTGCACATGCGCCTTCTCGTGATCGATAACTACGACAGCTTTACCTACAACCTCGTCCACTATGTGGGCGAGCTCGGCGCCGAGCCGATCGTCTTCCGTAACGACAAGATTACGCTTGATGAAATCGGAGC
>Ga0209233_1000506_pt1 | contig 23128 bp, 16 predicted proteins | sample AraplaCL_Cvi_mCL_FD_184269 | JGI IMG/M metagenome (GOLD analysis project Ga0209233, IMG submission 184269) | Arabidopsis root microbial communities from the University of North Carolina, USA - plate scrape CL_Cvi_mCL (SPAdes) (version 2) | ecosystem: Host-associated > Plants > Roots > Endosphere...
CCCGACCGGCTCGGCAGGCTTCGTCGCCGTGCGCTGACGATCGTCGAGCGTCGTCGCGTTGGCGTAGCGGCCGAGCGTGCGCGCGAGCTCGCCGTTTGCGCGCAGCTTGGCGATTGCGGTTTCGAAGTCGTGCGCCGCGTGTTCGCCGGCAGCGGAGTACAGCGCGACCAAGTTCCAGCTTGCGTTCGGCTCGTCAAGTTCGTGCATCTCGACGTCGGCGCTCGCATGGCGTTCTTCGATTTGCTGCGCCACGGCCGGACGCCACAACAGCGCGCCTGCGGTTTCCTTGTGCGCAATCGACCGCAGTGCGTCGGCATCGTCCTCGACGATATCGGCGACAACGTTGCGGTGGCGGCGGAAGTAATAGTTCGCGAACGTGTTGTACGCGACCGCAACGTGGGTGCCCTGCGGCATGCGGTCGAGCGCGGTATAGCGGCTGCGTTTCGGCGTCACCAGAACGAAGCCCGTGCTCGCGTACGGCAGGGTCGCGCGCAGGAACTTCGGCAGTCCCTGCGCGTCATGCGGAAAGCCGAGGACGAGATCGCAGTTCTGCGCGAGCAACTCTTTGTACTCGCGCAGGTCGAAGTTGTCCTTGTCGTCGCCCTTCGGCAATCCGGCGTAATAAAAAAAGCGGACGGCAATCCCGAGGTTTCCTCCGACCGCTTGTCCTAAGCGTGCGTCGACCGCGGCCGATGGGCTCGCCTTGTCGATGCAGAAAGTCAGATCGCGTGCCTGCACCGCGCCGCAGTGCACGAGCACTGCGGCGACGATGGTCAGCCAGAACGCGAACGAAGAACGCAAAAGGCGTTTGGTTGACATGGCATCACTCCGATTACAGTGAGAACACGTACAGATGGCCACCGCTCGGAATGGCCTTCACCTTTGGATCCTCCGCCATCTCGCCGCCCCAGATCGGCGAGGCCCCGCCCCAGCCGGCCCAGATGCCGACGTACTGCTTGCCGTTGACGCGCCAGCTCGACGGCACGCCGAGGAAGCCGCTCGTCGCCTGCGCGCTCTTCCACAGCACCTTGCCGGTCTTTGCATCGAACGCGTACAGATAGCCGTCGGCACTGCCGGAGAAGAGCAGACCACCCGCGGTCGACAGCATGCCGCTGTTCCACGGCAATTCGGACTTGAACGACCACACCTGCTTGCCGGTGTCGAGGTCGATCGCCTGCACCGAACCCCAGTGTTCCTTGTTGTCCGGATCGTGCATCACCTTGAACGACTCGCCGAGGTAGGGGAGGCCGGCTTTATAGGCGAGGCCCGGCGCGCCCTTGATCGTCATGCAGCTGTGCAGCGTGGGCACGTAGGCGTAGTGCGTGTCGGGGCTGATCGAGATCGGCCACCAGTTCTTGCCGCCGAGGAAGCTCGGGCAGGTGAACACTTCCTTGTCGATGTCCGGACGCAGCGTGTCGTCGGTCACCGGCTTGCCGTCTTTGAACTCCTTCACCGAGGTGGCGTGGGCGAATCTCTCCGAATAGATCAGCTTGCCGTTGGTGCGATCGATTGCATAGAACCAGCCGTTGCGGCTCGCCGAGACAAGCGCCTTGTAGGTCTTGCCGCCGTAGGTGATGTCGGTGAGCACCTGCTCGTTGGTGCCGTCGTAGTCCCAGGTGTCGTTCGGCGTGTACTGGTAATGCCACTTCACCTTGCCGGTTGCCGGATCGAGCGCGATCACCGAGTCGGTATACAAATTGTCGCCGGGGCGCAGCGTCGCCAGCCACGGGCCCGGATTGCCGACGCCCCAGAACACCGTGTCGGTGTCGGCATCGTAGGAGCCGGTCAACCAAGCCGCACCGCCGCCGGTTTTGTAGGCGCCTTTCGGCCAGGTGTCGCCGCCCGGTTCGCCCGGCGCGGGAATCGTGAAGCGCTTCCAGAGCGCCTTGCCGGTGGTCGCGTCGAGCGCGGTCACGTAGCCGCGGCCGCCGTACTCGCCGCCGGAGACGCCGACGAAGACCTTGCCCTTGACCACGAGCGGCGCGAGCGTCATCGCGTAGCCGACGTCGGGCTTCTCGAGCTTGTTCTTCCACACGACCTTGCCGGTCTTGGCGTCGAGCGCGACGACGTCGTTGTTCAACGTCGCCACGTAGACGTTGTTGCCGTACAGCGCGACGCCGCGATTGACGATGTCGCAGCACACGGTCTTCAATCCCGTGTCGGTCAGGTCGTGTTCGTACTTCCACAGCGGCTTGCCGCTGGTCGCTTCGAATGCGTAGAGCTTGCCCTTCGGGCCGGTGATGAACATGAAGTCGCCGTTGACGACCGGCGGCGCCTCATGGCCGACGTCGAGGCCGCTCTTGAAGTCCCACACCTGCTTGAGCTGCGACACATTGGCCGTCGTGATCTCGTTGAACGGCACGTAGCCGGAGCCGGTGTAGTCGCGCCGGTACATGAGCCAGCCGTCGTCCTTCGCCGCGTTGGCAAGGCGCGCGTCGGTTACGGCAGGGTAGTCGGAGGCGGCGGACGCACTGCCTGCGCCGAGCACGGCGAAAGCGAGTGCGCATGCGCTGAACAGCCGGGTAGTTCTGAGTCGAATGGAAGTCATGGAATTGTTCCTTTGGGGTCGATGATCAGAAGAAAATGATTCCGCCGAACGAACCGCCGAACATCTTCGCGGTGTGTCCGAGGTAGTCTTTCGAACGCGTGTCGCCGAGCTCGCCGGCGAGCGTGATGCTCTTGGTCAGGCTGTAGTACAGGCCGGCGGTGATGTTGCTGTTCGACTTGAACGAAGCGTTGAGCGCATCGTTGAGTAGATTGTTGTCGGAGTTGCGGCTTTCGCCGTAGTTGAGGCCGAACTTGAGCTTGTCGCTGAGCTTGAACGTGCCCTGGACGAAGTAGTTGCGGCCCTTGATTGCACCCTCGTCGCCGTCGGCGAGGATGCCGATGCCCTTGCCGGTCTGGAAATTTGCGAGCACGCCGAACGGTCCGCTCGTGAACGACGCGCCGATTTCGCCGGCCGTTTCGGTGAAACCGTCGCCGCCGCCCGCGATCGAGAAGTGCTGTGTCTTGCCGCCGACCCAGGCCTTGAATCCTTCATGCGCCCAGGCCAACTGCGCCTGCACCTGCGGCCCGGATTTCGACACGTAGGCGCCGGCATCAACGGGGCTGACGAGCGCGCCGGTGAAAGTGAAGCCGCCGCCGACCACGGGCGAGGTGTAGGTCATCTGGCCGTAGGTGCCGAGATAGGTATAACCCGCGCCGATATGGCCGAGCGTGACGCGGCCGCGCTGCGTGGCCTGGTCCGGCGCGCCGGCGCCGAGCAAGGTCATGTCGCTCAAGATCGCGTTCGCGCCGAACACGCCGTAGTCGCGGCCGATCTTCAGCGTGCCGGCGTCAGCGGTGCCGATGGTGAAGAACGCCTGACGTACGTCGACGCCGCTGTTCGCGCCGATCGACGATGTCGTCGCCGCGTGCACCATGATGCCGATGGTGCCCCCGATATCGAGGCCTTCCTGCGTCGTCTTGAACTTCGTGATCAGCCCGCTCGGCAGCAGGCCGTTGCCGATCGAGGTCTTGCTGCTTTCGCCGCTGCAGCCGAGTCCGCGGCCGCCGAGTGCGGGACCGCCGACGTTGTCGCCCGAGCAGCTCACACTCGTCGCATAAGCGTTGATGATGCCGCCGACGTCCACGGTCCAATCGCCGGACTGAATTTCGACCGCGCCGGCTTGCGCCGTGGATAGCGCTGCGGCGACGGCGGCTGCGGACAGCAGTCGTCGCGGCGTTCGCAGAGATTGCTTCGATGAAATTGCGTGCACGTTTCCTCCCATGTTGTGGTTGACGAAAACCCGTTCTTTCGCGGCGGCGTTGCGGCGCCCCCAATGCATGAGCCGCAAGCCGCCGGTGCGCGAGCTTCAAGCCCGCGCATTTCTGCGAATCTCCCCAAGAGCCGAGCTAGAAGAAGCCGAGTTTCTTCGGCGCGTAGCTCACCAGCATGTTCTTGGTCTGCTGGTAGTGATCGAGCATCATCTTGTGCGTCTCGCGGCCGATGCCCGACTGCTTGTAGCCGCCGAACGCCGCGTGCGCGGGGTAGGCGTGATAGCAGTTCGTCCACACGCGTCCGGCCTGGATCTCGCGGCCGAAGCGATAGCAACGGTTGACGTCGCGGCTCCACACGCCGGCACCGAGTCCGTACAGCGTGTCGTTGGCGATGTGTAGCGCTTCCTCGTCGTCCTTGAACGTCGTCACCGAGACGACCGGGCCGAAGATTTCTTCCTGGAAGATGCGCATCTTGTTGTGGCCGCGGAACACGGTCGGCTTGACGTAGTAGCCGTCCTTGAGCTCACCGCCGAGCACGTTGCGTTCGCCGCCGATAAGCACCTGCGCGCCTTCCTGCTTGCCGATGTCGATGTAGGAAAGAATCTTCGCGAGCTGCTCGCTCGACGCTTGCGCGCCGATCATCGTCGACGGATCGAGTGGGTTGCCTTGCTTGATCGCGGCGACGCGCTGCAGTGCGCGCTCGATGAAGCGGTCGTAGATCGACTCGTGCACCAGCGCGCGGCTAGGACACGTGCACACTTCGCCCTGATTTAGCGCGAACATGACGAAGCCCTCGATGGCCTTGTCGAAGAAATCGTCATCCTTCGCGGCGACGTCGTCGAAAAAGATGTTCGGCGATTTGCCGCCGAGTTCGAGCGTGACCGGGATGAGGTTCTGGCTCGCGTACTGCATGATCAGACGACCGGTCGTCGTCTCGCCGGTGAAGGCGATCTTGGCAATGCGCGGGCTCGATGCGAGCGGCTTGCCTGCTTCGAGGCCGAAACCGTTGACGATATTAAGCACGCCCGGCGGCAGCAGATCGCCGATCAGTTCGGCCCAGACGAGAATGCCGACCGGCGTCTGTTCCGCCGGCTTGAGCACGACGCAATTGCCAGCCGCGAGCGCCGGGGCGAGCTTCCACGCCGCCATGAGCAGCGGGAAATTCCACGGGATGATCTGGCCGACGACGCCGAGCGGCTCGTGGAACTGATAGGCGATCGTGTCGTGGTCGATCTCGCCGATCGAACCTTCCTGCGCGCGGATGCAGCCGGCGAAGTAGCGGAAATGGTCGATCGCGAGTGGAATGTCGGCGGCGCGCGTTTCGCGCAGCGGTTTGCCGTTGTCCCAGGTTTCCGCGTGGGCGAGCAGGTCGAGGTTCTGCTCCATGCGGTCGGCGATGCGGTTGAGGGCATTCGCGCGTTCGGCCGGCGAGGTGCGGCCCCAGGCCGTCTTTGCCTTATGCGCGGCGTCGAGAGCGAGTTCGATGTCGTCCTTGTCCGAGCGTGCGATTTCGCAGAACGCGTTGCCGGTCACCGGCGTGATGTTCTCGAAATATTTGCCGGCGACGGGCTTCATCCACTTGCCGCCGATGAAGTTGTCGTAACGGGTTTTGAAGGGAACTTGCACGGCGAGATGCTGTTGTTCGAGTTTGGTCATGACGCAGATGCTCCGGGTTGTTGGGCGCTGTCCTGAAGCACGGGCTGTGCCAAACTCACATATGCTGCTGTGCAAAATTCCACGGATACTTGTATACAAATGCATCTGTCATGGAATTGCTGTGACGCACAAACATAGCCCTAATGGCCGTGTTGCAACGGGCGAAAATTTGTGTCCAGACTCGGAACAGCTGATCAAACCTACTGTTGCAAAATGCGACAGTCACCCGACATGACCGATCTCGCGCTGGACCGAATCCAAACCGCAAGGCATCGCTTCTTCGATCAGGGCGATGCGCCGCGCGGTCTCGTGCCCGGACCGATCCTGCGTTCGTGGCAGCGCTGTGCCGGCCTCGGCTTGTCGGCCAGCGCGCGGCCGGACGTGGAGCCGCTGACTGCGCAGGCCCTGCGCGAGGTTTGTCAGAAGTACGAAGAGTTGCGCCGCATCTGCCTGCCCGAGGTGCGCGCGTTATATGCGGATGCACACGCAACGGGCAGCATCGTCGTGCTGACCGCGCCGGACGGACTTATTCTCGAAGCGCTGGGCAGCGCGAACTTTCTCGACAAGGCAGCGCGCGTGTCGTTGCGCCCCGGCGTGCCGTGGAGCGAGAACAACACCGGCACGAATGCCATCGGCACGGCGATGATCGAAGGCCGTGCGATCGAAGTGCGCGGGTCCGAACATTTCTTCTCGCCGCATCGCGTGCTGAGTTGTTCGGCGGTGCCGATCATCGATCCGTTCGGCAAGATCGCCGGCGTGCTCGACCTGTCCGGCGAATCCTCGGTGCATCACACGCACGCGCTCGGCATGGTGCGCTTCGCCGTCGATCAGATCGAACGGCGTCTGTTCGATCGCAATTTTCCCGACTGCCGCGTGTTGCGCGTGCAACGCGACATCAGTCTGTTCGGTACGCCGCAAGAAGGCATTCTCGTCTTCGACGGTGAGCGCCTCGTCGCAGCGAACCGGCACGGGCTCGGCATGCTCAATCTCGTGCGCGGCGACATCGGCCGGCGGCAGTTCGGCGAATTGTTCGACGCCAAGCTCGAGTCGCTGCACGGCGAGGCGAGTTTGCGCGATCATCTCAACAAGCCGGTGTTCGTACGCACGAACGAAGAGGCGCCGCATCGAATCATCGTACCGTCTTCGCGACCGGCATCGTCCGAACGCCGCGCGACTGCCGAGCCGATCTTCGGCGCGAATCTGAAAGCCGAAATCGATCGCGCCGAGCGCGTGCTCTGCGCCGGCATGTCGGTGCTGCTGCTCGGCGAGACGGGTACCGGCAAAGAAGTGTTCGCGCGCGAGCTGCATCGGCGTATCGGTGGCAATCGCATTCCGTTCGTCGCGGTCAACTGCGCAGGGTTGCCGGAAAGCCTGATCGAGTCCGAGCTGTTCGGCTACGAAGAAGGCGCATTCACCGGCGCGAAGCGGCACGGACTCAAAGGCCTGCTGCGCGAAGCCGACGGCGGTGTGCTCTTCCTCGACGAGATCGGCGACATGCCAATTGCCGCGCAGACACGTTTGTTGCGCGTGCTGCAGGAGCGCGAGGTCACCCCGCTCGGCGGCAGCAAACCGGTGAAAGTCGACTTCACCGTCATCGCCGCGACCAACCGCAATCTCAAGGTCGGTTCGCTCGAACAGTTTCGTTCGGACCTGTTTTTCCGCATCGCGCACTACACGGTCAACCTGCCGCCCATGCGCGACTACCCCGATCGGCGTGCGTTGATCGAGACCTTCTGGGGCCGGCTCGCTGCCGACACCGCGACGACGCTCGAGGCCGCGGCGCTCGACGTACTCGCGCGTTACGACTGGCCCGGCAACCTGCGCCAACTCACCGGCGCATTGCGCACGCTGATCGCGCTCGCGGGACCGGCCGGCACAGTTCGTATGCAGGATCTGCCGGCGATGTTCCTCGTCAACGAACTGGCGGCCGAGAGTGCCGTGGGTCCGGCCGATCCGGCGGTGGCCGCCGCGTTGTGCGAGATCACCGAGCGGGCGATGCGGCAGGCGTTGGACAAACATGCCGGCAACGTCTCTGCGGCGGCGCGCAGCCTCGGCGTCAGCCGCAGCACACTTTATCGGCGGCTCGGCTGAGTGCTCGTTCGATGACGATGCCGCGCGTTCTCAAGTTCGCGCGCACACGCCATGCTGCGCTCCTGCTCGGCTGCGGTTTGTCATTCATGGTCGTTGCGCAGACGGACGAATCGCAAACGGCGGCACCAGCGAACGCGCTGCCGACGATCAACGTAACCGCGGTGGCGCCGCTGCCAGGTGCGGATCTGCCGCGCAATCTCGTGCCGTACAACCTGCAGACCGCGACGAGCGAGGAGTTCGAGCGCGCGCAGGCGCTCGACGCGACGGCGTTTTTCGATCAGCGCATCAGCGGCGTCACTCTCAATTCCGCGCAAGGCAATCCGCTGCAGCCGAATCTGCAATTCCGCGGCTTCACCGCGACGCCGCTGCTCGGCGGCGCCGAAGGCATATCGGTGTACGTCGACGGCGTGCGCGTCAACGAATTGTTCGGCGATACGGTCAATTGGGATCTCATTCCGGAAGAGGCGATGGGGCAGATGGCGCTGCTTTCCGGTGCGAATCCGGTGTTCGGATTGAACACGCTCGGTGCGGCGATTTTGATCCGGACCAAGGACGGTTTCAGCGATCCCGGCACGCGTGCCGAAACGTACACAGGCTCGTTCGGACGCAGCGAAATCACGCTCGAAAGCGGCGGCAATCGCGGCAACTGGGGCTACTATTTGCTCGTCAATCATTTTGAGGAAGACGGTTGGCGCGACTACTCCGGCTCGCATCTTTCCGACGTGCTCGGCGTGCTGAGCTGGCGCGGTGAGCGTGGCGAGGCCGACTTGCGCGTATCGCACGCGAAGACGGCGCTGACCGGCAACGGCACACAGTCGGCCGCGCTGCTCGAGCTCGCGCCGGACAGCGTGTTCACCGCGCCCGATCGCACGCGCAACGATTATCTCGGGGTCACGCTGCAGGGAACATTCCACGTCGACGACGCGACCTCACTCAGCGCGACCGCATTCACGCGCCGCGTCGACACGCAGTCGTACAACGGCGACATCAGCGAATTCACGCCATGCGATGACGACGGTGCGGTGCTCTGCGACGACTCCGGTTCGCTCGTCTCCGATCAGCACGGAAATCCGGTTGCCTCGAGCTACGACGCGGTCAATCATATCGGCACGCGCCAGCAGCACGGCAAGGGCGTGTCGCTGCAGGCCGTGTTCAAACAGCCCGTGTTCGGACTGCAAAACCAACTCGTCGCCGGCGTGGACCTCAATCACGGCACCATCGACTACCACTCCGAACTCGAAGCCTCGATGCTCGCACGCAGCGCGGCGGCGCCGTTCAGTCCGTACACCCTCGCGGGCACGGACGTATTCCTGCCGGAAGGCGCGCTGGCGGTGCGCATCGACGTGAGCAATCGTGGCATGTTCCTCACCGACACTTTGTCGTTGACCGAGCGGTTGGCGTTGACGCTGTCCGGCCGCTACAACCGTACGCATACGACGATCGCCGATCTGGGCGGCAATCACCCCGACCTCGACGGCGATCACGCGTTTCATCGCTTCAATCCATCGATCGGCGCGACTTATCAGTGGAGCCGCGCGCTCAATGCCTACGCGAGCTACAGCGAATCCACGCGCGCGCCGACACCGGTCGAGCTGACCTGCGCGAGCCCCGACGCACCGTGCCGGCTGCCGAACGAGTTTCTCGCCGATCCGGATTTGAAGCAGGTTGTCGCGACGAGCATCGAGGCGGGACTGCGTGGCGACATCGACGTCGCCAAAGGCGGCAAGCTGCGTTGGCAGGCGGGGCTGTTTCGCACGACCAATCGCAACGACATCGTGTTTCAGGCGACCGGCGGCGCGCTCGCCAACGAAGGTTTTTTCGCCAACGTCGGCGACACGCGGCGGCAGGGCATCGAACTCTCGCTCGACGGCAGTGCGTTTGATCAGCGTCTGCGCTGGTACGCGAACGTGACTCAGCTCGATGCGACATTCCGCACGTCGTTCTCCGAAATCAGCGTGAACAACCCGTATGCCGACCCGGACACCGGGCTGATCGAGGTCCACGTCGGCGATCGCATTCCCAGCCTTCCGCGCCGCACGATCAAATTCGGTGTCGATGGCGAGTTGGGCGCGGGATTCAGCGTCGGCGGCAGCCTCGTCTACAACTCGGCGCAGTATCTGCGCGGCGACGAGGCGAATCGGCTCGCTCCGCTCGGCGGCTTTGCGCGTGTCGACCTGCGTGCGAGCTATCGCTTCAGCGAACACGTCGCGCTGTTCGCGCGCGCCGACAACGTTCTCAATCGCCGCTACGCCAATTTCGGCACGCTGGGGTATGCCGGCGGCTTGTATCCGAACATCAGCGATCCGCGGTTCGTCAGCCCCGGTGCGCCGCGCGCGGGATGGGTGGGGATCTCCGCAGAACTGATCATGCAGCCATAAAGTGACACAGTTTCTAGACGTTAACTGTCAGCAAACAGGTGTGTTTTGACGGGAATTGCCCAATCTTTGCAGGCAAATAACGTCATGCACTTGCAAGGTTGGACAAAAAATCAATTGGAACAAAGGTTTGGATCTTTTGGGCTCCTGACGGATGCGCCAAGTCTGCAGATACTTGAGGGCCCTGCTACCCGGTCCGTGCACGGCAGCCAAATTCTGCTTCCGCTGCTGCGATTACAGCGTCTGGATCGGTTGCCCACGTTGCTGCGGGCGTGGCGTCTTCTAACATTGATTTGCCCGTGTAGAGCCACGACGCACGCAACCAGCCGTCACGGTCGAAGTCGGGAGCCGACAACACAGCCAAGAGCCGGACGAAGTGCGAGTCAAGTCCCGTCCTAGTGAATTGCCAGGCCGGATACTGGAACTCCGAGCCATTCCAGATGCCCCACAGCCTATGGGCACGGCGCAAGCGGTTCCCAAACTGCTGTGAGTTCGTGACCAATTCTTCGCCGAGCAAATTAGCGACCTGAGCACTCGACCGCCATTCCTGAGCCAGAACATGATCGCGAAAAGCTCCTGTCGCGTCCGCGATACTTTGTTTTGCCTCGGTAGGCTGATCAATGGTCTTCATGGCCACACATGTTCCGCCCGTTTGGAAGCGCCCGCAAGCGCGTCAGTAGATGCATCGCTCGCCGCTTCCTGCCGCCCACATGCCCGCCTCAAAGTTTTTTGGATAGGCTCGGGTGGGGGACTTCATATCAATAAGGCGCCTCAGAAACCCCGCCGCCGAGTGTCCTGCGCTGTTTACTCGGCCAGCTCGAATAGATCATTGTCCGCGAGGGGAATAAACGAGCCTCGCGTGTTCACGCCTGCGCGTCGCGCCGCGTCAACGCGGCGCGTTGCTTGGCCCAGCGTGCCTTATGTGCGTCTTCGTCGACGGTCTCGCGGGCGTCCAGTTCCGCAAGAGCGCGTTCGACCTGATCGCGGAACCATGCATCATGCTCGGCCGCTTCGTGAGCGCGTCTCAGCGCGGCGGCGCGATCGGGGCGGGCAACGGTTTTCAGGCTGGCCGGATCAAAGTCGGCCGCATCGACCTCAAAGCGAGCAAGGCCTACATTCTTGAGATAGGCGACGACGGTTTCCAGCTTCTTGAACAGACGCACTTGGCGCGATCGCTGGGCGGCCAAGGCGCACTCGTGCGGGCCGTAGCGCACGACGACACTCCAGCCGCCACGTTGGCCGATGACATGCGCGCCGCGCAACGCGCCGGCTTCGATGAGACGGGGCAGCGTACGGTGGTCGATCGATTCGTCAGTCATGCAATAAATCCTCGTTCCGCATAGCAGATTATGGTTGTGATCGGAGTCGGTTTTTATAGCCGGTCTTCAAGCTAGTTTTCGGCCTTCGTTGGCGGCTTTCGCCGCATATTCGCTGGGCCTCAGTAGATGTATCGCTCGCCGCTTTCTGCCAAATCGAGACCTCGGCCCGGGGTCCTTCATGGGCACGATCGCTAACTTTCTTTGCAGAAAGCTGAACGCGCAAGTCGATATGTATTGACATTACACTATTACAGATAGTGTAATAGTGACAATTCGATTGGAGGCGCGGCGATGGAAATCGAGTACGAGAGCGATACGCTCAAGCAGCTCACGAAGGACGAAACCTTCACGGCAGGGTTCTCAGAAGCTGTCGTAAACGCCTACCGCAAGCGCATTCAGCTTATTGACGCGGCGCCGGACGAGCGCGCGCTCTACGCTTTGACCTCCGTCCGGTTCGAAAAGCTAAAGGGCGACCGAGTCGGTCAATGGTCAATGCGTCTCAACGACCGCTGGCGATTGATAGTACGCCTGGTCAAGAAGCCGACCGGCAAGACCGTCGCCGTCATCGAAATCGTCGACTACCACTAGAACACGGAGCCCGCTATGAACGCTATTCTCGCCAAAGTCTTCCCGCCTGGTGAATTCCTGAAGGACGAGCTCGAAGCGCGCGGCTGGTCGCAGACCGAACTGGCCGAGGTCATGGACCGGCCGGTGCGGCTCATCAACGAAATCGTCGCTGGCAAGAAGAGTATTACGCCGGAGACAGCTGTCCAGCTGGGTGATGCGCTGGGGACGGGGCCCGAGCTCTGGCTCAACCTCGAGAGCCAATATCAGCTCTCGAAGGTCCCCCGCACCGACAAGGATGTCGCTCGCCGAGCCCAGCTGTACGCTGAGTTCCAAGTGCGGGAAATGACCAAGCGTGGCTGGATCAGGAATACAGACAATCTTGACGAGCTCGAACAAGAGCTCGTCACCTACTTTGGAATCAAGAGTCTCACCGACGATATCCGGTTCTGCCATGCGCCGAAGAAGACCCAGAGCGATCGGGTGCCGAGCAAGCTGCAGCTGGCTTGGCTTTTTCGTGCGCGCGACGTAGCAAGCACGATTACGCCTTCGGGAACCTATTCGACGGGCAAGCTCGAAGTGACGCTGTCTGGGCTGAAGGATTTGCGCCAACGGCCCGAGGATGTGCGGAAGGTCGCGGCGCTCCTCTCGCAATGCGGCATCCGTTTTGTCGTTGTCGAGCCGATTCCCCGCGCCAAGATCGATGGCGCTTGTTTTTGGATCACAAATGATGAGCCGGTCGTGGCGATGTCGCTACGCCTCGATCGGATCGACAACTTCTGGTTCGTGTTGCGCCATGAGCTGGAGCATGTCTTGCGCGGCCACGGGAAGGAGAATGGCTACATCCTCGAAACCGACCTCGAGGGGGTCAGCAGTGATGTTTACGAGCAAGTCGCCAACGAGGCGGCAGCCGAGTTCTGCGTCCCGCAACAGGCGTTGTCCACTTTTGTGACTCAGCTTGGCACGCATATCTCGAACGAGCGCCTACTCGCGTTTGCACGGGAGCTTGAAGTTCATCCTGGACTCGTTGCCGGGCAGGTGCAACGGCGTCTCGAGCGCTTTGACCTATTTCGAAAACTCCAGGTCAAGGTTCGCAACCTGGTAATCGCGTCGGCACGAACCGATGGCTATGGCACTGTCGCGGTTGATCCAATCCCCATCTCACGGCATGAGACCCATATCAGCTATCACCAATCCAGTAATGGGAGCACACCATGAACACTCAGATCGAATTCACCACGAGCGCCGCGTCGGTTCATCCGACTCCGCACTTGGTCACTGTCATCATCAACGGCCGGCCGCGCGAGGTCGCGAAGGATGAGCTCACGTTTCGTGAGGTCGTTGCACTGGCATTCGACAATCCGGCCTTCGGCGAGAACATCGTCTACACCGTCACCTATAAGCGCGGTCAGGGCAACAAGCCCGAGGGCACACTTGTCGATGGCGAATCGCTCAAGCCCAAGGAGGGCATGCTGATCAATGTCGCAAGAACTGATAAGTCGTAGCAGGGATCTCAAGGCGTTGTACGACGACGGCTTCGAGCTCAGCGTCGTTGATGGGCACCTCGTCGTGTCCAACATACCGTACCTCGCTGGGACCCAGACGGTGAAGCGCGGGGTCTTGATGGCCCCGCTCACGCTCGCAGGTGAAATCACCGCGAGGCCCGGTACTCATGTCGTCCACTTCTGTGGCGACTATCCGTGCAATCTAAACGGTTCGCCGATCGAAGGATTACGCCACGCCAGTGGGCACTTCGAGCTCAGCCCGCGGCTCCAGGCACAGCACGCGTTCTCAAACAAGCCGCCATCGGGATTCGACGACTACGAAGCGCTGATCCGTAGCTACGTGAACATCATTAGCGGCCCTGCCGTCGCCGTCGACGAATCGGCCTCAGCTCAAACCTACAGAGTGGTTGAATCCGCCGAGGACGAGTCGGTTTTCCGCTACCTCGACACTGCGAGTAGTCGTGCGGGAATCGTAAAGGCGCAGCAATCGCTGGCGACGCAAAATGTGGCGATTGTGGGCTTGGGAGGTACCGGTGCGTACGTACTCGATCAGATCTCCAAGACCCCGGTGCGCTCAATCCATCTCTACGACGGCGATGATTTCATTTCGCATAACGCGTTTCGGGCGCCAGGAGCGGCCGCGGTAGAGGACCTGACCGCTCGGCAGAAAAAGGTGACGTACTTCGGGAAGGTATACGGGCGGATGCGACGCAACATTGTCGAGCATCCGGTGAAGGTTGACGGATCCAATGTCGATGAACTTAAACAACTTGACTTCGTGTTTATCTGCGTAGACAACGGCAGCGCGCGTAAGCTGATCGTCGAGGCGCTGCTAGAGGCCAAAGTCGCCTTCGCTGATGCTGGTATGGGTGTGCATCAAGTAGGGCAGAAGCTCATGGGAATCGTGCGCGTGACCACACACACGGCGGCGCGCTCACCGGGATTCGACATTACCAAGATGATGGACTTAAGCGCTACGACGATCGAGGATGAGTACAGTACGAACATTCAGGTCGCAGACCTGAACGCGCTCAATGCGATCATGATGGTGCTCAGGTGGAAGAAGTGGTCCGGGTTCTATGTCGATGACGAGCAGGAGCACCACAGCACTTACACCACATCGATGCACCTTTTAACTAGTGACGGTTCCGCATGAAGCGACGTCTGACCGTCACTCATCAGTTCGTGAACTACGTACCCGAGCGGCTGGACGACGGCGTGCTCTACGTCTCGATCGAGTACGCCACGGTGGTTCATCGGTGCCTTTGTGGCTGTGGCGAAGAGATCGTCACTCCTTTAACGCCGACAGATTGGGAGTTGAGCTTCGACGGTGAATCGATCTCGCTTGCCCCTTCCATCGGCAACTGGAACCTGCCGTGTCGTTCGCACTATTGGATCGCCAAGAACCGGGTGCGGTGGGCGGGTCGATGGTCGCAGTCCGAGATAGACCAGGGGCGCCGGCTCGACCGTGCGGCCAAGACAACGCATTATGGCGAATCGAACACGCTCAGTCTGACCAGAGAGGCCGAAGCGGCCCAGATCGACAATGTATCCCAGCCGTCTTGGTGGCGGCGGCTCTTAGGGCGTCGGGACGCATAGTCGAACAGCATTTGTGAAGTGGGCGCGTACGGGCCGGGAATAGGGCGCGCGGAGGCGGTGTTGTCGCAATCGAGCGGAGGAATTTATTTCCCGCGCGAATGATTCGCGTCAGCCCAATTCGCCGCTTCAGTGATGGGCGCTTTCAGTCAGTCAGGGACACCATGTATGACATTGAATTGAGATCCATGCGATGTCGTGGGGGTTAGAACTCATCATCCCGCCTGACGAAATCCTTTTCGGCGCAAAGCACTACAGCATCTGGATCCTCGGGGAACACGTCAGCAGGACGGCGGCCTGCTAGCAAGCCCGTAGGCTGGTAAAGCCAGAACGCAACAGTCCAATTCGCATCCGTCACTGGCAACAGCTTAAGTAGGCGCTCCATTGCTGGGTGAACCTCGCCATTTAAAAGAAACTGGAAAGCCGGATGCCGGTACTCGCCTTTATAACGCACACCGAAGAGACGTTTTTCGCTGCGTAGCCTCTTTGTGTACTCGTCGGCCCCGATTTCGTGGATAGCACTTGCGACCTGTTTGCTGGTTAGCCAAGCTTCCTTTGCGAGTAGATGATCACGCCTACCGCGCGCCATCACGAGCGGGTCCGGCCGCAGCGAAGCGTCACTCTTAGTAGCAAAGGGATTGTCGTCTGGCCATCCAGGCAACTTCTCCTTATTGGTTTCGGGGGTGGTCCGAATCTTCTTCATAAGCGCACAGGCGAATCACGTGGCCTTCGTTCGTAACGAACCAGAAGGTCGTCGAACATTCGTTACCTCGGGATGAGCGTCTAGGTAACGGTGCAGTTCTGTTATTGGGAAAGCGTCGCCAAGATGCATGTCATTTCCTCGGAAGACATTGCAAAAGGGTTTGCATCTACTCGTTGGACCGAAGTCGCGGTGCTCGATAGCCTTACGTATCGCATTCCAATTCACCGAAAACCACAGAAATTGGCGATCTACATCCAGCGTCAGCATGCGAACGCATGTATACAAACGTTCTACATGAGGCAAAACGGCAGGGTCGGTGACGATGGACGGAAGGTTGGCTATGACGCTCCAATAGTACGTATTTAAGGAATGAAAATCGCCGTGTACCAGTGCCGCTCTGAATGTCGCCAATGGTTCCCAGAACTCGTTGGGCTCCGAAGGTACATTCAGCCAATTCGTCCCGGGGCGGAAGGTCGGATGCGCGTACCACAACTTCTTTTTAGCGGTTTTACCTGCTACCACGGAGGGCTGAAATTCGACGTCTGGTCGCAAAGTATCCCTGATTTCTTTTAAAGTCAGTGATCGATCTGTCAGTAGATGCCACGGCATTTTCGACAAAATGCGAATTTCGGGTATCTTAAATCTGTTTGCGATATTACCGACAATTCCACTTCCTGGCGTAAATCGGCCTCGGAAGTAGTCTCTAACTTGTGATGGCTTTAAGGTAATACCCTTTTTTTTCAGCGCCGCCACAAGAGCATAAGGATCGTCACTTATTTTGAGCTTCAATACTTCGGAGACGACGAGGGCGGTCAAAATGTCGCAATCGTGTGTCGATTTCCGATCGGAAGGGAACCGGTAAGGATCGTCGCTCAGCAAGTGAGCGACAACGCGAAGGATTCGAAGTTCTTCAGGCCTTGGCTCACTCATACCAGCATCCCTGAACGCGCTGATGAGGATTGGATGGTACCGATTCTCCGCACTGACGTGCGGAATCGATTCCTTCATCTGGTTGATTGAATCGTTTACGTGCGCAGTGAAGCGATCTGAGCTATATGGGTCGCTTATAGCGCGTCATGGCGCGCAAAGAGACACCATAGTGAATCGCTCACGACCAGGGACAAACGAAGTCATTGTGGACACGCAGGAACTCGCGCGGCTGCTCGCCTATCCGTCGGCGAACGCTATTCGGCAGGCGCACCGCCGTGGCACTTTGCCCATAGCCTTATTCCATTTGGGCGCGCGTCGACGGCTGTTTGCAAAACTAATTGATGTTGAGAACCTGCTCAGCACCGAGCTGCGGCAGGCTCATCCACCCGCGCCGAAGGGCGCAATAACCTAGAGGAGGTCAGTTGCGCACAGCCCTCGATTTCTCTAAGCAAGCAGGCATAAAAAAGCCCAGGCTGGCACCCGGGCTTTTTGGTGAGACGTCAAGTTTATGGCTCCTGACGAACTCATCGTACTCCTCCTTGCGTGATTGTCAATCCGCAAATCCATGCGGTGGGGGTTGTGCGTCCTGAAATTGCAATGCTCACCCAAGCTGAGTACGAAACCTATTGCAAGCAAGCCAATCTCAGTGATTCCGCCATCAAGTACATTGAAGGCGTACGGAACAATCCACCTTCACGCCGCGTAGGTGATGACGCGAAGGGCAACGTCTGTTCACGCATTCCCGCCCTCTCGCTTTCCCAAATAGTGCAGTCAGAGAGCAGAACGTGCGAAGCGATTTTTATTTTCAAAACGGAGCTGTTCGACGACGTATTTGAAGTATGGGATCAGCCGACGCAGCTACAGCTTCGGCGCGACAAAGGTCCAAAGGGGGTGCACGTCTCCAATTACACGCCAGACTTTCTGGTCCTGCGCCGAGATGGCCCAGTTTTGATGGAGTGCAAAACCCATAAAGCGATAGCCAAGCTGATGCGGGAAAGGCCGGAGGATTGGGCTCATGTTGATGGCCTGCCGCGATTCGTGCCTGCCTATGAGGCGGCAAAGCTAATTGGCATTAAGCACGAAATATTCATTGCGGACGACACCGCACCGATCTATCTAGCCAACCTTGAATTTCTGTACGCGCTGAAGCTTGAGGGTGGGAAGGCGGATTCCGACACGCAGTTAACGCGCGTGAAAGCAAAGCTTGCCGACAACGCACTTACCATATTCCAACTCTGTGGAATGGTTCGGGATCTCGAACCTCCGAAGGTGTATCGGTGGTTGGCTAATGGCGATCTACATGGCGCGTTTCGCGCGCAGCTCCTCAGTCAGGAAGATGCCTTTCGCGTCTTTGCCAATTCTAGTGATGCGATCGAGTTTGAAAAGGAAGTCGTCAACGCACGACGGCTGCAGCCCGACAAGAGTGAATCCGACCTAGCGGCAATCCTACAAGCGACTCCGAAGGAGCTCGCGCACGCAAAACGGTTGCATAGCAACTTCGAAGAAGTTGTGAATGGCAAGCGGAAGCCGACTCGAAATGAATATCGGTACTTGGGCAAATTCAACGAAATCTCTGAGGTGAACGGTCACACGCTTGCTGCATTTCTTCCAAGGTTCTCCGATCGTGGTAACGACCGCTCTCGTCTGACCGAAGGCCAAGACGAGACCGCTGCTGAAGTGATCAAAGCGAACGTAGAAAATGGGACGTTCAAAACTGTCGCCGGTCTCACCGGCAAAATCAACGCCGCACTGGAGAAGAAGGGCGAACCAAAAATATCCCAGGAGTCGGCGAGGCTTAGGTTTGTCAATCAGTCGAAATCGGAAGCCGTGGCGGAAGGTCGTCTGGGTAGGCGCGGTTATCACAACGCTCTTCGTCCCGTTGACGCAAAACACGCTACGTTGCGTTCCGAAATTGCGGGCCTGCTTGCACATGTGGACTCGACTCAGTTTGACGATCGCGTGTGGGCCCAAGGTCCGCTTTCGGAATTCATGCAATGTCCCTGGATATTCGCGTACTACGATGAAGCGACCACGAGGGCCCAGGGTTGTTGGATCGGCTTCGGAAAGTCGGATCGATTCGCTCTGTCGCTGGCGACTCGTGATACGGCAGTGCGCCAAGGCAGCCTGCCTCCTTACATTTTCAGCGACCGGGGGCCTGAGTACGGTTCAATTTGGTGGGAAATGCTCCTCGCCGAAAAGAACATCGCAAAGTATTCGCGACCCGCTGGCGCTCCGCGCTTCGGCGGGATTCAAGAATCGTCCCTCAAGCAGATCAACACACAACTCGCGCATTGCATGGCAGGAAACACTTGGGCCGATCAGAAAGGTCGATCAGCATCGGGGTCCAAGAAAAGTCGCGCAACTGCACGACTTGCGTTTGAGCTTGTTGTGCATGAAGTCCAGCGCTTCCTCTTCGAGGAATGGAACAACACGCGGCATGGAACGGCAGACGGCACTCCCAACGAACTGTGGGCGCAGTCGAAAGCGCAGTTTGGGGACGTTGGCCGTCCGGTCAAAATGGATCAAGCGTTCCTAATTAGCACTTCGATCCCGGTCGATGCGACGCTCGGTGATCGCAAAGGCGTCCGAGTCGGATACCGCGAGTACTGGAACGACGAACTCAACGCGATCCGCAAGCCGTTCTGCCTTGAAGATGCGCGATTGGATCCCGGGACGCCATCGACTCTCTACGTCAAGGTGAAAAACCAATGGTTTGTCACCGAATCGCGAGACAAGAATGCCATCTGCACGCTGACTCCAGAAGGGCGTTTCCTGGAGAACCACCGCGTACGGCAGAACGCTGCCGTTGCGCGCGGCGACGGAAAAGCAAGCAAAGAGCGTTTGGCACGCCGCATGGAGGAACTTGAGGTCTCCAATATTTCAGTCCCTCAATCGGAGCCTGCAGCGCCAAAGGATGAACCATCGGCGCCAGCGCTGATAAGCAGTGTCGACCTCGATTTGTACGCTGACATTCCATTCGTTTCGTAAACCTTCCCGGAGGTTAAACCATGTTGCTCAAATCGCCAATTCAACACCGCAACTTTGAACGCGCCATCAATCGGGCTAAAACGATCGTTACTCATGGGGACTCCGGCAGTGTGACATTTGTCGCGGGCCCCTCGGGCGCCGGAAAGTCAACTCTGAAAGAGCACCTCGCTAAAGATCTATATGGACCACCGGAAAAGTGGCCAGATAACAAGACTCTTCTTCTGTCTGTACGAGCGACGAACGCAGAGAGTGGGTATTTTTCGTCAAAGGACTTTTTTTCCCGAGCACTTACGATCCTCGGTGATCCATTTCGCGGCGGCACTGGTGAGGCAGCCGCGGCGGCACTCGTCAAAGGAGCAAACTCCGAACTCCTTGAATTCTTGTCGGACCCACTATGGCGATCGATTCGCCTGGCAATGACGGAGACGAAGATTCGTCGGGCATTTGAGTGTCTCGCGCCGGTCCTTGGTTTGAAAACGTTGTTCATCGATGAGGGACAAAGCATGTGCCTGACCCATGTGAACCGAAATCCCTCGGATCACCTGGAAAGCCTCAAGTGCCTGGCGGAGGAGGTTAGGATTCAGATATTCATCTTCGGTACCTACGATCTGCTTGAGATCTGGAATCACAGCAGTCAGTTGAATCGCCGTACTCACCTGATTCATTTGCAACGCTACGACGGATCAGATGAAGGCGACCGGGCGGCATTTTTCGCCATCCTGAAAATGCTAGGCAAGACATTGCCACTGGAGAATTTCCGAATCCTGAGCGAGCACGCAAAAAAAATCTTGGAGTGGACCCATGGGGTCTTCGGAGAAGTCGAAGCGTTGTTAGCGCGTGCACGGATCAATGCATTCGCTGAAGGCAGAGAATCCATCTCGTGGCATCACATCGAAGAGGCGGCGTACAATCCGGCGCAGTTGAAGCGCCTCGCCGACGAAATTGCACTCGGTGAAAAGCGTGTGCGCGGTGTTCAGCAGCAACCACGTGTCGGAGTTTCGAGAAGTGGAGTGCACATGCATAGAAAAAAGCCAGGGCGGCGAAATCCTACTCGGGACAAGTGCGGTCCCGCAGCTTGAACACCGTTCTAGCACCGTTGACGCTCGAAGGGGTTGGGACGCCACTAGTGGAATCAGTGGCGTCCTATTTCCATCGCCTTGCCCGTGTTCATCAAGTCACCATTGGGCAGCTCACGCAGGTTGTCTGTAACCAGTCGCCTTATTTACGAATAGGGGAAGGCCCCGAGGTCAAATGGCGCGCGTTGTATCCGGCGATGCTTTGTTCATATTCGAGACAAACTGAGGTTCTCGTGCACAGGCTCGAGAAACTTACCGGCGAAAAGAACCTCGCACGCGGGACGCTGCTTCCTCTTCGCGAAAACATTTGCCGCAACCAAACCGGGGCCCTGGAGGACACTCGGCGATGGTGCCCGAAGTGCTACTCCACCGCGACTGATGATTTCGCGGAACCACTTATATGGATGATGCCTCTTGTCTCGCGTTGCCCAATTCATGACGTCCCTCTCGAGAGGCGCTGCCCTCATTGCGGCGCGACTCAGCGCGCTTGGCGCGCGGGACCTTTGCGTAAGACTTGTTTCAAGTGCAGGCATTCACTCACGCTGAGCTCAGCGGATTCCGGCACTTCGGAGTGGGAGGGGTGGTGTCAGCACGAAATGCTAAAGCTCGTGGAGCATATCTCGTCGTCTGAGAACTCAGGTCTTGCCCCTGACATGGCAAAAGAATTCATTGCGAACCTCCCGCGAGAATCCGCACAGATCGTTAGCCGAGGGGCCTCTATACGCGAGCTTCGAAAAGCACAGTCGAAGTGGCCTGGAATGCGCCCTCGTATGAAAACAATATTTAAGATCGCGTCGGCGTGGGGCACTAGTCCGCTGGACATCCTGCTTCGTCCAAGCGAGGCAGCTTCGCCAAGCTTGTTCGAAGTGGATGTTCCCATGCCGTTACCGCCGGTGAAGCGTTCATTCCATGAGCAAAGCTATCGAAGCTGCGAGCGGCGTCTACAACAGCTCATGAAGCTGCCTAGGGAGGTCCTACTACCGCCTCCCACCCACGTTTGCCGGACATTTCGAGTCTCCAATCATTTTCAGCTTCGGTGCTCCGAGGTGTGGAAGAAGTACATGACCGAAAAGAATTGCCGTTTGAACGATCACAAGGAGAACAAGATCCTTCTGGCGAATCGCTATATGGAAAAGCGTATTGAACTACTGAAACGCTCCGGCGAGCGCTTGCATAGAAGAAACGCAATCAGCGCCGCGATGCTAGAAATTCGCGTGTCAAAGACAGTTGCCCGGTCGGCCCTTCGCGTTGCGCTTCTTGAAATGCGCATGAACGAAGAAGAGTCACGCACGGCAAGACTTCTTGCTTCCGATTCCTGAGGGGCGCTGGCTTTCTAGCCAGACCTGCGATCGCCGGCGCCACACGAAGCTCTGCCAGATCCGACAACCGTGGCGCGATCAGCGTTGCGACTGTCATTGCTGCAGATGCGAATGCGTCGTGATGATGCGGCGACGCTAACAAATTGAAATTCGGCGTGGCCCGACTCCTGTTTGATGCAGATTTCATTCCCGGCAGCCCGAGCGCCATGAAGAATCTCCAGCTGCGGCCATCTCAAAACGCCCCCCGCTTCCGCTTTCGACCCAAAGTTGCCGTTCGCGAACGGCAGCTATCATCCGCCCAAAATCCCGGTCAACGCGTGTCAGGGTCAGGTCGATTGACGGGTCGTTCCCCGACTGGATGGCGAAGCGCCACGTTACCGATTCGATGACATGGCACAAAGTGCAACCGCTGGTTGCTCAATTCGCACATCCGTGGTGCCACCGACATGCCGGCTACCGCTTCGGGACGAACCGGCGTCCCAAATTCCAGCCGCGCCAAAATTCATGCTGCCGCGGTGGCGAGCATGTGCCTCGAATTACGTAACCGCTTATGCGGCCATCATCGAGAAAGACGCGACGCAATGCTCACGGTAGGGGTTACGGTCGCATTCTCCCTGCGCAATCTCGCATGCACCGCTGAGCAGCTTTCATGCGCGTCGCAGTGAGCCAGCCATGGCAAACGCCGGTCTGCGTGTCGATTCGCTGGATGGCTATTGCGTGCAGGCAAAAGACGTAACCCCTTCAGGATGCCAGGAAAAGCTCCATGACCAGAACCTATCGCCTTGCCCGTGGTGCTGCGACGATGCTCGCGGCGCTGCTCGCTGCACCACTCGCCGCACATGCCGATGTGATCGTCGGCGCCGGTTCCGCTGTGCACTTCGTCGATGCCAAAGTCGATCTCGGCTGTGGCAATCTCAACGTGAACGGCAGCGCCGATACGACGTCAGCGACGCTCGCGGATATCGCGAGTTTCTCGTTGAGCGGCGCGTTCATGCTCGGCGCTGGCGCGCTCGCGCTTGGCAGCGATTTTTCTAACGTCGGCATGTTCGCGCCAGGCACTGGCACGGTCATGGTCAGCGACGCATGCGGCAGCGGCACCTCGACCTTCAGCGGTGCGAGCAATTTCTATTCGCTATCGATCGCAACGACGACAGGCAAGCAGGCGATCTTTCCGATCGGCCTAACGCAGAACGTGGCGCATGCATTGACCTTGCAGGGAACGGCGGAAAATCTGCTGCGCATCGTCA